>Ga0209698_10000808_pt1 | contig 36155 bp, 29 predicted proteins | sample LitLauG_LLR_2012_FD_187203 | JGI IMG/M metagenome (GOLD analysis project Ga0209698, IMG submission 187203) | Freshwater sediment microbial communities from Pennsylvania, USA - Little Laurel Run_MetaG_LLR_2012 (SPAdes) (version 2) | ecosystem: Environmental > Aquatic > Freshwater > Creek >... | reverse complement strand
CTTCCCCTGCTTTCCGGACTCGGAGGAATCGTGGAAATCGTATCGCGGGCGTTCGGCACCGAGCCCCCGCTGACGCGCGATCTCGCCGCCGTCGCGGGACGCTACGTCTGGTTCACCGCCGCCAGGGCGGAGACGGAGCTCGGGTTCAGGGCAACGTCATTCGACAGAACCATCACCGCGGCGTACGATTGGTACCGGCTCCACGGATATCTCTGATCCCTCGCGCGCTCAGAAGAGGGTATAGATAAACGGCGCCAGTGCGGACCCCTGCGTGAACACCAGAAGGAGCGCAAGAAGGAGAAGCAGCACGACGATCGGACCGAGCCACCACTTCTTCCGCTCTCTCATAAACGCCCAGAGTTCTACGAGTATTCCCAGCTTTCCACCGGCCATTGAACACCTCCGTCTCTACAAATTGTCAGAATAACCGTTCGAGGCGTTTTCTGTCGAACGCCGCCCGCCCGCGTTTGATCCAGTACGACGCAGCGTTTTTGTCAATCGACTCGTCGAGAAGGTCTTTCCCCGAGAGCCGCAATACGAACCCGAGCGGAGTCATCACCAGGTAAAAAAACACGCCAAGGAGCACCCTGGTATTGATCCACCCGAGCGCAAACGCGAAGAGCATCCAAAGCGTGTACACCGGCTTCAGGAGCGGATAAGCGACTGCGACTCCCGCGGCAAACGCAGCGGCCGCCGCCGCTGCCCAGACCCAGGCACCGTTTCCCCGCACGATCATATACACCGCGAGGGCAAGAGAAATCCCCCCGAAGAGGAACCCGAAGTTCCTCACGTTTTTTCTCGACGCGTCGACACGCTCAATCAAGCGCGAACTTCTCCTTCCAGGCAGTATCCTCGCGCAGGGGTGTCTGATCACTCTTCGCCAGAAGGAAACTCCCCAGCACAAGGTAGTCCATTTCCGTGCGCATAAAGCAGCGCCATGCCTCTTCGGGCGTGCAGACGATCGGTTCTCCCCTGACGTTAAACGAGGTGTTGATGATGACGGGACAGCCTGTCTTCCGGTAAAACGATTCGATCAAGTCGTAATACAGCGGATTGTCATCCCTGTTCACGGTCTGCAGGCGGGCCGTGTAGTCGATGTGCGTCACCGCGGGGATGTCGGATCGGGGGAGATTCAGTTTCTCGATCCCGAACAGTTTTTCTTCGCCGGGCGCCCGGGGAAGCCTCCTCTTTTCCGCCACGGGCGCCACAAGGAGCATGTACGGGCTCTCGGCAGCAATGTCGAAGTACTCCGCGGCGTGGTCCTTCAAGACCGCGGGTGCGAAGGGCCGGAATGACTCTCTGAATTTGATTTTAAGGTTCATGACCGATTGCATGTTGCGGGACCTGGCGTCTCCGATAATGCTTCGCGCGCCGAGCGCCCGCGGGCCGAACTCCATCCGTCCCTGGAACCACCCGATGACCTTCTCCGACGCGATGAGGTCCGCGACGGTCCCGACGAGCTCCTCCCGGGGGAGCATGCGGTACACGGCCTTCCACCGGATGAGATCGGATTCAATCCCCGCGTCGTCAAATGACGGACCGAGGAGTGAGCCCTGCTGCGCATCCCTGGTTCCACCCCCGGTGCGGGGATTGCCGTAGTAACCGTACCAGGCGCAGAGCGCCGAGCCAAGCGCTCCGCCGGCGTCGCCGGCCGCGGGCTGTATCCATATGTCGCGGAACGGGCCTTCGCGCAGAATCCTCCCGTTTCCGACGCAGTTCAACGCAACGCCCCCGGCGAGGACCAGGTTCTCCTCCCCCGTTTCAGCGTGGACATGGCGCGCCTGCCTGAGCATGATCTCCCCCGTCACCTCCTGAAGCGAGCACGCCAGGTCCATCTCCCTGCGCGTCAGCGGTGATTCAGGGTCGCGGGGGGGGCCGCCGAAGAGCCGGTCGAACCTCGCGCTCGTCATCTTCAGTCCCGCACAGTAGTCGAAATAGGCCATGTTCATCTTGAACGATCCGTCCGCCTTCAGATCGATCAGGTTGTCGTAGATCGCCTGCACGTAGACCGGCTCCCCGTACGGCGCAAGGCCCATGACCTTGTATTCCGCCGAATTCACCTTGAACCCGGTAAAATAGGTGAAGGCGGAGTAGAGCAGCCCGAGCGAATGGGGAAACCGCTGCTCGCCCAGGATCCCGATGTCCGCGCCGCTCCCCGTTCCGTAGCTCGTCGTCGTCCATTCCCCCACCCCGTCCATCGTCAAGAAGGCGGCCCTCGTGTACGGGGACGGGTAGAACGCCGACGCGGCGTGCGATATGTGATGTTCGGGAAAGAGCACCGTCCCTTCGAAGCCGAGTTCCGTCCGGATGAGCTGCGGTATCCAGAGCTTGTCCTTCAGCCAGAGGGGCATTGCCATGAGGAACGACCTGATCCCGCGGGGCGCATACGCGAGGTAGGTCTCCAGGATCCGCTCGAACTTGATGAACGGCTTGTCGTAAAACGTGACGCAGGAAAGGTCGGACGCCGTGATCTTCTCGTGGGCGAGGCACCAGGCGGCGGCCTGCGCGGGGAAGGAGAAATCGTGTTTAATGCGGCTGAACCGCTCTTCCTGGGCGGCTGCGACGATGACCCCGTCGCGGATCAGCGCGGCCGCGGAATCATGGTAAAAGCACGATATCCCGAGAATGTACATGGCAGGGGACTCCCCGGCACGCTACATCTGAAAGGCTTTGATGTATTCGACGAGGCGGGTGCAGTCTTCGAGCGTCTCCGTCGCATGCGTCCCCCCGCCCTGGGCGGCGTGCTCGTGGTGTTCCTGCACGCTCATGACCTCAAGAGGGCGCGAGCGGAGCTGAGCGATGCTTTTTGCCGCGGAGGCCGCGGCGGAGAGCGTCGTGATGAAGGGAATTTTGTATTCGTATGCCGCCCGGCCTATGGCGTGTTCGTCCTGCCGTGAGACCGGCCCGAGCGGTGTGTTGATGATGAGCTGCACCCACCCGTTCTTGATCACGTCGATGATGTTCAGCGTTCCCTCGCTCGCCTTCAGGACGGGCCGGTTGGCCACCCCGTGCGACCGCAGGAACGACGAGGTCCCTTCGGTCGCAATGACGTTGAATCCGAGACGGACATATGCGCGGACGACGTTGACGGCCCTCTCATTCTTGTCAAAATCGTTCAGGCTGACGAACACCGTCCCCTTCTGCGGGAGCGTCGTGCCCGCGGCCATCGAAGCCTTCGCGAACGCCACGCCGAACGTGTCGGAAATCCCCATCACCTCCCCGGTCGAACGCATTTCCGGGCCAAGGAAATGCCGGGCGGTCGGAAACTTCGGAAAGGGGAAGACCGATTCCTTGATCGCGACATGCTTCGCCCAGCCGTATCCCTTGACGCCGAGGTCGGCAATCGTGCGGCCGATCATGAGCTTCGCCGCGATCTTCGCCAGCGGGACGCCGGTGGCCTTGCTGACGAACGGCACCGTGCGCGAGGCCCGCGGATTCACCTCGAGGACATAGATCACCCCGTCGCGCATCGCGTACTGGACATTGAGGAGCCCGACGACGTGAAGCGCGAGCGCGAGACGGCGCGTATAGGCCATGAGCGTCAGGAGCTGCTGGGGTGTCACGGCGTACGGCGGAAGGACGCAGCAACTGTCACCCGAATGTACTCCCGCCTCCTCGACGTGCTGCATGACGCCGCCGATGAAGACGTCCTTCCCGTCGCAGACGGCATCCACGTCGAACTCGAACGCATCCTCGAGGAACCGGTCGATGAGGACCGGATGGTCGGGCGACACATTGACCGCCTTGGTCATGTATTCCCGCAGACCCTCGTCGTCGTAACAGATTTCCATCGCGCGTCCGCCGAGAACATAGGAGGGGCGGACGAGCACGGGATAGCCCACATGCACCGCCACGGCGAGCGCGCCGGGAAGATCGTGCGCCGTACCGTAGGGGGGACACGGAATCTGAAGTTCCTCGAGAAGCGCGCCGAACCTCTTCCGGTCCTCCGCAAGGTCGATCCCTTCGGTGGATGTCCCGAGTATCCTGACGCCGTTCGCCTCGAGGGCCTTTGCGATCTTCAGCGGAGTCTGGCCGCCGAAACTGACGATGACGCCGACGGGCTCCTCCTGCTCGCAGATGTTCAGGACATCCTCGAGCGTCAGGGGCTCGAAATACAGCTTGTCGGTCGTATCGTAGTCCGTCGACACGGTCTCCGGATTACAGTTGATCATGATGGTGCCGAACCCTTCATCGGCGAGACCCATCACCCCGTGGACGCAGCAGTAATCGAATTCGATCCCCTGCCCGATCCGGTTCGGCCCTCCCCCCAGGATAACGACCTGCTTTTTGTCCGATTTCTTCGCCTCGTTCTCCCGTTCGTACGTCGAGAAGTGGTAGGGGGTGTCCGCCGCGAATTCCGCGGCGCACGTGTCGACGGTCTTGTACACAGGGAGAATCCCCAGCTTCTTTCTCAGCGCCCGGACCGCCATCTCCTCGCTCCCCGTCATGACCGCCATCTGCCTGTCGGAGAACCCGAACTGCTTCGCCCTCAGCATGAGGGGTCGGTCGAGCGTCCGGGCGTCCCGAATAGCGTTTTCGCAATCGAGGATCTGCCTGATATTGTCCAGAAACCAGGGGTCCACGAACGTGAGGGCGTAGAGCTCCTGGATCGTCATCCCGAGCTGGAGCGCGTAGCGGAGGTTGAACACCCCGTCGGGATGGGGCCTGCTGAGCCTCGTCCGGATCGTCTCACGCCAGGAGGCCTTTTCCGCGGCGGTCAGCGTGCGGGGATCAAATTCATCCTTCCCGTCGGCCCCCAGCCCCGCCCTCCCCTGCTCGAGAGACCGGAGGGCCTTCTGGAGGGCTTCTTTAAATGTCCTGCCGAACGCCATAGCTTCTCCGACCGATTTCATCTGGACGCCAAGGGTCGTGTCCACCCCCTTGAACTTCTCAAAGTCCCAGCGGGGAATCTTGACGACGCAGTAGTCGATCGTCGGCTCAAACGAGGCGGGGGTCAGCTTCGTGATATCGTTGGGGATTTCGTCCAGCGTGTATCCGACCGCCAGCTTCGCGGCGATCTTGGCAATCGGGAACCCCGTGGCCTTGGAGGCAAGGGCCGAAGACCGGGACACGCGCGGATTCATTTCGATCACAAGACAGCGTCCCGAGCGGGGATCCACGGCAAACTGAATGTTTGAACCTCCCGTTTCGACGCCGATCGCCCTGATGATCCTGATGGCGTCGTCGCGCATCGACTGGTATTCCTTGTCGGTCAGTGTCTGCGCCGGAGCCACGGTGACCGAGTCGCCCGTATGGATCCCCATCGGGTCAAAATTCTCAATCGAGCAAACGATCACGACGTTGTCGCTCACGTCGCGCATGACCTCGAGCTCGTATTCCTTCCAGCCTATCACGGATTCCTCGAGGAGAACCTCGTGAATGGGGCTCGACTCGAGCCCGTGGGAAAGGGCTTCCTCGAATTCCTCCGGAACGCGGGCGATGCCGCCGCCGGATCCTCCGAGCGTGAACGAGGGGCGTATGATGACGGGGAACCCGATTGACGAGACGAGCGCGTTCCCTTCCTCCACCGTCCTGACAAATCCGCCCCGCGGGGTCTTGAGCCCGGCACTGTCCATCGTCGCCTTGAACAGCTCCCTGTCTTCGGCCTTCCGGATCGCGTCCAGCTTGGCCCCGATGAGCTCCACGCCGTACTTCTCCAGCACGCCGTTCTCCGCAAGGGCAACCGCGATGTTGAGCGCGGTCTGTCCCCCCATCGTCGGGAGGATGGCGTCCGGCCGTTCCCGCTCGATGATCTTCTCGACAAAATACGGCGTGATGGGTTCGATGTACGTCCGGTCCGCAAGATCCGGATCGGTCATAATCGTCGCGGGATTGCTGTTGATGAGTATTGTGCGGAAGCCTTCTTCGCGGAGCACCTTGCAGGCCTGTGTCCCGGAGTAGTCGAATTCACAGGCCTGGCCGATAACAATCGGCCCGGAACCGATGATGAGGATGGAGTGTAGGTCGGTACGTTTGGGCAAGGAGGACGGATCTCTCTCTGGTCGGGATAAAATATACGAAGAATGCCTGAGGAAGGCAATCTTGACACTTTCGGCTGATTCGCCTATACTGTGCGGATTATGGAAAACTGGGAGCGGGTATTCGAAGTGATCGGGAAGGGGGACGCCAAGGCGTTTGCGGAAATTCTCGCGGCCGATCCGCAGGCGGCCATGGCCCGGAACGAGAATGGCGTTTCGGCGGTCCTCTGGGCGGCATACAACCGCCGGTGGGATCTGGCGGCCATGATTCTCGACAAGGGAATACCTCTCGACATCTGGGAGGCATCCGCGACCGGGATGACCGACAGGGTCCGGGAGCTCGCCGCACGGGTCCCGGCACTGATCGACGCCGTTTCGCCCGACGGCTTCTCTCCCCTCGGACTGGCCGCGTTTTTCGGACGGGAAGAAACGGTGGAGTTTCTCATCGACGAAGGTGCCGACGTGAACGCCAGGTCGCGCAATGAACTGGGCGTGGCGCCTTTGCACTCGGCGGTCGCGGCACGCAACGCGCGGATCGTCGGCGCGCTCCTCGGGGCCGGCGCGCAGCCGAACCCCGCACAGCAGGGGGGCTTTACGCCGCTGCACAGCGCGGCGATGACCGGGGACGTCGAGATCGTGAGACTCCTGCTCGCTTCGGGTGCCGACAAAGAGGCACGCTCAAACGACGGCAAGACCCCGCTGGCGATAGCGGAGGAGAAGAATCAGAAGTCCGCGGCGGACCTTCTGAGGATGAAGGATTAGTCCCGCCCCACCGGCATGTCCCGGCCCCCTGATACAGTGACGTGCAGAGCCTATTTTTCGAATTTCAGGGGAACCGAGCCCGGAACACGTTAGCAGCAGCCGTACGTCGGTGGAATGAACTTCCCGTCCGACGCCGAGACGACTTCCCCCCGTACAAGATATTCCCCCTTTACAAGCACCCTGTACCACCGCCGCCCCGCCTCGATGAGTATGATGACGGCGCACGCCATGATCACCGCGGTCAGGACGCTATCGACGTATCCCTGGACCGCCGTGCGCGGATCGGCCGTCATCGGCCAGAAGTTATCGGTGATGTTCAGCCAGCAGGCGCTGAGCGTCGTCGCGGCGACAAAAAGCATCGGGACCAGGGTCACCCAGGCGTACCGTTCCTTCCCCGCGTTGATTATCGCGCTTGTCGCCACGGCAAGCGCGACCGCCGCAAGGAGCTGATTGGCGGTCCCGAACATGGGCCAGATCGTGCTGATATTCCCCGTCCAGATGAAGTATCCCCAGGCCAGGACGACGAGCGTTGTGGAGAGGATCGTGCCGGGGAGCCAATCGGTCTTCTCAAAAGGCTTCCAGATTCTCCCTGCAAACTCCTGCAGCAGGAACCTCGCGACGCGCGTCCCCGCATCGATCGTCGTGAGGATGAAGAGCGCCTCGAACATGATCGCGAAGTGGTACCAGAGGGACATGAACGACTTCATCCCCGGCATCGCCGTAAAGATCTGAGCAAAGCCGACTGCCAGCGACACCGCTCCCCCCGTGCGCCCCGCGACGCTCTCCCCCACCTCCCGGGAGAGTTCCGGCAGGCTGGTGACGACGAAACCGTGGAGGGGCGACACGGCGGCGAATTTCTCGGGGCTCAGGTTGATCGCGAAGTAGTCCCCCATGTCCAGCGAACACGCGGCGATCAGCGCGATGATACCCACCACCCCCTCCATCAGCATCGCCCCGTACCCGATCATGCGCGCATCGGACTCCCTGTTGATCATCTTCGGCGTGGTCCCCGAAGAGACCAGCGCGTGGAAACCGGAAATCGCGCCGCAGGCGATGGTCACGAAAAGAAACGGGAACAGTTTCCCCTGGATGATCGGACCCCCTCCCGCGACAAACGCAGTCACCGCCGGCATCTTCAGGACCGGATTGACGACGATCACCCCCACGATGAGTGCTCCGATCGTGCCGATTTTCATATACGAGCTGAGGTAGTCTCTTGGGGCCAACAGGAGCCAGACCGGAAGCACGGAGGCAAGAAACCCGTACACCCCCATCGCAATCGTTATCCCCTCACGGGAAAGGGTAAAGTATGGGGCGAGGAACGATCCCGGGATCAGCCCGCCGATGACCACGCAGCCGACGACGCCGATGACGCCGATGACGCTCGCCTCGACGATCTTCCCCGGGCGTATCCTGTACATCCAGAGTCCCACGAAGAGGGCGATGGGAATCGTCATGGCGATCGTGAACGTCCCCCACGGGCTCTCGCGCAGCGCGTTCGCAACCGCGAGCCCGAGTCCCGCAAGTGCGATCACGACGATGATCAGTATGGCGATTGACCCGATGAGCCCCGCCAGGGGACTGATTTCGTTCCTGGCAATTTCGGCCAGGGATCTTCCCTTCCGCCGTATCGATGCGACGAGCACCGTGAAGTCATGCACCGCCCCGGCGAGCACGACGCCGATGACGAGCCAGAGGAGGCCCGGGAGATACCCGAACTGTGCCGCCAGGACCGGGCCGATGAGGGGACCGGCACCCGAGATCGCCGCGAAATGGTGCCCGAACAGCACCCATTTGTTCGTCGGGAGGTAGTTCTGGCCGTCCCTGAGCGCATGGGCGGGTGTTTCCCGACTGTCATCGAGCGCGACGACCTTTGCGGCGATGAACGCGCTGTAGTACCTGTACGCGATCGCCATCACACAGAGTGACCCGATGATCAACGGCAATGCATGCATGTCGACACTCCTCCCGTGGTGGCCGGACGAATCATTCAAAACGCGTTCTTGAAAAGCGTAATCGCCGGAGGGCCTCCACCCTCGACAATCGTCACAACGTCAAATCTGCACGACCGGCCGGTGATGCCGTGGATGGCGAGATACGCTGAGGCGACTCTCCGGATCGTTTCCTGTTTCGACCATGTTACCGCATATTCGGGGGGGCCGAATGCGTCGTTCGTCCGCATCTTGACCTCGCAGAAAACGAGATCCTCCCCGTCACGGGCGACGATGTCGATCTCCCCGGTCCGTCTGTGCCGGAAATTCCGCTCGACGATCCGGTATCCGCGCGCCGCGAGGAAACCTGCGGCGATCTCCTCCCCCCGGGCACCTTCCCCGCGGAGGTTGCGGCGGGGTATCCGACGGTCCACCGGACCGGTCAACGGCATTTCCTCACGCGCGCTCCCCGGCGATGACCCGACCGATCCCCGCGCGCGAATGAAATGAACGCCGGTGGATGGGGCACATCCCGAGCCGGAGGATCGCCTCCCGGTGCGCGGCGGTCCCGTACCCCTTGTGTTTCGCAAATCCGTACCCCGGGTACTCCCGCTCGAGTGCTTCCATCGTCCTGTCACGCGTGACCTTCGCGATGATGGATGCAGCGGCGATCGAGAAGCAAAGCCCGTCACCGCCGACGACCGTCGTGTAGGGGATCCCGCGCGTCAGGGCGCCGGGTCTGAACAGATTCCCGTCGATAATAAGGTGTCCCGGGCGCGCGCCGAGCGCACCGACGGCACGGTCCATCGCGAGAAATGTCGCATTCAATATGTTGATTTCGTCGATCATAGCACTGTCGACGGATCCGACGCCGACAGCGTACGCACAGTTCATGATGACGTCATAGAGCGCAGCCCTGGCGAGGGGGGTCAGCTTCTTTGAATCGTCGACGCCGGGGATATGCGATCCCGGAGCAAATATTACCGCGGCGGCAACGACGGGTCCCGCGAGGGGGCCTCTCCCCGCCTCGTCGATTCCCGCAACCTGGAGACCCTTCGCGCGGAGGCGGTCCTCCAGCGCGAGGAGAGATCCGCCATCTGCGGGCGGGATCGGTTGCGTGCATCCCTCAGAAATCATTGATGAGCCCGATGTGGATCTTCGCCGTCCCGAATGTGTCTCCCTGACCGAAGGCAAGACTCACCCCTATATTTCCCAGGGGCGTGTCAAGCCGGATCCCGACCCCGTAGCCGTATTTGAACGCGCGTGCCGACGCGGTACCGAGGAGATCATCCGCCGGGAGGTTGTAATACCCCGTGTCCAGAAATCCGAACAGGTACGACCGGCGTGCGACGATGAAGCGGTACTCCGCGTTCGTCCAAACGATCTCGGAGCCCATGAACTGGTTTTCCCGGTAACCCCGGAGCGTGTTCGCGCCGCCGAACTGGTACATTTCACCAGGCTGGACCTCCCCGGTCCGGATTTCCCGCCCGTGCATGCCGAACGCCATCACCTGCCGCCGGAAGAGCGGGAGATAGAACTCCACGTCGACCCCGAGACGCTGGAGAGTCCCCCCCGTGACCGCGGCGGGAGAGACCCCCGGAGGGAGCGAGCCGATGGACTTGTGGCCGTAATGGTACTCGCTCATATACCGGACTCCAGACTCGGCGCTGTAGATGTCGTCGCGCGTGTCGTACTGAATTTCAATCCCGCCGGTCGTCTCGTTGGTCCCCACGGCCTGCGAGACGGTCGTCGAATCAGAGGCTGGGATGACTTTCTGCGAGCTGAAAACGAGTGAGACGGAGAGCTCTTCGGAGAGCATGAGTTCGGTCTGGAGATCGACCGTGCGCCTCACGTATGTGCTGTCCTGCTGCCTCTGCAGGAACCCCCCGCCGACATTTACGGGGAGCGAGAATATCCACGGCTCGACGTAACGGACTCCGATTTCCTGTGAGAGGCGGTCCTCCCGCTGCCACCTGAGACTCAGCTTGCGTCCCGTCCCGAACAGATTGCGCATCGACACCGACGCCAGCCCGGTAAGGTAGCCGCCGGCGCCCGGGACCGCCGGCGGGATGTACCCCAGAATGCCGTCAAACGTGCTGGTATTCCCGTCCTTGACGTTGATGAGGAGCCCTCCGTGCCCGTCACGCACATACAGCTCGGGGTCGGACACCGAGGAGAATATGTTCAGCCTTTTCAGACGCTCCCTGATGGCGTCAACCCTGGCAGGGTTGAACGGTTCACCCCGCTGCAGCCGCGTCTCGCGCGTGATGACGGAGGCGTCCGTCTCCTTGTTCCCCTCCACGCGGATCTCGTCGATCGTTATCAGGGATCCCTCTTCGATGCGGAGGAACACGTCGACGGAGTCCCCGTCGATCCCCGGCAGGGACGCGAGGCTGTCGACCGAGCAGCGGACAAACGCGTAGCCCAGCTTCTCATATCGCGCCAGAATCGCATCGATGTCCTTCTCGAGCATTTCCTGGTTCAGCGGGGAGCCCGGGGCGAGGTCAAACCAGTCCAGAATATCCGCCTCCGAGAACCTGGTCTCCCCTGTCACGCCGATCCGGGCGACGAGGGCCTGCCTCCCCTCTTCTACTACAAGCCCGATGTCGACGAATGCACTGTCTGAGGGAGAATAAATGGGGTCAACACGGACCCGTGCGCCGAGGTATCCCCGGGCGCGGTACGCTTCAATGACAAGCCCCGAATCGCTCCGGAGCACCGCCGGGGAAAACTGCACGCCGGGACGGGACGCAAGCCAGCCGGTGATTTCGCGGGCGGTAAAGACGCTGTTCCCCCGGACCTCCAGGGAGCGGATCATGGAAGCTTCGCAGAGGGATGAAAATGCGACGAGGAGAACGACCAACCCCGGGAGCCCGAGAGGACCCGGACGCGGGCGGATGGCGGTAACCCGATCAGAAGTCACGGCGGCGGTTGTACACCTCCCAGAGCGGCGTCAGGAGCCGGTAGTCCCCGAACCCGTTTTCGTCCCTGAATACAAACTGAAAATTCAGGTCGTAGTACTGCCACACCTCCTCCGGCTTCTCGTCGATCTGGAACGGATACCGTTCCACGTCGCTCGGGGGACCCAGGAGGATATACACGAGACCCATGTCGGTACGCCATCCTTCACGGTAGCGGGAAAAATGCCGGTTGGCGTATTCGACCCGGGCGTAATAGAGCACCAATTTTTCATTGCGGGGGGCGTTCGGGTTCGTGCTCCTGCGTTTCCAGAAATCGAGAAACTTTTGCTGCTTCTCCGCGAGCGTGGCGGCCGACTTCAGATCGGCCATCTCATTGTCCTTCGCTATATACTGGAGCTGGTCGATCGCTACATCGAGATCCTTCGCTGCCCGCGGGAGCCCTTCCCAGCGGACGATGATCTCCCGCGCGCGCGAGGCGATCGCCTTCCCCTCCACGCCGCGCGGTACGGAGGCGGGAACGGCCCGGATGGAGAGGATGTAGTCGCCTATCGGCAATGCGGAGTTGTCGATCTGCATGAAGACCTCATTCCGCCCGTGCGCGATCGCCTCCGTGGTATCCATGCTGACGACGATTTCCTGTTTCAGGTCGAGGACGCGTGCCTCGAACCGGAGGGAATCGCCGCCGGCCCTGTTATAGACCTCGAAGAAGACGAAAAACCTGCCCGCAATGTTTCCGACGTTGGGCGAGACATTCGGCTGTATCGATCGCCTCCCGTCGTGGAGCGTAAGCCTTCCCACGATCATCAGGTCGCTGAACGCAACGACAGGCGACGACAAATCCGGAACAATGCACCTGTATGAGGCTTTCTTCTCGATCTTGGATTCCAGGTCCCTGATGCTCACGAAGACGGCATACCGGCCGGGCGACAACGGGTATGAGCGCTGTTTGAGCGAGTACCCCCCTGCGGCGACCGACTGGTCGTACGTGAGTCCGGCGATATTCTCCGTCGTCATCGTGTCGACGATCTGCGTCCCCGTGGAGTCCTCAATCCGGATTTCCATCTCGAACGACGCCGTGTACGCATCCCCCGATTTCACGAAGCTCAGATTGTCGTATCCGACGCGCACGAACACGTCGAGCCGGATTTCCCCGGGCCGGGAGCCCAGAAATGCGATCGGGTCGAGAAAGAGCGTGGGCGAGTACTCCGGAGGAACCTGCGCGGGGATCTCGACCTGTGCCTTGACCGTCCCGCACACGACAAGCGAGATGACTGCAAGGATTACGCCGGCGCGCCGCTCCATGGTTGCACCCTCCCGTACAGGTCGTATTCAGTGGCATCGTGGATTTCCACATCGGCGAATGTTCCCGGCGCGAGCGGTCCGGGACAGGTCACAAACACCTCATTGTCGATTTCAGGAGCATCCCGTTCGGTCCGTCCTGCGAACATTTCCCCATCGGCCCTGTCGATCAAGACCCGGATCTTCGTGCCGATCAGCGCCTCGTTCCTTTCCGCGGAAATCTCCTTCTGTAATTCCATGATCACACCCTTACGGCGCTCCTTCTCCTCCTGCGGGACGGGGTCCCCCAGGCCGTATGCCGACGTCCCCTCCTCGCGCGAATACGTGAAGACGCCGAGCCGGGCGAACCGGGTTTCGCGTACGAACGACTCCAGGAAGGAGAATTCGGCCGCGGATTCGCCCGGATATCCGACAATGAGCGTCGTCCGCAGGGCGACCCCGCCGTCGCGAATTCCGGCCAGGAGGTCGAGAAGCGCTCTTCTCGAGATTCCCCGCCGCATCGATCGCAGGACGCTCTCCGCGGCATGCTGCACCGGAATGTCGAGGTACCTGCACACCCGTGGGTGACCCGCGAGGACCTCCAGGAGTCCCTCCGGAAAGTGCGCGGGGTAGGCGTACATGAGCCGGACCCATTCGATCCCCGGGACGTCGGCGATCATGGGAAGAAGGGCGGCAATCCGCCGCTCCCCGTACCTGTCCGTGCCGTAGGCCGTCGTGTCCTGTCCGATGACGATGAGCTCTTTCACACCGCCGGCGGCGAGGGTTTCGGCTTCGCGCAGAATCTCTTCGACCGGCCTGCTGACGTGTTTCCCCCGCATGAGTGGTATCGCGCAGAACGAACACGGGTTGTCGCACCCCTCGGAGATCTTCAGGTAGGCGAAGTGGGAGGGGGTCGTCAGCATCCGTTCCCCGAGAAGCTCGGCCCTGTATTCTCCCCCCAGGGCCCGCACCACCTCCGGGATCTGGTTCGACCCGAAAATGCCGTCCAGTTCCGGGATTTCTCCCGCAATTTCCGTCCTGTACCGCTCCGTCAGGCAGCCCATGGCGTACACCCGGCCCGGCGAGCCCCTCCCTTTCTTCTTCACCTGCGCGATGATCATGTCGATCGATTCTTCCTTCGCCGCATCGATGAACCCGCAGGTATTGATCACTGCCGCATCCGCGCCCTCGGCCGTGGTGACGACGTCGAAGTTGCTCCGCCGGAGCTGCGCCATGAGCTTTTCGGAATCGACCGTGTTCTTCACGCAGCCCATGGTGATGACATGGACTTTCTGCTTTCTCCCTGCACTCATACACTTCCCTCCGCTCAGAACACGATGAAATCCAGATAGACAAAGACCAGGGGGGCGACGAACAGCAGGCTGTCGAACCGGTCGAGCACCCCGCCGTGCCCGGGGATCAGCGTCGAAGAGTCTTTCACCCCCGCATCCCGCTTCAGGAGCGATTCGGCGAGGTCGCCGATCTGCCCGCACGCCCCCACGATCACCCCGCACACGAGCGCATCGGCCACGGTCATATACGGCAGGACCAGGACGCGCGCGAGCTGGAGCGCCACCAGCGCTGCGAGAAATCCGGCCGCAGCCCCTTCCCACGTCTTTTTGGGACTGACCCTCTCAAAAAGGATGTGGCGCCCGAAACTCCGCCCAGCAAAATAGGCGGCGGAATCGCAGAGCCAAATCGACGCAAAGAGCGAGATCACCGTGTATCCCCCCCACCGGTACAACACTGCCGCCACCTCATCGGGGACGGCGGTCCCGTGAGCTGGGAAGAACGCGTACACGGGAAAGTCTTCGGGGATAAAGAGCTCCCTGAGTCCGACGAGCGAACCCAGGCAAAGACCCACGTATGCCGCGCCGAAGAGCGTGACGGCGATATTCGTGATCGGTCCCGCCCTCCCCCGGAAGAGCTCGGCCGCCATCACCACCGGGAGTGCCACCAGGGAGAGTATCAGGAGCGCCTGCGCCATGGTTGGAAACGGAACGTGGACCCCCATGTCCAGAAACCCGCCCGCAACAAGGGTACGCACTTTGAACCAGGCGAAGGCGGTGACGACGAGCCCTACGAGCGCCGTCCCCGCCCCCGTCTGGGGCGACATCCCCTTTGCGCGCGCAAGAGCATACAGCTCGCGGATCGCAAGAAGGGCGACCACGAGAACGAAGGCATAGAAATAAAAACCTCCGGCCATTGTGACCAGGAGGATTACGGGTATGCCCACGGCCGCAACAAGGACGCGGGCGGCAAGGTTGCTCACGTGTCGTACGTCAGGATGGTTCGCCTGTTTCGTCGTGGCGCGTACTGTTGATAAAATACAAAGTGGCTGCAACAAAAACCAGAGAGAAAAGGCCGAAATTTGACGCTGCAAGCGCCAGGGTCGGCGCCGAACCGGGGGAAAGCGCCACGAAATTGTCGTCAAGGCGGAGATACGAGGCAGAGCAGGCGATGAAGTTGTTGAAAAAATGCGTCGACATCGACAGCGTGATGTTTCCCGACCTGTACACGATAAAGCCGAAGTAGACGCCGAGAACGACGAGAGGGACGAGCGTGAAGGGATTGAAGTGATACAATCCGAAGATGACGCCGGTGATCACCGGTCCCCTCCACCCCCCCGCCGCCTCGAGATTCCGCTGGACGAGCCCCCGGAAGAGGAGTTCTTCCGAGACGGCCGGCACGAGCGCCACGACAACAAGGACGAAAAGGAATTCTCCCGGACCGTTGGCCTGTACGAGAAGCCGCTCGGTGTCCTCCAGAACCTTTCGCAGCGCGTCGAGAAGCCGCTGAAGATCCTGCGGGAGCGGAATCAAGTCCTGCGCCACCATGTACGCCTGGAGCATCTGCTGGAGCGCAAATACCGCCACCATCGTCGCCACAAGGTGCCTGATCTCGGGGACCCTGAGGCGGAAAAAGACAGGAAGGTCCCCGTGACGGCGCGCGGCGAGCCAGATCGTCGGGACGAGAATGAACAGGAGCTGTCCAAGGAGCGTCGCCCAACGGACAAGGGTCACGTTGGAGAGCGTTATCTGACCGCGCGCCACGACGACCGTGATCACCCCCCCGACGAGCTGGTAGAGGACGAAGATCACTGCAAGGGTGAAGAGGGTGAACATGACCGGGCTCAGCCGCCGCAGGAAGGGAACGGGCGGAGGCCCGGACGGCGCGGGGACCGGATCACCGGGGGCGGGTTCGGGAGTCTCGTTCATTCGGCGCCTCCGGTAGAGCGCAAACGCAGTTTTATCATCGCCGCAAGGAGAGGGACCATGATCTCGTGATGGCCGATCATGTAATACCCCTCCCCCCCGTTCATGGTGGGGCGGACCTGGACATTCATCGTGGGCCGGTACTGCACATTCATGTCGAAGACCGCTGTCGTGAACCCGTGCGCCCTGGCGCCCAGGTTCCTCGCGACAGTAAGCGCCTTGAGGAAGACTTCCGGCATGATCACGGCGGATCCCACGTTGAGCACGACGCCCCCCCCCGTCAGCGCCTTGCACGTCTCGCACAGCGATAGGAAATCGCGGAACGAAAGCTCGCCGGTCGCCGCGCCGTTCATCGTCGGCTGCTGGTGGACGATGTCGGTCCCGATGGCGGCATGCACCGTCGCCGGGACTCCGAGGGAGCAGCAGGCGGCGAGGATGCTGACGGGCAGGTTCGGCGCATTCCGCGCGATGAGCTCCTTCGCCAGCGCCTCGCCGTATCCGTCGTCGCCGGCGCCGGCCGCCGCAGCGAGCGTCCCGTTGATGAATTCCCCGGTTTCCCGCGCCATGCCGAACCGGCCGTCTTTCATGTTCAGCGCGACATCTTCCGAGGTATGACCCCACATGGCCGTCTCCACATCGTGAATCGCCGCCGCGCTGTTCATCGCCACGGCGGTGATGACCCCGCGCCGCAGGAGATCGATGATGACCGGCGCAAGACCCACCTTCACCACGTGCGCCCCCATCATCAGGATGACCGGCTTCTTCTTCCGCCGCGAGCGGACGATGGCCTCCGTGACGGCCCGGAGGTCGTTCACGGCGAGGATGCCGGGGAGCCCGGAAGCAAACGCCCGGAACGAATCCGCCGCCTCGTCGAACGGCGTCGCGAAATCCGCCGGCGACACCTTGCTCTTCCTTTTCACGATGGAGATCGTCGTGACCTTCTTCAGGTCCGCCCGCCTGTGCGCGGTCATGCCGGTGTCCTTCCCGATGTGTGCTCTGTCGCCGTTGGGTGTCACTTCACGCGTGCGGCAACCTTCCCCCTGACGCCGCTGTACTCCTTCAGCTCCGTGTCGATCGACCCGATCACGACTTTCGTGTTGACGCGGATGGGTATTTTCCGCTCGTCGTCCGTCAGCCACACGACGATGCGTCCCTCGGTCTTGATGAGCCCTCCCTCCTTCACCAGCGGCTCGATGACGACGGTGTTGAACGTGCCGGCCGCAACTTCGAGCTGCTGCCGTCCCAGGACGCGGACGACAAGGTCGTACGTCGTGTCCTTGTAGAAATTGCTGAGCTGGACCTGGTCCCCCGCCTTGAGCAGAGCGTAGTCGATCGTCCGCGCGAAGTAAAAGGCGGAGAGGATGTCATGAACATACGGGGGGATCGGGTACGTCCCCTTGTCGGTCTTTGCGACGTGCTTTCTCTGGTCGAATTCGGCGATGAAATCCCTGCTGTAACTTCCTTCGCGGATGTGCTGCTCAAATTTCCACGGCGCGATTGTCGCTTCGTCGATGTACGTCAGATAGTGGTCCTCCACCCTGTAAATCCACGAAAAGCTCGGGAGCGAATTCACCCGGAACTCCACCCGGTAGCAGTCCCGTCCCGCTATCGTGTCCGTCGCGGCGATCTCCAGAACCGCGCTCCCCGCGGTGATGAACCCGTAGCTGATGTCGAAGACCAGGTGCTCGCCCGCGCCGAATGCGACGTTGTCGATCGTGCGGAGAGGGACCTGCCCTCCCCCTTGCGGCGCCAAGGCGAGGGAGTCGGCCCGCCGCCGGAGGGAATCCGCGGCGGCATGCTCCGAAGGACCCGGGGGGGAGGCAGAAGCGATGCAATAGAGAAACGGAATGAGGACGATTGCTTTACGATTCATGCACGTGCTGTCGTTTGGCGAGCGTGCCCTGTGCAAGCAGGTCTTCGACCGCCGCATAGGCCGTGTCCGGCGTAATGCTCGCCATGCAGGCGCAGGGGACGCCCGGTCTTCCGGTGCAATCGTCGCACTGCTGCGTCATCGCAGGGACGAGAACGCGCGCAAGGTCGGTGTACGGGCCCCACCGCCCCGGCCCCATGACGGGTATGCGGGGATAGAGTCCCACGACAGGGGTGCCGACAGCCACCGCCACATGAAGCGGACCGGTGGAATTCGCGACAAGGAACCCGGCACCCTGCAGGAGCGCAGCAAGCTCCTTGACGCTCAGTTTCCCCGCGAGATTCGCCACGCGCTCCGGGACCGCGCGCGCAATCCCTTCTGCCAGCGCTGATTCCCGGGCCGTCCCCGTGACGACCACGGAGAGATTCAATTCCTGCACGACCCTCCGGGCCAGGATGCCGAAATTTTCGGGGGGCCATTCCCGCGCGGATCCGCCGCTTCCCGGGTGCATGACCGCGTACCCCCCTTTCACGCCGGTTCTTTCAAGAAGCGCGCGTACGGTCGCGCGGGCGGCGGAGGGAATGTCAATCGGCAGCTCGAGGGGTTTTGGAGCGACGGCCGCGCAATCCAGCGGCGCCAGAAGCTCCAGATTATATTCCACTTCATGCCTCTCGGCGGTTTTCCGGTGGGCGTACACCCTGCGGTTGAACAGGAACGAGTAGTACCGGTACCCGGTTCCCACGCGCAGCGGGATGCGGGAGAGAAACGCCAGCATCGCCAGACGAAGCGTGGGATGCACGACCACGGCAGCGTCGAACCGCTCCTTCCGCAGGCGGCCCAGCATCACCCGAAAGGGAACGAGTCGAGGAGGGTCGTCATACCAGATGATCTCGTCGATATGCGGGAACCCTTCGACGATCGCCCCGCCGTATCGACCGGCGAGCAAAACAAGGCGGGCGCGGGGGAACCGGCGGCGAAGGAAGGAAAAGACGGGGAGAGTGAGGACGACGTCGCCCATCCTGTCGGTGCGGACGACGAGAATCCGGGAATGCTCATTCAACGGCTGGTCTCTCGGGGGAACCGTGGACATATACGTCAATATACCCCGGCCCGGCCTCAATTGCAAAGAACACACCGCCTCATTTCCGGGCGGGGCCGTCGATGAGCCGCAGTTTCTGGAGCTCCTTCTTCTCGCTCTGGAGCCGGAGTACCTTCTCCCGGTATGGACCGAGATCCGCCCCCTCCTGTTCGGCGTTCTTCATCTGCCTGTGGTTCTCCGCAATGAGCCCGTCGAGCTCGGCCGCTTTGACCCGGAGTATGCAGCTCTCCGCAATCAACCACGGATCGGGGTCGTCAAGGACCGACCAGCCCCTGCTGAGTTCGTACCTGCTGAACATGATATCGGCGATGAACGTCCGGAGCGAGGGGTCGTCCAGCGTGTCGAGAAACGACGGGACATCCCAGGGTCCGCCGGCCTCGGCGTGCTTCGCGAGGAGGTCCGCGGTCCGCCGGGCAAGAGGATCCGTGAACGCCGCGGGCGCGATATTGGTCGCGACGAAGGTGACCATCGAAGGTCCCACCTCAAGCATCACCTTGAGGAGATCGCGTTCCGGAGGAGGCAGGCCCGCGCGAACGGCGGAGAGGGAAAGGCCGCCCGCGGCGGGGGGAGGAGGGACGGGACCCCGGTGCTGGTACGCCGCCCGCGAGCGATCGCGGCCCTGGATGGCTTCGAGCTCGCGGAAGAGAAGCGTCTCGTACACCCCGTATGTTTCGGCGACATGTTTGATGTAGAAGTTCCGTTTGATCTCGTCCTTCATTTTTGCGATGGTCTCGACGATCGAGCGGACCGCCCGCGTTTTCCCTTCCGGCGTGTCAAGGAGTCCCTGATCGCGGAATGTCGAGGCCTTGAAATCCAGGAAGGAAACCGCTCCGGCCAGCCGCCGGCGGAACTCCTCCCCCCCGTTCTTCCGTACGAACGAGTCGGGATCCTCCCCCTCCGGCAGCGTCGCCACGCTGACATCCAGACCGTTCTCGATGATGAGGTCGACCCCCCGGATCGTCGCTTTCGATCCCGCGGAATCCGCGTCGTACACGAGCGTGATCCTTTTCGCGTACCGGCCGATAAGCTGTATCTGCTCTTCGGTAAGCGCAGTGCCGCTTGACGCCACGACGTTCTCCACGCCCGCCTGGAAGAGCGTAATGAGGTCGGCGTACCCCTCGACGAGGACGGCGAATTCCTGAGCCCGGACCGCATCTTTCGACTGGGCGAGCCCGTACAGGCTCCTGCTCTTCACGTAGATCGGCGTTTCGGGGGAATTGATGTACTTCCCCAGGGGGTCGTCTTCCCTCATCTTCCGGGCGCCGAACCCGATGGTCCGCCCCGAGGGGGAGAATATCGGGAACATGGCCCGGCCGCGGAAACGGTCGTAGCATGACCCGTCCTCGCGCCTGAGGACGAGGCCCGCCTTTTCGAACGGAAGGATGTCGAGCTTGCGGCCGGCGGCCGTACTCACGAGTCCGTCCCAGACGTTCTTCGAGTATCCAAGACCGAACTTCGTGATTGTCGCGTCGCTGAACCCCCGGTGGCGGAAATACTCGAGCGCCAGCTTCCCTTCCACCGTGTTGAAGAGCGTGTCAAAATAATAGAGCCCGGCGGTTTTGCACGCGTCGTAGAGTGCTTCATGCTCCGTCGATTCCCCCCGGCCTGCGGTCCCCTCCTCGGGAAGCGTGATGCCTGCCCTGCGGGCGAGGGTACGCACCGCTTCAACAAACGACACTTTCTCATGTTCCATGACGAACGTGAAGACGTTCCCCCCCACGCCGCACCCGAAGCAGTGGTACATCTGCTTCTCCGGGCTGACGTTGAACGACGGCGTCTTCTCCTGGTGGAACGGGCAGAGGCCGAGGTAATTCTTCCCCCGTTTCCTGATCTGGAGGTATTGCGAGATGACGTCCACGATGTCGGACGCCCTGCGCACCTCTTCTATGGTGTCATCGGGGATTCGCATTAGGGGAATCTACACAAAAGGGGTCCGAGAGGCAACGGCGGCGCCGTAACCGTCGGCCCCGCCAAAAAGGGGCGGGACTTCCGATCTCGCTGAGGAACCGCGCACAGTGGCGCCAAAGACCGGCGCCACCTCCGGTTACGCCAAAGAGCAGAATTCAGCGGCGCCAGAAAACGGCGTACGGTCGCGCCAAAGAGCGGCGCAACCTCAAGCTTGACAAGACGGACAACGTAGCGTATCTTGAGTCACGCATACGGGGGAGCGCACCACGCATCACGGAGGCACGCATGAGAATTCTCGCTGTCGAAGACGAACCGGAATACCTTGAGATGTTACAGGAGGTGATGAAAAGCCTCGGACACTCGATCACCATCGCGCAGAACGGGAAGGAAGCGCTCTCGCTTCTCGATCGACAGCAGATCGACGTCGTGGTGTCCGACGTGAAGATGCCGGAGATGAACGGGATCGAATTCCACCGGAAGCTCAGGGAGCGACCGGGGTACGTGAACACCCCGTTTATCTTTCTCACGGGGGTGGATGACGTCTCGGATGTCAAGGCCGAGTGCAAGAAGGACTGCGACCTGCTCCTGCAGAAGCCTTTTCCTATCGACAAGCTGCTCCAGCTCTTCGCGGGAAAAGTCAAGTAGGGGGAGGATGAACCCGTCCTGACGCCGCCTGAGGCATGATGCGGCGCCTCACGACATGGAAGAGCCCGCCGGGCAACCCGGCGGGCTCTTCGCCTTTCGAGAGGCGGACGTCGATCTTCCTCCGGCACCCCCCCGGCTACACCTGCACCTTGTCGGGCTGGTATACCTTGGGCGCGCGTCCTTTTTTCCGCGAGAACCGCTTCTCCACGCCCGGTCCGGGCGACTTCGTCTCGTCCTCGACGTCGGGATAGGTGAATATGTCGTACTTGTAGTTCCTGAGGATGATCTGGTTCCCGTTTCTGCCGAGCACGTACTGCGGAAGGAGGGGAATCTTGCCGCCCCCCCCGGGGGCATCGATGACAAACGCGGGGATGGCAAGGCCCGAGGTGTGGCCCCGGAGCTTGTCCATGATTTCGAGCCCGACGCTCACCGGGGTCCGGAAATGGTTCGCCCCCTTCGTGATATCCGCCTGGTACAGGTAGTACGGCCTGACCCGCATGGTCAGCAGTTTCCGCATCAGCTCGAGCATCACCTCCGCCGAGTCGTTCACCCCCTTCATGAGCACCGCCTGGTTCCCCACGGGGATCCCCGCGTCCGCGAGCATCTCGCATGCCCGCTTCGCCTCGGCGGTGCATTCCCAGGGGTGGTTGAAATGCGTGTTGACGTAGATGGGGTGATACTTGCGGATCATTTTGCACAGCTTCGGCGTGATCCTCTGGGGAAGCACGCACGGCATTTTCGTCCCGAGGCGGATGATCTCCACGTGGGGGAGCTCACGGAGTCCGGCGATGATCCTCTCGAGCATGTAATCGGTGAGCATCAGCGGATCGCCGCCGGAAAGGATGACATCGCGTATCTCGGGGTGCGCCGCGATGTAATCGATCCCCCCCTGGATGTACTTCATGTTGATCTTGGAGGAGTCGCCCACTTTCCGTTTCCTCGTGCAGAAGCGGCAGTACATCGAGCACTGGCTCGTCGTGAGGAAGAGCACCCGGTCCGGATAGCGGTGGACGATGCTCGGGACGGGGCTGTGGGAGTCCTCCGCGAGAGGATCCTCGGGGAAATCGTCCTCCTCGAGCTCCTTCCCGTCGGGGATGCACTGGAGCCAGATCGGGTCGCCGGGATACCGAATCAGGCTCAGATAATATGGGTTGATCCGTATGTGGAAGAGCTTGTTTAATCGTTCCGAGAGGTCTTTATCGAACCCGAACCTCTCCACGAGGTCTTTTCCGCTGTCCACACTCTGCCGCAGCATTGTCTGCCAGAGTTCCATTCGTACCTTTGATCCTCCCCTTCAGGTTATTTCAGGTATTTGCCGTAGACGACCAAGTCATCCCCCGGCCTGTAGTAATCCGTGATTCTCGCGATCTCGGTATATCCCCTCCGACGGTAAAACTCCCTCGTCGGGCCGTAGCGGGGGAGTGACGAGGTTTCAGCGATGACGAGACGCCCCGACATTCCCCGGATCAGGGCACACGCGTGGTCGTCAAGCGCTCGTCCGATCCCCCGTCCGTGCAGGGCGGGGTCGACGGCCACCCAGTAGAGATCGAACGTCCCTTCCGTGGCGGGCGTCGGCCCCACGCAGTAATAGCCGGCCGCCTTTCCTCCCTCTTCGTACACGCGGATGATGTAGTCCTTCTGCGCCGGATCATCGAGCACGGCATCGATAAGCTCCAGAGCGATCTCCACCTCATCCTCCGTGAACACTCCCGTCGCCACAACGAGATCCCTGAGCGGCCCGCGGTCCTCGCGGCCGAGGGGGCGGATCACGGTCTCCGCTCCAGCGCCGATTCGACGATCTTTCCGACGATCTCCGCAAACGTGTATCCCTGCGCGCGCGCGGAACGGGCGAACCCCGCGTCGTCGGAGATGTCGGGGTTCGGATTCACCTCGAGAACGTACGGGACGCCCTCCTTCGTCAGCCGGAAATCCACGCGCGCGTAGTCGCGGCAGCCGATGAGGGAATACGCAGTAATCGCCGTTTCCTTGATGCGGGCCTCGAGCTGCGCGGGGAGCACCGCGGGACAGACCCCCTTGGTCCCTTCGTAGGCGACGGTGCCGTGGATCCACTTCGCCTCGTAGCTCACGATCTTGTGCATGTCCCCCGTCAATCCGGAGAAGTCGATCTCCGATATCGGCAGGGCGACCGGAGGTTTGTTGCCCAGGATCGCGACGTTCAGCTCCCTCCCGTCGATGTATTCCTCCGCCAGAGCTGGCTGGTCGTATTCCGTCTGGATGAACCGGGCGCGTTTGCGGAGATCAGGGAGATTGTACACCACGGAACAGTCGTCGATACCGACGCTCGCGTCTTCGTGCGCGGGCTTGACGATGAGCGGAAACGTCATGCCGTCCCGCATCGCAATCCTGTCCTTGACGCCGAAGACCATGAACCGGGGAGTACGTATCCCGTGCGCGGCGAGGATCTCCTTGACACGGGGCTTGTTCAGGGCGGTACCGAGGGCCAGGGGACCCGCCCCCGTGAACGGTATGTTCATCAGCTCGTAGACCCCCGCCACGTTCATTTCCTGGGCGGATTCGTTCTCGACGCTCTCGACGAGGTTGAAGACGAGATCCGGGCGCTCTTCGCGGAGGTAGTCGATAAGTCTGAAGAAATTGCTGTCGACGTTGAATATGGTCGTCCGGTAGCCCAGCGCATTGAGGGCGGACTTGATATCCTCCATTTCCTCCACGACACCGATCTCGGAGAGATCGATGAGGGCCTGGGTTGCGAGGGGCTTACCGCGCGCGCTTCTCGGCGTGCGGAGGGGGAGCGGACCTTCCTGCAGTGTTCCGTTCTCCCCGATGTACTTCCGTCCCGCCTCGGTGCCGACGACAGGTTCATTGTAGAGAATCGCAATGCGGGTTTTTCGGGCCATAGGGTAATCTCGCTTCGCCTGTTTCCTTCGCCTCATTCTGCCACGCAGGTATTCACGCGGGCACCGCGTGCCGGCCGTCCCGGACTGGGATCCCGCATCGCGTCATGGCGATATCGAGGACCGTGTTGATGAGCCCGTTGTAGGTCATCCCGGCGGCGCGGGCCGCTTTGGGAAAACAGGAATTGTCCTCGGGCCTGGGGAGGATGCCCGGGAGGGGGTTGACTTCGATAATGCGGGGCATCCCCGCCGCGTCGCAGCGGAGGTCGATGCGGGTCCAGTCACGGCACCGGAGGACGTTATAGGTCTTCCGGCAGAGGTTCTCGATCTCTTCGAGAAGCCGTTCGTCCAGGGGAGCGGGACACGCATAGATGTCCAGGGGCCGTTCGACCGTATCCCAGATCCACTTGGCCTCATAAGAATAGATCGGGTTGGCGCCGGGGGGAAGGGCGTCGAAGTTGATCTCGACGACCGGGAGGACGCGGAGCCCCTCGCCGTTCCCCATCAGGGCCGCAGTGAATTCCCGGCCCGGGAGGAATTCCTCCACGAGGGCGGGTTCCCCGTACGTCGCGAGGACGGTCTCCACCTCACGTTCGCGCTCCGCGGTGCTGCGCACGACGCAGGAGTCGTAGATCCCCTTGCTCGATCCTTCGTGAAGCGGCTTGACGATCGAAGGAAAACCGATCTGCAGGTCACGGCACCCGTCCATCGACCCGACGACGGCGTGCGGGGCGGTGGGCACCCCGTAATAGGAGAGAACCTCTTTCGTGCGCGACTTGACGAGACAGATCCCCAGCGTCAGCGGATCCGACCCGAGGTACGGGATGCGGAGCATCTCGAGCATCGCGGGGATCTGCCCCTCGCGCGAAGGACCATACATTCCTTCCGCGATGTTAAATGCGAAAAAAGGCCTTATTCTGCGCAGTTTTTCGTACGCGTCTTCGTCCGCTTCTATCATAGTAACGTCGTAGCGCTCCAGGAGAGCATCCCTGACGGCCTCAACGGTGTCCATGGTGTCCCATTCGGCGAACAGATCGTTCACGCGTGCGGACGCGTCAACCGTCTCCAGCGACGATGCTTCCCGATGATGATCAACGGCGGAGGCGGAACGAGATGCGGAGGTGGTAGGTGACTTCGCGCGGGCGATGCCTGCAACTGCGTGAGGTGGAGCTTCCGACTTTACGTTGTAGAGGAGAGCTACTGTCTCCGAGAAAGAAGGAACCTGTGGTGACGAAGAATCCAGAAAAGCTCCAAACTGTTCGACTCACTCATCATCTGTGTGTTAATATAAGCATTTTCGCTTAGTTGTCAAGAAAAAAGTGCGTTTTTGACCTCCGGGACGTGACGTCGGTCTCATCCGACATCGAGCAACTTCATCTCGTCGTTGTACCGCGAGCGGAGGTACGCGAGGAGCGGCCGGTGTTCCTCGCGCGCGAGAAGAGGATCGCTCCCGATGATCGCGAACGCGTCGACGCGCGCTTCGTCGAGAAGCGGAGCATCCGCAATGATGTCCGCGATTCTGAACTCCGGCATGCCGCTCTGGCGCGTGCCGAAGAAATCTCCGGGACCGCGGAGCCGGAGATCGATCTCGGCGATCCTGAATCCGTCCGACGTCGTCACCATGGCGGCCAGGCGGCGTTCCGCGAGCGCGCTCTGGTCCGCCGCAGTCGTGTCTCCGCGCGCGGCGGCGCGTCCCGCCCTGCCGGCGATCCACTTTTTCGCGACGAGAATGCAGAACGCGCTCTCGCCGCCGCGTCCGACGCGGCCGCGGAGCTGATGAAGCTGCGAAAGTCCGAATCGTTCAGCGTTCTCGATCACCATCACGGTGGCGTTGCCCACGTCGATACCCACTTCGATGACCGTCGTCGCCACAAGGACGTCGATGTCGCCGTGCGCGAAACGCTCCATCACCGCGTCGCGTTCCTCCCCCGGAAGACGGCCGTGAATCAGTCCGAGCCTGAGGTCGGGGAACACTTGGTTCCGGAGCTTCTCGTAATGCACGGTCGCAGGCTTGAGGTCGAGCGTCTCCGATTCCTCGATGAGCGGGTAGACGTAATACGCCTGGCGTCCTGCGGCGACCTGTTCGCGGACGAACGCCGCCACCGAAGCCATGTCCGCATCGCTCTTCAGCACCGTCGTCACCGGCTTCCTTCCCCGGGGGAGTTCGTCCAGGACCGAAACGTCGAGGTCGCCGTACAGCGTCAGCGAGAGCGTCCGCGGAATCGGCGTCGCCGTCATTACAAGGACGTCGGGATTCGCCCCCTTCCCCCGGAGTGTCGCGCGCTGCATGACGCCGAACCGGTGCTGCTCATCGATCACGACGAGCCCGAGCCGCGCGAACGCGACATCTTTCTCGAACAGCGCGTGGGTCCCGACGATGATCTGCGCGGTCCCCCCGCGGACGTCCTCGAGAACGTCCCGCCTGAGGGCGCTGCGCTGCGCGCCGACGAGAAGCCTGATGGTGACCGGGATGCCCTGCAGCAGGCGCCGCAGGGTTCTGAAATGCTGCTCGGCCAGGAGCTCCGTGGGCGCCATGAAGACCGACTGGTAGCCGTTGTCGGCCGCTATGAGCATGGCGATGAGCGCGACGACCGTCTTCCCGCTCCCGACGTCCCCCTGGAGGAGCCGGTTCATGACGTGCGGCGACGCCATGTCGGCACCGATTTCCTGCACGACGCGCACCTGCGCATGTGTGAGCGCAAACGGGAGAGCGTCCACGAGCACCCGTGCCAGGCGGGACTTCACGGTGAACGCGATCCCTCCGGGTTCTTCGCGCGTCATGCGCCGCTTCATCGCGAGCTTGAGCTGAAAACGGAAGAGCTCTTCGTATTTCAGACGCCGCAGGGCCCCGCCGAGATCCTCCCGCGACGCGGGGCGGTGAACGGATTGCAGCGCGTCGCGCGCCGGCATGAGCCGGCGCGCATCCGTCACGGCGCGCGGAGGCATCTCCGGGAAGAGGGAGCCGTAGGTTTTCAGCGCGCCGGCGATCACCCGTCGGAGCCCCCCGCTGTCGAGCCCGGCCCGGGCAAGCTCCTGCCCCGACGGATACATCGGGACGAGCCCGCCGGTGTTCAGCGCATCGACCCACCGGGTAGCGCCGCTTCCGTCTTCACCCACATCGGGCGCCGTCATGCGGTCGACGTCGGGGTGGACGAACTGCAGTGCCCCCCCGTACGTTCCGGGCTCCCCCGACACCGCAAGTGTCTCGCCGATATGGAACATCTTCTTCCAGTACTGCACCCCGCCGAACCAGACGCACTGGAGCGAGCCCGTACGATCCCCGAGGACGAGGAGAAACCTGGATTTCGCCCCGAACCCCAGCACGCGGAACGAACGCACCTCGCCGATGACTGTGAATTCACGACGGGGAGCTGCGGCAGGGGTCTCCTCCCCACCGGGGGACGGCGCCCCGGTTCCGGTCTCCGCCGCCAGGCGGAGCTGCGCGATCGAGAGCACGGTAGTCCTGTCGATGTACCGGCGCGGGATGTGCAGAAGCAGGTCCTCGACGGTCCTTATGCCGGCCCGTTCCAGGAGGGTTGATTTCCTGGGACCGATCCCTTTGACGAATTGCACCGGGATGGAGTGAAGGTCGGAAGGATGAGCGGGGGAGCGCATGTCGCGTGCAAGATAATGCACCCCCGCGGCAGTGTCAAGCAGACGCTCCGCGCGACACGCGCGCACGGCCGCGTGGAGCGGCAGTTTCCAGCGGGCCGTTTCCCAGATTCCCGTTGTGTCTTACTGCCAAACATCGTATCTTTGCCAACAATCACGCATAACAGGGCCACCGTTTGGAACATCTCTTCACTGCGATACTTCCTCAGTTGCCTACCCTCCGGGAAATCGTCATCTGGGGCGGATACATCGGGCTCTTCGTCATCGTTTTTTCAGAAACTGGTTTGCTCATAGGTTTTTTTCTGCCGGGGGATTCACTTCTCGTTACCGCCGGACTGTACGCGTATGCCTCCGGGGAGCTCGATCCCGCCATCCTGATCCCGCTCCTGTTCGCTGCCGCCGTCTGCGGCAACGCGACAGGGTACCTCATCGGCCTCAGGGCCGGGCACGCGCTGTACAGTCGCCCGCAGTCGCGGTGGTTCCGGCGCGACCATCTTCTGAAGACCAGGGAGTTCTACGATAAGTACGGGGGCTTCACGATCGTACTTGCCCAGTTCATGCCGTTCGTGCGCACGTTTGCGCCCGTCGTCGCGGGCGTCGCGGAAATGAAATACCGGCGGTTTGCCCTCTTCAACGTTGCGGGGGCGGCGTCGTGGATCACGAGCATGATCCTGCTGGGCTATTTCCTCGGGAAGAGCATTCCGGGGATCGAGAACAAAATCGAGTACGTCATCGCCGCCGTCGTGTTCCTCTCGATACTCCCGATGCTTCTCAAATACCTCAAGCATAGATTGCAACAAAAGGGGGAGCCCCCGGCCCCCGGCGGTCCGCACTCCGGGTCCTGACCTCACTCACACTTCACGCCAGAGGAGTCCTATGGGAAACCCGCTGTTCGAGAGGAAACCCCTGAAGATGCTGTACGAGGAGATGAAAGGCGAAAACCGGCTGCGGCGGGTGCTCGGCCCGGTGACGCTGACGAGCCTGGGAGTTGGCGCGGTTATCGGGACGGGGATATTCGTCCTCACAGGCGTCGCCGCCCACGACAAGGCGGGTCCGGGTGTGATTCTCTCGTTCGCGGCCGCCGGGATCGCCTGCATATTCGCGGCGCTCTGTTATGCGGAGTTCGCCTCGATGGTCCCGGTCGCCGGATCGGCATACACCTACGCCTATGCGACGCTCGGCGAACTCTTCGCCTGGATCATCGGGTGGGACCTCGTGCTCGAGTACGCCGTCGGTTCATCGACGGTCGCGCACGGGTGGTCGGCGCACTTCCAGGACCTGCTGGGAAGTTTCGGCATCCACATTCCCTATGCGTTCGGGAACGCTCCATTCGACTTCGACATAGGCAGCGGGCGCTTTTTCCCGACGGGAGCCTATTTCGACGTCGCGGCGATCGCCATCACGTGCATCATTACCGCGATACTTATCAAGGGAATACGGGAGAGCGCCGGATTCAACGCCGGCATGGTGATGGTCAAGCTGGCAATCGTCCTTTTTGTCATCATCGTCGGCGCCTTCTACATCGATCCAAAGAACTGGCAGCCGTTCGCGCCGTACGGGTATACGGGAATCAGCTTTTTCGGAAAATCGCTGTTCGGACAGACGGGCGCCAACGGCGCGCCCCTCGGCGTGCTGGCCGGGGCCGCGGTGATATTCTTCGCTTACATCGGGTTCGATTCAGTCTCCACGCACGCCGAGGAGGCGCGGAACCCCCAGAAAGACGTGCCGATCGGCATTATCGCCTCGCTCATCATCTGTACGGTGCTCTACATACTCGTCTCGGGCGTGCTCACCGGCATGATCCCTGCCGACCAGATCAACATCAACGCGCCGGTGTCAGACGCGTTCAGGCAGAAGGGGCTCCCGTGGGCGCAGCGGCTCATCGACGTCGGCGCGATCACCGGCATTACGTCGGTCCTCCTGGTCATGATGCTGAGCCAGCCGCGCGTTCTCCTCGCGATGGCGCGGGACGGACTGGTCCCCACGTCATTCTTCGGCGCCATCCACGAGAAATTCCGCACCCCCTACAAGTCCACGATGCTCACCGGGGCGTTCGTCTCGCTCATGGCCGCGTTCCTCCCCCTGCGCATCCTCGCGGAGCTGACGAACATCGGCACGCTCCTCGCGTTCACCATCGTGTGCGCCGCCGTCCTCATCATGCGGAAAAAACATCCCGAGGCCGCGCGCCCGTTCCGCGCGCCGTTCGTCCCTTTCGTACCGATCGCGGGGATTGTCTCGTGCCTCATACTCATGTTCTCCCTTCCGGAGGAAAACTGGTGGCGGCTCATCATCTGGCTGCTCCTCGGATTCGTCATCTACTTCAGCTACGGCCGCCGGCACAGCGTGCTCGCCAAACTCCGGCGCGCGGAGGCGGCAAAGCAGGCATGAGCCGCCGCCGCGGCAGCAGGACCAATTCCGCGGGAGGTTATCATGCCTGACACCCCGCACGAATTCAGACGGGCCCTCGGCCTGTTTGACGGCACCATGCTTGTCATCGGGTCGATGATCGGATCAGGGATATTCATCGTCAGCGCCGACATCGCGCGGACTGTCGGCGGAGGCGGCTGGCTCCTCCTCATATGGGTCATCACCGGGCTCATGACCGTGACAGGGGCGCTGGCGTACGGCGAGCTCGCCGGGATGATGCCCCGCGCGGGGGGACAGTACGTCTACCTCCGCGAAGCCTATAACCCCCTCGTCGGTTTCCTGTATGGATGGACGTTCTTCCTCGTCATCCAGACGGGAACGATCGCGGCGGTCGGCGTCGCGTTCGCAAAATACTCCGCTGTCCTCTTTCCCGGGCTCGGCGACACCAATGTCCTGTTCCAGGCAGGTCCCCTCCGGCTCACGGCCCAGAGACTCGTCGCGATACTGAACGTCGCCGTCCTGACGTTCATCAACTCGCGCGGGATCGTGGGGGGGAAATGGATTCAGAACACGTTCACCACCGCCAAGACGATCGCCCTGCTGGCGCTCATCGCCCTGGGCATCGCCGCCGGGTTCTCGCTCGGGGTGTTCAGGGAAAATCTGAGCTCCTTCTGGATCGCCGCGACGAGCCGGGCCGCCGACGGGAGCGTGTCGACAGTGCCGATTCCGGGTTTCGCGATTCTCGGGGCACTGGGCGTGGCAATGGTCGGGTCGCTCTTCTCGAGCGACGCATGGAACAACGTGACCTTCACGGCGGGCGAGACCGTCAACCCGCGCCGGAACATCCCGCTCAGCCTTGCGATCGGCACGGGTGCGGTCACCCTCCTGTATCTCCTCGCAAACGTCGCATACCTTGCCGTCCTCCCCGTGACGGGGAATCCCGGCGCGGCGGACGCCGCGGGGCGCGGGATCCAGTTCGCAGCGGCCGACAGGGTCGCCACGGCGGCGATGTCGGTGATCATGGGCCCGGCCGCGGTGGTCGTGATGGCCGTCCTCATCATGATATCGACGTTCGGGTGCAACAACGGGCTGATTCTCTCCGGCGCCCGCGTGTACTACGCGATGGCGAAGGACGGTTTGTTTTTCCGGAGCGCGGGAAAACTCAACGCGAAGTCGGTCCCCGCTGCCGCCCTTGTCGTCCAGGGGGTGTGGGCTTCATTTCTCTGTCTCTCGGGGACATACGGCGACCTGCTGGATTATGTGATATTTGCCGTCCTTCTTTTTTACGTCCTCACAGTTGCCGGCATTTTCCTACTTCGGAGAAAACAGCCGGGCGCGGAACGTCCATACAGGGCTTTCGGATATCCTGTGCTCCCGGCCCTGTATATTCTCGCTGCAACGGCCATTTCCGCTGACCTCTTGATCTTCAAACCGGCATACACGTGGCCAGGGCTGGGCATAGTTCTTGTAGGTATTCCGGTGTTTTACGCCTGGAAGGTCTCCCGGCCTGCACGCCCGCAATAGGAACGCGGGGGAGACCATCTTACTCACTCAGAAAGGAGCACGACAGCACACATGGAAATGAATCTCATACTGGGCATCAGCATCCTGGGGCTGCTCTTCGCGGTCTATCTCATACGGGACGTTATGAGGAGGGACACGGGGACGGACAAGATGCGGGAGATTTCCGATGCCATCAAGGCCGGGGCGGAGGCATTCCTGCGAAGACAGTATCGCACGATTCTCTACCTGGCGATCGCGCTTGCGGCGCTCATCTACATCCTGTACGCGTTCGTTCGCACGGGGAACATCCATGATCCTGCAAGCACCGGACAGCTCGCCCTCTGGACGACGCTCTCGTTCGCTCTCGGCGCGCTCTGCTCGGTCGCCGCAGGATACATGGGAATGTGGGTTGCGATCCGGGCCAACATCAGGACGGCGGCAGGGGCGACGAAAGATCTGAACAGCGCGCTTCAGCCCGCGCTCCGGGGGGGCGCCGTGTCCGGATTCTTCGTCGTGGCGATGAGCCTCCTCGGCGTCGGCGGTCTCTTCGCCCTCGTCAATGCGAGCGGCGTCACCGACGATATCACCAAGATCCCCCTTCTCATCGTCGGCTACGGATTCGGCGCGAGCTTCGTCGCGCTCTTCGCCCAGCTCGGCGGAGGGATTTACACGAAAGCCGCCGACGTCGGGGCCGATCTCGTCGGCAAAGTCGAGGCGGGGATACCGGAAGACGATCCCAGGAACCCCGCGGTAATCGCCGATCTCGTCGGCGACAACGTCGGCGACTGCGCGGGACGCGGCGCGGATCTCTTCGAATCCACCGCGGCCGAGAACATCGGCGCGATGATTCTCGCGGCCGGCCTGTACAAGGCGAACATCGCACTTTTCTCGCTGCACGCCCTCCCGCTCATCGGCGTGCTCCTGTTCCCTCTCGTCGCCCGTGCATTCGGCATCCTGGCGTCCGTCGTGGGCATTCTCTCGGTCAAGGTCACCGACAAAGAGGACCCGATGAAGGCCCTCAACCGCGGGTATGCCGTCACCGCCGTTCTCGCCATGGCGGGATTCTTCACCGCCTCGCGATGGCTTCTCGGACCCGACTACTACTTCAATTTCTTCCTCTGCGGCATCGTGGGCGTGCTCACCTCGATCGCGTTCGTCATGATCACCCAGTACTACACGGAATACAAATACCGGCCCGTCCGGTCGATCGCCGAGGCCTCGCAGACGGGGCCCGCGACGAACATCATCGCGGGACTCGCCGTCGGTATGGAATCCACCGGATATCCGGTGGTCGTGATCGCCGCGGCGATCGTGGGCGCGTACTACCTGGGCGCGAGTTCGGGACTGGAACACGCGGGGTTGTTCGGCACCGCCGTCGCCACGATGGGCATGCTCTCGACCGCCGCGTACATTCTCGCGATGGACACGTTCGGCCCGATCACCGATAACGCAGGCGGGATCGTCGAAATGAGCCAGCAGCCGAAGGAGATCAGGGACAGAACCGACCGGCTTGATTCCGTCGGCAATACGACGAAGGCCCTCACGAAAGGGTACGCGGTCGGCTCCGCCGCCCTTGCGGCGTTCCTTCTCTTCAGCGCGTACATCGACGAGGTGAAGGCGTATCTCCCCTCGTTCCCCGGGACGATCAACCTCAACAAGCCCGAGGTCTTCGTCGGGTCGATGTTCGGCGCGGTTCTTGTATTCCTCTTCTCCTCCCTCGCCATCAAAGCGGTGGGACGCGCGGCGTACGCGATCATCAACAACGTCAGGGACCAGTTCAGAAGCAACCCCGGAATCATGGCGGGAACGTCGAAACCCGACTACGGCCAGTGCGTGGACATCGCGACGAAGTCCGCTCTCCGGGAAATGGTTCTCCCGGGACTGCTCGTCGTCCTGATGCCTGTCGCCGTGGGTCTCGCGTTCAAGTGGCTCTACGTCGCTAACGGCTCCCCTGTTTACGGTGCAAGCGGCGCAGAGGTGGTGGGAGGACTGCTGATGGTAGGAACGATCGTCGGGATCCTGATGGCGCTCTTCCTGAACAACGGAGGGGGAGCCTGGGACAACGCGAAGAAGTTCATCGAGACCGGCCAGTTCGGAGGGAAGGGATCTCCCACGCACAAGGCGTCGGTCGTGGGTGACACCGTCGGCGACCCGTGCAAGGATACCGCAGGCCCGTCGCTCCACGTGCTCATCAAGCTCCTGAGCACGATCACGCTGGTCCTGGCGCCGCTTTTCATTTAGCTGGTTGTCGCGCCACAGGTGGCGCCGCTGGACTAAAATCAGAGTTCGCCCTTCGGATCGCGTGTCATGAGGTCATGGCACGCGACGAGGGGGTCCTTCTCCTCGAAGAGAATCCTGTAGACTTCGGAGATGATCGGCACCTCGACGCCGACCCTGCGGGCGAGCGCGTAGGCCGATTCGGTGGTGGCGATCCCCTCGGCCACCATCACCATCCCCCCCACGATGTCCGCCAGCCGCCTCCCCTTCCCGATTTCGACCCCCACATAGCGGTTCCTGCTGTGCCGGCTCATGCAGGTCACCATGAGATCACCGATGCCGGAAAGCCCGGAGAACGTCCTGATATGCGCCCCCATTGCCACGCCGACGCGGGCTATCTCGGCGATCCCGCGCGTCATGACGGCCGCCTTCGTGTTGTCGCCCAGGTCCGCGCCGTCGATGATGCCGGCCGCGATGGCGATGACGTTCTTGAGCGAGCCCCCGATCTCCACCCCGCGGATATCGTTGCTCGCATACACCCGGAAGTGCGGGAGCATGAACACCTTTTGCACGAGCCGGGCGGTCTCAAGATCCGTGGAGGCGGCGACGACGGTGGTGGGAATCCTGCGGCTCACCTCTTCGGCGTGGCTCGGTCCCGACAGCGTGGCGATGCGCGAAGAGGGGAGGTCCGGCAGGGTGTCGTGAAGCATCTCCGACATCGTCATCAGGGTGTTGTTCTCAACCCCCTTGGCGACGTTGACCACAGTGAGCCCTCCGGCACCGCCGCCCCTGGAGCGGGGGATCTTCAGCCGGCTGACGACAGAGCGGAGGAACTGGGAGGGCACGGCGCCCACGATCATCTCCGCGCCATCGACCGAGGAATCAAGATCGTCCTCAACCCGGACAGACTCGGGAATCGTTATCCCGGGAAGAAAATCGGGATTCGCCCGCGTGGCCCGCATGCGGCCGGCATCTTCCTTACTGTAGGACCAGAGGGAAACCTGGTGGGAGTTTTCGGCAAGCAGGATCGAGAGGGTTATCCCCCAGCTCCCGGCGCCAAGCACAGCGATGCGCATACGTGAAGTGCGTCAGGCTTTCCCCGGCGGGGCGGCGGTCTTTCTTCCGCCGAGCCGGAGCGACGTTATCCTGTTTTCCGTCCCCGCAATCAGGCGGCCGATATTCGTGCGGTGCGTGTAGATAATGAGGGCGGCGATCCCGATACTGAAGAATATCAGCGTGTGGTACCCCTCGATGTTCACCATGAACAGATTCTCACGGAAAAACATCGTCAGCGGGAAGGAGATCGCTGCGCTGAGCGACCCGAGCGAGACATAGTGCGAGAGGAGGAAGACGAGCGCGAATACGCCGAAGGCGACCGCGACCTCGACGGGCGCGATGCCGATCAGCATCCCGCCGGCGGTTGCAATCCCCTTTCCCCCCTTGAACCCGGCGAAGAGGGTCCAGACGTGACCGAGTATGGCGGCACAGCCCGCGATGATCTGCACGACGGTGAAATCGTCAAACGGCGTGCTGTTCACAAACGGGATCGGACCGTACATGAGCCGGGCGAGAATCATTGTTGCGAACAGCCCCTTCGCCATGTCAACAAGTATGACGAAGACGCCGACCTTCCAGCCCAGGACGCGGATGACGTTGGTCCCCCCTGCGTTGCCGCTCCCGTGCTGGCGGATATCGATCCCGCGGACCCGTTTCGCCACGATGATCGCGGTCGGGATCGAGCCGATCAGGTAGCTCAGGACGGTAATTATGCCTATAGGGAGCATGGATTCCCGATCAGTGGCGGGGAGGTGTGGCCGCCGTGACCCACGACAACCACGTTTTGCAATCTAGTCAAAGCCGTTGAGAATAGCAACAATCAAGCGGTCCCGGGGCCGGACCTGATGTCCAATGGCATTTAACGGGCGCGCGTCGGCCCCCGTTTTGGCCTCCCGGTTAGCCCACCCCCCCCCCCCACG
>Ga0209698_10000807_pt1 | contig 36160 bp, 18 predicted proteins | sample LitLauG_LLR_2012_FD_187203 | JGI IMG/M metagenome (GOLD analysis project Ga0209698, IMG submission 187203) | Freshwater sediment microbial communities from Pennsylvania, USA - Little Laurel Run_MetaG_LLR_2012 (SPAdes) (version 2) | ecosystem: Environmental > Aquatic > Freshwater > Creek >... | reverse complement strand
GGCGCGCGCCGGCGCCAGCTGGCTCGGGATGGCGGCGGGCCAAGCCGCCGCGGGAATCCGAACGGCGGGGAGCCTCACGCTGGGCCCGCTCACGATCGAGCAGCCGGCGTTCGCCGAGATGGATTTCGGCCCGATCTCGCAGCACGCGCAGGTCGAGATCACGGGCATCATCGGCTATGACGTGCTCGCGCGCGCGGTCGTCGAGCTGGGGCTCGAGCGCTCGCGCATCGCCCTGTTCGATCCGGCCACGTTCGAGCTGCCCGGCGCTTCGTGGCAGGAACTTGCGATCGCGGGCGCCCACCCCTACGTGAAGGGAAGCTTCGAAGGCCACGCGGGGTGGTTTCGGCTGGACAGCGGGGCGCCGCAGGTGGCGGTCATCCTGAACGGGCCGACGGTCGAGCGTTTTCACCTGCTCGAGGGCCGCACGGTGCACAGGGATCGAGCGACGCTGCCCGGCGGGGAGATGGATATCGCGTTCGGTCCCGTTGCGGATCTGATCATCGGCGGCCATCGCTTTGAGGAACTGGCAGCGCTATTTCCGCTCGAATCGGGCGGCGCATTCGACGATCCCTACACGCTCGGGAACCTCGGGCAGGATTGCCTGAAGCCATTCCGTGTCGTGTTCGACTACCGTCACCGACGGATCGCGCTGATCGACTGCGCTCAGCAGGCGTAGTCCCGCGGTTTCGCGACCGAGCAAGCTAGTCCGGGCCGAACGGCGAGCGAGGAGATTGAGCGTCCCCAGCTGCGGGCACGGCAATATGATCGTGCGAATAATGCACTGTGGGAATTGTCGGTTCGCCGCTAAAAGTAGCTCCGGCGTTTGCGGAAACCCGATGCCATGCGATTCAAACTCGGCACACGGGCGGTCCCGAGGTTCTGAACGGTGAGCATGGGTCGGGTCTGCTGCGCCTGCGCCAGGTCGCGGGCGCGCACATCCTCGGGCACCACCATTCTGACCAGCTAACCCAGTGGTCGAAGGAGTTTGCCATGAGCAAGACTGCAATCACCTCGCCGGAACTCACGCCGCCCGTCGGCCCGTTTTCCCAGGCGGTCGAAGTCGGTGGCTTCCTCTACTTCAGCGGACAGGTCGCCCAGGACCCGGCCACTGGCACGGTGGTCGAGGGGGGGATTCTGCCCGAGACAGAGTGCGTCTTCCGCAATCTCTCGGCGGTTCTCAAGGCGGCCGGCAAGAGTTTCGATGACGTCGTGCGGGCCGGTGTGTATCTCACGAACATGAGTGACTACGTCGCGATGAATGGCATCTACGCAGAGCATTTCCGTCAGCCCTTTCCCGCCCGCACGACGATCGGCGTGGCCACGCTGCCGCTTGGGGCCCGCGTTGAGATCGACCTCATCGTCAAGGCCTGAGGTGACGCATGAGGTTGATCTCATGAAGTACACGTTTCAAATTGACCATGGGTGCAATACAAACTAAGAGGGGATCCACCATGACTTCGCAAGCTCAGTCTGCACAGACAATTCAGGCGGCTCTGTCCACAGAGGCTGGGACTCTTTCCGACAAATTCACAGGAATGGCCCGAGTGATGGCAGGACAATATGATTGGAAGCCCGGCCAGGGCGTGCGTTCGGTAGGCGAAGTATTCAACCTCATCGTCATGGAGAACGGCATACTCGCTGGAACGCTGACCGGTGCAACGGGCGGCGAGCGGCCCGCGCCGATTGGCGACCCCGAGAGACTGCGAGAGGCGCTAAAGACCTCCTACGCTAACCTGCAGCAGACGATCGCGAGACTCTCGGACGCAGATCTGAAGGCGCCGGTCAAGTTGTTTGGCCGGGATATGACAAAGGAAGGCGCAATCCGGTATCTGTTCGCAGACCAGCACGAGCACCTCGGACAGTCGATTGCCTATGCGCGCTCGAACGCTGTCATTCCGCCATGGTCGAAGTAGGCTGCCCATCGCATGTCCGGGGACTAACGGGGTGGTCGCGACGCCCGCCGATTCGCGGGCGCAACTCTGCGGCGCCTCGTCACGGGCTTCCTTGTGTGGGCTGCCTCAAACAGGTGCCGAATACCGTATTCCAACAGTGCGACGGCCCTCTCCAGGGCGCCGAGTTCTCCGATCCGAGCTATCGCTACGGACAGGCGCAGGTCAAATGATGGGGGGCGCAGCACTTCAACCGTGTCTCGATAAGTTGTCCTGGAAATCAAGCGGGATGGCAGCAGCCCGACTCCATATCCTGACTGAATGAGAGCCAGCTGCAAATGGACGTTGTAGTGAATTTCAGCCGCAACCATGGGGGTGAAGCCGGCACGTTCCATTTGATCGATGAGGCTTGCCCGAAGCAAGCACCCCGACGGGTTGAGGACCCAGGGGGCTCTGCTCAAGCTCTCCCATTCACCTTCTATGTTGCCTCCAGCGCTCTGAACGATCTCCATGCGATCGCTGGCGACGATCTCCGTCAGAAGAGGTGAGGGCGCGGTTTTACCTTCGGGCAAAAGGACGACAGCAACATCGAGTTCACCCGCGAGCAGCTGGTTAAATAACTCGCCGGTAAGTGCGCTCATCAACCGCAGCCGGACCTTGGGATATTTTTCAGTCAGCGCGCGAATAGGTTCGATGAGCGTCCCCTCGGCCAGGGCATGCGCGAGCCCGATGCGCAAGAGGCCGTGGGGTTCGGCGTCACGCGACGCAACAGATTTCAGCGCCTCCGTCCGCTGCAACAGATCTCGCGCTTGTTGAAGCACCTTGGAGCCCAGCGAGTTCAGGCGCGGCGGCTTCACTGAGCGGTCGAGCAACTCGGCACCCAATGCAGCCTCCAGCCTTTGCAGTTGCCGGGTTACTGCAGATGGTGTCCGAAATAGACGATCGGCCGCACCGGCGATGGACCCGGCCTGGGCAAACTCTACGAGCGCGCGCAAATCGTCGAGCACGGGATCCTCCTGAAGTAACTCCCAAGACCTCGTCCCAACCAGTAGCAGAACCGTGCCACAACAGCAACATTATTGCGTACATAATGAAAGTCTGGAAGGGAGCCCATGGAGAGGTCTGATCATGCCCAGACGATTCTTCTACATCAGTGGCGGAGTTCTCATGATCGCGCTCGCATGTCGCTTGGGCGCTGCGCGCGCGGGCGCTCAGACCCCTCGTGCATCACTACCGACGTGAGCGCGGGAAGAATCCTCCTCATTGGGTGCACAAACGGCGACATCTACTCTGCGGCGCCCGCCGACTACCCGAACATCTTGGTCGGGCGCAGGCCGGGCGGCTTGCGGATTCGCCCGTCACTCACGCGCTCGTGCGTACGCGCGCGGCGATCTGTTCCGCGACATTCGTTGCCGCCCAGCCGCAGCCGAGCAGCGTGCCGCTGCCGGCCTCCCACATACGGTGCAATCCGACAAAGTAGATGCCCGGCACGGGGGATACGCCCTGGCGCTGAAACGGCGCGCCGTTCGCCGCGAGCGCGCCGGGTACGCGGATCCAGGAGAAGTCCTGGCGGTAGCCGGTGGACCAGATCACGGTGTGGATGCCTGCGGACGGGAGATCGAGTGCGTCAGGTGCTTCGGGAATTTCGCCGTCGCGCCAGCGACTCTCGAGCTCCGGCTCGGGCACATTCTCGCCGCGCGCGCGCGCAATGTCGCGGATGCGCGCGACGAACCCGCGGGCGACGTCATCGCCCGCCCGCAGCAGCGATTCGAGATCGCTCGCAAACGTGACCCGCATGCCGTCCAGGCCGACGAGGTGTCCTGTGAGCCGCGCGCCCGCCTGCCACGCGGCGCGCACGTTGAAGTCGCTGACGCCCCAACGCGCCAGAAACGTGAACGGGTAGTCGGCCTTAGGTTGATCCGGATCGGCGACGACCGCGTGGTAGTCGCCATTGTCCCAGCGCCACCTCATCTGATCTCGGCCGTAGACGCGCCGCGGCACCCAGCCATGCTTGCCGATCGCCACGGTCACATCGCGCCCCGCGTTGGCGAGCTCGTACGTGATCTGGAGTCCCGACTGTCCTGAGCCGATCACCAGCACGCCGCCGGGTGGCAGGTCCTCCGGCGCCCAGTAGTCGTCAGTGTGGAGCGAATGGATCGATGTCGGCAGGTTCGCGGCGAGCGCCGGCGTGTGCGCACGTCCGAACGCGCCCGTGGCCACGATCACGTGGCGGGCATGGAGCTCGGAGTGCGGCGTGCGCACGAGGAAGCCGCCGCTCTCCGCCGGTCGCACTTCGTCAACCGGTGTCTCGCTGCGCACCGGCGCGGCGAACGAGGCCGCGTAGCCTTCGAGGTAGGCGAGCAGGCCGTCGGTGTCGAGGAACGCATCCGGCTCGGGCCCGTCGTACTCGTAACCTGGCAGCAGGTTCAGCGAATTCGGACTCACGATGTGGAACGAACGCCACCGCCGCGTGCGCCACGTGTCGCCGAGCGCGCCACGCTCGAGCACGAGGTGCTCGACGCCGCGTGCGGACAGTTCGTGGCTCGCGGACAGGCCGGCCTGCCCGGCGCCGATGACGACTGCTGCAATGCGTTCCAGATCGGGCTCCAGCGGTGGGTGGTTGCGCGACCGAATCGGCGGGAAGCTAGGCCGGATCGGCCTCGGTCACAAGTTGTCAGGGGTCGAGGGCGGCGGGACGCACTCAGCGCGTGCGGACGGCGGCGCGGATCGCGTTTCCAACCTTCCGCGACTTGCCTGACCGAAATTGGCGGTATCGGGCGCTGGCGTCCCCAACCATCGCGAATTCGAACCGCTTGATCACGTGGCTGAGGGCCATGGATGGGCTCATGCGATGGCGGGGCCCGGCTGATCGCCGCGGGGGATGGTAGTGAGTGCGGCCTGACCCCTACAATCCTACATATACGTCCGCGCAGCACGGTGCAAATGAACGTCCTCGGTCAGGTGAAGAATGGTTCGTGCTTGGCTGCTAGTCACGCTGCACGCCCTGCTTCTGGTGTCACCGGCCCGCGCCTCAGCGGGCACGACAACCACTGGGGTGGCGGACAGTCTCGCCAAGCCTCCCGCGATTGGGGCGGCGTGTCCGGTTGGCCCGCGTACGATCGGCCTGATGGCTTTCTTCTGCTGCGATTCAGCTGCGGCGGTCAACTTGGGGCAGCTGCCAGCCGTGCGAGCTATGGCCATCGGCGATAGCGAGTCGCTCCACATCGACCAGGCCCGCGCGACCATTGCAGTAGCGATTCACGCCGATCCAAAAAGTGTCGAGCCTTGTGGGGGCACATTCTTCATCGGCGGGGAGAGCGGGCGGTTTTGGCAGACCGTAAAGTCGGGTGAGGGCTACGCCATCACGTACTCGTCCGGGCGGGACACGGTGAAGTTGGAGGTCTGTCGGTTATCACCAGGCGGCGAAGTAAACAAACTGGCGAGTGGCTCGCTCGGCGGCTGTGAAATGTTGCTTGTTCCCCTGCAAGTCGGTCAGAAGCGGATCGCGCTGGCCCTCAGGATGGTGAGGCTCGACGAGCGTCCCGTGAAGCTTCAGGCACATTTCATGAAAATCGAAAATGCTTTCACGGAGCAAATACGAGCCCAAACAAGCCAAGAGAGAATCGACTGGGGTCCGCCTCGAGAAACGCCGCCATCGGGCTGCACGTATTGAACGTCCGGGCGGAGGCGATCGCACGTCGGCCGGGCAACCTGCGCCAGGCCGTACGCGCTTAGGCACATTGCGAGCCGGCGTTAGATCAGCCGGGGAGGCGATTCGTCCTGTGCGGTAGGAGCGGCTGCCCGCGCCCGAGCCACCGACGCTCTCACGCAGATGAGCGTCCCCAACGGGATTCGAAGCGGCCAACCAGCCCGAAGCGGATGCCACGAGAATGCACGAAGTGGGGCCATCGCAAGACGGAAGCCCTAGTTTCCCTTGATGTCTGCGCGTTCGGGCACAATTCGGGCACATTCGCGGGACGACCACTGTGGTCCCATGTAGCGTGCAGGTCCCAATCCATCCTCGTCGGCGCAGAGCGACGCGCCGCCTCGCGCTCCGGCCTTCGCGACCGTCGGGCGTGATCTTCGATTACGTGTAGGTATCAACAAGCTATGAGAGCAATCTTCCTGGCGTCAGCCTCCTTCCACTGGGCCCCCAGGGTCTCGCTGCCGGCTGTGGCCAGCGAGGAACCGAGCGAGAGTCCGGCGGCAAGAACTCCGAAGGCGAATGACAATCGAAGTGCGGTGGCCAAGAGTCGGGAAGCGAGGTTCATGAGTTCCTCCGGCCGCGGCGGATGCCGCAGGGTTCGGTCCCGGTCGCCCGCGGATCTCGTGATCCGTGAACGTCGAACGTCACGCACAGCACTTGATGTGATGAAGATCTGCATGGCGCGCTGATCGCGCCGCGATTTCCCGCACAGCGGAAATGTGGCCAAGGTATTTCATGAGTGCCGGGAGCGGGTACGCGAGCCCTTCTTGGCAGCGTGCGACCCGAGGTGAGCGGGGGCTTGCCGCCGGAAGAGATCAAGAGCCATGTTTCAGGGCACGATAGCGGCGTGGGCACGAAGCGCTGGCTGGCGAGCCCCCATGCCCACGAAGCATGAACGCTCGACGCGATCCCCCGGGCGCGCGCCAGCGCGGCGAGTACGATCCAGAGCGCGGCGGGTGCGACTGAATCCGGCGCCGATTCCCGGGCGTCGGCTCCTTGCGCCGCTGGAAGCGAAGTAGCGTGCGGTTTCTTCGGCATGATGGAAACTCGAGCGTCGATCCGAGCGTACCTCCGCTGTGGACGCGCAGGGCCTGACTCGCACGCTTCGGCGCTCAGGGCGAGTTGCCGCATGTTCCGCTGCAGCGGCGGGTGAGCTGCCGGCGACAATCGAGCGATTTTGCATTTCAGCTGTCGCGAGTTCTTGAGTCCACGTGGCACGCGTGACTAGCATTCCACTCCGAAGACGCTGCGCCCGTCGCGGCGTCCCCGAGGCCGCACGTCCCGACACACTCGCCCCGTCGGAGGTCCCCCATGAGTCGCTGTCGCCTGGCGTTCGCGTTCGGTCTCGTCGCACTGATTGCGGTCACATCCGCAGCGTGGTCCCAGAACAGCTCGACCGTGATCGGCAACGGTACCTACACGAACAACGCCGTCTGGAGCAACCTAGCGTGCAGCGCCAACGACGTAACGGCGATGCAAACCCTGCTCGACACACAGGCATGCAACTGGCTCGCCACAACGTGGTCGAATCAAACCGCATCGCAAATGCGAAGCGATGTCGCGGTGGGACTTCCCGCGGTCCCGAATGGAAGCTGGATCTTCTATTACACCGGCCACGGCGATAACACCGCCGGCTACTCGGGAGGACTTGCCGGGGTCAACGACAACGGCAGCGGCAGTGACCTCTACTACCCCTCGCAGTTCGCGGTTGACGTCGCCACCCCGAGCCATCCGATCTACAGCTACGTGATCCTCGATGCCTGCGGCTCGGGCGGCTTCGCGAAGCTGGCGAACATCTTTCTGCAGGCGCGCGGCATCAACGCGCTGTTCCTGACCGCCACCGACGACTCACTGAATTGCGCGATCTGCGGCGCCACCTACAGCAACCTCACGAACTGGATCAATCAAGGCCTGATGGGCGCCGCCGACGGCGCGTGTGGGAATCCTCCCGATGGCGTCGTGACGTTCAACGAACTGGATTGCTACCTCACGACGAACTACGACCCGCTCGGGGTCAAGCACCTCTACATCCCGAATGGGCTCGGCGGCACCGGGATCTGCACCGCGCGGCCGACGCCTGTTCATGCCGTCACGTGGGGGCGCATCAAGACCATCTATCGGTAGTAATACGTGGGTACAGGTGCGCGGAAGTCTGGCGTCCCCAACGGGATTCGAACTCTCAGCCTACCTCGGGGCCATCGGACACGAGTGGGCAAGAGCCTGCTAAATCCGCATCTTCGAGGCCTGTCGGAGAGGTCGATTCGGGCCAGTAGTCCCTCTCCTCGTCGCATGGTTCTGGCACAGAACTGACACAGCGGCTGGGCGAGGAGGCAGCGGTTTCCTAACGCCATCTGACACTAACCGCCGCCACGACCGGAACTCCGCAAATTCGAAGCGCCTTCGCGAGTTGCACGCGCGAGGGCGCTTCTTCGAAGGAATGCACGAGTCATTGCTTGGCGCCTCCGTCGCGGTTGGAGTGCGCCGCAGTCACTTGTCTGAATACTGACTCGAGTGGGGCCGTGGAGTGAGCCACTCGCTTTTGGTCGAGGTAATAGCAGCTGGCACCGTCGTTAAGGAGCTCCCACGTCGAGTCGGGCCGCGCCCTAAGGAGCAACAACGCTTTGCCGAGTCGAACATCGCCGGCGACTTGATTCACCAGGGTGATCTCGGAACCCGTTACAGTGCCTGACAGGACACTGTCGACGTGGCAGACCGCGCCGACGTTGACGAAGCGTTCTATCGAGCCCACCACAACGGCATCCGCTCGCGCAGCCAAAGCGACCGGCGCCGAGGCCGTCGCCTCCTTGCGGATGGCCGAGATGCGGCTGTCTACCTCCGACAAAGTCAAGAATTCAACCCCGACGCTTGGTTGTTCCCGGTTGGCGCCAAGATCACGCTTGACCCACCATTCATTGCGGGATCGCATTAGGTAGACGACTACTCGTGTATCCGTTTCCTGCGTGTGTCCCTGCAGGAAAGCGGTAGGCGACAGATGGGAACCCAACCGTACCTCTATAACGGGGTCCGAGTCGGGCCCGACGATCCAGCGCTCAACGCTGATGCGAACATAGCTTTGGCTGACGACCGCCCGGTTGTTTATAAGCGCCACCGAGGAATCAGTCGGGACTGGAATTTCGTGATATCCCGCATCCACAACGCGGCCTAGGACAATTGCGTCCGACCGATCGATGATGCGTGCGTACGCATCCCTTGGGCTGGATGGGGCCTGGGCTCGAGCTGTCACGGTGAACGCCGTGACTGACGTGATCATGGCAAGCGCCGCGAGGACGCGTCCCGCTTCTCGTCCAGCAATGCGGCCACGTCGCGAGCTAGCTGGGACTGTGACGTTTGAGCGAAGCATGCGCTCTCCTCCTATGGGGCTCCTCAGTACGCCACGTGTTGGGCGCGAGCTTAGGCCAAGTCGTCGTCTCGCCAATGGCGCAAGGCTGTGAATTTCGAAATTCGCAGCCAGCCGCACGCGGCTTCAGGCCTGCGTCGCGGGACCGATGCCACCCCATTTTCTGTGGTGCGCCGCGGCGTGTGGGGGTAGAGTCCTTTCGTGCGCTGCCGCGGCCCGCGGCGTGAATTCGAGAGCCACCCCGGCCCCCGCGCCCCGCCGCGATTCGCCGCGCGAGGAGACTGCCATGCGCCGGCCCCGCCTGATCCCGCAAACCCCGATTGCCCACATTGCACCGGTTCGCATCGCCATCGTTATCGTCCTCGCACTCTCATGCTGCCCGACTACCGCGCTCGCCCAATGGGTGCACAACGGCACTCCGGTCTGCACCGCGACCGGGACGCAGAACGACGCTTCGATGCTTGCCGACGGCGCGGGCGGCTGCTTCATCGCCTGGGACGACGCGCGGGGCGGGACTCCTCAGATCTATGCCCAGCACCTCGACCTGAACGGCAACGCGACCTGGATCGCGAACGGGATCAACGTGTGCAATCAGACCGGGAACGAGACCTTGCCCCAGATCGTGACGGACGGGGCGGGGGGCTGCATGATCGTGTGGCAGGACACGAGGAGCGGCACTTCCATCATCTACGGACAGCGGCTGAATGGAAGCGGATCGCCGCAGTGGAACAGCGCTGGCGTGGCGCTCACGACCGGCACCGCGAGCCAGACCAAGGTGGTCGCGGTTTCGGACGGCGCGGGTGGAGTCATCGCCGCTTGGGAGGACGCACGGGACTCGAACGAGGTCTACTGCCAGCGCCTCGGCCCGAGCGGCTCGCCGCTCTGGAGTGCCGCCGGTGTGCGGGCTCTGCCGGCCTCGACCACGGCGGCGGACACCGGGCCCCGGATCGACTCCGACGGCTCCGGTGGCGCGGTCATCGCCGGGGCGGTCGCGGGAGCGACAGCGAAGGAATCACGAGTCCATGGGCAACGCATCAGCGGAGCCGGTGCCGCGTTGTGGGGAGCCGATGGCGTTGTGGCTTTCGGAACAAACTTCTTCGCCCTGTCTCCGACAGGCGCGGGAGTGTTGAGCGATGGCTCAGGAGGGGCGTATCTCTCTTGGACCGCGAATGCCAACATTACTAATAACAACTTTTCTAACCCGACGATGCTGGATTTGGCCAGACGGCTGGACAGCAGCGGCGCGTGCGTTCCAGGCTGGTCAGCGGACGGAGGGACACTCGGCGGGAATCCGCTCCTGGTTAGCGCCCTCCAAGAGCGGCAAGTCCCACTGGGCGTCCCCTCAGCGGCCATGATATTTCCGGACGGCGCGGGAGGAGCGATCTTCGTCACGGCCTGCGAGGATGAATGGACCTTCTACCAGCCGCGCTTTTCTGGAACGATCAATGTAAGTCATGCCGCCGGGAATGGAGTTCATGACTGGACTCAGGCGTGCGAAATCACGAGCTGGGACAACTCGAGCGCCGGCTCCTGGCGTGCCGTGGGCGATGGTTCGGGCGGGGTGATCGTCGGCTGGAACTCCAACGAAGGCTTGAGCAGCGACGGCCTGTACGCGATCCGCATGGGCAAGTCCGGTGTGGCCGCCGGCTGGGGGAGCGCGGGGGTCCTGGTCGCGGATGCAAGCGGGACCCCGGTGGCACAGTCGATCTGCACCGACGGCGCGGGCGGGGCGATCATCGCATACACCCGCGGCGGGGACATCTACGCGGCCAAGGTGGGATCCGGCGGCGCGGTGGCCAGCGTCGGACCCGCGCCCGGTCTCGCGGGCGCGGGGTTGACACTCGAGAGCGTGAGCCCCAACCCGACACGCAGCGCGGTGCGGGTGGATTTTGTGCTCTCCCAGGCTGGTCAGGCACGGCTCTCGCTGTTCGATGTTCAGGGTCGCAAGGTGCTCGAGCGCGACGAGGGCCAACTCGCGGCCGGCGCGCACGAGCTGGAGTTCGCCCCCAAGGCACCGCTCGCCGCCGGCGTATACGAGATGCGCGTGACCAGCGGCGGCGCGAGCCGCAGCGCGCGCTTCGTCGTGGAGCACTAGGGCGCCGAGGCAAGCTGGCGTCCCCAACGGGATTCGAACCCGTGTTACCGCCGTGAAAGGGCGGTGTCCTAGGCCTCTAGACGATGGGGACGCAGCAAGCCCGTTAGATTGCCGAAAGAGCGTCGACGCATTGAGCCCCAGGGGTTTGCAGCTCCTGGGGCTTCTTGCTGTGCAGGCAAGGCATGGCTCGCGGGGGGCTCAGATATGTAGCAGTTTCTGTAGCAGTCGCGTCGGTGGGGGGCGGAGGTTGTAGCAGTTTGAGCCTTCGTCAGCCTTGTCGCCCCCGCCCTGGTGAACCCGGAGGGCCGGGAAGCCCCCCCCACGAGCGAGCCGGATCACCCACCAACGGGTGCGAGGCCATATTTCCATTTTTCATCTGTACAAATTGCGTTGCTCCCCGGATTCGCCCTTGTACCCGCCCGTGACCGCGCTAACATCCCCGCTTGGCCGCCTTCCCGACGCGCACGGACGCGCTGGTCCCCGCCTTGCCCTCGGAGGTCGCCTTGAACGCCCGATCCCTCTGCGTCACGCCTGCCCACGTGGTGCCCGCACCGCCCGCCTGCTGTTGCTTCGATTCGCGTTCAATCCACATGCGATCCACCAGCCAACCGGCTATTCCATCCGTGGAGGTCGCCCATGACTAGGCTGTTTCGCAAGGCCACGATCCTCGCCCTGTGCGGCCTGCTCGCCGCCGCCACTATCTGTTCCGAGGCGCAATCCGACACGGAATTCACTCCGCCACCGAATTGGCTGGCCGGTAGAATCCAGCATGACACGACCCTGACGGCGGCGGCTCCAGGGCCGAACTACTACTTGTACGGCGACGTGGTTGTTCCTTCGGGCCTGACGCTGACTATCGAACCAGGGGTCACGCTCACCGCCGCAGGCAATTCCGACTTCTTTGTCTCGGGGCGATATCTCGACCGGGTCGAGTTGATCGTGAATGGCACCCTGTCCTCCGTTGGACTCCCTGCGCAGCCGATAACGTTCACTTCTGATGCCAACGGAAACTGGGCGGGCGTTTACGTCGCCTCGGGAGGGAACGCCACCTTCGACTATGCGCAAGTTAGCAACGCCATTGTCGGCGTAGACATAGACGGCATCGTCCAAGCCAACCACTGTACGCTCGTGAATAGCTCCACCGGTGTTCACTGCACAGGACAGTTACAAATGCTCAACTCGCTACTTCAGTGCAACACGCCCTTGGCCGCTACAGGTTCTGCAAGCGTTGTGGCGCTGAGCGGCAGCGAGCTCAATGGTCGTGCAGACGCGAGCGGGATCGTCAGCTCCGGTGGTCATCTTGACGTCGAGAACTGCTATATCCATGGCGTCGCCGATGGGATCTACTCGGACGCCGCACCGACAACTGTGCATGCCTCACGGATCGAAAGCTCCTATTTCGGGGTGTACTGCACCCAGGCGGGCGCAACTGTCACCAGTTGCGTAATTGCCGCATCCGCGCCCAACGCACAAATTGGTCTGTATTTTCGTGGCGCCGGGAGCGTCGCCGCAGGCGGCGATTCTGGAGGTGTTGTCCCCACGCAAATCACAGGCTATCAGTATGGAGTATATTGCGACGGCGCCGCATCCATTACCAATACGCTCGTTGCTGCGAGCTCTGGGGTTGGGATGCTACTTAATACGAATAACTGTATAGTGAACTACTGCACAATAGACGGCGTACCAGGTTATGGCATCGACTCACAGGGCAGCGGGAATGCGGTATACAATGCCATTATCACGCGGTGCAATACCGGGATTGGGACACTGAACCAGCTGCAACCTTTGGAGGTGAACTATTCGGATGTCTGGCAGAACGGGGTCTTGTTCTCGGGCGGCCACATCTTGCAGGGGGCCGACGTGTCGGCCTTTGATCCGGGCTACCTCATGGCCGGAACGGACCCTTACCAGTTGGCGAACGTATCCCTGTTTACAGATTTCAGCGTAAGTGGGGGGGAGATTGGTGCGTACGGGCCTGGGGCTGGACGGGTGACGCCCATTGTCGGGGCATCTCTGCTGAGCGCCGAGGCGGTGCGAGGGGTAGCCGAGCTGCTTTGGTATGTCGAGGGCCAGTCAGGCTATGCGACCACAGTCTACAAGCGAACGCCGAATGGCGAATGGGGCGGGATCGCGGCTGCGTATGCCGACGGAACGCACAAGGTCGCCTATGAGGATCGAGATGTTGTGCCTGGGTCAAGCTACGAATACGGGCTCGGGGTCCGTGGTGCAACGGGGGTCGATATCCAGGGCCTCGCGACGGTGCGAATCCCGTCAGTGCCGAGCTCGTTTCTTCGATTGACCTCGTCAAACCCGTCGAAGGGCAGGGCGCTCTCGCTTGATTTCGGGACGATTTCCGGCGGCCCGGTGAGACTGGACATCCTCGACATCACGGGTCGGCAGATTCAGTCGAGCCAACTGGCAGCAGGGGACGCGGGACCGCACAGCACACAACTCACGTTCGGTTCTGGGCTCAGGCCGGGGATATATTGGGTTCGGATGGTGGCTCCCTCGCAGGTTCTCAAGGCGAAATTCTGTGTGGTGAATTGACCGCGCGCCTGCTCACGGGGGCCCGTGGAAGGGACCGGGCTAAGGCTGAGTGACCTGCACCTGAGTCGATAATTGTTCCCGTCACCCAGATCCCCCTCGGGGGTGAAAGGAACGCTCAATGAAGCTCACCCTGGAAGACGCTCAGAAGGCGCTCGGTTACGACGGACTCGTCCACCTTGTTCGGCGAGGAGCGATGGAATCGCTGTGCGGAAAGACTGTTTCGGACTGGCCGATTGAGGAGCAGTCCGAATGCGATGCGTGCCGTGGGGATCGCCGCAGCCGTTCAGTGATCCCGCCGGCTGCGTAGTTCTCATGGAGGAGGCAATCATGGCAAGGAAGTTCTTCTACGTCTGTGCGGGGCTCTCCCTGCTCGCCTACTCATTCCACCTTGGCGCGACTAGCGCGCATGGACAGGTAGGCGGCATCCAGATTTTCGTCGAGGGTGTGAATGGAGGCGTGCCATACGTTGTGACGGCCTCGGGTGATCAACTGAGGTACGTGCCCGGATACGGCTGGCTGTCGGATGCGGGGAATATCTTCGGTACGGCGTCCGGAGGGCGGACAGTCGCTAGCCTTGTGCCCCAGGTTGCTCTGACCTCTACCGGAGAGGTCTGGTACGGGCAGGGGATAGGCTCGGCTCCGTGGGTCAATGCCGGGGCGCCACCACTTGGTCCGACGCCCGTGCACTCAACCACCTTTGGCGCGCTCAAGGCCCGGTATCGGTAGCGGATGATGGGCATGCCGAATGGGCAGCCAGGTGGCGGCCGTCGCATTATTGAAATGCACGCCGCCGTGCGCTCCGTAACGCGGCTGTTCGTAATAGTGAACGTGTCGCTCTTGTTCATCGGCGTGTCGGCCGATCAAGTGAACAAGTACGCGATGGCAACCACAGCGATGGACGGTTTTCCGTCGTACCCTTGCGCCCCCGATACAAACGCTGGATCGGGGGCTACGAGCTTCTTCGTGGCGGTTCGTAATCTGAATGCGACTCTGCACGAGGTTGGTGGATTTGGTCGGCCCCGAATGGGCTTCAATGGGTACCCTGACCTACGGATTGCTAGCTACGTGAGCATTGGGGGCCCACCACTGTCCTCGATTACGCTCGCAGAGGACCGCAGCGTATTCGCCAGGGTGCGCTTCCTTGACCAAGTGCGACTGCTCGCGCAGAGCGTTGTTCTGAATGAAGACTCGGCCGCATACAAAGCGCACAAGCGCCTCGTGGCCGACGGGGTGCCATCTGAGGATATCGACGTTGAGGAGAGGATTGAGGCCTCCGGACCTGACGACAGTTGGCACGAGTCGCATGAGTGCCGGGTCCTTATCACGGCTCGCGTGGCTCGGCAATTGGGGCGAGCCGAAGCGTCGCATCCCGCATGGGCGGATAGCTTCACGATCACCGTCCCCGTTGACTCCGCCTATTGGGCAGCATTGTGGCAGATGTCGGAGGCCATGGAGCCATACTATCGAGAGCAGCAATATCTAAAGGCCAGCCGGGGACTCGTGGAGTGGCATCGGTGGAGTGAGTATGGGCGTGTCTTGCTCAGACCGTTGTCGCTCCCAGCCCTTGCTTCCGTAGATAGCCTTCGACAGGTGATGCTGGAGGTCGCAGATATGCCGCCACCCGACGCCAGGCGCTATTTGGACCGGGCCCTGTTAGAGGAGGAGCAGAGGAGTCGCATTGGGGTGCTCGGCCTGACGTTCCCGAAAGCTGTTGCCGGCGCTGTGATCCCGATTGTATACATGGTGGTGTGCGCGTTCATGTGGCTATTGATCGTTCGCTTGAAGGAGATGCTCCGAACGAGTGCTGACGCGCACCGGCTGTCGTCGTGGCCAGCGATGTTTCCCGGCTGGAAGGGGCGCGCGTTCTGCACATGCACGTGGGTCATCATGCCGACGTCATGTGTGGCCATCTTTGTCTTGCATGCGTACAAGTACGAGCAGTGGGTAGGTGGGGCGGCGGCCCTAGCGGGCGCTGCATTTGCGAGCGCATGCCTCGGTCCCATTTGGACGATGCAAGCACTGTGGCGGTGGAGCGCCGGCCGCCGGGATGACGCGGTAATGTCGCGTGGATTTGAGTGATGATCTGCTGGGCGAATGGCCTAGCTGCCTGTGGCTCCTTCCCCCGCAGTGGGCCCGAAGGTCTTGTGATGCGTGCGGGATCAGTTGGCGGCCTTGGTGGTGCGATCTTGGGCCTCGGGATGTTCAACTGGAGCAATTGATGACTAGGGTATTCGGGCCGACCGTGTACGTCTTGGGAGCCGGAGCCTCCGTGCATGCCGGAGCCCCCATGTTACGCGACTTCCTGAGCGCAGCGCGTCTTGTGTCTCACGTAGGCAGTCCCGACGTGCTTCCTCACTACGAGGACGTTGCGGCGTTTCTGCGTTACCTCGATGGACTGCGCAGTATCGCCTATTACGTGGACACGGATCTTGACAACGTCGAGGAAGTATTCTCGTTGCTCGAAATGGGCAAACAACTTGGGCGCGCCGATTGCGCGGAACTGATCAGAAAACTGAAGTGGACCATCTATGAAACCCTTGATAACTACACACAGGTGCGCTGGGCCCAAGGGCACCAGCTGCCAGACAACACTTACACGACGTTCGTACGACATCTCGTCGAGCTCAACAAAGAGAGAGCGGCCATGGCCTCGATCCCAGGCCCGGGGACCATTCACGATACTGTGGTCACGTTTAACTATGACATCTTGCTAGATCATGCGTTACATGCGGCAGGGACTCGTTTCACATACGGTCTTGAGGGCGACGGCGAAGGCGACCTACAGCTGCTGAAGTTGCACGGGTCGTTGAATTGGGGCGTGTGCAGCGAGTGTCGCGGAAGCCCACAGGTCGTGTCACCGGCCAGTGACGCTTGGATTGGGCCAGCGCGAGCCATGCCTGGAGAGGGGCAACAGCTTGCTCTGAGGATGGCGACCAGGATGCTGCCCGGGACCAAGTGCGCAAAGTGTGACAAAGTGGACAAGCTGGAACCACTAATTGTGCCGCCTACATGGTCAAAGCTCATCGAGGGATCGCATTTGGTACCGGTGTGGAATCGTGCGGTGGAGGCGATTAGCATGGCATATCAGGTTGTGATAATCGGCTATTCTATGCCATCCACAGACACGTTTTTGAGATACTTGTTTTCGATCGCGCTCGAACGAAACGGATGGTTCAATCGGGTAGTCGTGGTGAACAAGGACAACTCCGACGGATTGAGGCAGCGTTACAGAGACGTATTTGGGCGGAGCCTTGGCTCCCGTGGCAAGTTGCAGTTCGTTGAGAGTGCTGGTGAATTTGTGCGGTTTGTGTTAGGGCCAATGCTTGAGGTGGGCAGGAATATGTAGGGCGTTGGGGGATGTGATCGGGGCCCCGAGCGGCTTCGCACGAGTACTCCACGCCGCCCCCCTCGGGCTGTGGATGGAAGGAAAGTTGCACACTCAGAGGAACTCCGGCCCTCTGCTTCTGTTGCTGGGGATGATTGTGCTCGGCTGCAAAGCCCCATCGGAACCGGGAGTCGGCGCGGTGCCTCCACCGGCTTCCCAAGCCTCGTCCTTCACGACCCGCCATCGGTCAACTCGCGGCCCTGCTGGTCGGAGCGCGAGTTGATGGTGCGTCTGCTGACTAAGGCTTGCCCTTCCTACCCATCCCTCCCACGCCCCACTAGGGGGGCTGTGGGAAGGAAGGATGGGCAACTAACTTCAGGTCATTCCGTCGGCTCGCGGGGGGCTAGCTATCGAGAGTCCAGGGCCCCCTCGGGCTCTCCCGTTTCGCCCCGATGCGCTCCAGCAAGGGTGTGACGTTCGCGCTCCTGATCTTCATGGCCTCCCGGAACGCGTCTGATGACAAGCCTTCAGAACCAGCATTCCTCAGGATTTCCCGAGCTCTGAACTCCTGCCCGACTCTCTCGACCCTGGAGGTCTCAGTCGTCCATGCGATTCGATTTGAATCGAGGTCCTGAAGCACCAGGGACACGGGTTCGGGGGCCCGTGTGTGGCGCATTTCCGTCTTGAGCACGACTCGCCCATCCTTCGCCTCGCTCAATTTGAGCGTGACCTCACTGACGGCCCGAAAGTCCCCCGTTCCGCGAAGCTCATTTCGCCTCTTGTCGGTGTGGTGGACGGTGCAGACAGCCGCCTTCCCGTCTCTTGATAGGCCCTTCCGGAGAAAATTGGTGACTGGCCTCATGTCCTTGGTCGTGTTCGTATCCCCTCGATCAAGAAAGCGCTCCATCGGGTCAATCACCACCAGCGCCGGGTGAAATCGACGTACGGCCCCCAGGAGCTCTTGACGATCGGCCTCTCGTTCAAGGCACGGGGTCGCCTCGGTGATCAGGAGGCGGTGGGCAAGCTCGGGGCGCGTACGACCAAGGCCCGCCAGAAGCCTATCGATTCGTTCAATTACGTCGGCCCTGTATTCCTCACCATGGAAGTACATCACAAGCCCTGGCTCGGGGATTCCGTAGTCCAGAAACGGGATGCCCAATGCGACCGAGATCGCGAGATCTACCGCGAGCCAGCTCTTCCCGGCCTTGGGCGGTCCGCCGATGAAGCCGACGCCCTGTCTCAGCCACAGCCCCTCAACGAGCCACCCTCTCGGGGCATCCTGGATATCCTCATTGACCGAGACGAGCCCGAGCGGCCTTCCAGGTGCTGCGGCCCCGCTGTCGGAGGTGCCCTCGTGAGCGTTCACCTGGTGGTGTGTGCCGCGTGTGGGCGCGGCGGGCATCGGAGTGAGGTCGGAGATGTCGAAGTCCGAGATGTCGAACTCCGCGGTGTCGAAGTCCGATGTGTCGAACTCTGACATATCGACTCCCAATTCAACGACGCCGTGAAGGTCGTACCGCTCCTCTGGATCGTACGACACCGAAAGCTCCACGGTGGGCAGAGTGCCGGGATCGGGAAGAGCGCCGCCTCGCTGAGAGCCGTCTTCGTGGCGCACCTCTGGTGAGGGAGTGGTGTGGTGGGGAGGGAGGTCGGGGAGATTAGATTCGGGAGGCATAGCAGTCCCTTCAGAATCCGTTTCCGGATTCGATTGGACTGCCACCTTCACGCGCCTTGCCCTACTGCGCGGCTACTCGGCCCTCACCAATGCGGGCTTGGCGGCAGCTATTTTCGGGCGGGGGGAGCACCGGGCAGGACCCCGGCGCTGTGTCCACATCTTGGATTGCCCGTGACGACGCGGGTGCAGCGATAGCTGCAGATCCCCCATGTTGCGGTTGCCCGCAACCCCAGACTGAACTCGGATGCCGTGCTCTCGCGAAAGATTCACTCGATTCGTCTGGGCCCTCGATCCTGACGGTGACATGATATCTGAGTCGACGCTCTTCGGCGGGAAGGAGCGCAGATTGAAAATGCCGAAGGGAATGTTCAAACGAGGCTCGCGTTTCTACACGCGGCGTCGTGAATCCGATCGTGATCGATGGATCAGCCTCGGAGCGGATCTCGAGGCGGCTGGACGGAAGCTCCACCTGCTGCGCGCGGGAGAATGGAGCGCCATAGCCCTGCGCGAGCCATACCAGCCGCTGGTGAATGCCGTCGAGGCCTGGCTCACGGGATATGTTCGGACCGCTCGGAACGCGAAGGGTGTGAGGCTCGCCAGATCACGGGCAAGGCTTCACTTGGTTCCGTTTCTGGGGGGCAAGTCAGTGACCAGCATCACCGGTGATGATCTTCGCCGCTACCGTCTCTGGCTGGAGGCGAAGGAGCTGGCTCCACAGACGGTGAGCAACATCCTGTGCGATGTGCGGTGCTTCTTCAGCTGGTGTCTGGAATCCGGCCTCATCGAACGCTCACCCATTCCACGGCGGCTCATGCCGAGGATCGAGGACCGGCTGCCGGATCGGCTGACGGCCGGTGAGGTGGTGGAGTTGGTCGGGATTCCAGACCCGCACGGATTCGTGATTCGCCTGGGGCTGGGAACGGGGCTCAGATGGGCTGAGATGTGCCGGGCCCTGGCCAGTGATGTGGTGGAGGGTGTCTTGATGGTGAGTCGCACCAAGAGCGGCAAGGTTCGAAGGGTTCCACTGGGTCCAGAGCTGCACCGCGAGCTGACGAGGATGCACGGGCGGCTCGTGCCGTTCAGCGAAGCCGATTCTGGGGCCTTCAGCTGGACGGTCAGGCGGGCGAGCGGTGTCGAACGATTCCACCCTCACATGTTGCGGCACACGTTCGCGTGCCAGTGGCTGGAGCGAGGCGGGAGTCTCCCAGCGCTGCAGCAGATCCTCGGGCACGCGAGCATCACCACCACGCAACGCTACGCTCGCCTGGGTGACGACGTGGTGCGCGAGCAAGCGGACCGAGTTTGGGCCCGAAAAGTTGTAGCAGATGTTGTAGCAGTCGAATCGTGACCCTGATTTGCACCAGCGTAAGCTGGCGTCCCCAACGGGATTCGAACCCGTGTTACCGCCGTGAAAGGGCGGTGTCCTAGGCCTCTAGACGATGGGGACGCACTGATGCTCCGGCCGTAGGGCCAGCTCTCCCTGGCCGGATCGAACGAGGACGCGTGACCTTAGTCGCCGCGTCCGAATCGGGCAAGCGGATTGCCCGCGCAGGCGCATCGCCCGCGCCGCCCGCGCAGCCTCGGCGCCGCTGCAGCCGGCCGCCGTCGTCCGCGGAACCGTCCGCCCCGAAGCCCTCGGCGGCCGCAGCCCTCGCCTCAGCCACACGAGCTTCCCCACCAACTCTTTCGGCCCGGCCATGTACGGTTGAGTGAAGTCCGAGACTACGCGGCGAGCCCTTAGACGCGTTTGGTCGTTGTCCGGGGCCGCCCGCGCCGGGTAGACTTGAATCGGCTATGGCCGCCGAAGGGGCGGGGAAGAGGTAACGCTTCGCACGTTACGACCCTCGAGACCTTCCATGATCCCGCGCTTTTCGAGCCTGTTACGCCGTGTCTCCGCCGCCGCCGCGGCCCCGCTGCTCTCCACGGGGGCCGCCGCCGCCGTCCTGCTGCTCTCGGCGGGAGCCGCCGCCGCGGCGCCGCTCGCCGGAACTTACGTCGTCGGATCGGGCGGCGACTACGCCACGCTCTCGGCCGCCGGCGCCGCGCTGATCGCGAACGGTGTCTCGGCCCCGGTCACGTTCCAGATCAAGACCGGCACCTACTCGGAAACGCTCTCGCTCACCGCCATCGCGGGCGTCAGCTCGACCAACCGCGTCACGTTCACGGCGCAGTCCGGCGTCGCCACCGACGTGATCGTTCAGGCCGCCACGCTTACCAACACCGGTGCGGATTCGCCCATTCTGCTGAACGGCGCGCAGTTCGTGACCATCACGCAAATAACCCTTCAGTCCAGCAGCAGCGCCGGGAGTTCTGGCGGCGGACTGGTCTGGCTTGCGGGCAATTCGCCGAACAACACCGTGTCCGGCTGTGTGATGAACACTGTGGGAGGTTCGCGAGCCGCAGTGCATACATCGCCGTCCGCCACTGTGGACAATCTCCAGGTGGTCAATTGTCAGATCTCCCTTCCTCTCTCCGGCTGCTACGGCGTGCTGATCGTCTCCCCGGGCTCTGTGAATAACGTGGTGGTGCAGAACAACGTCATCACGTGCGGCGCGGGCACGGCCAACACCGCCATCTACATCCCTGCGGCCGGCAACGGGCTTCAGATCGTGGGCAACACCATGACGCTGAGCAGCTCCTCCACCGGGATCAACTTCGGGAGCACCGGAACAGGCGCGATCCTTCGCGCCAACCGCATTTCCGGTGGACCGACCGGGATGTCCCTGTCGAGCATGGGCAGCGGAGCCTTGATCGCGAACAACATGGTGCAGTCGTCTTCGGTGCCGATCACCATGTCGAGCCCGGCCGGGGTCATGGTCGCGTTCAACTCCTTCTACCAGACCGGCGGGACGAACGCGGCCCTCACTGTGAACGGTGGCGGCGCCGGCGCGGTCACGCTCCGCGACAACGTGCTGGCCAATTCGGTGGGCGGCCCCTGCCTGGTGTCCAGCGGCCCCGGTGTGGTCGCCAGCCCCGACTACAACGATTACTACACGACCGGCGTGGTCACCGCGACGATCAGCTCCACGAACTACGCTTCGCTCGCGGCGCTCCAGAGCGGCACCGGCTTCGAATCGCACGGCATCGCGGCCAACCCCGGCTTCGTCTCGAGCACCGATCTGCACGCGCGCGCGCCCGCGCTCAACAATGCCGGCGCCCCGCTGGGCTCGGTGCTGGACGACATCGACGGCGACGTCCGCAGCCTGACCACGCCCGACATCGGCGCGGATGAATTCAGCACCTCGCTGACGCCGCTCGTCGGCACCTACACGGTGGGTGCGAGCGGGACCTACGCCACGCCCGCAGCCGCGGCCGCTGACCTCAATGTGCGCGGCGTCTCGGGGCCGGTGAGCTTCTTGATTCAGAGCGGCACCTACACCGGCACGATCCCGATCACCACCGTGACTGGCGCGAACGCGGCAAATCGCGTTCGTTTCGTATCGCAGAGCGGCCTTGCCACCGATGTCGTGCTCCAGGCGCCGGCACTCGCCACCGACGGCTCGGATGCCGTGCTCAACCATCAGGGCGCGCGGTATGTGGACGTGGATTCGCTCACGATCCAGACCACCACGAGCGGTTCCAGCTCATCCGGTGGACTGGTATTCATGCTCTATGGCTCGAACGTCAATCGGTTCCAGGGTTGCCGCATCATCGACAACAACGGCAATTGCGTCGGCATCCGCGGCAATGGCGCGGCGGTGGACAGCATGATCATTACCGGGTGTCAGTTCACCATCGCGTCGACCGCCAACAGCTCCTACGCGGTTCAATTGTCGAGCGGCCTCACCGCGAACGGGCTGCTCTTCAGCGCCAATTCCATCACCACCTCGAACAGCACCGGCATCGGATTCTATTGCTCGGTGGCTTCGAGCGGGCTCAGCGTACTGAGCAACACCATCAGCATGGGGGGCGGGACGGGCATTCTCCTGCAAGCCACGAGCAGCGCGAACACCACGATTCGGGGAAACAAAGTCACCGGCGTCGCGGCCGGGATCAGCGCCTCGTCGCTGAGCGGGACGAGCCTGATCGCCAACAACTTCCTGCAAGGCAGCTCCGGGCCGATCTCGCTGAACGGCCCTTCCGGCACCGTGACCGTCGCGTTCAATTCGCTGCTGGCCACCGGCAGCACCAGCGCGCTGACGATCAGCGGAGCCGCGAACAACTCGGTGACGCTGCGCAACAACATCTACGCCTGCCCGGGTGGCGCGGTGGGGAGCAATGTCGGTGCCGGCATCGTCGCCTCGGCCGATTACGACGACTACTACACCACCGGGGCATTGGTGGCCACGGTGGGCGGGACGAGCTACAACTCGCTGCCCGCTTTGCTGACGGGAGCCGGATTCGAGTCCCACGGCGTGCTGGCCAATCCCGGCTACGTGTCGGCGACCGATCTCCATGCCCGCGCTCCATCGCTCGATGGGGCCGGGACGCCGCTCGCGGCCGTGCTCGACGACATCGACGGGCAGACGCGCAGCCTCACCGCGCCCGACATTGGCGCGGACGAATTCTCGGCTCCCGCCCCGCCCATGGCGGGGACGTACACGGTGGGCGCGAGCGGCACGTACGCGACGCTGGTGGCGGCCGTGGCGGACGCCGAGGTGCGCGGCATCTCGGCGCCGGTCAGCTTCCTGATCCAGCCCGGCACCTATACCGGCACGTCGGTGCTGACGCCGGTCGCGGGATCCAATCCCGTGACGCGCCTGAGGCTCGTCTCCCAGAGCGGGCTCGCGAGCGACGTGATCCTTCAGGCGCCGGGCCAGCTGGGGGACGGCAGCGATGCCGTGCTGCAATTCGCCGGCGGCCGCTATGTCGATGTGGACTCGCTCACGTTCCAGCCGAGCGTGTCGAGCTCCTCCAACGGTGGCGCGCTGGTGATGTTGACCCTGGAGTCGGTGGGAAACCGGTTCCAGGGCTGCACGATGACGATTCCCTCAACGAACACCGCCCAGTACGGCATCCGAAACGTGACGGGCGCCGCCGACAGCATCGTCGTCCAGGGCTGCCAGTTCAACGCCAATGGTGGCAGCAGTTACGGTGTGATTCTCAACAGTGGCAGCATCGTCAATGGCGTCACCGTGCTCAACAACTCATTCAACTCTTCGAACGGCGCTGGCAGCGGCTTCGGCTTGACGAACAGCGGGCCGGGCACGGTGGTTCAGGGAAACACTTTCAACCTGAACGGGAATAACGCCATCGCGGTGGGCGGCTCGAGCGGCGTCGGGGCCGTGATTCGTGCCAACCGAATCCTCTCGAGTGCCGTGGGAATCCAGTTGACGTCAGTCGGCAACCCGCTGGTCGCCAACAACATGGTGCAGAGCACCGTGACCGCGCTCAACATTTCCAGCGGGAGCGGAGCGACGGTGGTGTTCAATACGCTGCTTGCCACGGGTCCGAACGCGACCATCGCGATCCCCGGTGGCTCGACCGGGGCGACGATCAAGGACAATGTCATCGCTCAAACCGGCGGTGGGCTGGCCTTGTCCGCGTCGGCTGGAACGATCGCGAGTGCCGACTACAACGATTACTACGGCACCGGGGCCAACCTCGCGACCATCGCCCCCACCAGCTACCCCTCCTTCTACAACCTGCAGATCGGCACCTCGCTCGAGCCCCACGGGCTGTTCGCCAATCCGGGATTCGTCTCGGCCACCGATCTTCACAACCGGGCGCCCGCGCTCAACAACGCCGGCACCCCGATCGGCACGGTGCTGGACGACATCGACGGCAACGTGCGCAGCCTGAGCACGCCCGATATCGGCGCCAATGAGTTCACCACCGCGCTCACGCCGATGGCCGGCACCTACACGGTTGGCGCGAGCGGCACGTACGCCACACCCATCGCGGCGGTCGCCGACGTCGAGCTGAGGGGAATCTCGGCGCCGGTGTCGTTCTCGATCCAGCCCGGCACGTATTCGGGAACGATCGTGCTCACGCCGGTGACCGGGGCGAACTTCGTCAACCGGGTGCAGTTCACCTCTTCGACCGGTGTGGCGAGCGATCCCGTCCTGCAGGCCAATGCCACCCTGCTCGACGGCAGCGACGGTATCCTCATGATCAATGGGGCGCGCTACGTGGACTTCAACCAGATCACGATCAAGTCCGCCAACACCGGCGGCCAGGGCAACCTGGTTACGATGCTGGGCGGATGCATCGGGGATCGCTTCCAGAACTGCGTGATCAACGCGCTGGTGCAGTTTCGGGTCGGCGTTCGAAGCCCGGGCGCCACCATCGACAGCACTCAATTCACCGGCAATCAATTCCTCATGCCCGGCACCGGGTCGTACGCAGTCGAGATCACGACCCCGGGAAGCGCGAATGGAACGGCCTTCATTGGGAATACGTTCACGATTGGCGGCGCGGACGACGACGGGATCTACATCAATTGCCCCTCGAACGGCCTCGTGATCCAGAATCAGGCCATCACGATGCCGGGCAGCGGCGTCGGGATCGCCCTCTCCGGGAGTCCGAATACCAACACCGTGATCCGGGCGAACCACATCACGGGCGCCACCACCGGAATGAACGTTGCGGCTCTTTCGAGTGCGTTGATCGCGAACAACATGATCCAGGCGACCAACAACTCCACCGTGATGTCGACTCCCATCTCGGTCTCGATGGTCTTCAACAGCCTGAACACCACCGGCGGGGCAGCGACGTTGAACTGCGGGGGCACGAATCCCGGCTCGCTCACGCTCGAGAACAACGTGCTCTCGAACTCGGGCGGGAATTATCCTCTCGCGCTCAGCAGCGGGATCACCGAGCTGAACGTGTGCGACTACAACGATCTGTTCAGCACTGGCGCCAACCTCGCGCAGATCTCCGGAACGCCCTATGCGACGCTGGCCGCGATCCGCGGGGTCACCGGGCAGGATGCGCACGACGTGAACATCAGCCCGGCGTTCACCTCGCAGACCGATCTTCACACCATGGCGCCGGGGCTCGACGGCAAGGCGACGCCGATCGCCGCGGTGCTGGATGACATCGACGGCCAGCTGCGCAATGCCACGACGCCCGACATCGGGGCGGACGAGTTCACGATCGGCTCCACCGACGTGACGCCGCCCAACACGTCGATAACTGCCGGCTCCTGGCTGATCGGCAACTGGTCGAACTCGAGCACGGTCTCCGTGTCCTGGGCCGGGATCGACGACGTCACGCTGCCGGCCAATCTGCGCTTCGAATACAACCTGGATGGCGCCGCGTTCAGCGCGCCCACCTATGCCACGTCGAACAACTTCAGCGGCCTCGCGGAGGGCTCGCACACCGTGGCCGTGGCGGCGATCGACGAAGCCGGCAACGTGGATCCGACCCCGGCGACGGCGACGTTCACCGTGGATCTGACCGCGCCCGACACGCAGATCCTGACGGGGCCGGCCGAGGGCTCGACGGTTTCGGCCGCGAGCGCCGTGTTCACGATCGCCGGCACCGACAATCTCACGCCGCCCGCGCAGCTCGCGTTCAGCTACAGCGTGGATGGCGGCTCTTATTCGGGCACCGCGACCACGATCTCGCTCACCAGCCTGGCGAATGGCGCGCACACGCTTCAGGTGCGCGCGACGGATCTGGCGGGCAATGTCGACGCCACGCCGGCGACGCGGCACTTCACCATCGCCACGATCTACGATCTGACCGCGGACTTCAGCGACGCGGCGAATTCCAGCGGTCCATGGACCTATCATGAGGGCGCGAACACGCTCGCCCACGTGGCGAACTTCGGCGACAACTCGATGTTCACCTCCGCGCAGCCGGCGTGGGCGCGTGCCGCGGAGCCCGCGAACACGGCGCAGCCCGCGATCCTGCGCGTCTCCTCGACGCTGACGCCCGGCATCGATCTGCAGAGCGGCGACGTCGCGATGTACAGCACCGACCCGACGGGCGGCGTGGGCGGCGGCCCCGCGAACGTGACGTGGACGGCGCCGTTCGCCGCCAGCCTCTCGATCTCGGGCGCGGCATGGATGGCGCGCGACATTACGCGTGGGAATCACTGGGCGATTTACCTGAACGGCACTCAGCTCACCGCGGGCGACGTGGCCTCGGGCGATCCCTACAGCCGCTCGGCGCCGTTCAGCTTTTCGGCCGGCAGCGGCGGCGCCTCCGCGCTCAACGGCGTCCTGGTTGGCGCCGGCGACGTGATCAAGCTCCAGGTCACGAACAACACGACGCTCGGCGATTACACCGGGGTCCAGATGCAGGTTCAGGCGGTCACCACGAACGGCACGCCGCCCAAGCCCGTGATCCTCGCCGGTCCCGCCGCTTCCGGCTGGTCGCAAGGCAGCACGGCGTTCACCTGGACGCTCGGCGCTCATAGCGAGCCGGCTTCGACCGTGCGCTACGCGACGCGCCTCGATGCCGGGCTCACCAGCGCGTTCGCGGTCGACACCACGCTCGCGCTCAGCGCTCTCGCGCAGGGCCCGCACACGCTGTGGATCATCGCGCGCGACGACCTCGCGCTGCGCGATTCGACCTCGCGCGCCTGGACGGTGGATGTCACGGCGCCCACCGTTTCGTACGTCAGCGGGCCGGTCGAGGGCGGATATTCGACCGCGAATCCGGTGTTCGGCCTGGGCGGCACCGACAACCTGACGCCGAGCGGCCAGCTGCGCTACGCCTACTCGCTCGATGCCGGCGCGTTCAGCGCGCCCCAGAGCAGCGCGAGCGTGAGCCTCACCTCGCTGAGCGCCGGAGCGCACACGCTCGCCGTGCACTCGCTGGATCTCGCGAGCAACGCGAGCGCCGACGCGACGCGGCACTGGACGGTGGATGGCACGCCGCCCGAGACGCAGATCACGAGCGGACCCGCGAACGCTTCGACGGTGGGAACGAACAGCGTCACGTTCGGCTTCACCGGAACCGACAACCTCACGCCGACGGCGAGCCTGAGCTATCAGACGCAGCTCGATGGCGGAGCGTGGAGCGCGACCGCGGGCTCGACCATCGCGGTGCTCAGCAATCTGGCGGACGGGCCGCACGTTTTCAACGTGCGCGCCGTCGATCTCGGCGGCAACGTGGATCCGACGCCCGCGACGCGCAGCTTCACCGTGGACGCGCAAGGGCCGGTGATCACGATCCTGACCGGGCCGGCGAGCCAGGCGTGCCTCAACACCACCAGCACGTCGTTCACCTGGTCCGCGACCGACGTCGTGACGCCGCAAAACCAGATCCTGTTCGCGACCCAGCTGGACGCTTCGCCGCCCACCGCGTTCGGCGGGACGACCTCGCTGAGCCTGGGGCCGCTCGCGGAAGGCCAGCACACGCTCACGATCCAGTCCGAGGACGGCAGCGGCCACGTCACGAGCCTCCAGCGCACGTTCCAGGTGGACATCACGACGCCGGTCGTCAACGCGCCGACCACGCGCGTGATCGACAACTCGCACCTGAGCGTCCAGTGCTCGGGCACGGACGTCGGCGGGATCACCGGGTATCGGCTGCAGATTTCGACCGACCCCGCCTTCAGCACGATCGCGGCCGACGTCGCCCTCAGCTCGGCGGGCAGCTACACCTACGCCGGCACCCCGGGCGCCTCGTACTACGCGCGGGCGAACGCCAGCGACTGCGCCGGCAACACCAGCGCCTTCAGCGGCCCCTCGAACGTGGCAACGCTCGCGAACCTGCCGAACCTGGTGGTGACGGCGGTCAACGCTCCGCCCACCGCGACCGGCGGTCTGGGTGCGCAGGTCTCGTTCACGGTCTCCAACACCGGGCTCGGCGCGACGAACGCGCCATCGTGGAACGATTGGGTCTACCTATCACCGAGCGCCACCTACAACTCCAGCACGGCGACGCTGGTGGCGCAGCCGCCCAACCTCTCGGTGCTGGGGCCGGGCGAGTCCTACACCAGCACGGCGAACGTGAACATTCCGATCGGCACGAGCGGCACGTGGTATTTGCTGGTCGAGGCGGATGGCGGCAACGCGCAGGCCGAGACCGACAACACCGACAACTTCCGCGCTTCCGCGGGCGTCGCGGTGACGCTCGGCGCCTTCGCCGACCTGCACGTGATCTCGGTGACCGCGCCGCCGACCGCGCTCTCGAGCGACGTCGTCAACGTCAGCTGGACCGAGCGCAACGATGGCACCGGCCGCACCAACGCCACCGACTGGTGGGACACGGTGTTGCTCTCGACCGACACGAACTTCGACTATTCGGTGCTGGGCGGCGGGCTGATCCGCTGCATCGACCAGCCGCTCGCGCAAGTGCATCACGTCGGGGCGCTCGATCCCGGCGCGAGCTACACGGTGAACGCGCAGGTGCAGCTGCCCGGCAGCTTCGGCGGCAAGCGCTACATCCTGGTGGCCGGCGATCTCGACGCCCCGAGCACGAATGCGGCCGTGCCGGAACAGGGCAACGTGTTCGAAAACCAGCTCGACATCAACATCGGCGCCTCGGATTCGGTGGTCGTGACGCAGGAGCAGCCGTCCGACCTGACGGTGGACGCGGTGAGCGCGCCCGCGACCGGCGCCTCGGGCGGCACCGTGGCGGTCACCTACACGGTCGGCAACCACGGCTTCAACGCCACGCCCGCGAACACCGGCTGGAACGACAAGGTGTGGTTCTCGGCCGACAACACGCTCGATGCCAGCGACGTGCTGATGGGCACGTTCGCGCACACGGGCGTGCTCGCGCTCGGCTCGAGCTACACCACCACCGCGAACCTGCCGATTCCGCAGGGATTCACCGGCACCTACTATGTGATCGTCCAGACCGACGCGAACAACTCGGTGCCGGAGTTCAACGAGAACAACAACGCCGCCGCTGGCGCTCAAACGGTCGCGATCTCGCTCGCCCCGTGGCCGAACCTGGTGCCGACGGCAGTGAGCGTGAGCGACACGATCCCCGCTGGTGGCTCGGGAACGGCGAACTGGACCGTGGCCAACACCGGCGTCGCGACCGCCTCGGCCACCTGGAGCGATTACATCGAGCTCGGCATCTCGCCGGTCTGGACCTCCGGTCTCACGGTCGTGGGCCAGCAGCGCGGAGCGCACACGCTCGCGACCGGCCAGTCGTATCCGGGAAGCGCGACGCTCACGGTGCCGACCACGTTCTCAGGACTTTATTACGCCTTCGCGCACACGGACGCGGTGAACGAGGTCTACGAGTACTCGGACGAGGGCGACAACGTCGTGCCGCTCGGAGCCGTGTTCGTGCCGCCGCACGCGCCGGTGGATCTCGTGGTCTCGAACCTCACCGCGCCCGCGAGCGCCACCGGTGGACAGCCGCTCACGGCCTCGTGGTCGGTGACGAATCAGGGCGCTGGCAGCACGCTCGCCGGGTCGTGGGCCGAGGACGTGTGGCTCTCGAACGATGCCACGTATTCTAGCGACGACGTGCAGCTGGCGTCGCCCGGGCACTCGGGCACGCTCAGCGCGGGCGGACACTACTCGCGCTCGCTCCAGCCGACGCTGCCGTCGGGGCTCAACGGCACGTATTACGTGATCGTGCGCACCGATCCCACCGCGGTCACGGGCGATGCGAACACCGCGAACAACGTCGTGGCCTCGGGGCCGATCTCGATCACCTCGCCGCCGCCGCCCAATCTCACGGCCGCGAACGTCGCGGTGGGCCCGAATCCAGTGGCCGGCCAGCCGGTCCAGGTGAGCTTCGACATACACAACGTGGGCAGCGGTCCGGTGCCGAATTCCAGCTGGTCCTCGGCCGTCTATCTCTCGCAGGATCCGTGGCTGGATGCCAGCGACGTTTCGCTCGGCACCGTGGCCGGCACCGCCGGACTCGCGGCCGGCGGGGTCGAGTCGCACGTGCTCAACGTGACGATGCCGTCGTACGCGTCGGGGCCCTACTACATCATCGTCATGGCCGACAGCCACAACGACGTCTACGAGAACGGGCTCGAGAGCGACAACACCGCGTTCGCCACCACGCTCGTGACGCTGCCGCCGCCGGCCGACCTGGTGGTCCAAAACGTGCAGGTGCCGGGCGCCGCGGTGCCGGGACAATCGGTGACGGTGAACTTCACGCTCGTCAATCAGGGCGCGAACCCGGCGGTCGGGGTGCTCTCGAACGCGGTGTACGTCTCGAGCGACACGCTCTTCGATGCCACCACCGATCCGCTCGTGGGTGTACAGCAGACCAGCATCAACCTGGCTCCATTGACCTCGGTGCAGATGGCGATGAAGGTGATCCCGAACCGGCCGCTGCACGTGGACGCCGCCGGCGTGACCAGCCTGCTGCCTCCGATCTCGCCCGGGAGCTACTTCGCGATCGTGCGGGCGAACATCCTCGCCAACATCCGCGAGCTCGTGAGCGACAACAACACCGGCGTCTCGGGAAACAGCATCGCGACCGACGTGCCCGCGCTCACCCTAGGGACCGGCGCGCCGTTCTCGCTCACCGCCGGTCAGACCTCGTTCTACAAGGTGAGCGTGCCCGCGGGCGTGGACCTCACGTTCGGCCTCTCGAGCAACGTGCCCGACGCCACGGATGAGCTTTACGTGGCATACAACCGCGTGCCGCAGCTCACCGACTTCGACTTCACGGAGCCGGGCGGATTCACCGCGAATCCCACCGTCCTGGTGCCGCAGACCCAGGCGGGCACCTACTACGTGATGGCGGTGGCGCATACGCTCGGCTCGCTCGCGAGCAGCGAGAACGTCACGCTCGCCGCCCAGACGCTGCCGTTCTCGATGACGGCGCTCTCGCCGACGTCGGGCGGCGCGGGCCGCGTCACGATGCACGTTCAGGGGGCGGGGCTGCGCGACACCACCACGTTCGATCTCGAACTCTCCGGCATCCCGAAGGCCACCGGCGCGGTGGTGAAATTCAACAACAGCACCGATCTCCTGGTGCGCTTCGATCTCACCGGTGTCCTGCCCGGCACCTACGACCTGGTCGCGCGCAACGGCGGCAGCACCGTGGTGATGCCGAGCGCGTTCTCGGTCCAGCCGCCGCAGCCGATCGCGATCGCGATCGTGACGCAGAACGCCGACGTCTTCCGCCGCGCCGCGACCGGGAACTTCACGGTCAAGCTGCAGAACACGTCGAATCAGGACGTGCCGATCGCCGAGGCGCGCGTGCTGTTCCCCGCCACATCGACCTTGAAGTCGATCAGCAGCGATCCGGGGATTTACCGCCTGAGCCAGATCGACCACGGGCTCGCGAGCCCGACCGGCGACGTGCTCATGCTGCATCACGCGGATGGCTCCGACTCGTTGAGCGACGTCGAGCTGATGGCCTCGAATCTGGCGCCCGGCGAATCGCGGGCGGTGACGCTCGCCATCTCGGGCTTCGCGAGCAGTCCCTACTCGGTGCGCGTGCTCGCGGCGGCGATGACGATGCAGGAGTTTCTGAATCGGCAGGCGGCCGCGGTCGAGGCGGCGCGCCGCGCGTTGCTCGCGAATCCGGTCGGGCTGCCGGACTCGCTGCCGATCCTCGCGGCGGATCCGTACCTCTTCCGCGATCGCACGCTGCGCAGCACCTACGTCCTGAACGGCGTGATCGACGAGACCGATCTCGCGCTGTTGCCGCCACACTCCGGGACGCTGCCGGCTGCCGGCTATCCCGAAGTCGCCGGCCCGCAGGGCCTGCTCGACGATCTCGCCGCGGGCGGCGCGTGCCCGCAGCCCTCGCCGATCCCGGAGTGCAAGCCCGACGCGGCGCCGCCCGGGACCGCGCTGCCGGCATGCACCACGATTTACGACTGCGATGCTCCGGTGCCGCTCGATGTGTACGGCGGTCTGCTGGCGCGCGTCGCATCCAAGTCCACGACCGGCTTCGATCTCACCAAGAGCGTGGACGTGCGCATCGTGGTGCCCTGCGATCCCAACCTGATGACGGGCCCAGCCGGCTTCGGCAGCGAGCACTGGGTGAACGCGACGACGCCGATGAGCTATCGCGTGGATTTCGAGAATCTGCCGGGAGTCGCCTCGGCGCCGGCTCAGGTGGTGCACGTCACAGTGCCGATCGATCCCAGCCTCGACATCACCACGTTCCGGGTGGGAGAGATGGGGTTCGGCGGCTCGCACGTCATCACCGTTCCGCCCAACCGCACCAGCTTCTCGTCTTCTGCGACGTATCCGGACATCCAGTTGACGGTGGTGGTCACCGCGGGCATCAACCCCACCACCCGCCTCGCCACCTGGACGTTCAGCACCATCGATCCGAACACCGGTAATCCGCCGACGGATCCAAACATCGGCTTCCTGCCCGTCAACAATCTGAACGGCTTTGGCACCGGCTACGTCACCTACACCGCGCAGCCAAATGGGACGATTCCGTCAGGCTCCTCGGTGACCGCTCAGGCGAGCATCCAGTTCGACGTCAACACTCCAATCCCGACGGTGGCCGCGAGCAATCGCGTGGACGATCGCGCGCCCACGAGCCTGGTGCTGAGCGGCATCCAGCAGCTCTCGCCCTCCAGCGTGCTCGTGACCTGGAAGAGCGCGGACGACACCACCGGCGCGGGGCTCGCTGGAGCGGCGCTCTGGATGAAGACCGACACCGGAACCTTCGCGCAGGTCGGAAACGTGCCAGCGGGAAGCAATTCGCTGACGGTTCCGGTCGTGAACGGGCACTACTACGGCTTCTACTCGCTGGCCTCGGACAACGCCGGCAACGTCGAGCCGGGGAAGAGCAATGCCGAGGCTGCGCTCACGGTGGGCGGCGCCGCGGGCACGAAGCCGATCTTGCCGCGCGTCACGATGCTGCACCCCAACTACCCGAATCCGTTCCGCGGCTCGACCACGATCTGGTTCGATCTCGCGACCTCGGAGAACGTCACGCTCGAGGTGTTCGACCTGCAGGGCCGGCGGGTTCTCAAGCCGTTCGATGCCAAGCCCATGCAGCCGGGCATGTACCGAGTCGAGCTGAACTCGCTGCCGGGCGGGCCGGGCGTGTACTTCTATCGCCTCCACGCCGGCGCCTACGAGCACGCCCTCAAGCTCGTGATGCTGCGGTGAGCACTCCTGCGTGACGGCGTTTCGGCCACGCCGTATGCTTGGCCGCATGCGCGCACCATCCACCGCCGCGATCGCCTGTCTCGCCGCGATCGCCGCGGGCCTCGCGCCGGACCCCGCGCACGCAGCCTGGCAGCATTTCCAGCAGTCGGTCGGTGGCCTCTCGAACAATAGCCTCTATTCGATCGCGGAAGCTCCGGATGGCAGCATCTGGATTGGTACGGGTGTCCGCGCGGCGGATCACTTCGACGGCAGCACCTGGACGTCCGTGGTCGACTCGCTCCCACTCGATCGCGTGCAGACGGTGGTCGAAGACCACGCGGGCCGGCGCTGGTTCGGAACGGCCGTCGCCGGCCTCGCGATGTTCGACGGGTCCGCGTGGCACAGGTTCAACGTGGCAAGCGGGCAGCTTCCCAACAATGCGGTGAACGCAATCCTGGAGGATCACCGCGGCGATCTCTGGTTCGGGACGGAGGGTGGCCTCGCCCGGCTGGATCGGCGATCCAGCCAGTGGACGACCTACCTCGCGGCCGCGGGCGGGTTGGTTGCGAATTCCATCCGCCGTCTCTTCGAGGACGATCAGCATCGGCTCTGGATTGCGACGGCTCAGGGAGTGAGCGCGTTCGACTCGACGCGGTCCTCGTGGACCAGTTACGTCAAGACCGCCGGAGCGTTGGAACAGGATTCCCTCACCGCCGTCTGCCAGGACAAGCGGGGCCGGATGTGGTTCGGCACGCTGCAGGGGGTATACGTCCTGGATGGCGCCTCGTGGCAGCACCTCTCTCAGATCAACGGCCTTCCGAACGACTACGTCCTGGCGCTTGCCCGCGACAGCACGGGCCGCATGTGGATGGGCGGCACCGACGGTGTGGTGCACACCGACGGCGTGACGTACCGCGCCGATTCACTCACGTCCGACAACCAGCTGATCGGACCCGTGCAGTCGCTGTTGGTGGATTCCTCCGGCAACCTGTGGATGGGCGGAGGCACATACGCGTGGCTGCAAACACAGGCGCAGGGCCTGTTCCGCTATGACGGCGTCTCCTGGCAAAACGACTTCTCGAACAACATTACGTATTGCCCACACCACATTTCGCCGAACATTCCCCACGCGATTGTGCTGCCCAGCAATTGCATCGTCACGGGCATGCAGGATCACGCCGGCGACCGATGGTTCGCGACCTCGGACGCGGGGGTCGCGATGCTGGATCATCGCGGCACATGGAGCGCCTACACGAGCGCAAACGCTCCTCTTCTTCCCAGCAACTTGAGCGCCGTTGCGGAAGACGGTTCGGGCACGCTGTGGTTCGGATCGCTCGGAGGGGGCACCGCGAGCCTCGATGCCACGCGCTCGATGTGGCAGGCCTTTCATCAGGCCGGGGGGCTGGCCGGGGACTCCGTCACGACGCTCTTCACCGATCACGCCGGCGACCTGTGGGTGGGCACCTCGAGCGGCCTGAGTCACCGGACCGCGGGCAGTTGGGTGAATGTCCTGAACGGGGCACCACCCGACTCGGTGCAGAGCATCACGGAAGATGCCTCGCACCAGCTCTGGATCATGACCAACCGCGCGCTCTACTCGATCGATGCCACGCGCACGAGTTCGCGCGCCTGGACGACCACGGATGGGCTGCCCGACAACGTCGGCACCGCGCTGCTGGCCGCCCGCGACGGCTCGGTGTGGTTCGGCACCGGGCGCGGGCTGGCGCAGTTCTCCGTCGGCATCTGGAGGAACGAGAGCATCGCGGGCGACAGCGCCGTGACGGCGCTGGGGGAGGACGCGACCGGCGAAGTCGTGGCCGGAACCAATCGCCAGCTCGCGGTTTGGAACGGCGGCGGCTGGAGTGTCATCGGCACCACCGAGATCGCGCATCCCACCACCACAATTGCGACCGATAGTGGCGGCATCCTGTGGGCATTCTCGATCGTTAGGGCCGACTACTTCAACGGCAGGTCTTGGCACCACGTGGACGGGGAGGGGAGCGGCCTCGCCAATGACGCAACCAATTCTACGTTCGAAGACGTGCTGCTGAGCCGTTGGTTCACGAGCTACGGTGGTCTCGCCGAGTATCAGCCCGACCGGGTCGCTCCGCAGACCCTATTCGTGCTCCATCCGCAGGCGCTCTCGCCCTTGCGAAGCGCCTCGTTCGCGTTCGGCGCGGCATACGGTGAAGTGGCGGACGTCGAGTTCTCGTATTCATGGGATGGCGCGCCATGGTCGCCGTGGAGCGCGCTCACCACGTTCAACATCGCGGGCGTTCCCGACGGCCTGCATACGTTCCAGGTGCGCTCGCGCGACTGGGCGAACAACGTGGATCCCACGCCCGCTTCTCTGACCTTCGAGGTCGATGCCACGCCTCCGCCGGCCGAGATCTCGTCGCCGGCATTCGGCCAGCCGGTGCGCGGACGCATCGCGATCCTCGGCACCGCCGTCGATCCGCGCTTTCACGACTTTTCGGTGGCGGCGCGCGTGAGCGGCGGCGCGAGCTGGAGCGGGCCGGGCATCCTCGTGCTCGGCGCATCGACGTCGCCGGTCAAGTCCGACACGCTCGCGATCTGGGACACGACGAAACTGCCGGATGGCAACTACGACCTGCGGCTCGCCGTCACCGACACGCTCGGCCTGGTGGGCGCCGCGACGCTCACCGTGATCGTGGAC
>Ga0209698_10000806_pt1 | contig 36184 bp, 38 predicted proteins | sample LitLauG_LLR_2012_FD_187203 | JGI IMG/M metagenome (GOLD analysis project Ga0209698, IMG submission 187203) | Freshwater sediment microbial communities from Pennsylvania, USA - Little Laurel Run_MetaG_LLR_2012 (SPAdes) (version 2) | ecosystem: Environmental > Aquatic > Freshwater > Creek >... | reverse complement strand
TCATTGACGTCGGCATCAACCGGCTCGCCGATGGGCGTCTGGCCGGCGACGTGGAATTCGCGCCAGCCGCGGCGCGCGCGGGGTGGATCACCCCCGTCCCGGGCGGGGTCGGGCCGATGACGGTGGCGATGCTGATGCAAAATACGCTGACGGCGGCGAGGAGGGCGAAGGGGGTGTAGGGGGGCGGGAGCAGACATTGCGTGATTTCGAAGGGTCGCGATTGCGTTTTTCCGCCAATAGCATTCTGGGAGCGCAATCCCATCCAATTCGGCCTTTCGCACACCTTCGACAGTGCATAGTGGATTATTACACGTGTTCATTTGCTCCAATTGATTCGTTATCGACAGCCAATTCAGATTGTTCTATTTTTGTTCCAATGAAGCCAGAGCGCCTACGCGATCCAATTCATGACTTGATCGTCTTCGATGACGAGGGCCTTGTCGACGCTTGGGTATGGAAACTCCTCCAGACTCCCGATGTGCAACGTTTGCGAAGAATCAAACAGCTCGGAGTTTCTGAGTTCGTTTTTCCATCGGCCAACCATACGCGATTTGCCCATTCTGTTGGTGTTTTTCATTGTGCGCGAAGACTTGTGCAGATCATAGAACGAGAAATTCGCCTTAAGCGCGTCAGCGGGGCCTTCAATAAAGAGCGGGCAAAAGTAGCCCTGTTTGCCGCGCTTCTTCACGATATCGGGCATGGTCCCTTCAGCCATGCGTTCGAGGAGGCTCGCAAGGCGCTTGCAATCGACCGCAGCGGCGACGGCACAGCAAAAACAAAGATTATCAAACACGAAGCTTTCACCGCTGAAATGATTGAGGACAAGTCCGGCCCGATAGGCGAAATCCTTAATGATGCTGGCGTAGATGCGAAAGCGGTTGCTGATCTTGTGCGCGCCGAAACGCCTGCGGACATGTATCACGCAGTAGTCTCCAGCTCGTTTGATGCGGACCGTCTCGATTACTTAGTCCGTGATCGATACATGACTGGAACTGGGGCTGGAGCTATCGACCTTGAATGGCTAATGGACAACGTCCGAGTCGCCGAAATCGATTTCGCACCGCCCGACGCGGACGGCGGCGACCAAATCTACCAGCACAGCTTTTGTCTTGGCTACAAAGCCCGGGATGCGGCAGAAGATTTTCTGCTGGCACGATATCGTTTGTACACAAACGTCTACTTTCATAAGACGACGCGAGGAATCGAGCAGATGATATCAGCCTTTTTCCGGTTCATCGCTGGGGAAATGGCGGAGAATCGTACAATTCACGGCCTTTCGGATCAGCATCCTCTCGCACTTTTTTTCTCCGAAGGCGGGGACACTCTGGTGAACTATCGGGCAATGGATGACACGGTTGTTTGGGGCGCTATCCATTCGGTCGCGAACTCCGGGGCCGCCCCAGCGAGTGAGATCGCTTCGAGGATTCTAAATCGGGAACGACCTCTTTGCATTGACGTTCAGAACACCTTCCCGGAAGAGGTCGAACTTCAACGCCGTCTGAAACGCCATTTGGACTCCAGGTTCAGGACGCAATTGGGAACGACCGTTTTCCGCGACACTGCGAACCTCTCAATTTACGGCGAGATCGGTGCAGATGACAGTCGCGCGCAAAAGCGTCTTATGATTCAAATGTCCGACCAAAGGATCAAGGAAATTACGGACTTCAAGGACGCGACGATCGCACGCTCTGATAGGCATAGGGCGTTCGAAAGGTACTATTTTCTTAGTCAGGCAGACTTCATAGTGGCTAACAGCGAAATTGATTCGCTCCGAGGGAGGCCGAAATGAAAATCAATGTTCCGAGCCTCGTCAGTGCCGCGGGCGGGGAGCTTGTCGGCAAAATTCGGCTTCAGAAGGTTGTCTATTTGTTGGACCAGATGGGATTATCGAGCCCGTTCAGTTTCGAGTATCACCACTATGGCCCGTATTCGGCGGATTTGGCTGATAGCATCGAAGACGATGTTGCATTTGGTTATCTTGCCGCGGAGCAGCGGCGGCGTCAGAGCGATGGGGTTCCTTATGTTGCCTATCGTGCAATTGGCGCCGATGAGGGAAATTCTTGGGATGCCTATCTACCGGATGACGAGATTCGGAGTGCTCTCGGCCAGATGCAGCATCGCTCTGCGACCGTGTTGGAGCTTGCCGCAACGATCCATTGGTTGGCTGTGATCGAACGTAATGAAAATTGGTCTGCCGAATTGATTCGCCGCAAAGGTGCGAAAGCGCAGGGCGGTCGCGATCAGCAGGCTCTGGAGCTATTGCGATCGCTTCGATTGCCTCCTGCGGTCAATGTACCTTCGCGAGCGTAAGCAGGCCGGAACCAAGAAACTCGTGGCCCTAAATTGTCTGCTTTTCAAACTGTGGAGTTCGACGGACTCCGGAGAGCCGCCGACCCGCCCCCGCCAACGTGACCCGCGCCCGGCGCAATGCTAACTTGCCGCCCATGGCATCGCGTCGCAAACCTTCTTTCTCTGGCGAATTGGACCTTTTCGGCCCGGCGGCGCAGGCTGACCTGTTTGGCGAGGCACACAAGAAGCCGGAAGTCTACGTTCCGAAGCAAATCCACATCACCAACCGCCTTGAGGACCTGCTGGCGAAGATGCGGGCGGCGCAGACGTGGCCTTGGTACTGGCACATCGTCCGCACGCATACGCAGCGCACGTTCGAATATCTCTGCGAGCGCGTGACCGATCCAGAGGCCGCGCAGCGGTGGCGCGAGGTTCTTGCGGCCGAGACCGCGCGCCTCATGGCGTCAACCCCACCGGAGCCGCCTCCACCCCCGCCGCCGGACTATTCGGATATCGCGCTGCCCGAGGACAATTACGTTCCGCCGGCCAGGCGTAATTTGGTGATCCAAAAGTAAGCTCGCCGCCGCGCCGCCGCGAACTGCCGGATCGAGATAATTGTTTCTATAAAACAAAACTCATGTTACATTGCTTCTTGGACTTTTCAGGCAGCCGCGCAACGTCTGCGCGGACTTGCGCGGCGCGGCGAATTGAAGGGCGAACGGATGTTGCGAGGCTGCGAGATGGCAGAGCGAGGCGGGAGCGGCGGGACGGCGGGAGAATGCGTCGCAAGGGGCTGGAATCGCTCAAAACTGCTGGAAAATGGCACAGGCGTCGAGAGAGCTTCGAGCCGGAATTGCGAGAGCGCGTCACTCTGGCGACCGAGCGCTTGCGTGCGCGTTTCGGCGCCTAACCCTGTGATCTCCTTCATCACCTCAACACTGTGCGGAGCGGCCATCCGCTCTGCCTCGCGGCCGCAATTTGCGGCGTCGTTCCCGACGCCTTGCGCGAGGTCAATGAAGGCCCGGCGCGCGCGCGTTATTCTTCGCGCGAATTTTTCATAGGAGGCTCCGCCATGACGACTGAGCAAAGCCAACATTCCACTTCCAGCAATGCCGCGTCGCAAAATGGGCCCGCCCGCGCAAGGACCTGGACCGAAGAGATCGAGGTGGCGGGCGATGAGCTTGTCGCGTCAATCAAGCGTCTAGCCGCGGAGGGGCAGGTTCGGCGCGTCCGCCTGATCGAACCGCACGGCGGCATCGTTCTCGATGTGCCGCTGACGATCGGCGCCATCGCGGGCGGGGCGGTCGTCCTCGCGGCGCCGTTGCTGGCGATTCTCGGCGCCCTCGCCGCGTTTGTCGCCAAGGTCAAAATCGAGATCGTCCGCGAGGGCGATGTCCCGCCAGGCAAGTCGCCAACGCAATGAGGGTGGGCGCTGAAGCGCCCCTCACGGCCCCGGCGTAAACGTGCAATCGGCGCCGGCGCCGGAATTGCCGGCGATGATATGCGGGCTGATCGTGCATTGCAGCGCGGTCAGCGTTTCGAAGATCGAACCCGCGGCGCCGTCAGAGGGGATGCCGGCCTCGAGCATGGTGGCGAAAAGCTCGTGCGCCTGGCGGCCCGTCAGGGTGACGGCATGGCCGAGATTGGTGATGACGCAGGAGCGCTGGTTGATCGCGACATCGCTCTCGCGACACTGGATTTTGGCGGCCTTGACGACGATCGTCTGACTGGCGGGGTAGGGCGGGTTCTGCCCGGCGAAGATTTTCGCCAGGGTATGGCGCTTGAACGCGCTCAGCGCAAAGTCATGCTCGGCGGTCAGCGCGCCCAGCGCCAGCGCGGCAGGTCCGCTGGCGTTGGCGGCGCTGGCGGCTTGCGCGCTCAAGATCAACGCGATCGCGACGAATGCGGCTTTCGACATGGCTGGCCTCCCAAGCTGTCCGGCGGCGTTGCGCGGGGCGAAGCGAGCCTGTGCGCCCCGCCAAGGCCTGTCAAGGCGCGCCGTCGCTCAGGTTCCCTCGGCGCGATAGCAGGGGCCGGAGCCGGTGCGGTGGTGCAAGCCGTAGAAGATCTGACAGGTGGCTTCCTTCAGCGGCGTTACGTTGGCGACCTCCGCATAGATCATCGCGGCGCCGACGACGAACCAAAAATCCCAGCGCCAGTCGAAATTCGCGCCGCGCCTGAAAAACGCGATGAGCGCGCCGCCGACGAGCAGCGGGCCGAAAATCCAGAACAGCCAATCCTGAGTCTGCAGATGGTTGGTGTGGAGGGTCGCGTCGATCCAGTCCCGATGCGAGGGATAAAGCGCCCCGAACAGCCCAAGCAGCAACGCCACGGCGAAGGGGAGCAGTCTTCCAGGCGAATTCACTTGATCCCTCGCGCAAAGGCCGCGAGTGCGGCGCTGCCCTAATTAATGTGCGCCGACAGTGTTGCGATGGGGTAAACCGACCCGCGATCCGTCGTTGCCTTTGCATGGCATCAGGCGTAGCATCCGCGGCTTCGAAAAACCTCCCGCCGGGACGGTTTGCAAGACTCGACGGGACATTGACGAAGCGGCGGTGCCCATTATCCGCCGCGCGATAGGTTTGCTTCGGGCGTAGATCCGGAGCGCTCCGCCAGGGCTGGGCAAACACAAAGCCAGGGAGGTCGAGATGGGACGCAAATTCATTGACTGCCGTGAAATGCCGAGCGACTCGAAATGCACACTCGCGATCAGCGCCGACACCGAGACGGAGCTCTTGGAAGCCGCGGTTCAGCACGCCGTAGCGGTCCACGGCCATAAGGACACCGCCGATCTGCGCAAGCAGATCAAGAGCGCATTCAAGGACGGTACGCCGCCGGTGCATGCGCCGCGCCACGCGGCCTGAGCGGACCCTTCCATTGTATCGGGGCGGCCGTCTGGCCGCCCCATTTGTATTTGAAAGAATCACGCGCGCCATGCGGGCTCCCAATTCTGACATTTCCCCACGGCCCGTAGCGCACAAGCCGGGCCAGAATTAGCGCGTTATCGGCCCAAATCGCCCCGCCGCCTCATACTTTCCGGTGATATCGCGGTTCTTTTGTCGCCCTCCGCGTTGCGGCAGGCTTCTGTTTCTGGCAAGAGGGCGACCTGCTCGTTTCGACTCGCCGCACGGCAAGGCGCGAAGCGCTGGGGGTACAACGCGAATGATCATCGGTCTCATCATCGTCAGCGGATTGCTGTCGCTCGTCTATGGCGGCGTCACCGTCAGCCAGCTCATGGCGGCGGATGCGGGAACCGCCCGCATGCAGGAGATATCAGGCGCGGTCGCCGAGGGCGCGCAGGCCTATCTCAAGCGCCAGTATCTGACGATCGCCGGCGTCGGCATCGTAGTGTTCATCGGCCTCGTGCTGCTGTTGTCGTGGGATGTGGCGATCGGCTTTCTCATCGGCGCCATTCTCTCGGGCGCCGCCGGCTTCATCGGCATGAACGTTTCGGTGCGCGCCAATGTGCGCACGGCGCAGGCGGCGACGCAGTCGCTGGCCGGCGGTCTCGACATCGCCTTCAAGTCCGGCGCGGTCACCGGCATGCTGGTGGCGGGCCTCGCGCTGCTGGGCGTATCCGGCTATTTCTGGGTGCTGACCGGGCCGCTAGGCTTCGGGCCGTCCGATCGCGTGGTGATCGATTCGCTGGTGGCGCTTGGTTTCGGCGCCTCGCTGATCTCGATCTTCGCGCGTCTGGGCGGCGGCATTTTCACCAAAGGCGCGGACGTTGGCGCCGATCTCGTCGGCAAGGTTGAGGCCGGCATTCCCGAGGACGATCCGCGCAATCCCGCGACCATCGCCGATAACGTCGGCGACAACGTTGGCGATTGCGCCGGCATGGCGGCCGATCTGTTCGAGACCTACGCGGTGACGGTCGTTGCGACGATGGTGCTGGCGTCGATCTTCTTTGCCGGCACGGCGATGCTGCTGCCCTCGATGACCTATCCGCTGGCGATCTGCGGCGCCTGCATCATTACCTCGATCATTGGCGCGCAATTCGTCAAATTGGGCGCCAACGGTTCGATCATGGGAGCGCTCTACAAGGGGCTGATCGTTACCGGGTTGTTGTCGATTATCGGCCTTGTGATCGCCACGCAATTCGTCGTCGGCTGGGGCGAGGTCGGGGTTGTCAAAGGCATTGGGGGAATCGACAAGTCCGTCACGGGCGTCAACCTGTTCATCTGCGGGCTTGTCGGCCTCATCGTGACGGGGCTCATCGTCGTCATCACCGAATATTACACCGGCACCGGCAAGCGGCCGGTCGTCTCGATCGCGCAGGCCTCCGTCACCGGCCATGGCACCAACGTCATCCAGGGCCTCGCGGTGTCGCTGGAATCGACCGCGCTGCCGGCTCTGGTGATCGTCGCCGGCATCATCTCGACCTACCAGCTTGCGGGACTGTTTGGCACCGCGATCGCGGTGACGACGATGCTCGGCCTCGCCGGCATGATCGTCGCGCTCGACGCGTTCGGCCCGGTCACCGACAACGCCGGCGGCATCGCCGAAATGGCCGGCCTGCCCAAGGAGGTGCGCCAGTCCACCGACGCGCTCGATGCGGTCGGCAACACCACCAAGGCGATCACCAAGGGCTATGCGATCGGCTCGGCCGGCCTTGGCGCGCTGGTGCTGTTCGCCGCCTACACCAACGACATCCGGCATTTCGTCGAGAGCGGCGTGCCGTATTTCAAGGATGTCGGCGTGGTGTCGTTCGACCTTTCCAACCCTTACGTCGTCGCCGGGCTGATCTTTGGCGGCATGATCCCGTATCTATTCGGCGGCATCGCGATGACGGCAGTCGGGCGCGCCGCGGGATCGGTGGTCGAGGAAGTGCGCCGCCAGTTCAAGGAGAAGCCGGGCATCATGGCGGGCACGGACCGGCCCGACTATGGCCGTGCCGTGGACATGCTGACGCGCGCGGCGATCCGCGAAATGGTCATCCCCTCGCTGCTGCCGGTGCTGGCGCCGTTCGTCGTCTATTTCGGCGTGCTGGCGATATCCGGCTCGAAGGCCTCGGCCTTCGCGGCGCTCGGCGCATCCTTGCTGGGCGTCATCGTCAACGGCCTGTTCGTGGCGATCTCGATGACTTCGGGCGGCGGCGCCTGGGACAATGCCAAGAAGAGCTTTGAGGACGGCTTTGTCGACAAGGATGGCGTCAAGCATCTGAAGGGCTCGGAGGCCCACAAAGCGTCGGTCACCGGCGACACCGTCGGCGATCCCTACAAGGACACTGCTGGCCCCGCGGTGAACCCGGCGATCAAGATCACCAACATCGTGGCGCTGCTGCTGCTGGCGATCCTGGCGCACTGAGGCGGTGCTTTTTCGGGACGGGCGCGCTGGCTCAGGCGGGCGCTTGCGAGCCAGGCCGAGGGGGGCGCCGTTTTCCGGCGCGAAGAGCCGATTTCAACAGGTTGCGATGCGTTTTTCCGCCGTATCGATGAAGCGCGTCAGGGCTGTCGCCGGTCGCCACCATCAGTCCCCGGCGAGCCAACAAGAGCCTATATTACAGAAATAGTAGGTAGATATGAGCAACCCGCGCCGGCGCGTGAAACGCCGGCGCGGGGTTCGGTCAGAACTTCAGCTTCTTGTCAAGATCGGCAGCGTTGACCTTGGTGATCGCCAGCGTCGGCACGATGACCGAGGCGGGCACCGAATCGGCGCAGTCGATGAGAATCTTCTTCGCGAGATCGAGCGCTTCGGCGGCGCCGGTGGGATAGGTGAACGTCGCCGCCCATTGGCCCGAGGCGACCGCGCGCACCCCACCCGCCGGTCCCGGCAGGCCGTCGGTGCCGATGATGCCGATCTGCCCTTCCTTGCCGGCGCCCTTGGCGGCGAGATACGAGCCCGCCGCCATCATGTCGTTGCTAGCGTAGACCACTTTGATGTCCGGGTGCGCCTGCAAGATAGCCGAGAACGCTGTTTGCGCTTTGTCCGGCAACCAGTCGGCCGCCTGTTCGGCCACGACATTAATTTTGGGGTTCGCCTTGACGCCATCCTTGAAGCCGTTGAGCCGCTGCACTGCGGGCGTCGAACTCGGCAGGCCTTCCAGAACGGCGACGTCGCCGCCATCCGGCAACAAAGTCTTGGCGGTGTAGGTGCCTGCTTCAAAAGCGATCTTGTAATTGTCGCCGCCGACGAACGCCGTGTAGTCCTTGCCGGGATCGCCGTTGGTCTGGCGATCGAGTTCGATGACGGGGATTCCCGCCTTCATCGCTCGCGCCACCGCAGGCGTCAGCGGCGCCGCCTCGAACGGCGAAATCAGCAGCAGATCGACGCCCTGCGTGATGAAATTGTCGACCTGCGAAGTCTGCGTATTGTCGTTGCCGGCGCCGTCGGCGATCTGCAATTCGAACTGCGGAATCGCCTTGGCGAGTTCAATCAGGTCATTGTTCACATGCTGTCGGTATGGCTCGGCATAGTTCGCCTGCGAGAACGCGACGACGTATTTGTCCTTGGGCCCGCAATGTTTGGCGATCGACGCGGCCTGCGCGCCGGATGCGCACAGCGCCAACACCGGCGCGGCGCAGAGTAACTGCTTGCGTAAACACATGTTCCGTCCTCCTTGGGTTGCCTTCACTCCGGGCGCCGGGACTTCAGCGCATCACACCTTCCCGGCGCCCAACCATGGTCTGCAACGCCGCAGCCAGCACGATGATCGCGCCGGTGGCGAGCAATTGCAGCGATGCGTTGACGTTATTGAGCTGAAGAATATTGGCGAGCGCGCCCAGCATGACGCTGCCCGCGATGGTGCCGACCATCGAGCCGGCGCCGCCGAACAGGCTCGTGCCGCCAATGACAACGGCGGCGATCGCCGTCAGCTCATAGCCCGCGCCATCGTTGGCGCTGCCAAAACTGAATTGTCCTGCATGCACAATGCCGGCCGCCGCCGCCGCAAAGCCGGTGATGGCGAAGACCGCAACCTTGACTCGCGCCACCGGAATCCCCGACAGCCGCGCGGCGCGTTCATTGCCCCCGACCGCGAACGCATAGCGCCCGAACCGCGTCACGTTCAGCACGATCGTCGCGACGATCGCCAGCGCCAGAAACACCAGCGTCGCCACCGGGACGACATTGTGGAACAGCCGCTCGCCCAGCAGCGCGAAAATCGGCGGCGCGAGGCCGGGTCCGTCGCCGTAGGATATGTTGATGTAGACATTGCCTGACAGGATCAGCGCGAGGCCCCGCGCCATTTGCAGACCGGCCAGCGTGACGATGAAAGGCTCAAGGCGGAACTTGATCGAGATCAGCCCCTGCAGCGCGCCGAACGTCGTGCCCGCCAGCAGAACCAACAAGATCGTCGGGACGAGGCCAAGTTGCACCGACGTCATCAGCATCGCGGTCAGCACCGAATTCAGCCCCAGCATCGCGCCGACCGACAGATCGATGCCGGCGGTGATGATGACGAACGTCATGCCGAGCGCGATGATGCCGGTTTCGGAAATCGCGCGGATGATGTTGGCGATATTGTCGGGCGAGAGGAATATTATCTGTCCGTGGCGAACCGGCGAGAACGCGACGCCGCCGATCAGCACCAGAATCAACCCGATGACGCTTTGAAAGCGAACGATCAGCGCAAGCGGATCGAACCGCCCCGCCGGCGATGGGCTCGCGCTGGCGATTGGCTGCGGCTCCGCGCTCATGCCGCTTCTCCGACGACGCCTGTGGCGCTCTCAAGCAGGGTTTTCTCATCGACGCCGCCGGCGAATTCCGCCACGCTGCAACCTGCTTTCAGCACAATGATTCGATCGCACAGTCCGACAAGCTCCGGCAATTCGCTTGAGGCGACGAGAACGCCGAGGCCCTGATTGGCGAGTGCGCGCAGCCGCAGATAGATCTCGCCTTTGGCGCCGACATCAACGCCGCGCGTCGGCTCATCGAGCAGCAGCAGCTTTGGCTCGTGCAGCAATTCCTTGGCGAAAACGATCTTCTGCTGGTTGCCGCCCGAAAGATTGCCGGCGATAACTTCCGCCCGGGGCGGGCGAATGTCGAAAGTTTTAATCGCGCGTTTTGCGGCCTCGCCTTCCGCCGCGGGCGACATGAATCCGAGCGGCGAGATGCGTCGCAGAATCGACATCACGACGTTGCGGCCGATGCTGTGGCTCAGGATGAGGCCGCTGCCGCGCCGGTCGTCGGTGACGAAGGCAAAGCCGGCGCGGCGCGCCGCCGCGATCGACGCGAGCTTCGCCGGACGCCCCGCTGCCTCGACCGTTCCCTCCCAGGCCCCGCGCGGACCGGCCCCGTAAAGCGCCGAGAGCAATTCGGTTCGTCCGGCGCCCATGACGCCGGCGAGGCCGACAATCTCGCCCGCATGCACGCTCAGCGAGACGTCCTCTGGCGCCTGCCATCCCGCGATCTGCGTTCTGGGGCGAAAGCGCGCATGGTCAAGGCGCAGGAGGGCAGGGCCGAGCGCGCTGGCGCGAGGGGGAAACAGCTCCTCAAACGGGCGCCCGACCAGCAACCGTACGAGCTGCGCTTGCGGCGCGGTCGTGGGCAATTCGCCGACATTGAGGCCATCGCGCATGACGGTCACCCGGTCCGCGACGCGCGGAACCTCTTCGAGGCGATGCGAGATATAGACGATGCCGACCCCGCGCCCGCGCATCTGCCGCATGACGGCAAACAGCCGTTCCGCCTCGACCGCGCTGAGCGCGGCGGTAGGTTCATCCATCACCAGAATTCGCGTCGCATAGGAAAGCGCCTTGGCGATGGCGACGAGCTGGCGCTGGCCAATGCTCAATTCGCCGATGCGGCGGCGAACGTCGATGTCCACTCCCGCCGCATCCAGGCGTGTTCGCGCCTGGGTTTCCATCTCGGTGTTGTCGAGGCGGCCGTAGCGCATCAGCTCGCGCCCGAGAAAGAGGTTCGCGGTGACATCGAGGCCTGGAACGAGGTCCAGTTCCTGAAATATTGTGGCGATTCCGCTCGCCTGGGCGTCGCGTGGGCTGGCGAAATGAACAGGCGCGCCGTCGATGAGAATCTCGCCGCCATCGGGGGCGATGACGCCGGTCAGCACATTCATCAGGGTCGACTTGCCCGCGCCATTTTCGCCGAGCAGCGCGTGAATTTCTCCCTGATGCAAGTCGAAGGAAACGCCACGAAGCGCGTGGACGCCGCCAAAGCGCTTTTCGATGCCGCGCATTTGAAGCAGCGAGGCGTCGCTCATCGCGTGGGCCGCCGGGGTGCGCGCATAGCGGCGACGAGACCTGACAAAGTCTTTGCCACCATTGAGCGAATCCTGCCCTCGCTCCCGGACGCATTCGTCTCGGCGAGCGTCTCAGTCGCAAAGCTAGATCAGTCGCAGCGTTTGCGCAAATGCTCGCCGAGACTTAACGCGGCGACCGCCTCAGCTGAATCGCAGCAGGTTGGAGAACATGTTTTTCAGGAAGTTCGGCTCCTGGCCGCCGGTCGGCGTGGTGCGCGAGACGAAGTCGAACACCTGGCCGTCCTTCAGTCCGTAGTTCGCGATGCGCGTGACCTTGCCGCCCTTGTCGAAATAGATGGCCAGCACATTCTGATCGGTGATGCTGGGCGCCAGGAAGGCGATCGAGCGGGACAGCTTCTGGCCGACATAGTACCACGCGTCGCCGCCGACTGTGGACGTTGTCGACGGGGTGCCAAGCGCCGCTAGCGCCTGCGGCTTCGTCGTCGAGCCGACCTTCACCTGTTCGAGCGTGCGCTGGTCGATCTGGTAGCCGCGGTCGAAGTCGCCGTCATAGCCCAGGCACCCGGCGAGCGGAGCGGCAAGCGCAAGGACGCCGGCAAATCCTGCCTTGCGCAGTCGGCTCATGGACACCAGATGCATCGAAGTCTCCGCCTCGCCCAAGTTCTTGTCGCCCAAGTTCTTCTTTGCGCAAGTTTTTCTTGCCAGAGCGCCGGACGATGCCTAACCCAAGCCCCCTGACAAAAGCAAGGCGGACCCATGATCCTCGCGCGATGGCGCAGTCGGCGCTCCAATCGCCTGCTGATCGACCAGCTTCACGGCAAGATCGTGGCGGCGGCGCGCCGACCCGCGCTTTATGTCGCACTGGGCGCGCCCGACACGTTTGAGGGCAGGTTCGAAATGATGACGCTGCATGCCGGGCTCGTCATGCGCGCGCTGAGCGCGCTGCCCGGCTTCGGACGCGAACTGGCGCAAGAGCTTGCCGACAGCGTGTTTCGACATTTTGACATCGCGCTGCGCGAAATCGGCGTCAGCGACGTTGCCATGCCCAAACGGATGAAGCGGCTCGCCGAAGCGTTCTATGGCCGCAACAAGGCCTACGGCGAAGCGCTTGACGCGGACGATGCGGCGATGCTGTCATCGGCGCTGGCGCGCAACGTGTATGGCGCTGCGGACGCGGGCGAGGCAAGAGCGCTCGCTGTTTATGTCGCAAAATGCGCCCGCGCGCTGGCGGCAATTCCCCTCGAAAGGTTCGCCGCCGGCGACATCGCGTTTCCTGAAATTGATGCCGCAGGAGGCCCATCGTGACAGACGCAATCGCTTTCAGCCGCCTGGTGCGAGTCGATGCCCTGCCAAAGGATGGCTTGCGGCAGGTTATCGAGGCCAATCCCGCCGAAAGAGCGGCGCTTGCCGCCCTGAATGGCCTGCCGGCCATCGCGCGTCTTACAGCGGATCTACGACTGACCAGGGCCGGGCGCGGCGGCGTTCGGGTGCACGGCGAAGTTCTGGCCGAGGCGACGCAGACCTGCGTGGTGACGCTAGAGCCGATCGAGGCGATCGTTCGCGAAGAGATCGACGTGCGTTTTGCGCCGCCCGCCGCTGTCGGCGCGGCGCGCAATCCCGGCGCCGAGGAGATCATCGCGATGACCGACGCAGATGGTCCTGATCCGATCGTTGATGGTAAGATCGATCTGGGCGCGCTGGCGGCGGAATTCTTCGCACTCGGTCTCGATCCCTATCCGCGCAAGCCCGGAGTCGCGTACGACCCGCAGCAGGAAGAACAGCCCGAAAGCTTACCGTTCAGCGCGCTTGGCAAGCGTGAGCCCGAATGAGAACAAACAAGCGGCATCCGCGAGTCGAGGCGTTGCCGACAACCCGCAAGCTCCTCCGCACAGATATCATTCGGCGCCCAGTTGTGCGTCAGGCAATGCCGAGGTATTGTGCATGCTTCGGATAGCCGGAAAGCGGCGCTGAAGGAGAGGGCAGGCGCGATCTCCCGATCGAACAGCTGATGCCCGCTGGGGAGGCGAACATGGATCTCATTACAGCTTTGGCGGTGAGCATCAGCATACTGGGCGGCATCGCGACGTTCCTGTTTCTGTCGCCAATCGGCCTCGGATTGCAAATCTGGGCGGCGTTCGTGGGTTGGGGAACCTTCTACCATTGCGGCGGCAAGGAAGCGGGCCTTGGCAAAGCGATCACGCACCTTGTGTTCGGCGCGATCATGGCCTTGATTATGCTGTTGCTGGCAACGCAAGTCCCGCTTGCCGCGTCGCTCGGATTGCCCCTGTGGGCTGCCATTTGCGTTCTCATTACCGTCTTCATCGTGGTCTACGCCGCGAAGAACCCGATGCTGAGCGATATCCCCGCGTCCGTGTTCGGCTACGCTCCCACAGCCGGCTTGGCTCTGGTCGGCAAGAACTTTGCGGTGACTTCGCTTTCGCTGGAAAATCCATTCATCAACGTCGCGCTGTCGCTCGTTATCGGGGCGATCTTCGGCTATATCTCCGAAAAAGTGGCCGGCGCGATAGTGAAGAAGTAAGACGAGACGCATTTTCGTCGCCGACAATGCGTGTCGGCGGCGGTTTTCAGGGGGCATTCGCCGCGCCGCGCCTAGAAGCCTGCTGGCGCGCGATTGGCCCAGGGCCTGGCCTGTTCCAACTGCGCGGCAAGGCGGAACAGCGTCGCCTCATCGCCCCAGCGCGCCGCGAATTGAACGCCGATCGGCAGCCCCGCCGCATTCCAGTGCAGCGGCAGTGAAACAGCTGGCTGGCCTGTGACGTTGAACAGCGGCGTGTAAGGAATGAATTCTAGGGACTTGCGCGCCAGGACATTGACAAGGCCGCTCGCCCGCATGAACCACCCGGCGTTGAGCCGCGCGACGGCGGTGAGAATGGCCGACTCCAAAGAGGTCGGCGCTAGCGCGCCGATCGCCATAGGCGGCGCGGCGAGCGTTGGGGTCAGCAGGACGTCGTAGTTTTCGAAGAACGCGCCCATCTGGCGCGACCAGGTCTGCAAGTAACGCGCGGCGGCCGCATAGTCGCCGGCGCTCCATGACCTGCCCAGCAAGCCGATCACGGTGGTCGCCGTCTCGAAATCGCCGTAGCCGAGCTTGCGCCCGACGAGCCGGCTCGCCGCGGCAATGTCGGCGCTGGTTTCCGCCGCGAGTATCCTGATGAACGCCTGTGTCCAGGGCTCGCGCTCGAGCGGCGGAGCCGCCTCGTCGATTTCGTGGCCGAGGTCGCGCAACAGCGCGATCGTCGTCTCGACGGCCTTGACGCAATCGGGGTGGATGGAATGCGCGAGGAGCGGCGCGGTCGTAAAGGCGATCCGCAGCTTGCCGGCCGCGGAGCCAACCTCATCGAGATAGGGCCTTGCCGGCGGCTTGATCTCGTATGGCGCGCCGGGGTCGGCGCCTTGTGTCGCGTCGAGCAGGGCGGCGCAGTCGCGCACCGAGCGCGTGACAGCGTGAGCGACCGAGAAGCCGCGCCAGTGCTCGCCGTCAACGGGTCCGTTCGGCGTGCGCCCGCGCGTCGGCTTCATTCCGACAAGGCCACAGCAGGAAGCAGGGATACGGATCGAGCCGCCGCCGTCGGTGGCGTGCGCCATCGGCGTCAGACGCGCCGCCACCGCCGCGGCCGAACCGCCGCTGGAGCCGCCCGGCGTCAGGCTGAGATCGTAGGGGTTGCGGCAGGCGCCGAAAGCCTCGGGTTCGGTGACCGGGGCGAGGCCGAATTCTGGAACATTGGTCTTGCCGACGATGACGAGGCCGGCCGCCCGGTATCGCTTGACCATTTCGCTGTCGTAATCGCGAGGCAGGCGGGCGAGGCGGCGGTTGCCTTGGCTCATCGGAGCCCCGGCGAGCGGCGCCCCCAAATCCTTAAGCAGGAAAGGCACACCGGTGAACGGTCCGGACAGGGGACTGGCGGCAGCCTGACGCGCACTGTCGTAAAGCTTGCACACGACCGCGTTGAGGCGCGGGTTGGCCGCCTCAATGCGGGATATCGTTTCCTCAACCAGTTCCGCAGAAGAGATGTGGCGCTTGCGCACGAGTTCGGCCAAGCCAAGGCTGTCATACCGCGCAAAATCACTCATTCCGCTCACGGCACGTCCTTCACTAGGGAACGCTGGGAAGGCTGCGTTCCCGGCGGCTGCGTCAGTGGTGGAATACTTTGGCCAGGCGCGCAAGCAATGGGGCAGGGCGAACGCGGCGCCGGGCTAAACCTTTCGCACGGGCCCTGCGTATTTGGCGACGGTCGGATCGGCGGTCAGCAGCGTCATGCCCTCGAGCGTCGCCTGCGCGATCAGCATGCGGTCGAATGGGTCTTTGTGGATCGGTGGGAGGCTCGTCACGAAAATCGCGTGGTCGCCCCGCACGGGCAACTCCTGATACGAATTGCCGAGCAATCCGCGGCGCAGGTTGGGGATATGGACCTGAAAGTCCTCGCGACCCAACCCACGCTTGATGGTCAACTCCCAGAGACTCGCCGCGCTGAAGAATTTCTCATTGTCGACGCTGCCGATCAGGCGACGCGCTTGGGTCGTTAGGCGCGTCGAGCCCTCGGCGGCCCACAGCAGGAGGTGCGAGTCGAGCAAGAGCCTCATTTGGCGCCATAAAACATCCGTTCGATCTCAGCTTCACCCATGCGGTCGAAGTCGTCGGGGATTTGTAACTGCCCCTTCATGAATCCGATCGGATTAATCTCGCGCGGCGCGGGTGCATCCACCGGTACGACCTTGACGAGCGGCTTGCCCGCCTTGGCAATGACGAAGGCCTCGCCTTTCGAGGCTTTCTCGATGAGGCGTGAAAGATGGGTCTTCGCATGGTGGATGTTGAAGGTCTGCATCGAATGCTCCAAGTCAAACTAAGTCCTGTTAGTTTAGTCTATCTGACCGTGATGGGCAAGCCTCAGGAAGCCAGAATGGCGCTATTCCGCGCCGCGCGCGCGGGATTCAAGTTCGCGCCGCGCGCGAGATTGCCTTGCGCGGCGAAGCGGTTATTGTCCCGCCGCCACGGGGTCGGGCGCCGCGCCCGCGGAGATAAGTTGAATGGTCCAGGATATTCGCATCGCGCTGGACGCAATGGGCGGCGATTTCGGCCCCCCCGTCACCGTGCCGGCGGCCGCCATTGCGCTGGTGCGTCGGCCCGATGTCAGCTTCCAGCTTTACGGCGACGAGAGGATTATTCTGCCGCTGCTCGCGCGGCATCCCGCCTTGATGCGCAAAGCGACGGTGATTCACTGCGACGTCTCGATCAAGATGACCGACAAGCCCAGCCAGGCGCTGCGCATGGGACGGCGCACTTCGTCGATGTGGCAGGCGATCGAGGCGGTCAAGAAAGGCGAGGCGGATTTCGCCATTTCCGCCGGCAATACCGGGGCGCTTATGGCGATGGCGAAAGTGTGCCTGCGCACGATGCCATTGGTTGACCGGCCGGCGATCGCCGCGATATGGCCGACTCTGCGGGGCGAGTCGATCGTGCTGGATGTCGGGGCGACGATCGGCGCGGACGCCCAGCATCTGGTCGATCTTGCGATCATGGGCTCGGCGATGGCGCGCATCGTTTTTGACCTCGACAAGCCGACGGTCGGGCTGCTGAATGTTGGCGTCGAAGAAATCAAGGGGCTTGAAGAGGTCAAGGCTGCCGGCCGCGTGCTGCGCGAGAGCCGGTTGCCGAACCTTTCCTATCGCGGCTTTGTCGAGGGCGACGATCTTGGCAAGGGCACCGTCGACGTCATCGTCACCGAAGGCTTTACCGGCAACATCGCGCTCAAGACCGCCGAGGGCACGGCCAAGCAGATCGGCCAGTATTTCCGCGATGCGATGGCGAGTTCATGGTCCTCGCGCATTGGCTACCTGTTCGCGCGGGGAGCCTTCCGCGCGTTAAGCGAGAAGATGGACCCCGGCAAGGTCAATGGCGGCGTCTTCCTGGGTCTCGACGGCGTGGTCATCAAGAGCCACGGGGGGGCCAACGCCGAGAGCTTCGCCGGCGCCATCGAAGTGGGCTATGACATGGTTCGTCAAGAACTTCTGGTTAAAATACGCGAGATGATCGCCCAGGCGCATGAAGCGCGCGAGCACCTGGCGCCGCCGGCCGAAGCGGCGTCCTGAGACGGCGAGAGACAGGATAGCAGGTTAATGAATTCCCAAAAGCTCCGGTCGGTGGTGCGCGGCGTTGGTTCCTATTTGCCCGAGCGAATTGTCACCAACGCCGAAATGGCGACCATTGTCGATACGTCGGATGAATGGATCCAGCAGCGGACCGGCATCCGCCAGCGCCATTTCGCGGCCGACGGCGAGACCACGTCGATGCTGGCGACCAGGGCGGCGGAGCGTGCGCTCGACAAGGCTGGCCTCACCGGCGCGGACATCGATCTGATCCTTGTGGGCACCTCGACGCCCGACTACACGTTCCCCGCGACGGCGACCCAGGTGCAGGCCAACATCGGCGCGCATCATGGGGTGGCGTTCGATCTGCAGGCGGTGTGCTCCGGCTTCGTCTTTGCGGTTGCGACGGCAGACAAGTTTCTCCGCTCGGGCTCGCATAAGCGCGCCCTGGTGGTCGGCGCCGAGACCTTCTCTCGCATCCTGGATTTCACCGACCGCACGACATGCGTGCTGTTTGGCGACGGCGCCGGAGCGATCGTGCTGGAGGCGCAGCCCAGCGACGACAAGCTGACGTCGCCTGGCGTTATCGCGTCGCAATTGCGCTCCGACGGGCGCCATCGCGCCAAGCTCTATGTCGACGGCGGCCCATCGCTGACCAAGACGGTTGGCCATCTGCGGATGGAGGGCAAGGAAGTGTTCCGCCATGCTGTCGGCATGGTCACCGATGTCATCAAGGCGTGCTTCGAGACGGCGGGCGTCACCGCTTCGGATATTGACTGGTTCGTGCCGCATCAGGCCAACCGGCGCATCATCGACGCTTCCGCCGACAAGCTCGGCATCGCGCGCGAGAAAGTCGTGGTGACTGTCGATCTGCACGGCAACACCTCCGCCGCGTCGATTCCGCTGGCGCTCGATCTCGCGTGCCGCGACGGGCGCATCAAGAAGGGCGATCTGGTGATGATCGAGGCGATGGGCGGCGGCTTCACCTGGGGCGCCGCGCTGATCAGGTGGTAGCGGGCGGGCCTTAGAGCCCGGCCGTTACTGCGAAAGCTTTGTCGTCAGCAGCTGCTGGGCTTCGGCGTCGGGAGCGCCAAATATTTGCCCCTTCACGCGCAGATTGTCCGATGACAGCATTCCGTAGGCGGCCGAGCCATCCGTTGCAATCAGGAATGCGACATTGTTGCCGAAACAATCGTGTGGCTGGCAAACCGATCCGTAGAAAAACGCTCGTCCCTGCATCGTCACTTCGTCCATCGGCGGCGTTGTTCCATCGAGCCGGTTGATCCACGCGGTCTTGCGATAGGTCGTTGGCACGACCTTCATCCACGCCGCCAGCGCAGCGGGGTGGTCCTTCTTCAGATCGAATGCATAGTCCTCGGCAAAGGCGGTGGTCTGGCAGAACAGTCCCACCGCCAGGGCAGCGAAAACCGCGGTTGTCGATTTCATCGCCAGTCTCCCTAATGGACGATCAGCTCTCCCCGCCAAACAACCCGCCCAGCAGGCCGCCAACGGCGCCCAGCGCTGCGCCGGTCGCGATCGTGCCGCTGGTCGAGTTTGCGCCTGTATCGCCGCCGGTGTGCATGTAGCGGCCGATCTCTTCGGCGAGGTTGATGATCGGCATGCTTTGCAGCCAGATGTGTCCGGGGCCGGTGAGCGTGGCGAGAAACAGGCCTTCGCCGCCGAACAGAATATTCTTGAAGCCTTGAACCATCTGGATGTCGAAGCCGACGCTCGGCTCGAACACGCCGACATGGCCGGCATGGACGAGCAGACGCTCGCCGGCCACGAGATCGCGCTCGACCAGTTCGCCCGATAGATCGAGCCAGACGACGCCCGGCCCGGTGACTTTTTGCAGGATGAACCCATCGCCGCCAAAGAACCCGGCGCCCATGCGCTTCTGCCACGCGAGCTCCAGCGTGACGCTTTTCTGCGCGACGAGGAACGTCTCCTTGCGGCATATCAGCGACTGGCCGGGCTGCAATTGGGCGGCGATGACGGTGCCGGGAAAGCGCGGCGCGAAGGCGACATGACCGTTGCCCGAGGCGGTGAAGTCGGTGATGAAGAACGAGCCGCCGCCAAACGAGCGCTTGAGGCCGGCGAAGAGGCCGCCGCCGGTATGCGTGTCCATCGTCACCGCATCGTTCATCCAGGCCATCGTGTTGGTCTGGCTGTAGACGGTCTCTCCCGGCGCGAGATCGATCGCCACCGTCTGCATGATCGTGCCGTTGATCGCGTATTGCATAACTACCCCGTGAGCCCGGAATCGCGCTTCGCAAGTATGGCGCAAAGCCTGGGCTCTGGCGATGCGCGCGCCGATCCGTTATCGTCAAACGATGTTGAAAAGGCTTCCAGGCAGCATCAAATTAGCAGTGACGGCGCTGGCGCTCGGCGCGTTTGTCGCGCACGGCGCGCGGGCGGCTGCAACTGCCGCCAACGAGAAACCCTGCGTGTCGCTGGAGCAGAAAGCGACCACGCTGGGCGTGCAGGATGTCTATCAGGCCAATGCGCTGCTGATATCTGCGGGGCGCGCCGGCTGCGTCGATCTTGCCAAGCGCCTCCTCGATCTCCACGCCAATATTGACGGGCGCGATCGCTTTGGCGCGACGGCGCTGGCGCGCGCGGCGGAGGCCGGGCAGGACGCGATGGCGGAGTTTCTGCTGGCGGCGGGCGCCGACATTAACGCCCGCGCGGTTTCCGGCTCGACGCCGCTGTTTCTGGCGGCGGAAAGCGGGCGCAACGCAACCGTCCGCCTGTTGCTCTCACGCAAGGCCGATCCGAACATTCCGGGGCGTGGCGGCTTGCGGCCGCTTGCCGCCGCCGCGTTCAATGGGGAGGCGGCGATGGCCGACGCGCTCCTGACAGCGGGCGCGGACGCCAACGTGCTCGACGACACCGGCAAGGCCGCGATCCTCTATGCCGCGGCAAAAGGTTATGGCGGCGTGGTGCGGCGTCTGGCTGAGGCGGGCGTCGACCTCAATCGAAAATACGATCACGGCCTCACCGCGCTGATGTGGACCGCCGGCTATGCCGATGACGCCGGCGTCGACGACGTCGTGGATGTGCTCGGCTTCCTGCTCGAGAAGGGCGTCGCCCTTGACGACAAGGACGATCGCGGCAAGAGCGCGCTCGTCATTGCGCGCGAGCTCAAGCACAAGCGCGTCGTCGACCTGCTCGTTGCGCACGGCGCCGTCGATGAGGCGGCTTCAAACGCGCCTCAAAGCCCCGCCAGGTAAGCGGCCAGCGCCTTCAGATCGTCCTCGGTCGCCGCGGTCATCAGATCGGTCATGCCGGGGTTGTTGGCGCGCGTCTTGTTGCGAAAATCGAGCATCGTCTTGAGCAGATAATCATGCTGCTGGCCGCCGGTGCGCGGCACCGACGTGTCGCCCTGATAATGATCGCCATGGCAACTCGTGCAGACGATCGACGCGTCGATCCGCTGCGCCGCGGCAGCGTCGGCCTTGCTGGCGGGGGGCTGTCGCAGGTTCGGCCAGGGCTTTGCCGAGAAATATTCGGCGAGCGCCAGCAGGTCTTCCTTGTCCAGGCTCTCGGCGATCGGGCTCATGCGTTCGTCTTTGCGCGCGCCCTTCTGGAAGTCGCGGAGTTGCAGATAGAGATAGCCCGCGTTCTGCCCCCAGATGATCGGAATGGCGCTCTCGACCGGCACGCCCTTTTCGCCGTGGCAGGCGGTGCAGAGCTGGGCCTTTTCCTCGATCGTGTCGGCCCACGCCAGCGGGCAGGCGATCAGCAACAGAGCGGCAATGGCGGTGCGAAGCATCGACAACACGTCCAGATCAATCGCCTCGCCGCTTCGGCGGGGCGCGGGAAGGTAAAAGCTCAGGCGGCGGCGCTTGCCGGTCGCGGCAAAAAAATACCGCGCAGCGCGTGGCCCATTGGCCGTGCGCAGCGCGGTCGCCCTCTCCCCGCCGGAGCAGGGAGAAGGTTCGTGCGTCTCTTCACTCCACCGTGAACGCGATGATATTATTGCCGCGCTTCGAGTTGATCTGGGCGTTGCCGCCCGCGCCAACCACGATGTATTCCTGCCCACCGACCGCATAAGCGGAGGGCGGCGCGTTGACGCCGGCGCCGGCGTGGAACTGCCAGAGCACTTTGCCGTTCGCGGAATCATAGGCCTTGAATGCGCCATTGGCTTCGCCGGTGAACAACAGGCCGCCGGCGGTCGCCAGCGCCCCGCCGATCATCGGCTCAGGCGTCTTCACCTGCCAGGCGATCTTGCCGGTGTTGTAGTTGACCGCCGTGACGTTGCCGAAGCTTTCCTCGGTCGGGATGACCGCGAAAGCGCCGCCGAGCCACAGCTTGCCGCCCGGATAGGGGTTCGATGTGACGGTATAGGTCATCGGCTGGTGCAGGTTGATGGCGAAGGCCATATGGGCGTTCGGATTGGTGGCGATGGGCGACCATTCGACGCCGCCATTGGCGCCCGGCAGCATCCGCGCGCCCGTCGCCGTCGGCAACGTCCACATGTTCTCCTGCGCGACCATCGCGTCGGAGAAGCGGATCAAGCTGCAGTCCTTGCGGTCATGCACATAGATATGGCCGGTCTTGCCGGCGTGCATCACCGCTGGAACCATCTTGCCGGACTTGTCCATCGCATCGACGAGCACGGTCGGGCTAACCGCGTCCAGATCCCACACGTCATGGGCGATATACTGGAAGTGGCAGGCGTATTTGCCGGTGTCGAGGTCGAGCGAAACCAGCGAGTCCGTGTAGAGATTGTCGCCGGGGCGGATCGCGCCGTCGAGATCGGGCGAGGGGTTGCCGACGACGAAATAGATGCGGTTAGTCTTCAGATCGACCGAGGGATTCTGCCAAACGCCGCCGCCCAAAGTCTTGTAGGGGTCGCCGTTCTTGGCGTAAGCGGCCTTTTCCGCCTCGATGTCGCGATGCATGTCACGGCCCGTCGCGTCCTTGGTCGCCCACAAGCCGGAGGAATTTTCCGGAACCGTGTCGAACGTCCATAGCAGTTTGCCGTCTTTGGCGTCGTAGGCTTTGACGAAGCCGCGGATGCCGTATTCGCCGCCGTTGGTGCCGATCAGGATCTTGCCCTTGACGGCGGTCGGGGCCATCGTTTCGCTATAGCCCTTCTCTGGGTCGGCGATCTGCTGGCTCCAGACGACATTGCCCGTCTTGGCGTCGAGCGCGGTGAGCTTGGCGTCGAGCGTGCCGACATAGACCTTGTCTTCATAGACCGCGACGCCGCGATTGTTAGGGCCGCAGCAATAGGTGGTCACCGGGCCGAGCTTGGGCTTGTAGTGCCAGATTTCCGCGCCGGTCTTCGCGTCGAGCGCGTAGACATGGCTGAATGACGTCGTCACGAACATGACGCCGTTGACGACGATCGGCGAGGTCTCGAGCGATTCCTTGACTTCCGTCTGGAAGATCCACGCCGGGTGCAGGCGCGCGACGTTGCGGGTGTTGATCTTGCCGTTCGGGTAGAACCGCGTCTGCTCGTAATTGCCGTTGGTCTGCAGGAAGTTCGAGCCGTCCTTGGCCGCGTTATCATGCTGAGCCTGCGAAACCGGCGTTATCGCCGCCGTGCCGGCCGCCATCGCGGCGGCGTTTTTCACTTCTTGTGCTGTGGCGGCTCCCGGCAGCGCGAGCGCTGCGGCAAGCGCGGCGCCAAGCAAGAACCCACCCCTAGAATGCGTGTGCATAGACCTTCCCTCCCAATTTATCATATCATTGTGCATAAATCTTCCGGTGTTGTCACGTGGGAAGTTTCGCTAGCCGGCGGCGGCCGCCTCGGAGCGCGCCGATAGCGGCGTCGCGGTCTTGTATCGTTGTTTCTTTCCCGCCGGCGGCTCGCCGATATCCAGACCGGCGCTGCGCAACTCCGCTTTCAGCTCCTTGCGATAGCGGCGGTAATCGACTTCGATCGCGTGACGCAAACCGCCCTGATAATCAAAATGCGGATGCGCGATCTCGTGCGCGATGGCGGCGGGCATATCGGCGGGCCGGCGATAGCGGCCGAGAATTTCGAGACATGCGAGCCGCGCCTGATAATCCGCCAGCGGCCAGATGCAGCCGAGCGGCTGGATCAGTCCGATGAAATACAGATCGCGATACTCCGGGTGCATCATCTTGCGGTAGAGCGGTACGTGCTCGGCGGTGGAAAAATCGATGAGCGCCTTGTCGAAAAACGGAAAGCTGATCGAGTACCCCGTCGCGACGCAGAGGATGTCGAACGCCTCGCGCGTTCCATCGGTGAACTCGATTTCGCTTCCGAGCAGTTGCCTGATTCCAGGCCGCGGTTTGATGCGCCCGTGGCGGATGAAATCGAACAGATCGGAATTCATCGTCGGATGATCGGTCAGCGGCGGGCGCGTATTTTCCGGCAGACCGTAGCGGCTGTAGGGTCCCTGAAGCAGGCGCATCAGCAGCTTGATGCTGGTCTGTCGGATGCGGGTTGGCGCCCACATCGGCGTCATCGCCGCGAACACGTCGGCCGGCATGCCGAGCACGAATTTGGGGAAGAACCATTGCGGGCTGCGCATGGACAGGCACACCTTGCCCGCGATACGCGCCGACTCCACCGCGACGTCGCAAGCGGAGTTGCCCGCGCCGACGACGAGAAGGCTTTTCCCGCGCCAGCTTTCGTCGAGGCACTTGAACTCATGCGAATGGAGAGTGACGCCGCTGAACGACCCTGGAAAATCCGGGTAGCGCGGATTCCAGTGATGGCCGTTGGCGACCATCAACACATCGAAGCGCTCGATCCCCGCTGCGCCGGCGGCATCCGCAAAAGCCACCCTCCAGCCGCCCCCTGGCGCAGGCGCGGCGGAGGTGACGGTGTGGTTGAAGCGGATATGCGGCGTAACGCCGAAATGGCGCGCGTAGTCCTCGAAATAGGTCTGCACCTGACGGTGGCCGGGATAGTCGGGATAGTCCTCCGGCATCGGAAAATCTTCATATTCCGACCACGCCTTCGAGGAGATCAGAAAGGTGTTCTCATAAACGCTGGAGTGACCGCTCTCCGCGCTGAACGCCCAGTTGCCGCCGACGCGATCGCTCTTTTCGAACACGACGACATCCAACCCGGCGAGAAGGCAATTCTTCGCCGCGGCGATGCCGCATGGGCCAGCGCCGATGACGCAGACGCGTTGAGCGGTGGGCATGGCGGGGATTCTTACCCCGCCGCCTCGACCGCCGCAATCGCCGTCATATTCACAATCCCTCTTGCCGTCACCGACGGCGTCAGGATATGCGCGGGCTTTGCCGGGCCGATGAGGATTGGTCCGACGGGCAGGGCGCCGGCGATCACGCGCGTCAATTGCAACGCGGTGTTGCCGGCATCGAGATTGGGAAAGATCAGCACGTTGGCTTCGCCGTTCAGCCGCGAGTTGGTCACCACGCGGGCGCGCGCGATTGGCAGCAGCGCGGAATCCGCCTGCATTTCGCCGTCCGCCTCCAACTCCGGCGCGCGCTCGTGGATCAGTTCCAGCGCACGGCGCATTTTCGACGCGGAGGGCGTGTCCGCCGAGCCGAAATCCGAATGACTAATCAGCGCGATCTTCGGCGTGATGCCGAAGCGGCGGACGTGCTGAGCGCAGGCGATCGTCATCTCGGCGATCTCGTCGGCGTTGGGATCGTAGCGCACATGCGTGTCGGCCAAAAAGAACGCGCCGGTCGAGGCGATCACCAGCGACAGCGCCGCGCAGTCATGCGCGCCGGGCGCGAGGCCGATAATGTCCTTGATATGTTTCAGCCGCGATTGAAAGCGCCCGTCGAGGCCGCAGATCAATGCGTCGGCGTCGCCGCGATGCACCGCGAGCGCGCCGATCACCGTCGTGTTGGTGCGAACGACCGTGCGCGCGGCGGCCGGGGTCACGCCCTTGCGTCCGGCGACTTCGAGATAGGTTGCGACATAGTCGCGGTAGCGCGGATCGTCCTCGGGATCGACGATCTCAAAATCGCGCTCGGCGATCATGGCGAGCCCAAAGCGCTTAATGCGCTCCTTGATGACTGTTGGACGGCCGATCAGGATCGGATGCGCGATGCCTTCTTCGAGCACGACTTGCGTGGCGCGCAGCACGCGCTCGTCCTCGCCCTCCGCATAGACGACGCGCTTCATCGCCTCCTTGGCCTTGGCGAAGATAGGCTTCATGATAAAGCCGGACTTGAACACGAAGCGGCTGAGCTGATCGGCATAGGCGGAAAAATCGGCGATCGGCCGGCGCGCGACGCCGCTTTCCATCGCGGCCTTCGCCACCGCCGGAGCGATGCGCAGCATCAGGCGCGGATCGAACGGACTGGGGATCAAGGATGCGCGCCCAAACGGCGCCGCTTCGCCGCCATAGGCGCGGGCGACAACTTCCGATGGCGTCTCGCGGGCCAGCGCCGCGATCGCCTTGACCGCGGCGGCTTTCATCGCTTCGTTGATGGTCGTCGCGCTGACATCCAGCGCGCCACGAAAGATGTAGGGAAAGCACAGGACGTTGTTGACCTGGTTGGGATAGTCGGAGCGGCCGGTGCAGATCATCGCGTCAGGCCGCTCTGCGATCGCCAGTTCCGGCATGATTTCCGGCGTCGGATTGGCCAGCGCCAGGATCAGCGGATCGCGCGCCATGCGCTTGAGCAGTTCGGGCTTGAGCACGCCGGCGGCCGAAAGGCCCAGAAAAATATCCGCGCCGTCGATGATGTCGGCGAGGGTGCGCGCTTGTGTCGGCTGCGCATAGACCGCCTTCCAGCGGTCCATCAGCTTCTCCCGCCCCACATAAACAACGCCTTCGAGATCGGTGACGAAGATGTTCTCGCGTCGCGCGCCGAGCGAGACGAGCAGATTGAGCGAGGCGAGCGCCGCCGCGCCCGCGCCCGACGCGACGATTTTCACGTCGCCGATTGTCTTGCCAGCCAACTCGAGCGCGTTGACGATAGCGGCGGAAACAATGATCGCAGTTCCGTGCTGATCGTCATGAAACACCGGAATGCCCATGCGGGCTTTCGCCTTTTCCTCCACCTCAAAACATTCGGGACCCTTGATGTCCTCGAGATTGATGCCACCAAACGTCGGCTCCAGCGCAACGATGATGTCGACCAGCTTGTCGACATCGTTCTGGGCGACCTCGATATCGAAGACGTCGATGCCGGCGAACTTCTTGAACAGGACCGCCTTGCCCTCCATCACCGGCTTTGACGCCAGCGGTCCGATGGCGCCAAGGCCAAGCACCGCGGTGCCGTTCGTCAGCACGGCGACGAGATTTTGCCGGATGGTCAGCGTCGCCGCTTCGTCCGGGTTGGCGGCGATCGCCTCGCAGGCGAAAGCGACGCCGGGCGAATAGGCCAGCGCCAGGTCGCGCTGATTGCCCAGCGGCTTGGTGGCAACGATCTCCAACTTGCCGGGGCGCGGCTCGCGATGGAAATGCAGCGCGTCGGATTTGAGATCGGCTGAAAGGTCGCGAGGCATGAAGACTTCCTGCTGGCTGACCCGCTATCTGGACGAAGGCGTCGGGCGCGGCAAGCGCGAAGTTCGGTCTAGCGCAAAACCGTGGGACGAGATTGGCGCGTGGTTCGCCAGACATTTTCGATCAGCAGCGCCGCCAGCCCGGCGACCAGCAAGACGCCGCTGGCGAGCGGCGAGAGAACCGCGAATTTCAGCAACGCCGTTACAACGCCGACGCAGGCGAGAATGCCGATCGCAAGACTGCCGTCATCGACGAACAGGCCCAGCAACGCCTTCGCGACGATCCGGATAAGGTTCATGGCGTCGCCCTCAGCGGCGTGGCGCGCTCGCGCAGCAGGGCGATCGCGCCAAGCGCCAGAAGCAGGAATCCGGCGGCAAAGGCGGGGATGGCGAGGTCGGCTCCGGGCCAGTCCAACCCCAGGCCCTCGCCTGTCCAGAAGGTCCCGAAGGCCGACAGCATGATCCCGACCGTCAGCTTCAGCGTATTTTCCGGCACCCGCGCCAGCGGCCGATGCACGACGAGCCCGATGAGGAACACGAGCGCGCATGCGGCGAGCGCTCCCAGGCTGGCAGGAATGAGGAGACCGTTCCCGGCGCCCACCGCGATGACGATGAACACCACCTCGACGCCCTCGAGCAGAACGCCTTTGAAGGCGGCGAGCCCGGCGATGAAGTCGGCGCCGCGCGCGTGCTTTTCGGCCTCGTCCCGGAGAAGCTCTTTTTCGTCGGAGAACGCTTTGTCTTCATCATGCAGCGCGATGAAGCCGCTGCCCCGCAGAATCGCCTTGCGCAGCCACCGCATCCCGAACAGCAAGAGGAGGACGCCGACAAAAATCTGGAGCAGGTGGACGGGGATCGCGGTAAACAGCGGACCGAGCGCGACGACCAGAACCACCAGCACAGCAAGGCCGGCGAACGTTCCCGCAAGCGCCGGACGCCAGCCGCGCACGCTTGCCGCCGCCAGAATGATGGTAAACGCCTCGACCACCTCGACGAACGAGGCGAGAAACGCGGCCGAAATGGCGGGCATAGCCTGCGCCCAATTCATCATGCGAAGCGGTTCTCTAGGGTTTCGTGCGGCCGGGCATATCGCAGTTCACGCCGTGAGGCCAATGCCGGTCCGCGTCCTGCGCCGCGCAACGTAACCTGGCTTCGCCGATGTCCGCTACGCTTCGCTAACCTTGCGCCAATTCTGTAGGCGCAAATGCGGCGTTAACACCTTTTCATCGATGGATTTCTTTCTCCGTTAATCGACATCCGGCAATGTTGAATGAAACAAGCGCGCTCCAGCGGCGTGGCTTGTGGTTCGACTGCGGGCTGATTGCGCCTGTGAGGCAGACAAGGGCTTATCGAATGAACGCGTCAATGAAGAGTTTCCTCAAGAACACCCGCGGCAATGTCGCGATTATGTTCGGCTTCATGGCTGTGCCGATTATCTTCGTGACCGGCATGACGATCGATTACAGCGTCGCCGCCCGCGTGCATACAAAACTCAATGCGGCCGCCGACGCCGCCGCGCTCGCCGCGGTGACGCCCACCATGATGTCACAATCGGATGCGGTCGCAACCGCCGCCGCCAAAAGCATGTTCTCGGCGCTGATGACCGGCATGTCGAGCCTGGTGTACGATCCCTCGAAAGTCACCGTGACGACCGCTCACCCGAACGGCAACAACAGCGTCCGCAACGTCACCGTTTCCTACCTCGAGCAATCCAAGAATATATTCGCGGGCATTCTCGGCGCGCCGACCATTTATGTCTCGGGCGGCGCAACCGCGAGCGCCTCGGTCGCCCCGAACATCGATTTCTACTTGCTGCTCGATGCCTCAGGCTCGATGCTGTTGCCTTCAACGACCGCGGGCATAACGACCATGACGGGCCTGACTTCGGCCCAGACGACCGGCGGCTGCGCCTTCGCCTGCCATCAGGCCCTTACCAGCAGTGGAGAGCCTTCCACCAATCCGATCGTCGCCGGCCAGCACATCGACAACTATCAGCTCGCCCGCAACAACGGCATCGGTCTGCGTACGGACGAGGTTCCGGTCGCGGTCTCTGCCCTTATGAGCACCGCCGACACCGACCGAGCCAACGCCGGCGGAACGCCACCCAACTATCGGATGTCGGTCAGCATCTTTGACGATTCCGCCACCCAGATCATGACCCGGACAGCATCCTACACGTCAACTTGGGCGAGCGCGAGCTCGAGCTACAAGATCAAGGAAATGTGGGCGAACAACCAGGATTGCAACTCGCAGGTCTCCTGCACCGGATCGGGTTCCGGCACCGCCGACGCGAAGACTAACTTCGACAACGCCTTCAGCTTCGTCAATGGCATTATGCCCAATCCTGGCAACGGCACAAACGTCGCTGGCGACACGCCGCAGGAAATCCTGTTCCTGGTGACCGACGGCATGGAAGACGAACTTTACAGCGGCACCCGCTACTACCAGCCGATCAACAACCCGGTTCGCCAACAGAACTGGTGCGACACGATCAAGGCGCGCAACATCAAGATCGCCGCGCTTTATACCACCTATTTGCCGTTGCAGGATCCCTGGTCGGTGAGCAACGTGATGCCGTTTGTGCCCAACCTCGGCCCCGCGGTGAAAGCCTGCGCGAGCCCCGGACTGTATTTTGAAGTGAGCCCCGGCAGCTCCATCGCGGCCGCGCTGAGCGCCCTGTTCCAGCTCGCCGTACAGTCCGCGCATCTTACGCAGTAAAGCTCCCGCGCGCCTCAACCAGCGGCGGAACCGACGCCCCGTTTCCGGCCACACCGGAAGCGGGGCCTCTTTTTGGCGGATCGCGTGGCGTTGGTTATGCCCCACTGTTGCGGGGAGAGCGCGACCAGCCGCCGCGCCTACAAGGGCAGCAATTGTAGGACGCGCGCGGTGAACGCGTCCGGCGCGAAGCCCCCTTGTTTCCAACATTGCGGACGTGGGGAGAGCGCGACCAGCGGTTGCGCCTACAGGAGCGGCAATTGTAGACGCGCGCGCTGAGCGCGTCCGGCGCGTAGCGCCTTGTTTCCAACATTGCGGACGCGGAGAGAGCGCGCCCAGCGGTCGCGCCTACAGGAGCGGCAATTGTAGACGCGCGCGCTGAGCGCGTCCGGCGCGAGGCGCCTTGTTTCCAACGTTACGGGCGAGGGGACAGCGCGACCAGCGGTCGCGCCTACAGGGGCGCTTATCGGCCCACAGGCCTCAGGTGCAGTCAGTGCAGGGGATCGTCGTCACCAGACGCGGGCTCATCACGTTCGAATCGTGCAGGAGGATCGTGCCGGTCATAGCATAGCCGATCGCGGGCATGTCGGTGTAGCTGGTCTCGCCGAAGATCAGTGTCGCATTGGGCTGGGCGATGGCGACCGGCAAGGCCAATGTCGAGTTCTTCGCGTGCTTCGTGCCGTTGTAAGACTGGCTCCATACGACAGTCGCAACGCCGGCGGCATCGGTCGTTACTTCGGAGACCGTCATCACCAGATTGGCGCTCGAATAGGGCGCGATGATCGAGGCGGAGGCGGCGAGATTGAGCGCCAGCGTCGCGGAGTCGATCGTCGTATATTGCGTCACCAGATCGGTGACGGTGCGGTCCGCCAGCGTTATCTTGCGCTGCATGGAGATGGCGTCGCTGTAGTCGACGCCGCCGATCAGCAGCACCAGCGCGATCGGCACGACAAGCGCGAACTCAACCGCCGCGATGCCGCGCTCGTCCGCAGCGAGCGACGCCGCGCCGCTCGCGCCTGATCGATTCTTGAACCATTGGCTTCCGATATTCATGATCACAACTCATTCTTGAAGACGGCGGTCGACATGATCAGCAGGTTGCCGTTGGAAAGGTTGGCGAGGCTCAGGCCGAGCGGGCCGGTGAACAGCGGCCATTGGTACATGACCCGCAGCACCATGATGTTGCCGCTGGCGCCGGGATTGAATTGCCAGGGGTTTGTCACATTGCCGCCGGCGTCGAAACTAAGACTCGGCTCGTTGGTGTTGATGCTCGCCAGCGACGTCGCCGGCTGCAGATCGATCATCAGACCGTTGCAATTGAACAGGGCGGGGACGCTGGCGCAGACCGCGGCCTTAAATTGCGCCTGCGTCATTCCGGCGGACTGGACCTGACCGGTCAGGACGCCGCGCGCGGCGCTCTCGGTGACGGTCTCCAGCGTTTCCTTGGCGAAATAGATCAGCGTGATCTGCAGAATCCCGAGCATCATCGCCAGAAACACCGGCGCGACCATCGCAAATTCGACGGCCGCCATGCCGCGTTGGCTCCGCAAGAGCCGCCCAAAGGCGCGCGACAGGCGTCGGCGCGATGGAGGGAGTGCCAGATTACATGGGTTGAGGGGCATTTTAGGGCTGTCCCGGCGGTAATAACGCCGCCAAACTGCCATTCAATGATTACGGCCTCGTTACGGCAAATGCGCGAAACCTGTTAATTTGCATCGGATTATGCGGGCGGGAAGCGGTTTTGAAGGCCCAAACAGCGTTGCGGGCGCTGCAAGCGTCAACACGGTAAACGCCAGCTTTCGCCGATCGCCTCGCAGTCTTGTCATCTCGAATGCGATTTGTTAGACGACCGGCCTGCCCGCGTCGGACATTTCGCGCGATTTCTGCGGCCATGGCGGAATTGGTAGACGCGCTAGCTTGAGGTGCTAGTCCTTTAACCGGGGTGGAGGTTCGAGTCCTCTTGGCCGCACCAGACTATTGTTCCCGGCGCTGAAAGCGCTCACAGCGCGGGTGCGCCGAGGCCGCTCAGCCGCGGTTTTAAGCGGCCGATGATGCGCTCGGTTTCCGATGTCCAGCCGGCTGGCGCTTCAAGCGTCGCGGCAATGCCCATCGTGGGGACGATGTGGACGACGCGATAGCCGCGCCTTTTCAGTTCGCGCAGGAAGTCGGGCAGCATGTCTGCCGTCCATCGATGCGTGTCGTGAAACAGGATGATGCCGCGCCCGGCTTTGTCCAGCCGCGCCATTGTCAGAGCGAGTTCTTCCTGCGGCGACATCGTGATCCAGTCGGACGCCCACAGGTCGGCGCCGAAAACGCCGACGTTGCCGGCGGCGAGCCAATGGCGAAGTTCGGGCGTGTCGGCAAAGCCGGGAAAACGGAAGAACGGCGTATGCAGGTTGAGCGCAGCCAGATCGCCCGGTTCGCCGTCGCCGTAGGCCGCCTTTTCCACAGCCGCCATGCCGCGCAGAATATCCGCGCGCGCCGCCGCATCGCCGACATAGCGCAGCGTCGCCGCGGGATGGCTGTAGGTGTGGTGGCCGATCGTGTGGCCCTCGCGCACTTCCCGCCTGACGAGCTGCGGCATCGCCTCGGCGTTGCGGCCAATGAGAAAAAACGTCGCCCGCACGCATTCGCGGGCGAGCGCATCGAGAATTTCCGGCGTAGTCCCCGCCGCCGGGCCATCGTCGAAGGTCAGGATGACTTCGCGCTCGGCCAGCGCGAGGGTTCTGGGATACGTCTTGAGGCCGACTTCCAGCCCGCCTTGCGCGCCGACGCCCATGACGCGCGATGTGCCCAAGGCGTCGGGCGCGCACTCCGCCGCCTGCGCCATGCCAAACTGGGCGGCGGCAAACAGGGTAAAAGCCAAAAGTCTCAAAATCAGGCCCGTCACTATGAATGGTTTTCAAATATGAGAGTCGCGGCGTCTGGATTTAAGGAATCCTTACGCGCAACGCTTTAAATTGCGCCAATTCGTATTGTCTCAGTCCGGTTGTGTCATGCGCTTCGTCACGCTCGTAAAACTTCGCGCGGTCATCGGCAAGGCCTGCTGCCTGGCGTTGGCTGTCGGCCTGGCCGGCTGCGGCGGCTTCTATGACCTTGACGAAAACTACCCGCATCCGCGCGATTATCCCATCCACGGCATCGATGTTTCCAAATATCAGGGCCAGATCGACTGGAACGCGGTGGCCAGCAGCGGCGTCAAGTTCGCCTGGATCAAGGCCACCGAGGGCGGCGATCACGCCGATGAGCGCTTCATCGCCAACTGGACCGGCGCAAGGCTGGCGGGCGTGCCACATGGCGCCTATCACTTTGTCTATTGGTGCCGTCCGCCAATCGAGGAAATCTCGTGGTTCGAACAAAATGTGCCGGTCGAGGACGATGCGCTTCCCCCGGTGCTCGATGTCGAGGCCACGCCGACGTCAGTGACCTGCCATCGCCATCTCGAGCGCGAGTCGGCGATTGCCGACATGAAGGTGATGCTGGACGAAATGGAGCGCCATTTCGGCAAGCGCCCGGTCATCTACACCAGCGTCGACTTCTATGAGGCGATCCTTTCGGGCGGCGCGTTTTCCGACTATCCGATCTGGGTGCGCTCGACCAAGCACCACCCCGCCGTGCGCTACGGCTCGCGCAACTGGCATTTCTGGCAGTACCAGTCCGACGGCTCGGTGCCCGGCATCGAGGGCAAGGTCGATCGCAATGCGTTTTATGGCACGCGCGAGCAATGGCAAGCGTTTCTCGACGGGCCGAAGTAAATGGGAACTGGCAGCGACATCCCGATGCAAGGCCGTCGGCGTCCTCGCCCCATAAGATTGAGGCCTCCTCCAACATGGCAATATGAACTACCGCTTCAAGCATATTTTGAGGCGAACGGAATAACCGCTGATTTCGCGAACGAGTTACTTGACGACAGAATCGGCGTCGTCAAGGGTAGGTATGATTATCTCCTTCCGTTTCTGATTCCGCGGATGCGAATGGAGGATGATCGGCGCGTAAAAGCTGCGATCGCGATGGTTGTTCGAGCTTGCTCAACGCGACCGTATTGGAGCGTTATTAAAGAAGAATTCGAGAAGGCGGCAACTCAGGATGACCTTTACTCTGACATTCTCGCCAACATTTTTCTCTCTAGCGCGACGAGAAACGATGTGGAGTATATCGCCGATTTGATTGAACATAGTAGAAATCCCAGTCGGGTTATTCTGCTCGGCATTCTGAGAAAACATCGAAACAAGAGTGCCATTGCCGCGGCGGCGATCGCAAGATTTTCCTCCGATCCGGGGTTGATTAGAGAAATATCCTCGTGGCCAAAGCAAAAAGTCAAATCGTAGTTGTGAACTGAAGATACTGTGACGATGGCGCGCGGCTGGGCAACGCCCCACAGCTCTGCAGCGTAGGCCCTTCCATCCATGGCGGATCAATATCTATGTTGGGATCCCTCTAGCACCCCATCCCCTTCATCGCCCTCTGGCTGGCGCGCATCAGTTCAACGCCGGCCGCCGTATGCCCGCAATGGCTCGGGCTCGCGTCGATATAGCCCAGCATGGAATCGTTGACGTCCAGCATCGTCCGCTCGATCCGGCAGTCCTCGCCCGACTGACGCTGCGCCGTGGAGAGAGAGCCGAGCCGCGCACTGGCGCGTTCAGAGGCGATCGTCGCCTGCGCCGCCTTTTTGCACTGCGGGTCGGAGAATACGATCGCCGCCATCGGCGAGGCCTGACAGCGCCGCTCAAAACGCTGCGCCGCCGCTCCCACTAATCCCGCGTCGCGCGCATGAGCCAGACAAAGGTCGCGCAATCCCGAGGATTGCGCGGAGGCGCCGCCCGCGAGCAGCGCGAATGATATGGCGACCGTCAGCTTCCCCCTCATCGCGCACCTCCAGCGGGCCAACTCGGCTGATCAACAATGCCCTGAGTCGCGCCAATCTGGAAACGACGGGGTCGGGCGCGACGCGCTCAATAATCAAACTGGCAGCGCCGCGGTCCGTGCAGCGGCTTCCAGCAATGATAATGCGGCTGCGCCGGGCGCCAGCCTTGGTACGTTTGCCAGTTTCCCCATCGATCCCACCAGATACGCTCGGCTGGCGAGGCGACAGCCGCCCGCCCCGGAGAAGATGCGCCCAGGGTGAAAGCGGAAGCGGGCGTCAGAAACAGCATGGCGCCAGCCAGCGCGGCGACGGAAGCGCCAAAGGTAATTCGCGACATACAAGAACTCCAACTCCAAAGTGACAGCCATTCATCGTCTAAGTCTCAGTTAAGGCGGAAGTTTGCACCCCTCAGGAAATTGAAGGTTCTCCGTCAGCGCCGCAGTTGGGAGCGGCGCCCCTCACGCTTCAAACGGCCCGGTGGCCCTGAGGCCAGGCATGGCGATTGGAGCACTACTTGAGCGTGGCGATATAGGCCGCGATATCTGCGGTCGCGTCGCGGCTTAATCCCATGTCGGGCATCTTGGGGTGCGGATTCTGCAGGAACAACGCCACCTTCGCCGCGTCAAAATCCGGACGGCGCGCAATCGTCTCGAACGGCGGAGCCTCAATGACCGCGCTCTTCTGATCCGAGCGCACCACATGGCAGGCCGCGCACCAACGGAGCGCAAGCTGCCCGCCCCGAGTTGCATCGGCGGCGAGCGTCGGGATCGTCGCGAGAAGCGATGCGACCGCGATGCAGTATCCTGCGCGGCGGAGCGAGACTGAAAGCGCCATTTCGTTCATTGTTGCGCTGTCGGGGGCCGTTCGCAAGGGGGCCTTTTTTACGAGGGCATACGATACTCTGTTTCCTCACTACCGCCAATGAGGCATTGATATCTGCTATTGCTCCAAGGGCCGCCACTGCTTGGCGATGAACCCGCGCGCGTCCACATCCCTCGACTCTATGATGCGCGGCTTACGCCCCAAGCATCGCCAAGTGTAGATCGTGGCGTGCCCTGTCGCCACCATGGGGACGAGATCGGATCCGGGAGACTCTCTGCAGTACGCTTCGGCGCCTTTCGATACGCGGCTGACATCTGCTTTGGCGCACAGCAAGTTCGCGCCATGATTACAAAGCCATACCTTTGCGCTCATGCACCGAAAGACGGTGCTTTCCTGGACCCGCGCGGCGGAATTTGATGTCAATTCAAAAAGATGCCGCGCGGCTGGAACGAGTTCGGACGGAATGGGTTTGACGCGATCGTCGTTCCCCGCGCTTGCGCAAAATGCATTCACGTTTTGGGCAGGTGCGGCTTCTGTGAGCGCGAAGGGCACAGCTCCGGCCCCTGTTACGATGGCTCGGCGCCACATGATCTTTCTCCCCGGCGGACGTTGGGCGACTCATTTATCGCCGGCGGAGACGGGCATAAAGGGCGGTGTTTGCTCGCTTGTGACGCCGATCGATCCTAAGAGTGCGTTTTGAAAATCGTCTCTGAGGGATTCCTTGCGGGCTGAGTTTATGATTCAAGCTCTGGATGTGGACAGACCAGAGCCGTGGGCGGATGGCCCGGATTGCGGGGAAGACCAAGCGCTA
>Ga0209698_10000803_pt1 | contig 36216 bp, 34 predicted proteins | sample LitLauG_LLR_2012_FD_187203 | JGI IMG/M metagenome (GOLD analysis project Ga0209698, IMG submission 187203) | Freshwater sediment microbial communities from Pennsylvania, USA - Little Laurel Run_MetaG_LLR_2012 (SPAdes) (version 2) | ecosystem: Environmental > Aquatic > Freshwater > Creek >... | reverse complement strand
CCCACCCTTCCCGCGTTTTTTGCGGGAGGGTGGGCTCCGGGCGGGTGGTGCAGCCTTTGAATTGCCGAAGCCGCCACTACTGCGACTGCCCCGTCCTCGCGTTTTTTGCGAGAGCCTGCCCTGAGCGTAGCCGAAGGGGCGGGTACGATGCTGCCGACGGCAAGAGATTTTGATCTTAAGCCACCCCGTCCCGAAACAAAATTTCTCCCCAGCCTACGTTTACTTTCACAGGCCCAGCTTCGTCCAGAAGATAGTATCGATAACTGTTCCATTCCCATTAACTCCGGAGACTCCACCAATCCGCGCTTCACCGGATTGCGATGCATGTACCGCAGCTTCTCCACCCCTTTTCTTCGTGCTCCATACGTTGGACAGGGACTCTGCAAATTCGTAGTAAAAAGCTTGAAACACCATTGACAATAAAAGTTGTCAATACTAGTATCTCCTCGTGCTCGACCTCCAAGTCATCGATGATCCGGCAGCGGCGACGGTGGCTTTGGAGCCCGTGCGGAGTCGACTCCTCTCCGAGCTGATCGTCCCCGCCTCGGCGGCGACGTTGGCCACGCGGGTTGGCCTGGCTCGGCAGAAAGTCAACTACCATCTGCACGCCCTGGAGGCGCACGGGCTGGTGCGGCTGGCCGAAGAACGCAAGTGGGGCGGGCTGACGGAACGGCTGCTGGTGGCGACGGCGGCTTCGTACGTGGTTTCGCCGAGCGCCCTGGGTCCGGTCGCCGCGGATCCGAGTCGGGAAATCGATAGGCTGTCCGCGAGCTATCTCATCGCCTTGGGCGCACGGGTCGTCGGCGAGGTGAGCGATCTTGTTCGTCGCGCGAAAGAGACGGGCAAACGCCTGGCGACCCTGGCGGTGGATACCGAGGTTCGCTTCCGGTCGGCGACGGACCGGGCGGCGTTCAGCAACGAACTCGCCGACGCCATCACCAAATTGGTTTCGAAGTACCACGATGAATCCGCCCCCGGCGGCCGCGCGCATCGCCTGGTGATCGTGGCGCACCCTCTGCCGCAGAAATCCGATCGCAAGGAGCCATCATGAGCGTGAAGAAAGAATCCTCCGGACGCCGTTCCGTCCAGGTTGAAGTCGAGGTCCCCGGCACGCCGGAGGAAGTCTGGCAGGCCATCGCCACCGGGCCGGGAATTTCCTCCTGGTTCGTGCCGGCCGAATTCGAGGAGCGCGACGGGAAGCCCGTTGCGGTGAAGTTGAACTTCGGCCCGGGCATGGAGTCCAGTTCCGTGGTGACGGCCTGGGATCCTCCGCGAAGGTTTGCCGCCGAGGCTCCTGGCTGGGCCCCCGGCTCGCCGGTCATCGCGGACGAGTGGACCGTCGAGGCGCGCGGGGGAGGCATCTGCGTCGTGCGTGTGGTGCATAGCCTCTTCGCCAGCACGGACGACTGGGACAACCAGCTGGAAGGCACCGAATCCGGTTGGCCAGGCTTCTTCCGCATCCTGCGGATCTATCTCACGCACTTCCGCGGCCAACGCTCCGCGATGATGCAGTGGATGGCCCCTGCCGCGGGAACCGAAGCGGAGGCCTGGGAAACGCTGACCGCGGCATTCGGGCTGAAAGGCGTGAGCGCTGGGCAGCGCTGGACCGCCCCGGCGAGCGTTCCAGCGCTTAGCGGCGTGATGGAGCACGTCAGCCAGAGTCCGTACAACGCGCTGCTGCGGCTCGACAAGCCGGGGCCGGGCACCGCCGCCCTTGGCGCCTGCAACTTCGGCGGCCAGAGCATGGTCACGCTAAGCTTCTACCTCTACGGCGATCAAGCGGCCGGGACCGTCGCCCGCGAGACACCACTTTGGGAAGCATGGGTTCAAGAACGCTTCCCGACACCGTCGGAGACGAGCAAGAGTGCAGAGTAAATGATCGCGTGGTCATGGGAGTGCACTCCCGTCGTCGCGTTCGCTGTTTGCTGCCTGGCCGCTCTCAGCGCAATGCCTGCTCCCGCCGTTGTTGCGCGTCGCGCAGCCACTCGGCCATCTTCTCGTCTTTCGCGGCATGAGATGCCCAACCCTGGGCAGTCGAGCGCCAGCGATAATCGACGATCGTCATATCGATGCCACGATCGATGAGGAATTGCATCGCCTCGTAATTCTTGTGGAACACGAGCTCATGCAGGATGCTGGCGGGCTCGTGGGAGCTCCAGTTCGTGTTGATATCGGCCCCGTGAGCGAGAAGAAAGTCAGCGATTTCGAAGTGGTTGTTGAGGACCGCCCAGGCGAGCGCGGTGTCGAGAACCTGTTGCGCACTGGGCTCGCCCCATTCAGGTTCCCGCGGGTGCACGCTGTTGGCGGGAAAATGATTCGCCAGGCCGCCGAGTGCAGGCTTGCCCTCCGCGTCGAACCAGCCTTTCACGCGTGCGAAATCTCCGTTCCCGGCTGCGTGTGGCAGATCGTCGGGCAGGCGCCAGATGCGGAGCAGCGTCGGAAGCAAACGAGTCTTCGCATACGTGAACGCAAATTCAATGGCCTGCGACGGCGGCGGCTCGCGACGGCGCAGCAGAGCGGGATCGAGATCCAGAAGAGCGGTAATGAAAGCTTCGCGATCGCGCAGCACCGCCCGCTCGATCAATCCGACCTGGAATCTGACGCATGCGTCTGCCAGCATCCATGGCTCGCCGCGCAATCCGCCGACAAAGGATGTCAGGTCGCCGTCGTTCACCGCGCGCACGACCTGTTGCATGACAAAAGCTTGCCAGGGCCCGGCGGGATCGGCGTGCGTAAAGGCGAGCGTCTCACTTTCCGCCATGAGGTATTGGACAAATGCGGAACGTCCGGGGCCGCCATCGATCCGCCTTCCCATTTCTGCATCGAGCTTGATGGACCGATCCAGCAGCAGCGCCGCTGCGATCTCGTGCTGGAAATGGCAGGCACACATGAACGCCTGGTTCACCGCAGCAAGATCGTCGCTATTCGAATCAAGACAGGCGCGAACGCCATTGATGTCGCCGAGCGCAGCAAAGAACCGGAGCGATTGGGGAAGAAGGCCTCTGCGGTGGAAGAGATCGAGCAGTCCCTTTGCGCGGGAAGCGATGAGGCCATCGCATACCGACGGCGCGACGACTGCGCCGGCATCGATCAGCAACTCTGCGCATGCCGCGCGCGTGTATATCTGCTCGCGGGACGGGTCGAAGCTGTCGCCGTAGGAGCCGGTAGCCATCCCGAGCAGCCCGCCGTCGCTTTCGTCCGCTCTCCACGACAACAGGGCCGGGTACTCAACCAAGAGCTGCCGCAGGCCTTCGATGTCATGGTCATGGATGCGGCGGCGGGCTTGGGACACGGCCCATTCGAGTCCACTGCCCAGGCGTTGCTTTACTTCTCGAATCAGGTCCTGCCAACCTGGAAATCCATATTCGCGCGCCAGCACCAACTGGGCATCCCGTTGTGACAACGGCAGCTCGGCCTGCGGCAGTTGGGCCCTCGCGCGGGCAATGGAGGTTGCGTCGCCGGCTACGATGCCGCGCGCCAGTTTCTTGGCTTGCTTGCGCAGGGATTCCAGGGAGGGACGAGCAGGAAGCTTGGATGTGGTCATTACGACCTCCTTTCATGAGCGCCTGTGACCCGCTGATACCAGGCTGAAAGAAGGTGCAATGCACGCTGTCTTAATCGAAGCAGGTGGGAATGTTCCCTTGCCGCGGGTCGGTGGTGCCCTGTCGCACGCTGTCGGCAGTATCCGCAACTTGCCACGGCACTGTCAACCCGTTTACAGCACTGAGGCGATGATACGGATCATTCTTTCGCTCATCATTCTTCGCGTCATCATTCTTTCCCACATCATTCTTCCGCCATCATTTTTTCCCTCGTGGCCGCGCTCATCGCGAGGTCTTCTTTCGTCGCCGCCGCTCGCTCTCCTTGATCATTTCGGTCAAATCCACAACGGGACGTATCTCAATCGGTCCAAGTCCGAACTTAAAGCCTGGTTGCTGTGAGACCAGCTGAACGGCATGATTGAGGTCTCGCGCCTCAAGGATCTGAATGCCGCCGAGTTGTTCCTTGGTTTCCGCGTAGGGGCCATCCGTGGTGGCGACTTTGCCGTTTTTCCAGTACAGGGTCAACGCGGTCTCGGGCGGCTGAAGAGGTACTTCGGCGACCAGATGTCCGTTGGCTCGCAGATGGTCGTTGTGCTCAAAGCATTCGTCGAGCACTGCGTGTCGCTCGTCCTCGGTCATCCCTTCGAATTTTCCTGGCTCGAGGTATCCCAAACAGATGTATTTCATTGTTCTGATCCTCCTCGTGGGAGCCAGCAGCGGGCCTTGCGCGCTGGATCGTTCACCTTAATAGTCGTCGCGCACAGAAAAAAATCGACAGCAGGCGCGAGCTATTTTTATTTCACGAAGAAGAGTGGAAGAAACTGGGTCTTCATTCGCCCGCAGCACGGCAGGTACAGTGAGAGATCATCACTGGCGAGTATCAAAATGGAATCGGCGATTTTTTGGGGTACCCCCCTCCCCTCCTGGTCTATTGAAATCATAGAGTTAGCGGGAATCGGGGTATTTTATCTATGGGGCTCAATGACTTAGGGGCAAAATCTTGAGCGCGTAGGAGTTAGGTGCGTTTGGCTGGCGGTCCTCACTGTAGGGCTGCACTTTTCCCCGGTGTTAGTGGACTCGACGCACAGGTTGTGTTTATTTGACCTTCGCAGGTTCAACAGCTTGGATCGCACTGCGGGTTGCGGTGGAGGTTTAGACATGGCGCAAGGTCAACACTCCCACAAGTTAGCGGGCGTTGTCTTGGACCTCGGGGCGCCCGCTCCCACCAAACTCATGATTCGAGTTGCTCCGAGCGCACGGATTGCAGGCCCGGGCCGATCAGCCATATGGCGGGCGGACTATTTTCGCTGCTCCACCATTGGATTAGTCATCGGATGAAGCAGACGCCGGCGCAGATCGATGAGCTTTATCACCAGATCGTGTGGAAGGCGGCGGGAAAGTAGCCGTCGCAGATTGAAGGCCGAAAGCTGAGCCTTTCACCACAGAGGACACAGAGAATCACAGGGGAATGAATTCACATTCCTTTGTGTCCATGGGTCCTATGCGGTGAGCACTCGGTCCTTATGACTCGCGGACTACGCCCGCGTCGTGCTTTTTCACCGTCTTATACGCCCAGGCCATGCGCGGCGTGTTGTGCGCGATACCGAAGTGACCGTCGGGACTGAGGACGATGATGCCGCCGTGGCCGTTGACGCGCTGCTTGAGATAGTTCATCGCTTCCTGCGCAGACCATTCGGGCAGGTTGCCGGCGGCGATGCGGTCGGCGGTCCACTTCGCCAGCACGAGCTTCATGATGGGCTCGCCCCAACCCGTAGTAGAAGCAGCGGCGCTGAGATTGTCGGCGTAACAACCGCAGCCGATCAGCGAGGAGTCGCCCAGGCGTCCCGGGGCTTTGTTCAGCGTGCCTCCGGTGGACGTGGCAGCGGCGATGTTGCCGTTGCGATCGAGTGCTAAGGCTCCGACCGTGTCGTGCGAGATGGAAGCGTCATCGGTTTCGGGCGCAAAGAGTTCGTTCCCGTGGCTGTTGGCTTCGGCCTGGTAGGCGCGCAGCCGCTCCACCTCGCGCGGGATGATCAACTCTTCGTTTTTGCAGAGTGGGACGCCATGCGCGGCGGCGAATTTCTCCGCGCCTTCGCCCACGAAGTAGACGTGCGGACTCTCGCTGAGGATCTTGCGCGCGGCGCGCACGGGATTGCGCAGATGTTCGACGCATCCCACGCCTCCGGCGCGGAGAGTGGACCCGTCCATGATGAGGGCGTCGAGTTGGACGCGGCCGTCGCGGTTGAGAAAGCTGCCGCGTCCGGCGTCGAAGGTCTCGTCGTCTTCCATGATGACGACGGCTTCTTCGACCGCATCGAGCGCGGTGCCGCCCGCCTCGAGCACGCGCCATCCGGCGGCCAGCGCGTTATTCACACCGCGGATATGGGCGTCGACCATGTCATCGGGCATGGCCCACGCGCCACCGTGCACCACCAGGACTGGATCCGTTGGCAAGAGCTTCCCCAGAGAGTCAGACCTTAGACTTCGGACTTCGGACTTCGGACTTCGGACTTCGGACTTCAGGCTTCAGGCTTCCGACTCAAGCGTCTGATGCGACCGGATAGTCTAGCATTGCCACTTGTTCCGGGAATCCCTGAGTCGCCAAGAGTCGGTTCGAGCATTCTGAAATAAAATATCAAAGCCAAAGTAAGGAGTTGTACAATAAGGTAAGGAGCGGACAAAAGATGCAAAAACGGGCGCGCATCACCAGTAAGGGGCAGATCACGGTGCCTCATGAGATCCGCAAGTTCATGGGCGTTAAGCCCGGGGATGACTTGATCTTTGAGACCAGCGGAAGCCGCACACAAATCAGGCCAGTGCGCAAGAGTAGTCCATTCGCCCGGTACAAAGGAATCGGAAATGATGGTCGTGCCTCCGGCAGGAAAGCCATTCTGCGCGCTGTCCGGGAATTACGTGGGCAATGACTACAGTCGTTGACACCAACATCATTGCTGCGCTGTGGGACCGCGATGATGCGCTAAATACTGCCGCCCAGAGCGCGCTGGATGCGGCCATGGCTAGAGGACGCTTAGTCGTGCCCGCTCCAGTTTACGCGGAATTGTTGGCCTTTGCCGGGCGACTGGAATCGTTCCTTGACACATTCTTTCGCGAAACTAGTATCACCGTCGATTGGGACCTGGACGAGCGGGTATGGCGAATGGCAGGTCTTGCCTTTCAAGGGTATGCCGAACGGCGCCGAAAGCAAGGTGCCGCGGGTCCACGGCGGATTCTGGCCGACTTTCTCATCGGAGCTTTTGCGGCCCGACACGGCGATTCGATCCTGACGCTGGATGAAGGGCTCTATCGAGCGGCTTTTCCAACCGTTAAGATTTTTACCGCCTGACTCCGTTCTCCGTGCGGTTTATCAGCTGCCATATCATCGTTTCCAATCGACCACATAGGCGGCGAAGCACGTGGGGCGGATGATTTCGAAGCGGACACGGAGCGGGAGAGTCTTCTCTCTGAAGGCTAGTTCGAGATTCGCGCTATGGCCCGGGGGCAGGACCGGCAGTTCCATTTTCTGGAATTCGATCGGAATCGCGGCATGGTTGTAGAAGATGGCGTGGAGTTCGTAGCCGCAGAGTGTGTGGCTGGGAAGGGTCGATCGAGTCTTCACGACGACGTGAAATGTGTTCGAGTCGTTTGTGATCGTGAGCGATTCGACCGGACTCGATTCGTTGCGCAGCACGGCGTATGACGGTTTCTGCGCGCCGTAGACGTCGACGACTCCATGGACACGCTGCTGCAACGCGCCGGTGCCGACGTCCCCCACGTGCGTGCGATAGTCGTTGTAGCAGAAAAAGATTGCGCCACCCACGAAATCCTTCGAGCGGAAGACTTCATCGTGGCTGCGGAGGATTTCGATGCGCCGTTCGTCACCTTCTGGACGGTCCGGAGTACAGGCGCAGTAGCCATATTCGGAGATCACGATCGGCTTTGCGGGAAAGGACGCGTGCAAAGCGTCGAGGTGGTTGCTGACATCGTGCGCGTCGCCTTTCTGCCACGTACCGATATATTCGTTGGTCTCGATGAAGTCCATCAGGCCGGCTACATCGCGCTCGGGAGTTTCACCGAGCGAGTTTGAGGCGTAGGAACAGAGACGGCCGGGATCAAGGCGCCTGGCTTCTTCCAGCATTCGCTTGGCGAAGTTGTAGGCGGGAGGATTTTGTCCGTCGATCTCGTTGCACAGCCCCCACGCCACGACCGAGGGATGGTTGCGGTCGCGCTCAATCATCTCGCGTAACTGCTCGAGTCCGTTGTCCATGATCTCGGGAGTTGGCTGCGTGCCCATGTTGCTGAATGTGTCTGGCCCCCAGGCCGGAACCTCCAACTGCATGAGGATGCCGTTGCGGTCGCAGTAGTCGAGGACGCGCCGGTCCTGCGGCCAGTGGACGCGGGTGAAGACACAGTTCAACCGCTTGAGGTCGTCGTGATCGTGCTCGATCCAGGCGGAAGGCTCGGCCATGCCGAACGCTGGATTGCTGCCGGCCATGCGCTCGACACCCATCAGACGCACAGGTTCGCCGTTGAGGTGGAATTTGCCGTCGCGAATTTCGAAGGTGCGGACACCGAATGTCGTTTCTATTTGGTGCCGGCTTTTATCGTTGGCGATTTGAAATTCCAGCCGATAGAGATGAGGCGAATCAAAGTGCCAGAGCTTGGCGCTTGGCAGAGTTCCGTGCAGCGTTAGCGCCTGGTCGGTGCTGGCTTTGATCGTGAGGTTGCTACTCTTCGAGCTCGCGACGATCAATCCGGTCTGGTCGTCGAACACGCGGTAGTTTGCCGAGCCAGCCCAATTTTCGTGGCTCGTGTTTCTGCATCGCGCCGAGATCGTGAGCGCGGCTTCGCCCGCTGTGAAATCCGGGATCGTGTCGACGGCGACGCGCTCGACGAAAACCGGGGGCGTGATCAGCAGTTGTACGGGGCGGAAGATGCCGCCGTCGTGCGCCCAGTCGCTGGAGCGGCCGCGGGGCAGCATGTGATCGTTGAAGGCATTGTCGACGCGCACCGCAATATGGTTGGGCTGGTCCCAACGCAGAGCCGAGGTGATGTCGAATGCGAAGGCGGTGTAACCTTTTCGCGCGTGTTCCCCGACGAGCTTGCCACTGATCCAGACAGTTGCTGTGTGAAAGACGGCTTCGAACTCGACGCGGACGGCGGCGGCGCGCCATGCGGGAAGCGCGTCGAACGTGCGGCGATACCAGGCGACTCCCCGGTAGTCGGTGAACGCCGGATCAACCTGCCATGCGTGCGGGACATTGACATCGCTCCATGAATTTGCGACGTGGTCGGCAGCGTGCCAATTGTTCTTCGTTCCCTCACCCTGTGGGTCAGTCTGAAATTTCCACTGTCCGCAGAGGCTGAAGTCGCCTGAGGTCGTGGAGAAGTTTCTGGTTTCGGACGCGGCATCAGCGGCATCAGAGGTGGAAGTCGCGAGTGCGGCGGCGGCAAGAGCGGATTGGCCAAGGAACTTGCGGCGGGAAGACATGCCGGCCCATGTTGCTACAGTGCGCTAGAAAGGTAAAGCCCCGGTCATTAGCTGGGGCTTGATGGATACTGGACGCCGTCCGCGAAGCAGGTTCAGGATAACTCCGGCGGCAGTCAAGTCAATACATAGTGTTGGGGGTGCAGCGCTCGCTCCGCTCGCTGGACGGACGAATGCGTCCGTCCCCACGTGATTTTGAATGCATCCGTCCGCACGTGATGCTTCTGAAATCTACGCGGCTTGTCCGGCTTTCATGGTGGTGGGGGCATCTTGGGTGCGGGTCCAGGTGTAACGCATGCGGTGGATGACTGTGATGGTGCTGAGGACGGCGATCACCCAGAGGACTGGGGCCATACGGTTGAAGAGGGCGCCGAGGATTACCAGGACCAGGCGTTCGGGGCGCTCCATGAATCCGACGCGGCAGGAGCCGATGAGGCTCTCGGCGCGGGCTCTGGTGTAGCTGACCATGATGGCGCTGATCATGACAAAGGCACTGAGGACGACGTAGCTGTAGCGGCCGCCGCGGGCGTAGAAGACTAACAGACCCAGGAATTGCGAGGCGTCACTGTAGCGATCGACGACCGAGTCGAAGAAGGCACCGAAGCGGGTGACGCGGTTGGTGGCGCGGGCGACCTGTCCGTCGACGAGATCGAAGAAGCCGGAGAAGATGATGACGAGTCCGGCGTAGATGAACAGCCGCTTCTGGTCGTTCGCGTTCGCCGAGCCGAAGAGGATGGCGGCCCAGGTGTTCACCAGCAGTCCCATGAACGTGAGGACATTGGGGTTGATGCGGGAGAGAGCGAGCCAGCGGACGATGGTGTCGAGGAGGACTCCGCAGGCGCGTCCGAAGGCCGAGGTCCAGGAGACGCTCATTGGCCACGCCTCGCGTTCGGCCAAAAAGCGTTAACCACAAAGGACACTAAGGTACACGAAGGAAAGCTGCGGGACTTTTGACTTAGTGGGATTTCGTGTCCTTTGTGGTTCATGAGTTTACGCGCCAGCCTCTTTCGGCTCGCCATCGGTGAGTTCGTCGTGGATGGTGGTCAGGCTGAGGATTTCCAGCGTGCGCTTGCCGTTGGGAGTTACAACGACAGCTTCGTCGCCAACCTTCTTATTGAGAAGGGCGCGGCCGATGGGGCTTGTGGTCGAAATCTTTCCTGTGGCGACGTCAGATTCCTCGCTGGTCACCAGCTTGTATTCGAGTTCCTCTTCCTTGGTGCTGTCGTAAACCTTGATGGTCGAGCCGAGTCCCACCTTGTCGTGGGGGATGTTGTTCATGTTGACCATGGAGAGGTCGGCTAGACGCTTGCCGAGTTGGCGGACGCGGGCCTTGACGAACTCCTGGCGCTGCTTGGCCATGTGGTATTCGGCGTTTTCACTGAGGTCGCCAAGAGCGGCGGCCTTCTTGATTTCTTTGGGAAGTTCGTGGATCAACTCGTGTTCGAGCGCGTTGATCTCTTCCTGCAGTTTTCGTTTAATTGCGTCTGTCATGTTGACTGAGAGCCGGAGTACCTAGCGGCCGGATCACGGCAAGGCTTGGGACATTATAAACCCCGGGTTCTGGTTCCGGGTCAAAGTGGGGCCCGAAATCCGCTCGGTTTTACGTTCCTGAGAAGAGCTTTCACCACAGGGGGGCACACGGGAACACCAAAATCTCCGCCCAATTTCGGATAGGGAGATGTCGATTTTGGCGCTGGCGGCTCGACGCAGGTATAGAGGCGGGATTTAAAGCAAGGCCCGCGAAAATGTCCAGACAGGAGAAATCACAATGCGAGTGATGGTCATCGTAAAGGCGACGAAGGATTCAGAGGCTGGCGCACTGCCTAGCAAAGAGTTGATTGCAGCGATGGGGAGGTATAACGAGCAACTGGTGAAGGCCGGGATCATGTTGGCTGGCGATGGGTTACAGCCGAGTTCGAAGGGCAAGCGGGTGCGGTTCGCGGGGGAGAAACGGTCGGTCATTGATGGGCCTTTTGCCGAGACTAAGGAGCTGATTGCGGGGTTCTGGATCTGGCAGGTGCGGTCGATGGAAGAGGCGGTCGAGTGGTTGAAGCGGTGCCCGAATCCGCATTGCGAGGACAGCGAGGTGGAGATCCGTCCTTTCTTTGAACCCGCGGATTTCGGCGAGAATCTGACCCCGGAGGAACGGCAGCGGCACAAGCGGCTGACCGAGGAAATGGAGCGAAAGAAGTGAAAGAAAAAAACTTGAAAATTGATGTCGATTTTGGAATTTGTAGTTCGACGTATAGATAGAGGTCAGCAAGGGGTGACACCGCTGGCGGCTTAAAATCAATCCAAGGAGAAGATCAATGCGATTCCTAAGCATTTACAAGACGGTAGAACGGAACACTCTCCCTACGCAGGAGGAGATGGCAAAGATGGGAAAACTGATCGAAGAAGCTATGAAGGGGGGATGGTTGCTCTCTACGGAAGGGTGCATGCCTTCGGCTCTGGGCGCTCGGGTGCGGCGCGCGGATGGGAAGATAACGGTCACGGATGGTCCGTTCACCGAGGCGAAGGAATTGGTCGGGGGCTTGGCCGTCCTCAAGGCGAACTCGAAGCAAGAGGCGATCGAGATGGCAAAGGCTTTCCTCAGCGTTGTGGGTCAGGGCGAGTGCGAGTTGCGGCAGCTTTGCGAGCCGGGTGACGGGGATTGCGTGAAGATCTCTGACCAGTCGGAAGTTGCGCTGAAGGCATAGGAAATGATGTGATCGGTAGCTGTGACGGCTACCGACACGCATCGCGCGATTGAGGCGGTCTGGAAGATGGAGTCGGCCCGGGTCATTGCTGGGCTGACTCGCATCGTCCGGGACGTGGGCGTGGCGGAAGAACTCGCGCAGGATGCGATGGTGGCGGCGCTGGAGCAGTGGCCGGCATCGGGGATTCCGGACAATCCAGGGGCATGGCTGATGGGGACGGCGAAGCATCGAGCCATCGATTTCCTTCGCCGGGGAACGGTTGCGGAACGCAAGCACGAGGATCTCGGCCGCGAGATGGCGGAGCGCGAGATGGAGGTACCGGATCTCGTGGCAGCCATGGATGACAACATCGGGGATGATCTGCTGCGGCTGGTGTTTATTTCGTGTCATCCGGTGCTGTCGATGGATGCGCGCGTAGCACTGACGTTGCGGCTGCTGGCAGGGTTGACAACCGACGAGATTGCGCGGGCGTTTCTGGCGGCGGAGCCGACGATCGCGCAGCGAATTGTACGGGCGAAGAAAACACTTTCCGACGCGCACGTTCCCTTTGAAATTCCACGCGGGGCGGATTTCGCGGCACGGCTGTCGTCTGTCTTACAAGTCATCTATCTCGTGTTCAACGAGGGATACTCGGCCACATCCGGAGATGACTGGTTGCGGCCTGCGTTGTGCGAGGAGGCGCTGCGGCAGGGGCGCATTCTGGCGGAATTGGTGCCGAATGAGCCGGAGGTGCACGGCCTGGTGGCGCTGATGGAGATTCAGGCGTCGCGATCGAAGGCGCGCGTGGGACCGTCGGGAGAACCGATTTTGCTGCTGGATCAGGATCGGTCGAGGTGGGATCAGTTGCTGATTCATCGCGGACTGGCGGCGCTGGAACGGGCGGAGCGGATCGGGGACAAGCGCGGCTCCTACTTGCTGCAGGCAGAGATCGCGGCGTGTCATGCGCGGGCGGCAGTTGCGGACGATACGGATTGGAATCGAATTGTGCGACTTTATGGCGAACTCGGCATCCTGGAGCCCTCGCCGATTGTGGAGTTGAACCGAGCAGTGGCGGTCAGCATGGCCTCGGGTCCGGCGGCTGGGTTGGTGATGGTGGATGCGCTGCAGGATGATCCTGTTCTTCGTGGATATCATCTGTTGCCGAGCGTGCGCGGGGACCTGCTGCGGAAACTTGGGCGGCGCGAGGAAGCGCGGGCCGAGTTCGAGAAAGCGGCTGGGATTACGCGGAATGTGCGCGAGAAGAATCTGCTGCTGGAGCGAGCGCGCGAGTGCGAACGGACCAGACCATAGTCGCGGCGACCGCAGTTTCCTGACCCACGAACGCACAGCCCGCATCCCCTCAACCCACTCGTTGACGGGCTGAAAGCGTCCTTAAGATGAGTGGACCCTGCGCTGTGACGCCTTGCCATGATCGGGGAAACCATCTCGCATTACCGGATCGTCGAAAGGCTTCAGTGGCTTGCGGTAGAGATTGCGACGAGCCGGATTTCTCAGCTGGGATAGTTTATCTCTGCATCGATCTGCGGAATTGGGGCCCACATTCCCGGCGTGCCCGTCCAGAGCGTAGGCATTTCTGCCATTACCCCGGTAATCCCAGATTACATTTTCGTTATCTGTTATGAGGTCGTTTCCGCCTACGATCTGGGCAGACGTCTTCCGTAAAGCGGAAAGTGCGGCATCCACATGAAAATCAGAATTGGGCTGTCGATTTTAACGATCGCAGTTTTGTTCATTTTGGGAGGGTCGCTGCGTAGCGTGCGCGGCGCCGCCAGCGGGCCTGCCCCGCGAGTCACGGCGATCCAGCAGATCACGCATGATGGCTATCGGAAGACTAACCTGCTGTCGGATGATTCCAATCTTTTTGTGACGGAATTACCGGCCACCAACCGGGTGATTGCGAAAGTGGCGCTGCCCGGATCGGAGCGCCATGTGCTGCCAAGTCCCTTCTTGAGCCTGCAGGCGCTCGATGTATCTCCCGATCACTCGAAACTGCTGATCTCGTCGACGTCGGCCAGTTCAGGCGAGAGCGAGTTCTGGACGCTGCCCGTTGCCTCTGGCAAGCCGGCGCGAGTAGGAGACCTTGGCGGCCGTGACGGAAGCTGGTCCGCCGACGGGAAGGAGTTGGTGTTCGCAAAGGATTCGGATTTGTTGATTGCGAAGGCAGACGGCAGCGAGGCTCACAAGATCTACACCGCCAGCGGATCCGTGTTTGCCGTGCGCTTCTCGGGGGACGGACAAAGAATTCGATTCACCGTTAGCGACACGGAACACAATTCGACATCTCTTTGGGAAGTTGGGCGCGACGGAAAGAATGCGCATGCCATGCTGGCAGACTGGCCATTGAAGGCAACCGCCTGCTGTGGAAGTTGGACGGCCGATGGCAAGTACTACGTTTTCCAGGCGGGGCAGACAATCTCGAGCACAAATCTCGTGGTCACGAGCTTGTGGGCCCTGCCGGAATCGGAGTCGCACACGAATACGGCACCCATGCAGATCACGACTGGGCCGATGTCGTTCGGCAGCGCTTTTCCGGCGCGGGACAACAAGAAAATCTGGGCGATCGGTGTGCAGCCGACCGTCGAAGTCGTGAAGTACGAGGCCAAGAAGAAACAGTTTGTGCCTCTAATCGCCGGGCTTTCGGCGACCGACGTCGATTACTCGAATGACGGCAGGTGGATCGCCTACGTCGCGATTCCCGAAGGTACTTTGTGGCGGGCGCGTGCCGATGGTTCAGAACGGCTGCAACTGACTTCGGATTCCGAACGCGCCGCGCTGCCCCACTGGTCGCCGGACGGGAAGCAGATCGCGTATGCCAGCACGAAGGCCGGCGGTGCATGGAAGCTCTCGCTGGTCTCCGTCAATGGCGGTGACGCGCACGAGATGTTGCCAGAAACCGGCAGCCAGATCGACGCCAATTGGTCTCCCGATGGGGAGCGGTTGATGTTTGGCGAGTATAACCGCGACCAGAACGGGTTGAAGATTCGAACTCTAAATTTCAAGACACACGAGATCACAACCATTCCCGGATCGGATGGCCTTTTCAGCCCACGCTGGTCTCCTGACGGAAAATATGTCGCCGCCCTCTCCCCGCTAGGCACGGACCTGATGCTGTTTGAATTCAAGACGCAGAAATGGATCACGTGGCTGAAGGAGCCGGCGGGATCGTTCAGTTATCCGGCGTGGTCGGCGGACAGCCAGTACCTGTACTTCGATGACTTCGTCACCGGAGCGGAAGCCATCCGACGCGTGAAGATTGGTTCCAGTGAAGCTGGGATGGTGTTTGAGTTGGGCAATTTTGAGCGCTATCCGGGGGCGTTGGGTCCCTGGTGTAGCCGGGCTGCCGATGGTTCCTGGATGTTCGTAAGAGACCGCAGCACGCAAGAGGTTTACCAGTTGAGCCTGGAATTGCCGTAAACGGAGTGCGAGGGGGAACCGAATGTCGAACTCAGGACGAGCAGCCCGCTGGATAACTCGAAAGATCGGGTTGGCAGTAACGGTGGGCGTGCTTTGGAGCAGCCTTTCTATCGGAGTGATCGGCGCGAAGCCGGCGTTCGCGCAGGAGAGCGATCGCAAGGTCATCGCGCGAGTTGAGCCGGAGTATCCCGATGCTCTGAAGAAGTTGTACATCGGAGGAGTGGTGCGCGTAGAAGTGGAAGTGGCGCCCAATGGCACGGTGAGAAATGTGAAGCTGCTGGGCGGAAATCCGATCCTGGGACAGTCCACCATGAAAGCTGTGAAGTCGTGGAGGTACGCGCCCGCATCCAGCGATGAGACGCTGACGGTCAGGCTGGAATTCGATCCGCATAAGTAGAGGGAAGAAGTTTCAGAGTTTCAGAGTTTCAAAGTTTCAAAGTTACAACGTTTCAAAGTTACCTGCACTTGGCCACAATCAGCGTGATGTCGTCGTGCTGGTCGGTGGGATTCACACCTCGGACTTCCTCCGTGATCGCGTGTACCGCTTGTTGGCAGGGCTGGCCTCGGTGCCGGCGAAGGCTGGCGATCAGGCGATCTTCTCCAAATTCCTGACCGTCTCCGTCGTGGGCTTCGGTGATGCCGTCGGTGTAGAGGGCTAGAAGATCCCCAGGCTCGAGTTGGTATTCCACGATCGGGCAATCCCAATCTTTGAACAGACCGAGTAACGTGCCTGTGGAGTCCAGGCGGTGGCAGGTGTTATCGGGGCGCAGGACAAGGGCGGAGAGGTGTCCGCAATTGGCGTAACGCAACCGCTTAGTGACGTCGTCGTATTCGGCGAAGAAGAGCGAAGCGAAAGCGCTGTCGCTGGTGTTCTCATAAAAGAGACGATTGACGGAGCGGAGGAAGAGTTCAGGATGCGTCAGCGCGAGAGCGCATTGGCTGCGGAGATTGGCCTGGAGATTGGCCATGAGTAACGCGGCGGCGATGCCTTTACCGGAGACATCGCCGATGACGAGGCCAAGGCGTTGCTGGCCAAGATCGAGGAAGTCGAAGTAGTCGCCGCCGACCTGACGGGCCTGCAGACAGAGGCCAGAGTATTCGAGCGTCTTCGCGTGGGGATGGACTTGCGGGAACAGTCGAGCCTGGACTTGCTTGGCAATTTCGATTTCCTGGGCGGCGCGGCGCTCGGCTTCGAACTTTTGTGCAAGAGCTTTACGATGGGCTTCGACGCCGCGGGTTAATTCGTCGAATCCGGCGAGTCCGAAGACGTTGCCGTCGGGATCTTTTAGGCGGGTGTGGACTCCTCCCCAGGTCGACACCTGCGGGGGATACTCGAACGGAACTCCGCGGGCGTTCCACTCCTCATATTTGCGGTTTACGTCTTCGGTGATGAACCAGATGCGTGCTTCGGGACGGATGAGTTTCTCGGGATCGTCGTCCGGCTGGAGCGGCGCGAAACCGATGTGGGCATTGCCATCGGCGGGGGCGACTTCGATCCAGCGCTGGCCGTTGTCGAACCGGTGGTCGACCACGACGCGGAAGCTCAATTGATCGACGTAGAAGCGAAGGCTGCGGTCGAAATCGCGGACATAGATGATGACAAAGTGGAGGCAGAGGTAGGGATCCGTGTCATCGATGCGAAGCAGGGACCGGTCGATGCCGAAGGGTAGTTCGGGACTTCCCATGGAGCGAGATTATACGAGGAGGGAGCAGAGGCTTCGGGCATATAATGTCGCGCACGTGCGGACGGTTGGAAAGGTATGGAGAGGCTGCATGGCCACACAAAGTGTATCGACTGAGCAAAAGGCGCCGCGGGAGCAGGCTGTTGCTTCGACGGCTACGAGATGGATCGGCTTCCGTTTTGTGGTTGTGTATTTCGGGCTGTACTGCGTGTTTACGCAGATCGTGACCAGCCTGCTTCCCCTCCCGAATGTGCAATGGTTGCCCCCGGACCTGAGCCGTGTGCCACCGTTTCGTTGGCTAACGCTGTGGACTGCGGCCCACGTGTTTCGGGTCGCGACGCCTCCGAATTACGCGGACACTGGGAGTGGCGACACGTTGTTCGACTGGGTCACCCTGTTCTGCCTGCTTGTCCTTGCCGTCGTTGGCACTGCTATCTGGATAGCCTTGGATCGCGAGTGCAGGCGGCATGACGCGATCGCGAAATGGTTTCGCGTCAGCATCCGGATCTGCCTGGCGGGGCAGATGATCTCGTATGGGCTGGCGAAGGCGATCCCATTGCAGATGCCGTTTCCAAATCTGTACCGGCTAGTCGAGCCATATGGAAACTTGACGCCCATGGGCGTGCTGTGGGCCTCGATTGGAGCAGCGCCGGCGTATGAAGTCTTCGCGGGATGTGCAGAGATGCTGGGCGGCATTCTGCTCATTTTTCCGCGCACGACCACATTTGGCGCGTTGATTTGCCTGGCCGACATGACCCAGGTGTTCATGTTGAACATGACGTATGACGTGCCGGTAAAGCTGCTGTCGTTCCACCTTATTCTGTTGTCGCTGGTGTTGCTGGCTCCGGATTTCTCACGGCTGGTCAGATTCTTTTTTTCGAATCGCGTTACCGAGGCGCCAAGGTGTTGGGATTTGTTTGTGACTCGGCGGGCGATTCGGATCGCTTTTGTAGTGCAGATTTTGTTGGGGGTGTGGCTGTTCGGCGCCAATCTCTATGGAAGCGTAAAAGGTTGGCACGAGTATGGCGCTGGGGGCGCAAAGCCGGAGTTGTACGGGATATGGGACATCGAACAATTCATGGTCGATGGGAAGCCGCGCGAACCGATGCTGACGGATAACGACCGGTGGAAGAGGGCGTTGTTTGATTTTCCGGGTTACATGGCATTTCAGCAGATGGACGATTCGCTCATACACTACTTCGCTTCCATTAACACCAAGGAACAGACTCTCACACTGACAAAACGGACTGACAAGAACTGGAAGGCAGATTTCATATTCAAGCGAGGACCCGCGGATCACTTAGAACTGGACGGCACCATGGATGGACACCAGGAACACATGGTCTTAAAGCTGAAGGACCGAAATAAGTTCATGATCGTGAGCCGTGGATTTCACTGGATCAACGAGGTTCCGTTCAACCGTTAAGCAACGAGCGCGAGCCTGCGACTTAATGATGGAGGCGTCACCGCGCCGGAGTATGGTGGATGCCATATCCCGTTTGCGCCGAGCTCACGCTGTCCACTGGTCCGGCTCGTGAAGCGTTATGCCTTCAAGTAGGGTTCCGCTGCTGCTCAAGTTCGGTACATTGAGCACCGTCACGGTCGATTCTTTTGACTTGAATTCGTCTGCCTTGGTGACGCCGGATTGAGCCAGCACAGGCGTTGTGCGTGCGTCGTGCGTCGAACCATCCTTGTAGGTGATCAGGCCGGGTTTTTGGGTGGACGAGTGAAGAATGACGGTCGCATCAGAGTTCTTGAAGTCTACGAACGAGGAAACGATCAAGTGGATGTCGACTGGTTTGCGGTTCGGGTTACTGGGGTCGGCGAGGACGCCGGTGGCGTGATCCATGCAGATTTCGAGGCCATAGCGCAATCCACCAAGGGTGAAAATTCCCTTCACTCCGCCTGAGAAATAGACGAGGGGCCGGACCTCACCCTTGACCTCCTGATAGTTCCCGGTCTTGTGATATTCGAGCACCTTCGATCCAAGCAGGACATAAGCGGTGTTGAAAGCCACGTTGATCGGCATCGGCTTGGGGCCGAGGAGGCGGAGAGGATTCAGGGCGAAAGCCTGGGTGGGCTTTGATCCCTTGACACTGGGGGGGATGGCATAGGGGACAAGGAGGTTCTTGGCCGGCGTGGCGCTCTTGCTGTATTGCCAGTCTTCCTTTCCCGCCGAAAGCGAGTTGATCATTGCGTTCATGCGAGGCTTGTTCTTCAATTCCGCGACCAACACGGCTTCTTTGAACGCATCTTTCTTCGACAAGCCTCGCTTCTCCGCTGCCTCCTGCACAAAGGTTGGTCTGGTCAACGCCTGGCTGGCCCAAAGAACGGTGCCGGGGATAATCAGCATGTCGGGGCATGCTCGAGAGAGCGCTTTGAGGCGCGTCAGAATCCAGCCGCGCACCGGTTCGCTGAAAAAGCGGGCGTCCTTATAGCGCTGCCGAGAGAAGTAATACTCGGGCGCGAGAAAGATGCGCTGAACGCCCATCGTGCTTGACGGGGGATGTTTGGCCTCGTGGTCCTTGATTTTTGAGTAAGCTTCTTTCACCACTGGCTCAAGGATTTCCATTCGCTTGCGGGCGTTGTCGAGACCATCAAGGGCATCCACATCCTCGGGTCCCCGATAGGCCAAATTGCCAGTCACGATGGCGGAATAGATACGGAGTGGCATATATAAGCCTCCTTACACCGGTAAGCGACAAAAGGCCCGCAGGATTATCGCTCGTTGGGAAAAAACTTAGGCTTGGAGTTCGGAGGCTTCCGGAAAACGCAATTTGCATTTCGCCAGCGTGAAGGTGAGGAGTTCCTCGACCTTGGCTTCTTCGCAATTGCGCGCCAAGGCAAGTTCGCTGACCAGGAGGTAGCGGGCGCGCTCCAGCATTTTCTTCTCGCGGAAGGAAAGCGGCTTGGCCTGGTGCAGGGCGATCAGGCTCTTGAGGACTCCGGCGACTTCGAAGAGGGATCCGGTACGCATGCGGTCGGAGTTTTCCTTGAAACGGTCCTTCCAGTCGCCGTTGCTTCCATTCTCGTTAAGTGACAGATAATCAAGGACTTTTTGCATTTCCCCGTTGCGGACGACGCGCCGCATGCCGACACTTCCGGCATTCTGGCACGGAACCATGACTTTCAGGCTGCTGGCCTTGATGTGAAGCAGGTAGAAGCGCTCCACGTTGGCGCCAACGGTCCGGCTGCCAATCTGTTCGATAACACCAACGCCGTGATTGGGATAGACGACTTTGTCGCCGATGTGGAAATTTAGATCCGTACCGCTCATAAAAGGCACCCAGGGCGAGGTGAGGGTTCAGTGGGGAAAAAGCAATTACTATTTTTATCGTACTCCTCCGGAAATGGGAAAGCAAGGAGCGGACCTTAGACCTCAGACCTTGGACCTCAGACCTCAGACCTTGGACTTCAGACTCCGGACGTTGGATCTGGGGCCGCGGACCGTCGGACCTTTAATGGCGACCGTTCTGAAACATCATTCGTCTGGAAGGCTATTGACCAACTATGGGTCGAATCGACTGGAGGAGCAGATTCAACATACGGCCGGTCTCGGCTGAAAGTTGCATGAGTGAATCCGCTGTGGGCGTTGAGAGGTAGTGCAAACCCGTCGCGATCTGGATCTGTGTTTCCAACTCAAGTAATGAGCCGCGTGCCTGCGAGAAGAAATGAGCACGGTCGCGGTCAGTCAGTCGACCTTTGCCTTCAGCAATGTTGCTGGGGATGGATACTGCCGATCTCCGCATCTGGCTTTGCAGCCCAAATAGCTCCTCGCGAGGGAAAGTTCGAGTCTCGGCATAGACTCGCATAACCAGTTCCATCGCACGCTGCCATACTCGCAGGTCACGGTATGATCCGGCCATCCGTTCGCCTCCATCTTAATGCTGTAGCAGAACCCATTCGCGGTCGGTAGGACAGACATCACAAAAATTCAAAAGTTAAGCCGTGGATTCCCAAATTGGTCGCCTAGGACTGACGTCTGAAGTCCAAGGTCTGAAGCCTGAAGCCTGACGTCCGAGGTCCGAGGTCTGACGTCTATAATTTCAGCCACGGATGGGGGAGCTTAAACATCGTGTTCTTGGCTTGGACGTCGGTTCGCGACGGATCGGAATTGCCGTGTCCGATGGGTTGGGGATCACGGCGCAGGGGTTGGAGACACTGGAGCGAAAGAACAAGCGGCACGACTTTGAGCACCTGAGGCGCGTGATTCGGGAATACGAAGTGAAGGAAATCGTGGTCGGTCTGCCGCTGCGCATGAGCGGCAGCGAGGGGACGCAGTCCGAAAAGATGCGGGCGTTCGCCGAGGATTTGGAGAAAAAGTTCAAGCTGCCAGTTCATCTCTGGGATGAGCGGCTGACGTCCGCGGAGGCCAACCGGTTTCTGCGTGAGACTGAGCTTTCGATCGAGAAGCGCGGGAAGGCCGTCGACCGGATGGCCGCGGTATTGATTCTGCAGGGATGGATGGAGTGGCGGTTGATGAGGGGAGCGGGAGACGAGCCATCCTCCGACTGATGTGCTTTCGATGAAGCGACTCAATCTACAGCGCAATGGGAATACGCCGTTGACGCGCCGTAAGATCGTCCTACTTTGGGCATTATTGATCCTGATGCCATGCTCGCGCACTTCGGCGACTGAGGATGCCGAGGCTCAGCATGGAGACGACGCATGGCTTCGGTATTCACGCCTGGGTGCGGCGGCTGCGAAAAAATATGACGACCTGCCGGGTGACCTTGTCGTGCGCGGAAATGGATCTGCCCTGAAGTCTGCTCAGCAGGAACTGGCGAATGGCTTCGAGAAAATGCTGGGGCGAACTCTGCGTCTTGAAGACGAGTTGGCCAGCGGCGGTGTGATCTTGCTGGGAACGTGGTCGGAAGTACACGGCGGGGTACCGGGAGTGCATCCCACGCACGAATTGCGGTCAGAAGGGTTTTGGTTGAAAGATGTTGGCGCAAGGGGAAAAAAGATCCTGCTTGTGACTGGCGGCAGCGCGAACGGCGTTCTGTACGGAGTATTTCATCTGTTGAGCAAAGTGGGGCGGGGCGAGAGCCTTACAGGTCTTGACGACGAGGAGGAGCCGTATGCTCCGGTCCGGTGGGTGAATCAGTGGGACAACCTGGATGGGAGCATCGAACGGGGGTACGGCGGGGCGTCGATTTTCTTTTCGCAGGGCGAGGTTCGCCAGGATTTGACGCGCGTGGCTGAGTACGGGCGGCTGCTGGCATCGGTGGGGATTAACGGATGCACCATCAACAATGTGAACGCCGATCCGAAGATTCTCGACAGTCGTTTCATTCCGCAGATTGCGCGAGTAGCAGACGCGTTGCGTCCCTGGGGCGTTCGGGTGTCAGTGTCGGTGGATTTGAGCACTCCGAAGAAGTTGGGGGAATTGGATACTTTCGATCCTGTCGATCCGCGCGTGGCGGAGTGGTGGCGAAAGAAGGCGGACGATATTTACCGGCTGATCCCGGACTTTGGCGGATTTTTGGTAAAGGCGGATTCGGAGGGCCGCGCCGGACCGTCAGCCTACGGGCGAACTCACGCAGACGCTGCCAATGTGATCGCACGGGCGCTTAAGCCGCATGGAGGCGTCGTGCTATACCGGGCGTTCGTCTACAACCATCATCTTGATTGGCGGGACTTGAAGAACGATCGGGCCAAAGCGGCCTACGACAATTTCCGTCCGCTGGATGGTTCGTTTGATGACAACGCCATGGTGCAGGTCAAGAATGGGCCAATTGATTTTCAGGTGCGGGAGCCAGCTTCGCCGCTGTTTGGCGGATTGAGCCGCACGAATGAGGCGATCGAATTACAGATCACGCAGGAATACACCGGGCAGCAGAAGCATCTGTGCTTTCTCGTGCCGATGTGGAAGGAAGTACTCGACTTTAACATGCGCGTCGGCGGGAAGAGCACGCCGGTCAAAGATCTTGTGTCAGGGCGAGTCTTTCAGCGTCCGATTGGCGGATTTGCTGGTGTGGCAAACGTGGGGATGGACGCGAACTGGATGGGCAGCCCGATGGCGCAGGCGAACCTGTATGGGTTCGGACGGCTGGCGTGGAATCCTGACTTGAACGCGGAGCGTATTGCGAACGAGTGGACGCGGCTTACGTTCGGGAACGATCCGCTGGTGGTGCGGACGATCACGAAGTTGCAGCTGGAATCGTGGCACGTATACGAAAGCTACACAGGACCGCTGGGTGCAGGAACGCTCACGAACATTACGGGAAATCATTATGATCCGGCGCCCGAGTCGTCGGAGCGGAATGGGTGGGGGCAGTGGCATCGGGCAGACCATGAGGGGATCGGGATGGATCGCACGGTGGCCACCGGAACGGGTTTTATCGGGCAATATTCGCCAGAGGCGGCGCAGGCGTATGAATCGCTGGCGAAGTGTCCGGATGAACTACTGTTGTTCTTCCATCATGTGGCGTGGACGTACAAGCTGCATTCGGGGAAGGCGGTCATCCAGCACATTTACGATTCGCACTATGCAGGGGTGGAACAGGTACAGGAGTCTGTAAAAGGATGGAAGTCGTTACAAGGACATGTGGAAGACGCGCGCTACCGGGATGTGCTGGCGCGATTGGAGTACCAGGTAGGGCAGGCCACTGTCTGGCGAGACACGATTTGCAGATGGGCTTTGCAGATGTCGGGGATTCCGGATCAGCGGGGGCGCGTACTGGCAACGCACTAGCAACGGCCACGAGTGTGCCCAGTCGCAGGCTACTATCTAGGGCTTGGTGGATGCAGCCGCCATGGCATTCGCATGTCTATGTATGTACTTAAACAGGGCTAGATCAGCTTCCTTGATGTGATTTCGAAGCCATTTGGCTAAGAAGTTTGAGAGTGCGATGGTCAGATCGGCTCGCCCTGATTTGTACTTCACTATCAGTTCTTGCACTTCTTTCGTCAATTCGTCGTGCATCTTCTTGTGGGCAGACATCGCAGGATAATTCACCTTCGCCATCAGATCTTCTTCCGCACGAAAATGCTGAAGGGTATAGCCGGCCAACTTTTCCAGGGTTGGCATCAGGATCTGTTTCGCTCGGTCTTCCATGATTGCCATGTGCAACTGATTCACCATCCGGAAGAGTTCCTGGTGCTGCGTGTCAACCACGATGTGGCCAGTCTTGAAGCTGTCATCCCATTTGGCGATCTCCATTGGACACGAACTCCGTTCGACAGGTCAGCAGGCTAACTTTGCCGCTAGGGAGCAAATCGGCAGATTCGTACGAATCTTTAGGACTGAAGAAACGCGCGGTTCGAGCCTGTCCTTTTCCCGGTGGGTGCTTGTGGATGTTGCTTATCGGACGCGCATGGCACGGCGGTACGCGAGGACATTCTTGTTGTGCTCTTCGATTGTCTTGGCAAAGCGGTGGTGGCCCTGGGCGTCGGCGACGAAGTAGAAATAGTCGCTCTGGGCCGGGTGCATGGCGGCTTCCAGAGAGCTGCGCCCTGGGTTGCCGATGGGGCCCGGAGGCAATCCGGCGTTGCGGTATGTGTTGTAGGGCGAACTGAACGACATGTCGGCGTGGTGGAGCGCGCCCTGATAGGTTCCGGCTAACAGTTCGGCGTAGATGATGCTGGGATCGGCGTCGAGGGCGATGTGCTTCGCCAGGCGATTGTAATAAACGCTGGCGACGAGCGGACGCTCTTCCGCAACCGCCGTTTCTTTTTCGACGATCGATGCCATTGTGACGGTGTGCTCGACGTCATTCTCTTCGGGCACGATCGAAGCGGGGGTTGAGGTCCGCAGCATGATGGGTTGCGGCGTGGCGTTCGGGATCAATCCGATCTGATGCGCCACTTGGCGGAACTGCTTGACCATCGAGGCAGCCATGTCTTCCATGGTCATCATGCGGGAGAATTCGTAGGTATCTGGAAACAGATATCCCTCGAGCGAACGCGCGCCGGGAGCGATGTCAGCGATCAGGCCCGTATCGGACTGCGCGACCTTCAGGAAGTCATTGGCCGGGCCAAGTCCCGCAGCTTCGATGGCATGGGCGATGTCGAACATCGTGTAGCCTTCGGGAACAACCACCGTGTGGAAGTAGACATCTCCGTGGGCCAGCCGGCTTTGAATATCGAGGACGTTCGCGGGCTTCTCAAACAAATATTCGCCGGCTTTCAGAGAGCGCTGGTGATGCAGGTAGCGGTAGACGATGAAGGCTCTTTCGCTACGAATGACTCCGGCGTTCTTGAGTTCGGCGGCGATGCGGTGAGTGGAATATCCGGGACGGAGCAGGACAAAGGTCTGCCCGGAAGGTTGGATAGGCGACAGAAGGGCCCAGGCCAGCCATCCGGCAAACGCGAGAACCGCCAGAAAAATCAGCCAACCAATTTTTTTCACGGTGCTCCGACCCCCGTGGAAACGGAAAAATCAGCCAATAGTTTAGATGATGATGCAAGAGTTTACGGTCTGACTTTAGTGTGTCTGCCTTTAGTAAGTACCTGAATTGACACGGGATGGGGCTGTAGGGACAGTTGCGAAACTGTCCTCATTCTCTGCATCCTTTCGCACGCGGTATACTCAAATGGTCTTGAGGTCTTCTTATATTTAGCATGAGACGTACCCCTGGCTTTTATTGGATTTTCATCCTAATTCTTGCCACCATACCCAGCACGGGATGCCTTTTCCGCACCCGTCCGGTCGAGGACCAGTACTCGAAGGCTCCACTGAGAGAGTCCTCCCAGCAGGAATTAATCGATGGCATTAATCAAAGGGCCGAGGCGATCCAGTCGCTGAAGGCCACGGTGGACATTGACAGTTCGGTCGGCGGCATGAAGAAGGGTCATGTCACCGACTACAAGGAGATCCGCGGGTATGTGCTGGCGCGAAAGCCGGACTGGCTGCACATGACCGGGCTGATGCCGATCGTGCGCACGACGGCGTTTGACATGGTCAGCAACGGGCAGGAGTTCAAGCTGTGGATTCCGCCGAAAAACAAGTTTGTGATCGGGAAAAACCAGGAGCCCAAACAGATTACCAATCAGCCGATGGAGAATATCCGGCCACAGGATATTTACGAGGCGCTGCTCATCCGGCAAGTTGATCCTGATACGACCAAGGAAATTGCGGTGCTGGCGAATGGATATGAAACGCTACACGACGGCAAGGGGCGGCGCATCCTGCAACCCGATTACGAATTGACGGTGATTCACAAGTACGAGACCGGCTGGCGAATCTCGCGGAAAATTATCTTCGGGCGGATCGACCTGAAAGCGCATCAGCAGTTCATTTACGATGAGAATGTCAATGTAGCCACGGATGCGCGTTACGCAGACTACAAGGATTACGACGGCGTGAGCTTCCCGTCACGCATTGAGATTTATCGTCCGCAGGAAGAGTACGACATCACGTTGAACATGCTGAAGGTGGACATTAACAAGCCTCTCTCGGACGAGCAGTTTGTGCTGGAAGAGCCTGCCGGAGCGCAGGTGGTGCACCTGGATCGTCCGCAGTCGAGCCTGGTCACGCCGCTGGGACCGCAATAAGTGGAAGGCACGATTCGCAGAACGGGCCCGAATCGTGGAAGGGCACAGCTTTAGCCGTGCCGCTCATGCCTCTACGATTCGGGCTTTAGCCCCTGAGGGAATCTCCCCACATATGATGAACAAAATGGTTGTAGCCAACCTGGCGCATCGGCCGACGCGGTCGGTGATCACGATGAGTGCGGTCGCGCTGGAAGTGGCGATGATCCTGCTGGTCGTCGCAGTGTTCTACGGTTACCTGAACGGATCGAAGGAGAGCCAACTTGGCGTGGGAGCAGATTTGTTGGTCATGCCGCCAGGATCGTCGGGGTTGATCGCGATGTCGGGGGCGCCAATCTCTGTAAAGGTCGGGAACGTACTGCAGCGCGTCCCCCACATCACCGTGGCGGCGCCGGTGTACTGGGCATTCAGCCAGAAACCGCTGGAAGTCGTGTACGGAATTGATCTGGCGACCTATGATCAGCTCCCGCCGGCGTTCCATTATCTTTCGGGCGGACCGTTTCAGGGAGCGGATGACGTCATCGTCGACGACTACTACGCGAATATGAATCACAAGAAGGTTGGGGACACGATTGAGGTGTTGAACCAGCCACTTCGCATCTCCGGCATCGTTCCCCACGGAAAGGGCGGACGAAAATTCCTGCCCCTGACCAAGATGCAGACCTTGCGCGGCGATGAAGGCCGCGTTTCCGCCTTTTACGTGAAGGTCGACAATCCCGACAATATTGGGGCCGTCGAGGACGCCATCCGGGCGACTCCCGGCATGGAGCAATACGCGGTCCGTTCGATGCAGGAATATTTGTCGATGATGACGCCTGACAATCTGCCGGGGTTCAGTACCGCGATTGAGATTGTCATTGGGATTGCGGTCGTGGTGGGATTTCTGGTGATCTTCCAGTCGATGTATACCGCTGTGATGGAGCGTACGCGCGAAATTGGAATTCTGAAGTCGCTAGGAGCGTCAAAGCTGTACATCGTGAACGTGGTGCTGCGGGAGACGGTACTGCTGGCAATCGTCGGGATTGTGGCGGGGATTGTGATCAGCATGGTGACGCGAAAAATTATCATGATTGAACGGCCGGTGCAGCGGCTGTTCTGGAGCAATCTGTGGGTGATGCGCGCGACCGTGATTGCGCTTGTAGGGGCTGTTGCAGGGGCTCTATACCCGGCGTATAAGGCGGCGCAGCGGGATCCGATTGATGCGCTGGCGTACGAGTGAGTTTGCCACAGAGCCAGAAATTCTTAAACCACCGAGGACACTGAGAAATTCGGCAGAGTACGCGGAGAGAACCTCGCCCCTGTTCCCTACTGCTGATATCATCGCAGGCTCTGAACCCTCCAACCTCGGGAGCCAGCATGCGCAAACTCGCTCTACTTTTTTTGCTTTTCACTTCCAGTGTTCTGTTGGCCCAACAATATGACCTCGTGATCGAAGGCGGCCGCGTCATGGACCCGGAGACGGGGCTCGATGCGGTGCGGAATGTGGGCGTTCGCGACGGGAAGATTGCGCGCATTTCCGAGCAGCCACTGGGCGGCAAACGCGCGATTCACGCCGCGGGGCTGGTGGTCGCTCCTGGGTTTATTGATCTGCATCAGCACGGACAGGAACTGGCGAGCCAGCGCGTGAAGGCATTTGATGGCGTGACGACTGCGCTCGAAATGGAGATTGGAGTTCCGGACGTCGCCGAGTTCTTGAAAGCGAAGGTGGGGCGCGCGCTGATCAATTACGGAACGACGGCGAGTCATGCCGCCGCTCGGGCACTCGTCTTTGGGACTCCGTTGAGCTCGAAGATCGTTGATCCCAAGGTGGGGATGCCGGAGATCCTGCCAAAGAGCGGTCCGGCGACCAACGATCCGGCAACGCCCGAGCAGATCCGGAAGATTCAGCAACGCTTGCGCGACCAGATCGATGCGGGGGCGCTGGGCATCGGGATGGGAATTCAGTACACGCCAGGAGCGACGCGGCTCGAGGTGATCGACATGTTTCGGGTGGCGGCCGAGCGGAAGTTGCCGGTGTATACCCACGTGCGGAGCTTCGGGCGCAAGGAGCCGGGATCCGACATTGAGGCGATTGAAGAAGTGATCGGAGCGGCGGCTGTTTCAGGAGCAGCGTTGCATATCGTTCACATCAACAGCAGTTGCTTGCTGGACACGCCGGATTGCCTGTCGCTGGTCGAGGGAGCACGGGCGCGAGGACTGGATGTGACAACCGAGGCCTATCCCTACATTGCTGGCATGACGCAGATCAATTCGGCGTTATTCAATCCCGGGTGGCGGGAGAAGTTGGGCATCGATTACAGCAATCTGGTCATGCCCGACACAGGCGAGCACCTGACGAAAGCGCGGTTTGAAGAACTGCATAAATCGAGCGTGCCGCAGGACGTGCTGGTCTTCGCCAACACCCAGGACATGGTCGACAAAACGATCCCGAATCCGTTGATCATGATTGCTAGCGATGGAGCATCCGGGCATCCGCGGAATGCGGGATGTTTTTCACGGGTGCTGGCGCAGTATGTGCGGGAGAAGAAGACGGTCTCGCTGATGGAAGCGCTGAAGAAGATGACCCTGATGCCGGCACAGATGCTGGAGCGGTCGACACCCGAGGCGCGGAACAAAGGCAGAATGCAAGAGGGCTCAGACGCGGACGTAGTTGTGTTTGATCCGCAGACGATTGCGGACCGGGCGACTTTTGAGAAGCCGATGGAGACGAGCATTGGTGTGCATTACCTCGTCGTGGCGGGGACGATAGTGATTGACGATGGGAAGATGGTGGATAGTGTGTATCCGGGACGGGCCGTCGTCAGTCGCCAGTAATCAGTGGGATGTGTTGCCGCTGAGCAGATCCACGGCGTGGGGAATCAGATCTGCCACAGCTTCGAGCGATTCCAATGCGCCTTTCGGACTTCCCGGCAAGTTCAGGATCAAGGCTTTGCCGCGCACGCCGCAAAGGCCGCGGCTGAGGGCGGCGAAGGGAGTTTTTTTGACCCCTTCGCTGCGCATGTGTTCAGCGACTCCGTCGAGCAGACGCTCGCACACTGCTTTCGTGGCTTCGGGAGTGACGTCGCTGGGAGCAATCCCGGTGCCTCCGGTAGTGACGACGAGGCGCACTTCCCGCGCCAAGCGAATCAGCAGATTCTGAATCTGGATCAGGTTGTCCGGAACTATTTCGCGCACGGAAACCGTGAGGCCACGCTTCTCAAGGGCCTGCGAAACCGCAGGGCCGGAGAGGTCTTCGCGCACACCACGGGCACAGGAATCGCTGACGGTGATGACGGCGGCAGTGATCTGAACCGCAGATTTAGCCGTCGAGGAGGACATCTTCCTCTTCTTCTCGCTTGTGGGCGGAGGGAGCGGGAGGTGAAGCCGTAGCAGAGGATGCAGCTTCCGGTTCTGGCTCAGCGCCGGCATCGCGCTGGGATTCGTCCAGCAGGCGCAGACCTTCCATCAGCAGTCCCTGGGTATTGAGCTGGGTGGTTTCCTTGTCGGTCTTGCCTTCGAAGTCGAGTTCGAAACTGCCGCCAGTCCAGCGCAGGACTTTGAAAACCGCTTCGTCGCCGACCAGCGATCCGTACGTGGCATGCTTCACCTGTCCCTCGGCAAAAAAGACTTCGCATTTCTCGCCTTCATTCGCGAGCGAGATGCGGCAGCTCTTGCGTCCCATTTCAAGCGACTGCATGAGGTCGATGACATTCATCTGCGAGAGATTGCCGCGGACTACACCGTCGGAAGGCGCGGTCTTTGCCATCTTCTCGAGCGCGATACGGTCGATCATGCGCTTGACGCGCTTGGTGGCGTCGCGCAGGAAGAACGGCTTTTCGAGGTAGTCATCGGCGGCATCCTGGGGCGAGAGGCGTTCGGCGATGTCGCCCTTGCTTGCCATCAATACGGAGGAGAAGTTTGCGGTCGCGGGCCGGCTCTTTAGCTTCTCGATGAGCTGTCGGCCATCCATGCCGGGCATTCGATAGTCACAGACGAGAAGGTCTGGAGTATCGTCCACCGCCTTGAGCAGAGCGTCGGCGGCATCGGTGGCGGTCGTGACCTGGGCAAGCGGATTCAGGGCCTGATGCAGAAGATCGAGGACCATCGGATTGTCGTCGACCACCAGGAGTTTGACGTTGTTGGCCATGAATTATTTTGTGCGGCGGTACTCGCCGCCCTTGCCACCGCTCTTGCGCTCCAGCGCGACTTCCTGAATCACGATGCCTTTGTCGGCGGCCTTCAGCATGTCGTAAATCGTCAGCGCGGAAACGCTGGCTGCGACCATGGCTTCCATCTCGACTCCGGTTTCGGCCGTGGTCGTAACTTTCGAGGCAATAGCGAGGCCATTCTCGCATACGCGGATGTCGACATCAATGAGCGTAAGCGGCAGCGGGTGACACATGGGGATCAATTCTGCCGTGCGTTTGGCCGCCATGATGCCGGCGATTCGGGCCACTTCGAGGGGATCGCCTTTGGGATTTTTCGGAAGCCCCGCGATCACGGCGGGATTCACAGTTACGAACGCGCTGGCTTCGGCTTCGCGCCGGGTGGGTGATTTGGAGGAAACGTCGACCATCCTGGCGCGACCAGCTTTGTCGTAGTGGGAGAGCTTTGCGGGCATTGTGAAGAATTATCTTACTAGGAATCGGTGAATGGATGGCCCCGATCGGCGGGGTGGTGCGCTGCGCCGCTTCATCGAACCATCACCGCGATCCAGGTTCCGGCTGGGATCTGCTCGCGATCCGGAGAAATCACTGCGTAGCAGTTTGCGCGGGCGGTGGCGGCGATATCGCCGGAGCCTTGCCAGTGGACAAGTTCCACCGCGGCCTCTGCAAATTCGCCGGAGAGAATTGCGGGGAGAAATCGCGTAAGGCCGGGTTTTATGCGGATTTCAGACTTCAAACGCGCATGGAGGAATTTCAGCGTTGCAGGTGTTTGTCCTGCCAGGGCTTCGAGCATGGGTCTGGCGAAGACCTCGAAAGTGACCATAGTCGAGACCGGGTTCCCCGGGAGGCCGAGGAAATATGTAATGGGCAAATCACGGGCATGAGTGCCCGCGCCACACGAACTTTTCTTGCATCGGCCGAAGACTACCGGACGGCCCGGTTGTATCTTTGCCCCGGTGAAAAAGAATTCGGCATGCATTTCCGAGAGCACCTGCTCCACAAGATCGTAACGGCCCATGGAAACACCGCCGGTCATCAGGAGCAGATCCGCGGTGAGGCCTTGCTCGATCAAGGCACGAAGTTGATCTGGTTCGTCTGGCGCGATCGGGAGCAGGATGGGGTCTCCGCCTGCGCGCTGGATCTGAGCGGCAAGCGAGTAGCTATTGGAGTTTCGAATCTGCGTGGGACCCGGAGCTTGATCGACGCCGACGATTTCATCGCCGGTGGTGAGAACGGCAACACGCGGCCGCTTGTAAACCATCACGCTGGACTTGCCCACGGATGCGGCCAGGGCGATGGCGGATTCCAGCAGCCGAGTGCCGGGGTTTAACAGGACGCTTTTCTCCCTTGCTTCCGCTCCGCGCGGGACGACATTCTCTCCGGCGGAAACGCCCTTGCTTAGCTGAACCCGTGAGCCTGTGCGCGTCGAGTACTCGACCATGACCACGGCATCAGCCCCGGCGGGCACCGGCGCACCGGTCATGATGGCGGCGGTTTGGCCGGGCGCGATCATTGCGGGGATGGCCTCCAGTTTCTCGCCAGCCTTGATCTCCGCGACCAATTCGAGGGTTGCAGGAATCGACGAGAGGTCTTGCGCGCGCACCGCGTAGCCGTCACGGGTGGAGCGCGGAAACGGCGGAATGTCGCGATCGGCGACGACCGGTACCGCGAGAATTCGACCCGCAGCGGCCAGCAAATCCACATTTTCTGTAGGCGGAGCAGCAATCGATCGGGCATGGGTCTCGACCACATGGCGCGCTTCTTCAAAGCTCAGAACCATCGAACTGACCGGTGCGACGGACATAGGAAGATCATAGAAGATTCCTGGGATTGGCAGAGGTCGAGAATTGCAACCGGAGGCCGGGAGGCATCGGCTGCTGAATCTCGTCCGCGGCGATTTCAGGGAAGTTATCGCGCGAGTTCCTGCCCGAGTAATGCAGGATTGCTGGCAAACGACAGCCCGGTCTCGAGATCGATTTCGTGGTTGCGGACGAGTTGTGCGATTTCCCCGTCGAAATATTGCATGCCCTCCGACGAGCCGACTTTCATCGCGTCAAGCAGAGTTTTGTCCTCGCGCTCGCCTTTTTCGATGCATTCGCGAGTGCGGGCATTGGTCTTCAGGACTTCAAAGACGGGGACGCGTCCATTGCGATCGGCCTTCGAAATCAGGCGCTGGCAAATGATGTAGCGGAAGGATTTCGCGAGGCGCTCGCGGACCAATTGTTGCTCGGAGGGAGAGAACGAAGTGACGATGCGCTCGACGGTCTTGGAAGCATCCATGGTGTTGAGGCTGGAGAAGACGAGGTGTCCGGTCTCGGCTGCCTCGAGCACGATTTCGATGGTCTCGCGATCGCGCATTTCGCCTACCAGAATCACTTTCGGAGCCTGCCGCATCGCCGAACGGAGGGCATGCGCGAAGCTGGGCGTGTCGCTATGCAGTTCGCGCTGGTGAATGGTCGAGCACTTGTGATTGTGCAGGAACTCGATGGGATCTTCGACGGTGATGATGTGGTAGTACTTCTCGCGATTGATGGCGTCGAGAAGGACGGCCAAGGTAGAGGACTTGCCGGATCCTGCGGCACCAGTCACCAGAACGATTCCATCGCGGAGGCGAGTCACTTCCGAGAGTTGCTGCGGCAAACGCAGGGCGGCGAATTCGGGAATGGTGGTTGGGATCACGCGCATGACCACCGCGCAACTCCCGCGCTGGATGAAGATGTTGACCCGAAAACGCGCGAGCCCAGGCAGCCCGAAGGAGACGTCGCATGCTCCGTGCTCGCGGAGAGTCGTGATGGCCTGCTTGTTGTCACCAATGAGATCGGCGGCGATGTGCCGCGTATCATCCGGCGTAAGCATGGTGAAGCCGGGAACCTGCACAGGAATCATCTGCCCGTAGACCTGCACCTGCGGGGGCCGTCCGGGAGAAAAAATAAGGTCGCTGATCTTCTCGGCCGCGCGCAGCATGGCGCTCAGTAAGGCCGGAGTTGCGACCTTGCCGGACCCGGAAAAGCCATCCAGGGAAACCGTGATTGGTGCAATGGTTGGTGCCGCCATTCGCTCCTCTATCGTTCAGGAATCGCACGCACCACAGAAGGGATTGAAAGAGCCGTTACCTCACTGTACCGCGCCGGTCGGACGACGCGTAGGGACAGTAAGGTCATAGACCTTGGTAATGGAGATGATCCGTACGACAAAAAAGGAAAAGGGCGGCCTGCCAGGCCACCCTTTTACTTTTGTATTTTCTTCCACTTACAAGACGACCACTGTCAATCCATCGACCACTCGGGCGCTATTTCTTGGTGCTCTTCTTCTTCGTACCGTAGCTGGTTTCCACGGTGGAGCCCATGCTGGCGAGCAAAGCCTTGGCACTTTCGGCATTGGGGCCGGTCGGAGCCAATTCCAGGTATTTCTGGAAGGCTTCAGCCGTTCCCGGGGGAGCGACCGTCTTGTCGCCCTGCAGGGTGGCCTTTCCGAGCAGGTTGAGTCCCTTCTGGTAGTAAGCTTCGGCGCGCGCGGGATCGGCGGCAATGGCCTTGTCGAAAGCGGCATTCGCTTCGTCGGGCCGGCCAGAGTTGGTCAGCACGGCGCCGATATTGAAGTAGGACTGCGCCACCGAACTGGGATCGACCTGCGCCGCCATTTCGTAGGTCTTTACCGCATCGTCAACCTTCTTGTCTTTGTAATATGCATCGGCGAGGTTGTTGTAATAAGCAGCCAGGTTCTTGGACGCGTTGGGATCTTTGTCATTGGTGACGCCCTTTTTGATCTCGACGGCTTTCTGATAGGCGTTGACCGCCGAGTCGAGGCGCTTCTGCTTTTCTGCCGGATCGGTCTGCTTCACGGCGGAAAGGCGGTAGTAGTCGCCGAGTTTGAACCAGATCAGGTCGCGAGTCGGATCCATCTGATTGGCGTCGTTCAGGGTGGCGATAGCGGTGTCGTAGTCGCCGGCATCAGCCGCGGTCTTTGCCGTATTCAGCTTTTCGTTCAGCGATTTGACGGTGAGCGTTTCTTTCTGCGCTTTGGCCTGCTGCTCCTGCATCTGCTTCACTTGCTCGGCGGAGAGCCCCTGGCCCTTGGCGTTGTTCTCTTGCTCCTTCTTCAAATCAAAATCCAAAGTGTTCTCGTCAAGTTGGACCGGGAAACCGTTCTGGTGGAACAGTTCTTTGCCGGCTTTCTGGTCATCTGGGCTCTTGAAGAGCTGAACGTTATATTTGCCGCCGGTGATTCCGAGCGAGAAATACTCGCCCTTCTTGTTGGTCGGAAGCGTGTACTTCTGACCGTTGTCGACGTTCGTCCAGACGACAACCCCACCAGCAATAGGATTGCCCTCAGCGTCCTTACAAACACCTTTCACGGTTCCTGCCTGGCCGAACACTGGAGGAACCCACAGTGCGATGGCCAGTACTGCGAATAGAAGAATTGCGTAGTGTTTTTTCATTTTGCCTCCCGGCAAACTCGAATTGGCTGACTCAACGGAGAGCTAATGTCCACTCCGACGACATCAACGCGAACCAATCTCTTGGGCCGCGTACGGAATCGGATCACGGGCTCCGGCTGCTTCGAAGGCGCGCAAGCGCAGCGCACAGCTATCGCACACACCGCAGGCCCGGTCTTCGCGGCTGTAACATGACCAAGTTAAATCGAAGGGCACGTTCAGTTCAAGGCCAAGGCGGATAATCTCGGCTTTGCGCATGGCAATCAGCGGGGTGACGATCTCGATGTTGCCGTCTTTTGTGCCCATCTTCACAACGCGATTGAAAGCCTCATAGTAGGCCGGGCGACAGTCGGGATAGCCGGAACTGTCGGGCTCAACAGCACCGATGTAGACCTTGCTCGCCCCAAGAACTTCGGCCCAACTTACCGCGACAGCAAGAAAGTGTGCGTTGCGGAAGGGAACGTAGGTGACCGGAACGCCGTGACCGAGTCCTTCGGCAGCCGGGACCGCAATGCTGCTGTCGGTCAGGGCGGAGCCTCCAATCGCGCGCAGGGCCTCATTGCGAACGAGGAGTTTGTCGCGAATTTTGAGGCGCTCACAGATTTTCAGGAATGAGTTGCGCTCCCGCTCTTCGGTGCGCTGTCCGTAACTCACGTGGACCGCCGCGGCATCGTGATCGCGGGCCGCAAGGGCAGCGCAGACACACGAGTCCATGCCCCCGCTGAGCAGGACGACAGCGCGCGATTTAGAGGAATCGAGCACGATTGATTCTAGAACGTCGATACTTGGTTTGTGTGGTCCCGGACCCATTGGTCCGGGGCACTGCCGCCCGGCCTCGACGGCTACACGCCTTTCACCGCTGGGTCCCAGATAAATTTGTGCAACTGCAGGCCGAGGCGTGCCGGAACGTCATCGGCGAGCATCCATTCGGAAAGTTGCTGCGGATCGAGCAAGCAATGCGAACTGTCACGAGCGCCGATTGCATCCTTGCGGAATGCCGGCGAAAACAGGACCGCGTTCACCTTACCTGCCAGACGATGGCGCTCGACAAAATCGCGGGCGAACTCATAATCCGCGCGGGTCCCCAGCACAAATTTCACCTCATCGCGGGGCGTGAGGCATGCGAGATTCTCCATTCGAAACGTATCGGGCTCGCCGGAGTCCGGGCACTTTACATCTACGATCTTGACGACTTCGGCCGGAACCTTTTCGAGCGGGCGCTCGCCGCTGGTCTCCAACAGCAGTCGACATCCGCGTTGCAAAAGGCCTTCTATCAGGGGCACGACTTCTCTTTCCTGCAGCATCGGTTCGCCGCCCGT
>Ga0209698_10000801_pt1 | contig 36233 bp, 30 predicted proteins | sample LitLauG_LLR_2012_FD_187203 | JGI IMG/M metagenome (GOLD analysis project Ga0209698, IMG submission 187203) | Freshwater sediment microbial communities from Pennsylvania, USA - Little Laurel Run_MetaG_LLR_2012 (SPAdes) (version 2) | ecosystem: Environmental > Aquatic > Freshwater > Creek >... | reverse complement strand
GGGCAGCGTGTCGGAGTCGGCTGGCATGGTGGGCATGACGGCACCTGCCGCGAATGCCGCCGCGGAGACTTTCGCAATTGCCGCAATGTGAAGGTGACCGGCATCAGCTACGACGGCGGATATCAACAATACATGATGGCTCCGGTGGAAGCGCTGGTGCCGATCCCAGCCGGCCTGAGTGACGTTGAGGCCGCACCCCTGCTCGACGCCGGAATCACAACGTACAACGCTCTCCGCAACAGCGGTGCGATGCCCGGCGATCTTGTCGCCGTACAGGGCATCGGCGGCCTGGGTCACCTGGGAGTCCAATTCGCTAACAAATTTGGTTACAACGTCGCCGCAATCGGACGCGGCTCCGAAAACGCCGCCGTGGCCAAAAAGCTGGGAGCTCGCATCTATATTGATAGCCAGGCGACGAATGCCGCCCAGGAGTTGCAAAAACTCGGCGGAGCATCGGTCATAATCGCAACGGCTCCCAACTCGAAGGCGATGTCCGCACTGATCGACGGTCTCGGGCCGAACGGCAAACTGGTTGTGGTCGGCGCGGCACCCGATCCCATTGAGGTCACGCCATCGCAGCTAATTTTTGGCAGCAAAACGATCCAGGGATGGGCCGCGGGAACGCCCGCTGCTTCAGAAGACGCTCTGAACTTCTGCGTGCTGACTGGCGTGCGCCCCATGATCGAAACCTATCCCCTCGAAAGGACGGCCGAAGCATACGCACGGATGCTGAGCGGCAAGGCAGAGTTCCGCGTGGTCCTAACAATGTGAAACTCACACCACAATCGGCGGCGAAGCGTTCCAAACGACTCGGAGCATTCGTGGCTGAAGAGAGAAATATTCCAAGCCATTTTTCTACCCCATAACTCAACCCACAAAATGCGATGTTTTCTTATACGACTTCCACGAACTTCGCCAGTCCTCGCGGTTCGTTAAGGCTGAACGGTCACAACATCTCGCGCCGGGGCTTAAGGGACTGTCTGCCGTGAGTGGAGACCTCGGTGAGCTATTCTGGTGCGAGAGTGAGTGTCGTTTCGACGTAGGGGATCAAAGAAACAGGGCCCTCCAGTCCGGATAGGTCAATCTTCGAAAGGAGGTTGTGCGAGCTCCCGACGGCACGGGCATTGGCTTCTGTATTCGTCACACGGATGCGCAGCCGATTGTTGCCGGGCTTCAGCAAGGTCGTGATGTCGAGGCGATAGGGACTCCAGACAATTGTTCCTGCGTCGCGGCCGTTGATTTCAACCTCCGCGACAGAACTCACTTTGCCAAGGTCCAGGATGACACGCCCACCGCTAAAGGCTGGCGGCAGGGAGAAGGTCTTTTCGTAAATGGCAGTCCCGGAAAACTGGGCGAGACCCGTCTTTGTCCAAGACTGCAGTTGAACGGGAGTGGAGTCACTCACAAAAAGGAGGGGAGAAGTAAGGCGGTCTTCTCTCTTGGCGGCGATAACGAGGACATTGATCCCAGGCTGAAGCAAATTCTTGAAACTAACCGGCGAAAGGCCAACAATTTTGATCTCCTGCCCATTGAGGAACATGCGATAGGGCCTGGCCAAAGCGGGGGGCAGGAGAGCCGTTGTTCCCGGCGGCACGTCCAGGCGATACCACCGCGTCTCGCTGGCAGGGGGAGCGTCTTGCGGAGAGTAAGGAGCCAGAGCGCTGATGAGGTTAGAAAGCGTTTTTCCTTGCCCATCGGCGACGCGAAAGGTGAAGCCGAACGCTCCATACCGTCCCACTCCCACCTTTATTAGAACTTGGTTCCAGCCCTTCTGAAGCGTGACCGGAAAGCGGTCGGCCCAGTTGTCATTGAGTTCGTACCAGAGCGGATGCCGAAGCTGTCCAGACACTAGCTTGTGATTGAGCCAGACTTTTTCCCAATTGTCGGATGCGATCACGAACGACGCCGTCTGCTCCTCGGGTGAATACATATACGAAAGCGCGTAACCCACCATCCACGAACTGTCGGTCAGGCGGAACCCGCGTTTGAGATCCACGACCGGCGCATCTTCGTCAAAGGGGCCGCCGGACGTTTCCATCCAGATCAGTGCCCCGGAGAGATAGGGCTCATTGCCAAAGTAACGCTGCCAGCTGACGATTGCTTGGTCATTGCCGACATATTGGTTTTGCGGTTCGTAGTCCGCTTCTGGCGGATAGACTTTCTCAAAACCGGCATCGTCCTGGTTAGGGAAAGGGCCAATGATGTTCCAGTTGCGAATTGTGTTCTGTGCTTCACTCAGCCAGAGGGAAGGCCAGGAACTATGGTCAAATTCTCTCCGCCCGAAACCGAGCCTGTCTCCTTCACCTTCCGGTGAATCCTTCACGTGAGCGTAGGGAACGGCTACCTGATCTTGTTCCGGGCGAAAATCCCACGGGCCGTCCAGCGTCACGGGCTTGACGGAAGAAAATGCAGTTCGCGCGCGAAGAGTCTTCCCGTTGGCGCGCAGCGAGATATCGATACTCTGTTGCTCGGCTGGTGCAGTGGCAGAAACCACGAGCGAGTCGTGAACCTGTGAGACAGGTTGCAGCTTCTCCGCATTGGTGCTGATCAACTCCGCTTGCTGTGGGGAACCATGCAGCGGCTTGAACGCGATGTAATAGGCGTCCCAAGGGGCAAAATTCAGCAAGACTTCCGTGCCGCCTGCGCGATTGACGTAGAAAACCGGTGAGCGCTGGCCGGTAAGCGCATCCCACTTTTCCGGAATCCCTGAAGTGGAGAATAGGATGCGAAGCGTGCGCGTTCGATTGCTGTCATTCACCAGCCAGTAGTAATCCAACCCGTATTTGGCTCGATGTTGGAAAAACAGGTTTTCCGGAGAACTAGACACGACCTTCAGATCTTTAGGCACGTGGGATTCGAGCAGGTCAATCAGGGTTTCTACACTCTCCGCCACGTAGAAAGAATGGCCGCCAGCTGCATTGTGGTTCTCGGTGAAGGATTGCGGAGTGCGAGCAGCGCCGGAGCCGAAAAGCTCTTCGATTCCGGCCTGAACGAACCTGAGGTCATCGCCAGGCTCACCCACTGCTTCGGGCAGTTCACGGATACCGATGATCGTGCCCCCGGCCTTGTAGAATTCCACGAGCTTTTGCAGGGTCTTGCCGCTGATGGTGGAGATCGGAGGAAGCACGACTGCCCGGAAGCGCTGCGGGCCAATTACCAGTTCGTTGCCTTCCACACGCGATTGTTCGAAATAGTAATCATCCGCGATGTTGTAATCCCACTGACGCTCGGCGAGGCGAAGGATGATCCGACCATAGTAGTCGTTGATCAACACCGTCGCATTTTTCCAAAATGGAGGATCGATGAGGTGTTGATATTCGGTCTTGCTGGAAAAAACGGGATCCGAGTCTGCCCATACCGATGAGATCGGATAGTAGAGCAGCACATTGGCGACATGGCGGCTCTTCTCTGAATTCATGAAGCTGATACGCCGTGTGTAATCGGCATAGTGGGAAAAGTACCGCCAATACGGTTGGTGCAGCCAATCCGGCGGATAATTTGCGCGGGTCACGTCGTAATCAAAGGCGTGCGGGATAAACAAGTTCACGCCCCATGCGCCGATCGCGTTCGTTGCTTGGCGCAGACGCTCCATATCCAGATAGGAATCGGTGCCCTGAACCCCCTGGTTCTCACAGGCGAACCGACGCCCTTCGAAGTCGGCAACAGATTGCGCAACCTTGAAGTTCAGTGGTTGTCGGCCAAAGTCCTGCAAAGAGTCCACGCCAACCGGATCCAAGCCGCGCTCGAGGGCGAACAGACTTCCCTGAAACGCGGTCGATGATTGCAGCGACTCTTCCCAGGCATGCCCGCTCCGGCCGATCCCCAGCGCCTTCGCCTGTGCTGTAATGCTGTTCCAATAAGAATCCTGGTAGAGCTGCGTTACCGTAGCCAGGTAGTCTTCTCGGGCTTTGTGCGACGCGTTACCGCCGTCGTAGACCAGGAGAGGAAGCACGCTGAGCAAGTCGTAGCCTGTGCGCCGCTGAAAAGTGTCATAAAGTGCCGGGGTCCAGGCGATACGATAGCCGAATACACCTTCGTGATCGGAGAACGAGTAGCGAATGGTGTTACCGAAGTAGGACCCGAAGCGCCGGTAATATTCGCCATAAGAAAGATCGAAAAACACCTTCGTGGCGGCGGGATTCATCAGGTCCACCACGCCGCCGTCGAATCCGGAGGCTGGCTCCAGATAAAACTGCATGATCAGCCAGTCGCCTGCGGGGGCATTCCATCGGAACGGTGCCGAGGTTTTCCCGAGATCAATCTTGCGTAAAGTCTCGCGCTCCAGCCTTCCCCCACCCAACCAGTGGGCCACGAGGACCGCTTGCGGTTCTGGAACTTCGGGGAGCGTTAGGGACTGGGGACCATGAACAATCTGCTCCTCGTAAGCGAGGCTCTTCATGCGGAAGTTGGGATTGCGCTTCAGGACCTCGCTTTGATGATTGCCCATCAACCAGATGTTCCGCCCCTCGCCGGACGGCCAATCGTATTCGTCCACGAAATTGAACAAGAATCCGCTGCGCTTTGCTTCCTGAAGGCCGGCATCGATAGCCTGCCACCATTGCTCGGAGAGATATGGTGTCTGCAGGCCGTCGCGCGCGTGCAGGAACGCACCATAAACGTGTTGATCCACCATTTGCCGGATCTGTTCCTGGATTCGCTTGCCGTCCAGTTCGCCATTCCAGAACCAGAACGGCATCGGCGAGTATTCTCTCGGAGGATCCACGAATCCCGTGTAGAGCGAGTCCTGAGCGGGTGGGTTATCTGCAGCGACAGGCGTGGAGCCAGGAGGTAAGGATGCGAGAAGAAGCAAAAGGCAGAAACGAGGAAGCATTCCGGTTCCTTGTGCGCGTCGCTTTTACCGCCAACACGCGACGGTCAAGACGATAGCAGTGAGCTTCGGTCCGACGCAACAAATCGCAGGCTCAACAAGTCGAACACAGAAATCCGGTAACCGTGCACGCGAGATGCAAAGAACTCGCGTGGTGCTCGGACACTCGTGTCCCTAGCAGCGCAGTACACGAAGAAGCCCTTGCTCCGGCGCGAGGAGCGGTAATCCGCGACCTTCGACTTCTCTTGGTCAACTGTCGAAATCGGCGATTTCACTCATCATGGTTCCATTCCCGACAACTCGTCCTCGGAATATGTTACGAGAAACTTCCCGTGAGTCCGAAGACCTTTCGCAATCGCAATGACGCTGAGGATGGCTCGTTTGGTTTCCGATTCGTCGGCAGACAAGATGTCCTTGGTGCCCATTTGAGCCAACTCCTGAATCGAGCGGAAATAATCATCCCGCAACCACTCCGGCACTTCTGGATTCTGCGATTCCGTGCGGGCCAGTTCAATGATCGCCACTAGGGCATAAAGGTTCCAGTCAGCCGCGCTCCCTTTGCGATGAATCCTTACGAGTTCCGGTATAGAGGCGTATGATGCGTCCCCAACGTCTCCTTGGTGATGCAAGTCCTCCCACAATTCCTGCCAAGCCGTTGCGGTGTCCTGCTGACTCTCAAGATTTCTCAAGGAAGGACGCGGGTCAAACGGGGTTTTATAGCCGCCATTCAGATGGTGCCATCGCTCGTCGTCGAAGCTCAGCATACGAGCGGAATCTACCATATCCAGGGGCGGGGAGCCGAAACTAGGGGAAAGTCACTGCCTGCATAGAGCTTCGGTGCTCTTTCTCAGCTCTCGCGCTGAGCCTGTGTCGTGCTTTGAAAGTCTACAAGCCTTATGCCGCCACAGGAGATGCCTGTTCCACTGACTGTTTTGCCGGAGCCAAAACAATCAAGGCTGCGCCGATGGCAACGAGCACAGCCGATCCGACCAGAAAGCCGACGCGCTGGCTCGCGATTTCGAGTCCTTGGATCGACATTGTCACGGCATGCGCAAAGCATGACCATGCTGCGAAGGCGATCAAGCTCCGATGCTCTGACGGATTCCGCACCGCGATGAGCAGGAAGATGCCGAGCGCAAAATACAGGCTCATCATCATCGTGTCGCCCGTATCCGAATCAGCGGGATGCAATAAACCCCCGATCAGGGGATAAACGCCGGCCGAAAACAGCAATCCCACCAACACCAACACGATCTTCAGTGCCCGTTCTCGCCACATGGTGCCCCTCCTCTTGAATCCGTTCCGTCACAGGTCAGCGCGGTGGTTTCCACCCGCGAGACCCCAAAAGTACCCCGTGATTTCGACCTCTCTCATTGATGTCGTAGATGCGCAGTTCCGTCCAGTCGAGCCGGGTTCTGATCCCATTTAATGAAGAGGCGCTGACCTTTTCATAAACTTGTATCGCGAAAAGCATCTTGTGATGGGAAAATCCCCGCACAACTTGCTCGATAACCTCGCTGATCGGAGGGGTTGTGCGATTGAGATCAAGACCCTGCACTTCGTCCAGTGCGGCGCCCCACGGAGGCGCGACGAAGGCGACGATACCTAGATCCTCAGAAAAGCGATACCGCTCAAGCAGCCTCGCATAGTCGCCGTGGACAGCTTCGATCCTCTGACCAAGAGCCGCGAGGTTGCGGTGCGTAAGCTCAAACACGTTCTCGTCGGCTTCGAACCCGATGCCCTCGGACTCCGGCAAGTGGCGAAGAATCCAAAAGAGTGTGTTGCAAGAACCCGCGAACGGGTCGATTACCACAAATTGATTGGACGGCATACATGCGGCAACTGAAGCAACATCGCGACCAATACGATCACCGAGCGCGTCACGAGTACACTCCACTGCCGTCCGCCCTAGCAAGCGTATTCCGCAGCCGTACCATTCTCGCGGCGGCATCCCGTAGATGCTGATGTAGTCGGGATCGGCGAAGCCGTCCTGTCCGTACTGCTCAATTTCTGAAAGACTCAGCACTTCATTGCGTTTGGAGCCGTGCAAAAGCAAAGCCCGGTCGTAGACAGGCAACACCGGATTGCGCGGGCGCTCGTCGCTCCGAAGGCGCTGCAAATGACCTCGTCGTAAGAAACCAGTGACAGTGAGCAGCTTGATTGCGGAGTATACTCCTGCTGCAATTGATGTTCGAGAAGCGTTGGGGTAATTAGCAGGCGAGTGGGAGCATACATCGCGTGAAAGACAGGAGCGAGCCTATAAAGTTCAAATCACGAGGGCATGAGAGTTGCAGAGTTTGAAAGCTCCCCGTATCCATCTGCTCCGACCCGCGTCAGACTCCATTATCCGCCACGCTCTTAGGATTGTCCCGCCATGGAGGGAAGTCGAATGTGCGGGCTCATAGGTCGGGTGGTTCGGAAGGGTTCGAATTTTGATCCCGTTTTATGGGACCTTTCGTCCCCTGTTTTGCCTCGGCAAGAGAAGGTCAGCCACTCTACCTTCTGAGGCGAGCCGGGGAGTGTTCCTGAAACCTATTTCAACAGCTTGAGTTGACAGTGTCGGGCTGCACGGTATCCAAGCCAAACGCACGGAGCATACACCGAGAGAAGCGCAATGGCGTACCAATGAGGCTCACCACGCCACGATGCTAAAAGCGAGATCGCACCCACCAGAAGTCCGACTGCGATGAGACCCGCAATCGCTGCCCTTGTGTTCGCGATTTGGGCGCAGAGATAGCCGCAGCCGACTTGAATGGCAGATTGGGTCAATACATCGGCCACGAAGTATCTCGTTTGGAAAAACAATCTGCCAAGCAGTTGCTCCGTCCCCGCGACGAACAATGCGTTGGTCAGGTATGCAACGAACACGGCAGACAGGATGCGCCTCACGGGATAAATCTGGGTCGCTGGGGAAGGATGCGAGCTCATTTTTCCCTGACTTGTGAGCGTATCGCAGCCTCACAACGCATTCTGGATTAGCCTGACTGCCGCTACGGGATCATCCACTTCCACGACTAGTTCGTTGTACCGCTCGTCATGCAAGTCAATCACGATGGTTTTCTCCGGGTGATGCACGTCCCAGAAAACCCGCTTGCCGTCCTGATAGAACGTTCCTGCCGTGATAACGCCCGGCAAATTGGTTCCGGACATCCTGATTCCGTGATACCAGCTGCGTGCGGCTTCCGGGTCCGCCCGGACACCGGCAATGTGGACAAGCGGGATTTCGAGGCTGCTCTTGAAAGCCCAGAGCTTGTCAGCGCCCCGGACGTGCAAGGTAAGTTTGCCTTCGGCTATCGTTAGCGCAACCAAGATGACGCTCGTTTAGTTGTCCCCCAATGATAGGCGAAAACACAGCCCCGTTCCGACTTGCGTGCAGAGTGATTGCCGTCACTGCCCAGTGGTCGCTTCCACCGCGAAATTTGAGGAGTCGAACGCATGTCGGCTCCGTGAGACTACTCTGATAATCTGCGACTCAGGACCCCGACGCGCGTTTGATGCGGCGGTCCGCCTTGCAATCGTCACTCATGTCGCAAAGCCTGCACTGGCTGAATGCGGGACGCCAAAAACGCAGGGTGCAAGCTGGCAAAGATCGCAACCGCAAACAACAGCGCGCCTGCGCCTCCAAGAGTTGTGGAATCGGTAGGAGCGAGCCCAAAAAGCAAGGAACGAAATAACCGAGTAAGAAACAGAGCAGCGCAAAGGCCAAGGCCAATGCCCGAAACCACCAAGAGCGTTGCTTCGCTCAGGACCATTCGAAGCACCTGATCGGCCCGGGCGCCAAGGGCCATGCGAACCCCGATTTCGTTTACTCGGCGTGACACGCTGGCAGCCATTATGCCGTAGATGCCTATACTGGCAAGTATCAACGCGAGCATACCAAAGCCGCTTGTCAGGGCGGCAAAGCTGCGCTCGGGGGCGAGCGTCGCGTTAATCTGTTCTTCCTGCGTTCGGACGTCGATGAGCGGCAGATCCTTATCGATCGATTCGATGGTGTCGCGAAGAGCGCCGACATAGTTCGCTGGATTTCCCTGCGTACGTACTTCGAATGTCATGCTGCCGCGGAGGTCCTTCTGCTGTGCGTACAACAAGTACACAGTTGGTGGTGGATCGTTGCGAAGCCAACCATATTTCGCATCCGCGCATATGCCCACGATCTGAATTTGTTCTCCTCCCTCCTCCGTCCTGAAGAAGACGCCAATCGGGTTTCTTCGTGAAAATCGCTCTTGCGCCAGTGACCGGTTGATGACAGCAACCGCGGGACTGCTCGATGTGTCGCGAACATCGAAGGAACGGCCGTAAAGGATGGGTACGCGCATCGCCGAAAAGAAGCTCGGTCCAACGGAGTTGAGGGCTATGAGTTGCCGGCGTCTCACACTCCTGGGTGCGTCATCCAGAATAAAGTCCGTATTTGACCAGCGCTGGGCCAGGAGAGCTTCTCTCGACAACGAGGCTGAGCTTAAGCCGGGAAGTGACGCAAGCCTCTGCTCGATGCGTTGGAGTAGTTCAATGTTTCTGGGAGCCGGATAGCGCCCTGGCGGAGGCTCGATAGCGAAGAGCAACAAGCTCGTCTTGTCAAAACCTAGATTGAGTCTATTGAGGTTTGCGAGCGTGCTGGCAAATAGGCCGGCGCATACCAACAACAGCATGCACAGGCTGACCTGTACGACCACCAGCATTCTGCCGCCGAGGCCTTTGCGGCGGCGTGTCACCGAGGTGCCGCCATCCTTAAGGCCGGCGTTCATGTTGGTGTGCGCAGCCTGCCAGGCCGGCCCGGCTCCGAAGGCAAGGCCGGTCAGGACTGAGATCACTAACGTGAACGCGAACACACGCCAGTCGAAGCGTGTGCTGACTATAGCCGGTCCCCAGGATGAGGAAAGCAAGCGTGGAAGGAAGCCTCGGCCGATAAAACCCACCACCAAGCCCGCAAATCCTCCCAACACCGCGAGGCAGAGACTCTCGGTAAGCATCTGGCGCACAACGCGAGCTTTGGTCGCGCCGATCGCAAGACGTACACCGATCTCGCGCTCACGGGACGAGAAGCGAGCCAAGAGAAGGTTCGCGATATTGACACACGCCAGCAAAAGCACAAGAGCGGCGAGCACGAGAAGAATTGGCATTGGGTGTTCGAGTTCCTGCTCCGCGTAATTCCATCCGCGTCCTCCAGGCAGCAGCAGCAGGGGCGGCACGGTTTGATCCGCCGAAACTGTCATGGTCGACCTCATGGCCTGGTTGAGACTGACGGCTAAGGAGGCACGAGCCTGTTCTTCCCCTACGTTCGGCTGCAGTCGGCCCATCACCTGGAGCCACCATGTATCCGGATCGGACAGTAACGACCCAGAATTTCTCGGGAAAATCAGGGGTTGCATGCTAATAGGCAGGAACAAATCCTGCGGTGTCTGGACGCGTGATGCGCCTGAGAAGCCGGGGGGCGTAACTCCGATTATCAGAACTGGTGTGAGGTTGACCTGAATCGTCTGGCCTATCACGGCAGGCGAACGGCCGAATCGCCGTTGCCAGAATGAATCGCTGATGACAGCAACGGGGCCTGAGCCCGGTCGGGCATCATCGGCCGGTGTGATGACCCTGCCCAAAATTGGGCCTGCCCCGATTTCCTGAAAAAAATTGCCAGAGACAAGCTCGGCTGAAATCACCTCGGCATGGCCGTTGATGGTGGCGGAAAGATGCTCGAACTGATTGAGGTCGACGAAAGCAAAGAGATTGCCAAGGGTGTGATCGCGATTGCGCATTTCCAGGTACGCAGGATAAGAAAAGGATGCGATAACGGTTCGACCTTGAGCGTCGGAGTAGAAATCACCCAAATCGTTTTTTATCGCCGATCGGTCGTCCTGGACATAAGCGAGAAGCCGGAGTTGCTCGGTGTGGGGCACAGAGAGAGCATCGAACAAAGCCGCCTTGGCTAACGTAAAAATTGCGGTATTTGCCCCAATGCCTAGGGCGAGCGAAGTGATAACAATGGCTGTAAGCGCAGGATGTTTGGCGAGCATGTGCAATCCGTAACGAACATCCTGAAAGAGGGTTGAAGGCCAGAGAAATCCGCGCAGTTCTCGTTGGCGCTGTCGGAGCAGATGAGCGTTCCCGAATTGGCGGCGAGCAGCGGAAACAGCAGCGGAGTGGCTCATGCCCGAACGAACAAAACGGTCAGTAAGCAGCTCGATGTGGTCCTCAATTTCGTCTCTAAATTCGCGATCGGCTTGCCGTTCAACGAACAGCATGCGCAGTTTCGACAGACAACGACGTATCCAGGTGGTCATGACAACTTTTCGCTTTCCAGGCGGAGAACCCGAGTGATTACTCCGGAAATGCGATCCCAGTTTTCGGTCTCAATCGCCAACTGTTTGAGTCCTCGCTTCGTGATCGAGTAGAACTTTGCCTTGCGGTTGTTCTCCGAAGTCCCCCACTCAGAGTGGATCCAGCCCTGCTGCTGAAGCCTCAAAAGAGAGGTGTAGACCGTACCCTCATTCAGGCGAAGAAGTTGTTCACTGATCTGCTCGATTCGACGCGCGATCCCAAATCCATGTTGCGGACCGAGTGCGTGTAGGGTTTTCAAAATCATCAGATCCAGCGTTCCTTGGAGAACCTCAGATTTTTGCGCTTGCACCGGATCACTCCTTTGCACATTCCAAAGAAGCTACCATTGATTCCTATGGATTGTCCATAGCGATCGGCTTCGCCGTAGGAGCTCCTACCCACACCGGTTGCTGGTGATCACAGCTACCCTCAGCGAGATCAAATGACTAAATCTCGATTCTCCCTACTCACGGATAAAACCTCTCCAAGCGCTGATCGCTTTACTTGCTGGTCTGCGGGTGCCGTTCATGACCACTGAAAACCACGAGTTGGCAGAGGCAATCGTCGCTCCGTCCTGCATCAGGTCTAGCCCTACGAGTGGCTCGACCGCAACGGCCACGGCCGTTGTCTCGAAGACAACGACTGGTAGTGGTTCTCAACCAGGGAGCTTGACTTCCTAATTCCACATGATGCAGGTCTCCCGATTGTTTCCGGGCCAAGATTGACGCTTGCGTGAAAAGGACACTGGAAACCGAGCCGCAGCTAATACAGATTTCGGCAGCGTGGAGTTCCCGCGAGGGCGACTCCCTGGGGACGGAATCAGTATGTGGAGTTGGAGATCACAGGGACAATGCAATCGGACGCCGGGCGGACAACGCTCATGACACTCTGCCATCTATTGTCAGTCACGACAGATGCGGTTCTGAGGTCAAGACTGACAGGGTCCTTTCCACAACACCGACCGCGTCAGCGACTTGAATCTCACGCTCATCGCGTGCGAAGTATTTAGCGAATCACTAGATTAAAGGGTTACACAACGTGGGACAATTGGGGGCCCGTTACCATAATTCTCGCCGCTCTCTTCGATCGAGGCTTCTTTCTGATTACGATTTCTACATCACGGTCAAGTGCGTTCAAGAAATTCACCAGCCGTTCTACCGAGAACCCCTCCAATACGTTTACAACTAGCTAAGATATCGAACGTCATTTCTTGAATTCATTCCGAACTGTCTCGCAACGTTTGCGGATCACTAGGGCGACCGCTTGGGCAACCGGGTGTTCAATCCCTGCCTTGTCGAAATTCGCGATAACCGTTTCGGCCAGTTCGGGCACGCGGTTTTTGACTATTGGCTTAGCGAGGCCCGCCTCTTCCGCCAGTTGCTCGAAGTCTTTGGGCCCGACCTTGTCGGAGGAATACTCTCCCCCGATTTTCATGGCCATGTCTTTGCTGAGCTCCGGATAGTAGGTGGTGCTGACGACATCGTAGAGAGGGGCGAGCTTGATCTCTTGGTTCGCCGTTCCTACGCCGTGATACAGCAGCGAGAAATTCTTGCCATGGGCGTCATTGTTGCCGACGAGGTAGTTGTAGATCACCGCGTCGAGAAGACGCGACAGGTCGATCACAGGCGCATTCGACACGTCTCGCACCAAGGCAAAACCTTGCTTGAGAGACGGTCCGCCTTCCTTCTGATATTTCGTTTCGGAAACGATGCCTTGCGCCTGGCAGAAATCTTCCTGATGAAGCCGGTCCAGAATGGTAGCGCCTTCCGCGTTCTTCCGGTGGACCCTGTCATAGCGCTCCACCAGCAAATATTCGATGTCGTCGACTATCCTGGTCTCCACCTTTGCGGCGGGCAGGCCGGCCGCCGCGGCCAGCCTCATGCAGAACGCTTCATTGAAAACGACGCCCGCGAAACGTTCAACCGCGGGTTTCAGAATGTGCGTGCTTGGAGCGCCGCCGAGCGGCAGGGAGATGTCGTTGCCCTCGATACGCACGGCGACTTTGTCCTGTGCGCCGGCAAGCGAAAGGCGAATGCCGTCCTCGCCGGCCAGCAGCGGACGCTTCGGCAGCTCCTTCAATATGGCGGCGAGTTCTTGCGAACAGACCGGACGATAACCGTAGTTGCGCTCGGGCGAGTTCTCTCCAGCCGGGATGAAAGTGACGGCGCCCGCACATTCGCCGCCGATTCGCTCCAGCATGGCGTAGTCATTGCGCGCACTAATCCCCAGATTCCGGGCGATGATCTCCCGCTTGCTTTCCTCGGGCAGAATGCCGGCGAAAAAGCCCCTGCACTCGTTGCGCTTAAAACGTTCTTTCCTCAGGGGCAACGACTGGGACAAGGGTGTGGCGCCAGGTTTCTGGAGCCAGCTGTCGGCATAATCGAAGACCATCTGGCCGCCGTCATCCTGTATAAGGTGACCGACCAGATCATTATGCAGATAGACGTCGAGCGTTCTTGCCACGGTCTACTCGCCTTTCGCGGGAGTCGCGGGTGGCGTCAGCGCTAGCTTGATTCCCAGTGTCTGCAGGATCGTTAGGGCCTTTCCGACCTGGCAGGTTTCCTTGCCCTTTTCGAAGTCGATCACAAACCGCAAGCCGGTGCCTGAAGTCAGGGCGAGATCCTTTTGCGTAACGCCCAGCTTCTTCCGGGTGTCCCTGACGACCTTGCCGAGGTCTCTTGGCGTATATCTCAGTGGCTCCCCCCCCCATACATGTTACCGTACGGGAATATTATCGATCCGTCTTGGCCGGAAAATCAAGCGATTATTACCGTACGGGAACATTAAACGGTTGGCCCTCGATATCATGCTCAATATTCCCGATCGGTAACCGTAATCGGTTCCGCTGTCCCAGGTCCGCCCCGACGACAGTGTCCCTCGTCTACCTACAAAGCCTGCCCTGCGCGATAAACTCCGCCATCGATCCCTGTAACGTAACCTGTCCACTAAAATGCGCCACAGAATTCTCTTCCCTTTCGACACGTTCCTTCGTCGAACGCCCATATCAGTTCGAGCAGGAAGGCTTCGCCATCTTCCTCTCACTGCGCCTCTTCCGGGCGTACGCCGCTTGGTCGCGGCTCGGTTTCGGACGGCGTTTGCCAAACACTCGAAGTCGTTCTCGCTCGTCCACTGTATCTCGGTCGGCGTCGACCGGATGCAGCACAACTTCAGTCCGATGCGGAAGCAAATGAGGCGTGGCAAAGAAGCGAGTTGACAGGTGCCGCGGCGAATGTGGTCATCTACGAGGCTTTCGTAAAGGGCGAACCGGCAGGCGTAGGGAAATGAGGTTTGTTGAGCGCGGCGCCGCCTCTGAATCTCAGCTGGGGAATGAGCACGGGATCTGAAGCCAACGCGACAATGTCTGCGAGACACCTCAACCCTGGCGCAGCGCAGAGACAATTGGCAACTGTGCGGCACGAGCTGCCGGCAGAATGCTTCCGAGGATTCCCATCGTGGCGGCAAACAAAAGGCCGTAACCTTGGTCGGCCGGCGTCACCCGAAAAGCGAAGGAGATTTCTCCCATGCTTGCTGTCGTACTCGCGCTCATCCCACTGATCAAAAACGACAGCAGGCATCCCAGCGCGCCTCCTGCGATGGCGAGCAGCACTCCTTCCAGCATAAACGCGATCAACACCGCGATGCGCGGGAAGCCCAGCGCGCGAAGTGTGCCTACTTCGCGGGTCCGATTCGCCACAATGGCGTACATCGTATTCATGGCGGCGAAAATCGCCCCAATTCCCATCACTACTCCAACGAAAGCTGCCAGGCCTCGCAGGAGTCCGATTAGCGGGCCAGCCTGGCCTTCATAATATTCTCGCTCATCCGTCATCGTGAGCGGATATTGCAGACTGGCTTCGAGATCGCGATCAAAAGCAGGCAGCAAGGTGGGATCCACCAGACGAACGGTCAGAGAATTCTCCGTGCCCGCGCGGTTAAAGGCGGATGCCATGGCATCGAAATCGCCCCAAATTTCGCTTTCGAATGAGCTTCCTTCGGCGGAGAAAACGCCCACGACCTCGAACTCACGTTTCATCAATGAAATTCGTGAACCGATGTCGAGTCCGCGGATACGCTTCTGAGCCTGCCTGCCAACGATAGTTTCGAACAATCCCGCTTGCGGGCGCCGACCTCCGACGATGGTAACTCCTCTTCGCAAATGGAACGCCGCGGGCGTCACGCCGCGGACGCCGAGGTTCGTCAACTCAGCATCGCTTCGTTTGGGAAGTGCGACGACGGCGACAAGCTCGGGAGAAACCAGAGGCGATCCATCGTCACCACGCGCGATCCGCGGATCGTCTGCGACCCAATCGCCGGCCGCCTTGCTGAACGAGGACCCGAGTTCCGACATTGCACCTTTTTCCAGCACGATGGCATTGCCCGCACTGCCGCTGGCGCGTAGCGCAAGATGAAACCCGCTCGCCAGCGAAAGCAATCCAACAAAAACCGCAACCACCAGTCCGATTCCAATCGTGGCCAGGAGCGTTGATTTCCAGCGGACACCCAGGCTGCGGACGCTGTATGTGATCGGGAGTGCCATGCTAGGTCTGCCTCAGCAGTTCGGTGATTCTGGCGCGATAGGCAAAAACGGATGGAAACAAGCCTGCCACCAGCCCCAGAGACATGCCGATCAGGATTCCGGCAGCGGCAATCACTGGCGGCACATTCATCTTGGGGAAGCCGCGGACCAATTCGCCAATGACGGGGACATCGGGCAGTACATCGATGAGAAAGCGGCCGAGAAGCAGCCCTACGGCCGCGCCGCATGCCCCGAGCAAGACACCTTCGGCCAGGATCAACCCCAGCACGAGCCGGCCAGAGAAACCCAGCGTCTTCAGCACTCCAATCTCGGTGCGACGTTCGCGCACCGCCATGCTCATGGTGTTTGCAGTGACCAACAGGAGGGTGAACATCACAGCCAGCCCGATCCCATTCAGCAACAGGACAAGATTCCCGCCGAGGACTCCGGTGTTGGCGCGGTATTGTGCCTCGGTTTCGGTATGCGTTTGCGCATCACTGTTCTCGAACAGGTCATCGATGGCGTGACTGATCACACCCGCTTGCTGCGGGTCGGCGATCTCCACGCGAAATGTGCGTACGCCTGCCTTCCTCCCCGTCGCTTCATCAAGGTACTTGTAATGGAAGAACAGGGTTGACTCATTCGTGCCGGGGTAGCGCCCTTGGTCCGTCTGGTAGATGGCGCTGATGACAAACTCGAAGGGTCTTCCGGTTCGATAGATGTTGCTGGTTAACTGAATTGTGTCGCCAGCCTTCCAGTTAAATTGCTCTGCCAGTGCGCGTCCCACGATGCAGCCGTGCTGGTCTCCCAAGTACGCTTTCTTCTCGGCATCGGTCAACCCGTATTCCGGATACATGGCCAGAAAGTTCTCAGCTTCAACGGCAAAGTTCGCGAATTCACTGTCGGGATTGTTTACATCGCGCATGCCGCCGAAATAGTTTGCTGCCGCAACCCGTTTCACGCCCGCCACGGCCGCAACGCGCTCCTCGTATGCGTTGGGCAGGCTATAGAAGCTGCTAAAGTTATTGCGCGTGATCAACCTGGCTGCACCTTGGTTGAGGGATCCATGCAAAGAAGCCACGAATGTTTGCAGCGTGCAGAAAAGGAAAATGCATACGGCAATACCGGCGGCCGTGCTCGCGGTCCGAATCCAGTTTTGCCGAAAGTGTTTCAAGACGAAGGGGATCCATTTCATGGCTAAGTTCCTCGCAGCACGCCCTTCTCCAGGTGCTGTTGCGAATGTGCGCGACCGGCAGCGCGCGGATCATGGGTCACCATGACAATCGTCTTGCCGAATTGCTGGTTGAGGGCCTCAATCAAATCGAGGATTTCGTCGGCGCTTTTGGCGTCGAGATCGCCTGTGGGCTCATCGGCAACCAGAATCTTTGGGTCCGTTACGATGGCGCGTGCAATGGCTACACGCTGCTCCTGACCACCGGATAATTGCCGCGGGTAATGCTCAGCCCGGTCGGCCAAACCGACCGTGCGGAGAGCGATGAGTGCGCGTTCCCGGCGCTGTTTCCTCGACAGAGACGTGAGCATCAGGGGCAGCTCTACGTTTCCCATCGCCGTGAGCACCGGCAAGAGGTTATAAAACTGAAAGATGAAGCCCACGCTGCGGCTGCGCCATTTTGCCAAGGCTGCCTCGGAAAGCGTGGTCACGTCTGTGCCGTGAACCAGCACCGACCCGGAAGTAGGGCGATCGATGCCGGCGATCAGATTGAGCAAGGTTGTCTTGCCGGAGCCAGACGGCCCCATTAAGGCGATGAACTGGCCTTGCGGGATGGACAGACCAACGTGATCCAGCACGGGGATCGATTGACCGTCCCGCTGGTACGTTTTCGAGACACCTTCCAGCTTTACTGCTGCCTGGGCAGGGCCTTCGCTTCGTTCCGGCATTCGTCTCCTCAACTCCCGGTTTTCACCAAGTCGCCGTCTTTCAGAGTGCCGGGCGGGCGCAGCACCAAGGCCTCGGTACCTGCCAGCCCCTGGGCGACGATCACCTCGCCTTGGGTTTCGCCGTTGACGGACACCGGCACGAGATGAACTCTTTTCTGGTTGTCCATTACGAACACTGCGGTGGTTCCATTCCCCGTAACCAGAGTCTCTTTGGGAACGGTGATGATCTGTGTGGCCGTTCGCGATGACTTGCTTGTAAAGTCTAGGAAAGTGATTTTGGCGGACATTTCCGGCCGTAGGTTCTCATCCCTCTCAAGCAGCCGCACCTTCACCGCGATGGTTGCCTTGGTACGGTCGGCCGTTGGAATCACCTGGCGAAGCACCGCAGGGTAGGTGTGATCGGGAATTGCATTCAACGAAACCTGGGCAGGCTGATTGTGCGCGAGCTTGGCGATATTCGTTTCACTCACGTCGGCCTCGGCTTCGAGCGTCGCCATATCGGCGATGCCGACGATTGCCCCAGCAGAGGTAGACAGATTCACCCCCGGTGGGATGGGCGCAACGCTTTCGCCCACCTCGGCCATTTTCTTCACCACCACACCGGCAAAAGGTGCGCGAATGATGGTGTTTTGGAAGTTCGCCTCGGCGAGCGACAGGCTGGCTTTGGCTTGCGACAGCGCAGCTTCTGCAACGCGGACACGGCTCATGGCCGCCTGTAATTGGTCTTGCGAGACCACTCCATCGTTCGCCAAACCCTGCGTCAGTCGCAATTGGCGTTGTTTTTCGGCGAGGTCCGCCGTCGCCTCTTGCACGCCCGCGCGAGCGACATCGATTTGGGCCTGGAGATCGGTATTGTCGAGACGGGCGATCACTTGCCCGGCTGCCACCGAATCGCCCTCGTCTACCAGCAATTCTGCGAGCCGCCCTTGGATCTTGGCGGACACAACCGCTTTACGACGGGCTACCAGATATCCAGAAGCACTGAGGATTGGCCTGGCCGGGACGACTGTCGAACGCCTTACCGTCGGACGAACGGTCTCGACCTCTTGGGCGGTGATGCGGCCGCGTACGAAGTAAGAGACTGCGGCAGCTGCAACTCCGAAAAAGACGGCACCACGCAGGCGTCGCCATACTCGCCGCGAGCCGCCGACCTCGCGGTCAATTCGCAACGCCGACAGATCCGATATCAAGCGGTTCGCTGTGTCAGTATCCTGGCCCACACGGACATAGTTGCCGAAAATCGAGCATCACCCGCCCGCAATTGGATGAGCGGTCAAAATCGTGTGGCCAACGGTCGTACAGCGGTGACCGCGAGTTTGCCCGACACTAGGTCAGGTGGGATACTCGAACTCTCGAATGAGTTCGCAAAGCGCAGGCACGGCGAAGCTCCAGAAAACTGCCCACCGGCTGGTTGGTGGCCGGGCCTATTACGTGAGCAATTTGGTTGCGTGGAGCCTCTACGGACTGCTGCAATACGCGTTACCACCGGAACCACGCGGCGTACCCGTCGCCATGGGCGCGGTTGCCTGGTGCGGCACAGGCTTTCTAGGGGCCCACCTGATAGCCTGGTACGCGGACCGCCGCGGCTGGCGAACAAGTTCCCAGTTGGTCGTCCTTTTTGCGGTGGCAACGCTTGTCTTATCGGCAGCAATGAATGCAGCTCGAGCCGCCGTAGGCACTCAGTGGTTCCATGAGCCTTTTCGGCCGGCCCACGGCTGGGTTGTGCTTGCGCATTACGTACAAGGGGTTCTCGTGATTTCGGTTTGGTGCGCCGTGGTCGTCACCGCCAATGAAGTGAATCACCGTAGATCAGCGGAAATGGAAGCTTTGAGATTGGCACTCATCGCCCAAACCTCACAATTCCAGGCCCTGCGCTCACAACTGAATCCGCATTTTCTATTTAACTGTCTCAACAGCCTTCGCGAACTCATCGACGAAGATCGCACTCGCGCAAAGGAGGTGATCGACCTGCTTTCTGCGCTATTGCGATACACCTTGCGGGCGGACCGTGTGGAGACGGTCTCGCTGAAAGAGGAACTCGAGGCCGTCGAGGATTATCTGACACTGGAGAAGGTTCGGTTCGAAGAGCGGCTCCGCACACGCTTTGACGTCGACCCACAGAGTCTGGATGCCAGGCTGCCGCCTATGCTGCTGCAGACCCTCGCTGAAAACGGCGTGAAGCACGGGATCGCACGATTACCGGCAGGCGGCGAACTCGCTGTTGTCACCCAGGCACTCGGAGAAAACCTGCGCATCGAAGTCACAAACCCGGGCAAATTGTCGGACGCGACCGAAGGTTCATCGGCCATCGGCCTCGGCAACGCTCGCGAGCGCCTGCGCCTGATGTATGGCAACAGCGCGTCGCTCACCTTGACCGCTGCCGGCGAGTCCAAAGTACGTGCAGAGGTTGTGATACCTCTTCGTTGTAACGGTTTACCGTCTTGAAAGCACTGATAGTCGACGATGAAAGGTTGGCGCGGAGCGCATTGCGCCGGCTGCTGACTGCGCATCCCGAAGTTAAAGTCATCGGCGAAGCGGCGAATCCCGATGAAGCCATTCGCGCCATCGGCAGAACGTCCCCCGATGTTCTTTTCCTCGACGTTGAAATGCCGGGTGGCAGCGGCTTTGATCTCCTGGAAAAACTCGAGGATGTGCCTGCCGTAGTCTTCACCACTGCCTACGATGAATATGCGGTGCGGGCCTTTGAGGTCAGCGCGCTCGACTATTTGGTGAAGCCGATCACCGCAGAGCGTCTGGCGGCGGCGCTCGGGCGAGCACAAAGGGCCTTGGACGCGAGCCTTAAAGAGAGACCCAACCTACGGAGCGCATCCGCTGCTCATCAGATCTTTGTGCGCGACGGCGATCGCTGCTGGATCGTGCGAGTTACGGACATTTCTCTTTTGGAATCCGTGGGTAATTACACGCGCCTTCATTTTGGTGGCAATGCTCCACTCATCTTTCGCTCGCTCACCGCCATCGAGCAACGACTGAACCCTGGAACATTTTTTCGGGCGAACCGTTCCCAGATCGTCAACCTCGGCTGGATTGAAGCCGCGGAAAACGATATCAGCGGCCGGTTGAGTCTCAAGCTGCGCAGCGGCAAGCAAGTCGGGATTTCACGCCGGCAATCCAGAAGTCTGAGAGAGCTTCTGAGTCTTTGAGATGGCTCTGATTTTTTAAAAACAAAGCAACGATTTTCCACTCTCGCCCGCCCCGTCAAATGCAACCGGTCTCTAATGCTCTTTGAACTCACGCGACGGCACGTTTCGGAACAGGAGCGCTTCGCTCTCGACGCCATTCGATACAGCGAGTTGAAATCCCAACGCCAAATCGTTGCAGTCAAGCCCGGTGATGGAGCCAGTTTGGTGTCTCTGCAGCAGCGTAGCCGGCATCAATCCGCTCGCAGCCGATAAGAAAGGCAATGCGGCATTGGACCGTTCGCCCTCGGGAGTGACGACTTCACCCGTTGAACAACCGAATTGAACTGGGATTATTTCGCCCGCCCTGCAGAGTGTCGCTTTTCTTTGGTCGACATAAAACCACAACAGATCTTGGAGCCAGTAGGTATTTCGTCCGCTCTAAAGGGATTCCGTCGTCTGAGAAATCGTCTGGACTGGACAAAGCCGTGTCCACGATTCTCTTCCACTCCCCTGCTGTTCCCTCCTGCACATTGAACTCCAGCTCCTCCCAGTAGGCATTGATCATCGCGTAGATGTCGTCGTCATCTTGAGAAGCGCCGTGCAGGCAGAATGCCAGGCTGTGCGAGTCGTAGGACAAATCGACCGTGGGGCCGACGCCGTACCAGGAAACATCCTCCCGCCAGAACCTGCTCCGGCTCAGCGAGGGATGATTTCTTCGGAACGCAATCATCTTTCTGAAGAACTGGAAAATGTCCATATTGGATCGGAGTTGACTCCAATCCAGCCATCCAATTTCGTTGTCCTGGTTATAGGGATTGTTGTTGCCAAATTGGGTGTTCAGGAACTCGTCCCCGGCCCGAAACATCGGCGTTCCGTTGGACAGGAAGAGCAGGCAGCAGAAATTCTTTACCTGCTGCCGGCGCAATGCGTGGACTGCCGCGGAGACGCCTTCATCCCCCTCCTGCCCGCAATTCCAACTGTAGTTTCCGTCCGTGCCGTCCTGGTTGTTATTTCCATTTGCCCAATTGCGCTTGTGGTCATAGGTGACGAGATCGTACAGCGTAAACCCGTCGTGAGAAGTTACATAATTCACGCTCTGGTAGGCGTGATAAGCGTCGGCGCGGTTGTCGGGAAACAAATCAGCGCTCCCATAGATCCGGCGCATCAGGTCAGGGACCATCCCCGGATCGCTCTTAACGAAACGGCGAATGTCGTCGCGAAACCGGCCGTTCCACTGCAGCCAAGTCTGGCCCGGAAATCCGCGTCCAAGCTGATATGCAGCCGTGTCCCAGGGCTCCGCGATCAGACGCACCCTGCCTAATTCCGGATCCGCGGCAATTTCACTGAAGATGGGCGCTTCGCCCCAGTTGAGAGATCCGTCTGCATTGCGGCTGAATACCGACGCCAGGTCAAAACGGAATCCGTCGATGTGCATCTCTCGCTTCCAATAGCGCAGGCTGTCTATCACCATCTTGCGCACGTGCGCCTGGCCGAAATTTAAGGTATTGCCCGTGCCGGAGTAATTGGCATAGGGGTTTGCCGGATCGGAGGAAAGCATGTAATAACCGGCACTGTCGAGACCTTTGAAGCTGTAGTTCGGTCCCCGGTGATCGCCCTCGCAGGTGTGGTTGTACACGACGTCCAGCGCCACATCGATATCGGCCTGATGGAAAGCCTTCACCATATTCTTGAATTCAAGATGCTGCTCATCATCACGGTGTGTGCTCGCGTACTGAGCATGCGGCGCGAAGAAATTCAAAGGCATATAGCCCCAATAGTCGCCTTCTTGTGGATCACGCTGAAAAACCGGCATCAGTTCTACAACCGTCACCCCGAGTTCCTTCAAATAGGGGATCTTTTCCACGAGACCGGCGTATGTGCCGCCACGCGATGGGTCGACACCTGAGTTCGGGTTCTTGGTGAAACCTTTCACGTGAAGTTCGTAGACGACCGCATCCGACTCATGATGCGGAGGCCGATCCCCCGACCAGTCAAATGTCGATCGGTAATTATTGAGCACTCCCAAAGGTGCGCCGCCTGCATTGGATCCTTCTCGCATGGCCAAGTTCCGATCAAAACCGGGTGGGAAGAAAATGCACTTCACGTAGGGATCTAGCAGAACCTTCTGGGGATCGAAACTGTGCAGTTGAGGAATCGTCTCTCCCGCGACCGAATACGCGTAATAACGAGCGTCACCGAGCTTTGTAACCGGGATCCGGCAGTGCCAAATCCGACCCGACTTGTTGTGCCAAAAGTTCAATTGAAGGCTCAGAAGAGGATTCACTAAATCGGCCGGGGAATAGAGCAATAGCGTGACGCTTTCCGCATGTTCCGAGTAAACGGCAAAATTGAAGGCTTGCTCCTTTTCAATCCACTTGACACCGAGCGGCAATGGGTTGCCCTCAGCTTCCTCCCATGTCGGACGCCTGGTAGGTGGCGCCGCCACGGAATGGGCAGTGTCGGCTAAGTTGGCAGGCACTTCGAGGTTCGAATGGTTCACTGGTGTCTCTTTTTTCATCCGCATCCACTTGCCATGTCAGATATCCGCCTGCCCGTGATCAGGGGAGGCTCGCCTCGCCTTCGCGGGCCGGTGGCATGATCACGGATGCGACGGGGCGGACGGAGCGCTTTGAGCTCTCCGTCAAATCCTGCAACCATTGAAAAGCGTCGGGGGATAGCATGTCTTCTCGGACACGCCAACGCCAGTTCCCATCGGCACGACCGGGCACGTTCATGCGAGCTTCGCTTCCCAGGTTGAGCAGATCCTGCAACGGAGCAATCGCGAGCGCCGCTGCTGACGACCATGCCAGCCGCATCAACTCCGGAGCGGCATCCGCACTGGTTCCCGGCGCACGCTTGAGGCAGCTCCACAAGTTCTGCCGCTGGTAGTCGGGCAATTCCTCATACCATTGTCGCGTTGTGGCGTTGTCATGCGTACCGGTATAGGCGACTGTATTGTGGACGAAGTTGTGCGGCAGATACGGATTGTCCGCATGACCATCGAAGGCGAATTGCAGGACGCGCATCCCCGGGAGGCGAAACTGGTCGCGCAGGGCGTGCACGTCGGCCGTAATCACTCCCAAATCTTCCGCGATGAATGGTAGATGGCCCAGCTCGGTTTGCACTGCTTGAAAAAAGCTGGCTCCTGGACCCGCCACCCACTCCCCCGACTGAGCCGTGGGCGCTCCGGCTGGAACGTGCCACGCCCCCGCGAACCCGCGGAAGTGATCCAAGCGAATTACATCGACGTGAGCCAGCAGAGCACGCAGCCGATCGATGCACCACCGATAACCAGTTGAACGCATGGCATCCCAGTTGTAAACGGGATTGCCCCACAATTGACCTTGCGCGCTGAAATAATCGGGAGGAACTCCGGCGACGAAGCGCGGCCGATGCTGCTCATCGAGCAGGAATAGCTCAGGGTTCGCCCAAACATCACTGGAATCAGGGGAAACAAAAAAGGGCAGATCGCCGATCAAGCTCACGCCCTGGGCATGAGCATGCTCCCTGAGGTGATCGGCCTGGCGGAACAGCAGGAATTGCGCGAAGCGTACCTCATCAATTTGACTTGCTAACTCTCGCCGCGCCTCGGCGAGTGCACTCGAGCTGCGTCGAACCAACTCTGCTGGCCACTCCAGATAATAGGCTTGGCGATAGTTTTCTTTCAGTGCCCGGAACAGAGCGTAGTCTTCCAGCCAGTGCGCTTGCTCGGCGCAGAACTCGTCGTAGGCAAGCCCGAGATCTCTGTCACTGCGCCGCCCGGCTTTGAAGTTTGCCCGTGCCTTTTCGAGCAGCCGCTGTTTGAACGGAATAACCGAGTCGTAGTCGACCACGTCCGCGGAGAAGTGAGACTGAGCATCGCTTGCCTGTAATAGTCCGTCCGCGATAAGCCCTCCGGGACTGACCAGCAGCGCGTTGCCGGCAAAAGACGACATGGGTTGATAGGGCGAGTTTCCGTAACCAGTCGGACCCAGCGGGAGCGCCTGCCACCACGCCAAGCCGGCCTCGTGGAGACGATCAATCCATGAGAAGGCTGACGATCCCAAATCGCCGATGCCGTACGACGAGGGCAGAGACGTAACGTGCAGCAGCAAGCCCGAAGCGCGATATTCGAGCGGAAACGGCGGAACATTCGTGAGCCCGCCGTAGCCGCTCATGGCCGGACTCCCGGCTCGGGAACGACTGCGGACGAGCCCAGCGCATTATTCACCATCTCCTCCGCCTCGCTAAGGATCGCCTTCAGATGGGTCTGGCTCTTGAAACTCTCGGCGTAGATCTTATAAATGTTCTCAGTACCGGAGGGTCGCGCTGCAAACCAGCCGCTCTCCGCCACAACTTTCAAGCCGCCGATTGGGGCATCGTTGCCTGGGGCTTTGGTCAGCTTGGCGGTGATTGGCTCGCCCGCCAGATCTGACTCCTTTACCGCGTTCGGCGTGAGTTTTTCCAACTTTGCTTTCTGCTCGGGCGTGGCCGGCGCGTCGATGCGCTTGTAGTATGGGATGCCGAACTCCGCCGTCAGTTCGCGGTAATGTTCTCCAGGATCCTTGCCGGTGCGGGCGGTAATCTCCGCCGCCAGCAAGTCCATGATTGGCCCGTCCTTGTCGGTCGTCCACACCGTGCCATCAAGACGGAGAAAGCTCGCTCCAGCGCTTTCTTCTCCGCCGAAACAGTACGAGCCATCGACCAGGCCCGGCACAAACCACTTGAACCCCACCGGCACTTCGCGGAGATTGCGCCCGAGCTTTTTCACGACCCGGTCAATCATGCTGCTGCTCACCAGAGTCTTTCCCACCGCAACTGCGTTACGCCACTGGGGCCGGTGCTTGAGCAAGTAGCGGATGGCGACGGCAAGGTAGTGATTCGGGTTCATCAAACCCGCAACCGGAGTTACGATCCCGTGCCGGTCAGCGTCGGTGTCGTTCCCGAAAGCCACCTGGTACTGATCTTTCAGAGCGACCAGCCTGGCCATTGCATACGGACTCGAGCAGTCCATGCGGATTTTGCCGTCGTGGTCAACGGTCATAAACGAAAATGTCGGGTCGACGATTGGATTGGTAACGACGATGTCGAGCCCGTAAATCGAGTTGATGGGCTCCCAGTAAGGCAATGAAGCTCCGCCCAAAGGGTCCACGCCAAGCCTGAGGTGGGCGCCACGAATCGCATCCATGTCAACGACATTTTTGAGATCACGAACATACGGCAGGACGAAATCTTCCTGGTGAATGGTCGCGGACCGGATGGCCTTAGCAAACGGAATTCGCTTGACCCCTCGATTCTCTGCTCGCAACAATTCGTTCGCGCGATTCTCTACCCAGCGGGTCACGTCGGTATCAGCCGGGCCGCCGTTGGGCGGGTTGTACTTGAAGCCTCCATCCTCGGGCGGATTGTGCGACGGCGTGATCACGATGCCGTCGGCTAAATGGTCTTTCTCTCTGCGGCTGCGGTTGTAAACCAGGATCGCTCGCGAGATAACCGGCGTCGGAGTTATCCCGTCGTCTTGCTGAATGATCGTCTCCACGTTGTTTGCCGCCAGCACCTCGAGGGCGGTGCGCTGCGCGGGCTCCGAGACCGCGTGGGTATCTTTCCCCATATAGAGCGGGCCGTCGGTTCCCTGCTCGCGCCGGTATTCGCAGATCGCCTGGGTAATTGCGAGGATGTGCGCTTCGTTAAATGTGCCGCGCAGGGGCGAGCCACGGTGTCCGCTGGTGCCGAAGCCGACTAGCTGGTTGGGATCATCCAAGTCGGGACGCCGCTCGAAATATTCCTTCTCCAGGCGAGCCACGTCCACTAGCAACTCCTTCGGTGCCGGTTTGCCTGCCAGCGGCGAAATGTTAGGGTCACCTGTCAGGGACTTCATTTCTAGAGCACGGGGCATGGTCCCACCTTCCAAATCTCGCTTGCGTATTCCGCAATCGAACGATCGCTCGAAAACTTCCCGGAGCTGGCGACGTTCAAGATGGCTTTGTGCGCCCAGCCGCCGGGTTCGGCATAGAGCGCGCCCAGCCGTTCCTGTGCCTGGCAATACGAGGTCAGGTCCGCCAAGTGCATATAGTAGTCGCCCTGGGTCAGAAGCATATCGCGCAAGGGAGCGAATACTCCTGGTTCATTGTGGCTGAAGTAGTCAGAGAAAATGAGGTCCAGCGCAGCTCGAGTCTCGGGTTCATTTTCATAGTGCCAATGCGGGTTGTACCAGGCGCGGCTGTTATCGACTTGTTCCACGGTGAGCCCGAACAGGAACATGTTGTCTTCCCCGGCTTCTTCCGCCATTTCGATGGTCGCACCGTCGCGGGTTCCGACCGTTAAGGCTCCGTTCATCATAAATTTCATGTTGCTCGTCCCGCTGGCCTCGTAACCGGCGGTCGAGATCTGGTTGGAGACATCGCTGGCTGGAATCAGCCGTGCCGCCAACGAAACGTTGTACTCAGGGAGAAAAACTACGTTCAGCCGGCCGCGCGCCGCCGGGTCGGAGTCAATCGTGCCCGCCAGGTTGCTGATGAACTTTATGATGAGCTTGGCCAGCTTGTAAGCCGGCGCCGCTTTACCAGCGAAGAAAAATGTCCGAGGCACGATCTTCATGCTGGGATTTTCCCGCAGCCGGTTATATACGATCACAATCCGCAGCGCATTCATCAATTGCCTTTTATATTCGTGAATGCGCTTGATGTGGCAGTCGAAGATGGTATCCGGGTTCACGATAATCCCCGACGTTGACTTGAGCCAATCGGCAAACTGCGCTTTGGCCTCTCGTTTTGACTTTAGGAAGCGTTCGCGAGCGTTGGAATCCTCGGCGAATGGCTTGAGTTGTTTGAGCAGGCTAAGATCCGTAATCCAGCGATCTCCGATGACTTGGGTGATTTCGCGGGCCAGCGCGGGATTGGCCCCGAGCAACCAGCGCCGGGGCGTCACTCCGTTTGTCTTGTTGCTGAAACGTTCGGGAAACATTTCCGCGAGATCCTTGACCGTTGTGGTTCGCAGTAGCCTGGAGTGAACAGCAGACACTCCGTTGGTGCTATGCGAGCCAACAATGGCAAGGTTGGCCATCCGGATCTTGCGCGGGCTGCCTTCTTCCACCAGGCTCATGCGCTGCACGCGCCCCTCGTCGCCCGGGAAGCGAACGCGAACTTCATCGAGCAGCCGACGGTTAATCTCGTAGATGAGCCCCAAGTGACGAGGAAGCAGAGTCTCAAACCACGCCACCGGCCATTTCTCCAGAGCTTCAGGCAGCAAGGTGTGATTTGTGTACCCAAGCGTCCTCTTGGTCAGGTCCCAGGCCTGGTCCCATCCCAAGTGCACATCGTCGAGCAAGATTCGCATCAGTTCAGGGACCGACATGGAAGGATGCGTGTCATTGAGTTGGATTGCGGCTCTCTCCGGAAACTCTTCCCAATCCGAGTTGTGGCGCCGGAAACGGCGCACCAGGTCGGCCATGGAACACGCGACCAGGAAATACTCCTGCAGAAAGCGCAGCCCCTGCCCCTTCGTCGTAGAATCGTCAGGATACAGCACGCGGGTAAGCGACTCCGCTTTGAGAGTCTCGCCGAGTGCGCCCACGAAGTCTCCGGTGTCAAACTTCTCAAGATCGAAATAATCGGACGCCGCCGCGGCCCAAAGCCGGAGCGTGTTGATCGTCTTTCCGCCATAGCCCACCACGGGACGATCAAACGGGATACCGATCAGGCTTGACGGTCGGTCCGGGATAACTTGAAAATCACCCTCTTGCAACTTGAATGAGACGTTCAGCCTGATTTCTACGTTCTCGTGAAGCCGGGCAATCTCCCAGGGATCGCCGTAGCGGAGCCAGTTGTCGGGATTCTCTTTTTGCCAGCCATCAACAATCGACTGCTTGAACATGCCGTACTCATAGCGGAGACCATAGCCTGTGCCCGGGAGTTGCATGGTCGCCATCGAGTCGAGAAAGCACGCCGCGAGGCGGCCCAAGCCACCGTTGCCCAGCCCAGCGTCCGGTTCCTGCTCAATCAATTCCAGCCAGTCGATACCATGTTGTTGAGCTGCATCCGGTAAAAGTGGATCTAGCAACAGGTTGGTGATGTTGTTGGCCAACGAACGTCCGATAAGGAACTCCATGGACAGGTAATAGATGCGCTTGGCATTCTCTCGCTCATAAGTGTTCTTGGTCAGCACCCAACGCTGGGCGAGAATGTCTCGCACGGAATGGGAAAACGCCTCAAAGCGCTCCCGCGCACTCGCCACTTGGGGATCGATCGCTCTGTCAAAAACCAGGTGCCGCTCATAAAAGGCGTTCTCCGCCCCGATAAACGGAGTCGATTCGCATCCGTAGTGCTGAAAGATGTCTGAAACAGGGGGTTCACTGGTCGTCAGCGGCACGACCTTTGCAGAACCTGGCCGCGCCACGCGATTGGTGCTCATAAGATCGTCCTTAGTCTTCTAGGTTGAGAACGGTTCGTGTTCAATATTCACAGCCACGCCAGTCAAGAGTACAGATCGTCGTCTGGCCCGAGCTCAATTCCTGACGCTAAAAGGTACGCACGCATGGCCTTTTCAGCGGCGAACCAATCGATTTCCGGTGACCCAAGCGGACTGCCTCTTTCCTCCCAGTGCTGGTACGCGAGTTTTTGCACCAGTTCATGACGACCCTCGCCATAAAAATCGGTCAGTGGCTTCGGCCGTGGCACGCGGTCTTCGCTTCGGGGCTGTTCCGTCAGCGGCGGCTTCGTCAGTGGTTGGACCTGTGCTGCCATATTCATACTCCTTTTGTATTCGCGCGTTTCACTCTCAAGAGCCTCATACCTTTGATTGAACGGACTGCCTTCAGGGTGCTGAAATTGCACGCACCGCCTCCACAATATGTCTTGCCGAAATGCTGAAGGCGTCAAGGAGTTCATCCGGCCTGCCGGAGTGCGGCATCTCCCGCACCGCCATGAGCTGCGACTTGGCAGGAACGGCGCTAGCCTGCGCGAGCACGGATAGCACCGCCTCGCCTAATCCCCCTTTCCGGCCAGTGATCTTCCACGGTGATGAGCCAACCGCCTGTGACGCGCTGGTGGTGGCTGAAGGTTCTACTGCCCTGACCCGAGGAACGTGAACCAGGGGCTCACCGCGGAGACTAGGATTGATATTGCATTAGTCGGTACTCGCTATAGGCAGCCTTCCCCCTTTCCCGAGAGTCACGTGAGCCCTGCCGCAGGTTTTGTCTCAGCACCAAGTGTCAAGTGGGCGCTGCTATTTGTTCTTTACAATCGACGCATTTTCCATACTGGCCCGCTTGTTCCACCCGTGGAAACGCGAGAAGTCCCCCGCCTTCCATGCCTCGCGGAGCCCAGGAGTACCCAGATCCCAGTCTGGGCGGATTTCAGTCGTCACGGCGCGCAGGTCGTGCCAAAGATCGATGACCGACGGACGCCCCCAGAACCAGTAGCCGTTATAGATGCTGTAGATCACGAGGCCCGGCTTGAGCACGAGCGTGTGCGGGATCATCGGATTATGCTCCGGGTCGGTGTACTCCTGGATGTCGAGATCCTTCTGAATCGTTCGCTCGGGGTCCGAAAGGAATGTCCACTCGGCTCCGACGGACGCGCGGAATTCCTGAAGAGTATGGTGATCGTCGGTGGCGATCGTGGCGACCTGAGTGTACGCCACTGCGATCTTCGGGTAGAACGCGGCGAGTTCCAAATGCTGCTGGTGTTCCTTTGGGCAATAGTGGCCGCGCGCAAGCGTGAGGATTAGCGGATCGTCGCCCTGTAGCTCGCCGAGCGTGCGTAGTTTGCCGGTGTGATCGGGCAGTTCGTAATCGGGGAAAATGGCTCCGGGCACAATATCAGAACGCATGATTGGACTCCTCCCGTTTCTCTCAAAGATCCACAGTGACACCCGCGTTTGGCTGGGAACAGCATATGAGCACGTTCCCGGGAGCGGGCCTCTCCATCGGCTCAGGGTTATAAACCATCGATCCGCCAATCAAACCAGTCATGCAGGTATGACAGACTCCAGCCCGGCATGACCATCTCACCGGAACGTCGCACGCTTCCGCCAGTTCAAGCAAGCTCCCGAATTTCGGATCCCAAGCGGCGGTAACCCCGCTACGCGCGAATGAGACCGAGGGGCCAGATCCGGGCGGCCCTGGGGGCGGGTGAGGAGTATGAACAACCTGCGCCATACCAGGGGTAACAGCCTCTAGAGAACCGAAGATTTCCGTGTGCACATTCTCGGCGAGCACACCCCAGTTTCGCAGCCCATCGCGCATGTTCTGCAAGAATGAAGCAGGTCCACACAGATAGAATTCACTATTTTGTGATACTCCGATTCTCTCCAGCAAAGCTGCGTCAATGTGCCCGGGAGCATCGAAGTCTGCCCCGACTTGGTCGATTGCAGCGGGCCTGCTGTAAACGATGTATTCTCGTCCGCCAGAGAGCTGCTTCAGTAACGAACGCGATTCTTCTGCAAATGGATGGTCGACGCGATTGCGCGCTCCATAGATCCACCAGGTCTCTCGTTGCGATCTTTCAGCGGCGAGTGAGTGCAGCATGGACATCACAGGCGTTGCGCCCACTCCAGCGCTTAGCAGAACCACAGGATTCTGGCTGGGACGCAGAGTAAAGCTTCCCCGCGGCGCACTCACATCCAATAAATCGCCTTCTCGCACACGACTGCACAGAAATGAACTCCCAATCCCATTCAATTCGTTTTTGACGCTGATGCGGAAATGATCGGCTCCGGGCAGATCGGACAACGAATAGCTGCGAAGAACAGGTGGTTTGCCCGGATCGACGAGCAACCGCACGACAACAAACTGACCCGCCTGGAAGACAGGAAGAGGCTGCCCATCGATTGGCTCCAGGATGAAGGAAGTCACGCTATCGCTTTCCTTATTAATATTCGTGACTCGCATCTGCCGAAAGCCGGACCATGCTATGGCTTGTTCCTCATAGGCGAGCCCCGGGTTCCCCACGGTAGTTTTGGAGCTCAAGTCTGGTTGGAGCATTGCTTGGAACGAGCTCTGCCAACCTTTGCTAAGTGCAGGCATCCGTAGTGCGCGTTGCAGTTGCTCGCTGGAATGTCCTGGCAAGTACAGGAGAGCGTCAACCTCGGCCACACTGATTCGCTCTGGACCGTCAGTGGTTTTTGCAATGTCATCGCCTGCACCAACTTCTCCCTCCTGCAACACGCGAAAGTAGAATCCTGGTCTGTGATGTTCTAGGAGCAGGGCTGCCATCCGAGGTTCATTCATGCGAATGCCGACGCGGTAGCACGTGACGCGCGGCTGTGTCACTTCAAATTCAGCACCACCGATGCGGTATCGATCGCCGATGCACACCTCGTTATCGGGAAGGCCCTCGACGGTGAAGTTTTCTCCGAACTGGCCCAAAGTAAAATCGTTGCGGCCCAAGAAGCGCTCCCAGTAATGGTAAGAATCCATCTGGTAGACGAATACGGCACGGTGCTCCCCGCCGTGACCGGTGAGATCGGCTTGCGCATCACCATCGATATCGAGCTTGCGCACCATTCGCCGTCCGTCAACTGGAGATTTCCAGACTGATGTTCGGACCGTTTTGCCGTTCCATGTCACGTCGCGCGGAAGGCCGACATTTACTGAAAGCAATCGGGGCATGCGTACCTCGTCGAGTTCAGCGTTTGGTTAGCATCCTTTTATTTCGGTACAGCGGGCGGCTTCCGGTAAATGTGAACATCTGTCGCGCATCGGACTTAAAAATGTTCCCCTCCCCAAGCGCCGGGAGCGAGGCATTGCGTTGCGGATCAGCACATTTCGATGTCATGTCTCGCCCTTTCCTGAATTTGGCCGACAATCGTCTCTGGCCCAGTGCCCGCTTCTACCACCCCGCAAATAAGTCATCGGCCAGCAACCGGAGCGATAGTGAATCGTCTGCCGGCTACCAACGACGAGCCGGAGCAGCACCATCCACGTGGAGTATCTCTCCGCTCACATGACTTGCCTGTGCCAGGTAAAGAACGGCATCGACAATATCCTTTACCGTCGCCTTTTTCATAGCCGGCTGCAACGTCGATTCGTTGGGATCATTCCGGTGCATCAATGTATCCACAACGCCGGGCGCTACGGCATTAAAGCGAATCCCATCTTTTGCATACTCGATTGCGAGGTTCTTGGTCGCTGAATTCAACCCACCCTTGGTAATCATCGAAAGCGAACCATTTACGCCAGCGATGGGCCGATCGGCAAGTGCCGCAGTGATGCTCACAACACATCCCGATTTCTGTTTCAACATCTCTTTCACAGTGCGCTGAGTGATGTAGAAGAATCCGAGCAGATTGGTGGAGACAAGGCTGTCGAAGTCCTCGACAGTGAAGTCAGTGAAAGGCTTGGTTAGGAAGATGCCGGCGTTGTTCACCAAAGTGTCGATGCTTCCGAAGCTGTTGATTGCTGCTTCGACCGCTCGGGCAGCCGTTTGCTGCTTGCCGATATCGCCATCGAGCAGAACCAGGCTGCCTGAGGTGGTCAACTTTCGATTTGCGCCATGAGAGGTTGCGACGACGTTATAACCTTCTTCCAGAAACCGGTCGACTAAACCCGTGCCGATACCCCCTGCCGCTCCGGTTATGATTGCTGTCTGTTTGCCCGACATACCGAGCCTTTCGTTTAAAGCTACTAACACCGAGGTTGCGTCACCGGCCCTCTCAAAGCGGCTTCATCCCGCCCGACGCGCGACGGACCCCTTAGCGTGGGGAACCGACGAACTTTTGCACCAACGCGCTGATCTGATCGGGGGCCGTGTCCAATGCAAAATGACCGGCGTCGAGAATGTGAACGTCAGCCCTCGGCACATCTTTTCTGTAGCGTTCTGGTTCGCCTAAATCAAATGAGAGGTCATACTTGCCCCATATCACCAGCAGGCGCGGCTGCTTCTGGCGCATCCATGCTTGCCATTTCGGATAGGCGTCAAGGTTGGTTCGATAGTCGTAGAACAAATCGTTTTGAATCTCAGCCTGCCCGGGCTGGTTGAGAAAATAGAATTCGTCGGTCCAGAGATCGGGGTCGTAGCTTTCCACATTCGAGTCGTTTCCGACATGCCGAGTACGTGTTGTGGCCAGGGAAAGGAGATTTGTGCGCAGCGCACTCTCGTTTGGAGCGCGATCCGCCCAAAACTCGCGGCGCGTCTTCCAATTCTCACCCAGGCCTTCGTTGTGGGCCACAGCATCCTGGACGATGAGAGCCTCGATACCGTCAGGGTGCGAAAGCGCCATGCGGAAACCCACCGGCCCGCCATAATCCTGCAGGTAAAGTGTGTAGCGCGAGAGCCCTAGCGTTTCAGTAAATCGATTCATGATGTCGGCGTAGTGATCGAACGTGTATGCGAATTGTCTCGGAGCCGGCCAATCGCTGTGTCCAAAGCCGGGGTAGTCGGGAGCGACCAGGTGATAGTCGTCGGAGAGCCGCGTGAAGAGGCGCTCGAACATTCGCGAAGAGGACGGCAGACCGTGCAGCAGCAGGAGTGTCGGCGCGCCGTTCGGTCCGGCCTCCCGGTAGAAAATCGACAGCCCATCGACCTGTGCGGTGCGATATGAAGTCGGATACTTCATGGTTGGTTCCCCCCGTCGCTTCTGGACGTGGGGTTCCTGGACGTGGGCAAGCAGTTGAAAGCAAACTTGCCGACGTCTCCGCGCTTGGGGAAGGCATACAGGTCGAAGCGTTCATCTCCGTGCGGAAAGCCGTAGTCCAGGCCGGGCTGATGGTGTGACATATTTTCTTCCGCTAACGTGCTAGATAATTCGGACACTTGAGCCCTGAACGTTTCTGATTGCATGGGCTGCGATGACCACATCACACCAGAAGAGCGGATGCGAAACAATTGAACGATCGTGTTGGCAATACTTTCTGATCAGTCGATGCCGCGGGCGTTCGACGAGCTCGTGCGGCAATCACACGATTTGCCAATCGAGCCGAGGCCGCCACAGTGACCGCTCGCCACTCTCGACTGGTGGATCGAGGCGGGCTATCCATTAACTCAGACTCGTTAAGCCAGTCATCGGCGGAGAGTCGCGCCTGTTCTGGACCGAACAACTCGGTCACCGCGCCGATGAATGACGCTAACTCACGCTCCCCCAGGTGCATCTGATCAGCATAAGTCGAATTGTCAAACGATTCGTCCGAGTTCATGGGATTCTCCTCTTTCTTGGCCAGTGTCGTGCATTCCGACTGCAGCGGCTGCGACAAGCGCATCACACCAGACTCTTCGGGGCAAAACAATTGGACGATGGTATTGGCCTTGGCATCAGGGTTGCGTAATGGGTGAAAACAGAATCGCGAGCTGTGACAGGCTCGTGGCAGGGGAAGCAGGTTGTGAGCAGCGCCTCGTCGGCAGGTTTGCCGTCTTTGAGTGGAGCTATCCGCCAACCGCCCGTCGCGGCGTATTTTCTTGACTCCCTGACCTTGAACCGAACGTTCGTGGCTGCCCCGGCCAGGACAGCACCATCACCTTTCGCCCGGCTGCGATTCGAAGATAACGGTTGCAGGGTATCCCCCCAGCACAAATGAGAAGCCCTCTGGTAGAATTTTCGCAAACGGTGGGGCGTCATCACTCGATCGTGCGCGGGAAGCATGAGTTTGACGCGCGCACTTGGCCACGAATGGGGTGACCGCCGATGTTGCACCTCACACCAATCGTCTTCGTTGTCGACGACGACGTCTCCGTACGCGAGTCGCTGGAATTGTTGGTCCGGTGTGAAGGCTGGCAGCCCGAGACGTTCGCTTCCGCACAAGAATTCCTCGACTACCCACGAGTTCATGTTCCGAACTGCCTCGTACTTGACGTTTCTCTTCCAGGTCTAAACGGTTTAGACCTCCAAAGGCTTATCGCCGGCGAACGGACGGACATGCCGATCATCTTCATCACGGGCTACGGCGACGTGCCCATGACGGTCCAAGCCATGAAGGCGGGGGCTGTCGAATTCTTGACGAAACCCTTCAGCGATGACGTGTTGTTGAGGGCCATTCGGGCAGCCCTTGAACGTAGCCGAGTTGCCCTTAGCCTGGAGGCGGAGATGCGGGTGCTCCGGGAATGTTACGCGACGCTCACCCAACGCGAACAGCAGGTTATGGCGCTGGTGGTCTCCGGCTTGTTGAATAAACAGATTGGTGGGGAACTCGGTATCAGCGAGATCACGGTGAAGGCGCACCGAGGTAAGGTGATGCAGAAGATGAAGGCCGACTCTCTTGCCGATTTGGTGAGAATGGCCGCGAAACTTCGGCCGGCACCAGCAGCGATGACTGCGGCCTAATAGTTGTATTCACAGTTGTAATAATTCGTGAAGACGGCGAATTCGCAGACACCGTCCGACCGAAAGCCGAAGAGAGTGTGATGGCTGTTGTTAACAATCAAGCTCTCGAATCTCGCGACCGCATAGATGGAGGTCAGAACGTGGCCGACTCTGCCAAATCGCATGATGTTCCACTGGACAGTTCAGTTCCAACCGCTTCTTTGGAATCGATCCTCTGCACAGAAGAGTTGCAACGCCGCCCATCGCGTCCGCCCGATTATGAAAAGGAGAACCAGGCGCTCGTGAAGCTGGTGAGTGCGTTAGCTGACTC
>Ga0209698_10000799_pt1 | contig 36235 bp, 29 predicted proteins | sample LitLauG_LLR_2012_FD_187203 | JGI IMG/M metagenome (GOLD analysis project Ga0209698, IMG submission 187203) | Freshwater sediment microbial communities from Pennsylvania, USA - Little Laurel Run_MetaG_LLR_2012 (SPAdes) (version 2) | ecosystem: Environmental > Aquatic > Freshwater > Creek >... | reverse complement strand
GGCTGTTAACTGTCAACTGTTAACCTCGCTCCGTTCGGACGTGGTCAGCTAGGGGCACGCTGCGCAGAGTTCGCCGCCGCTGCTTGAAAGCGCATTGGGCTGAAACGGTCCCAATCCACGCTCACGCGCTGCTCTGTAATCCATTCGCGAATCAGCCGCGCGGTAATGGGCCTGAGCAGGATTCCACTGCGGAAATGTCCCGCCGGCGGGTGGCACAGCCTCCGACGCAGTCACCGGATGACGTGGATGCGCGCACCAACCTTCAGCCTCTTCCAGGACTTGTCCGCCGTATATACCGGCGCCTTCAAGGAAAGCCCGAGCGCCAAACAAGCCCTATCACCCAAGGACAACCCAAGTGGGCGGGTTTGCGCGACCAGATCCCCTACCAGCTTGGCGTGCTCAGCGGTGAACGGAACGGCCTCCCGGATAGGGCTCAGTGCCGCTTCCCACGCATCGTCAGGGCGGAGACCCCGGCCGACAAGTTTGCCGTGCACTTCGGCCAGATTCACGGTACTGATCGCCGCCGCGCTCAAAAGCTCCGGCGTCAACCTTTCGGCTCCGGGCTCCTGATTGAGAACGGCGAGCAGGGCAGAAGCGTCCAGCACCACCCTATTCATTTCGCGCGGCCTCGCGTCGTTCGGCAATCAATTCGTCAACCAGAGAGGTGCCCGGCTTCACATGCTTGCGCACCAGCCGCTGAGCCCGCTCAATGTTGCGTTTCAAGGTGGTGATGCGCAGTTCGTCGTCTTGAATCTGCAGAACCACTTCGTCACCAACACGGATCCCCAGCCGCTTGCGAAACGAGGCCGGAATCACCACCCGCCCGTTCTCGTTGATCCGCATCCGTGCTTTTAGCGCCATGTCATTGTTCTCCCATGACACTATTGTAGCATGTGTCACATCGAAGGCAGTGTGTCATATTCTAAAACACAGCGAGGAATCCTTCCTTCGTTTTCTCTGCGCGTCCTCAGCGCGACTCTGCGTCTCTGCGTTATGTTTTCTTCCTTCGGCGGGTGCCCCAGGTTGCGCTTTTCTACCTGGGGGGTCTTGTTTTTTCTCACGGTTGGCGGGTGGCGCAAACTCAACTCGTTAGAACGCTTCGGGTGCCCTACCCTTTCGGGTTTGGTTTTATGAAAGGGTGGGAGTCTTCTCTTGCCCTTCTTCTAATTTCTATTTTCCAGTTTCTACTTCAAATGTTTCAGCAACAACCTGCCCGCTAATCCCGCGAATCCGTCATGCCATGCATGCGTCATCATCCCAGGCCGCAGGCTCTTCCGGGTCTCTGCAAGAATCCCAAAGAGCAGGCCATAAATCGCGATGACCATGGCGGATCTCGCGCCTTGGTAAATATGTCCCGCGCCAAACACCGCCGCCGAAAGCAGCACGCCCACTGCGACGTTGCCCGTCCACGCAATAAATTGCTTCTGGAAATACCCGCGAAAGATGGTTTCTTCGCAAATTCCCGCCGTCAACGATGTCAGAATCCACAGCAAGATTTCCACGCCTGTTTGCGGCAGCATAAAACGAATCGCCTCGCCGCCTCTGGGTGTGTGCAGCGCCATCGCGGCACAAAGCAAAATCACCAGTGCTGTGACCCAGAAGCCAGCGGCCACCGCGATATCCAGGAAAAAAGCCTTGGCGCTATTCCATTTTCCGCCGATCAACGCGCCCATCGAAGATCCCTGTCGACGCACCCCCCACGCGATATACGCGACGAGGGCCCATTCCCACAAAATCGTGACGATATACATGGCGGCGCGATGCGGATTAGGCGCCACTCGCATTCGCGCCGCGCCGAAATAGCCCCACGCGCTCCACGCCGCAATGATCGCCAGCAGAAGCACGGTATGCCAGACGGCCGCAACCGCGGGCCTGCGCTCGGGCAGGTTTGCTTGCGCGATGACGAGTGAATCCGTGGCCAAGATGGCACCTCGTGTGCTCTGGTACTAATACGTTCCGACTGCGTCAACAATTTCGCATGATACCGATTCAAAGCTTGCTCTTACAGGATAGCCGAAGTGAATGTTTGGCCCAGATGGATATTCCGCGAACGTAAAGCTGCCAGTTACCTGTGCGCCGCCTGTACTTATGGGCAGGCGATTTTCACAGGGCCGGTGCGAGAGGATGGGTGCAGCCCAGTAGAACTTGAACTGCATCGAGGAAATCTTCGCAGTTCCGGGGAGAGCTCGAATGCCAGCAGTCGCCTTTCGCCAAGCAGCGGAATGGCTTTAGCAATTGGATCGGCTGGAGCAAGCAAGAATGTCCGAGCGCGGACAGAGTGAGTCGGGGGAAAACGTTCGAATGGGCCTGGAACTGAACGCTATCAAAGAAATCGAAGAACTCAAGAGCGAAATTGCCGCCGACAATTCCGCCGCCGTGGAACCTCCCAGCGAAGACGCCGAAGGCGTCTCGCTCCTGGAGTTGGCTGAAATCCTGGATCAGCACAAAATCTGGGTCGAATCCGGCGGAGAATCCGGCGTCAAAGCCGACCTCTGCGGAATGAATTTAGCCAAAGCCGACCTCACCGGCGTTAATTTGCAGGGCGCTCACCTTCATCGAATGAATCTTGTGGGCGCGGATTTGTCGATGGCCAATTTACGGGGCGCCAGCCTGGTGCGTTCGAATCTCCAGAACGCAAATTTATTGGGCACTGAGCTCCGAGGCGCAAATTTGATGGGTGCCAACCTCTATGGCGCTGAAGGGCTGTGGTTCGGCCGTTTGGGTGGAACAAATTTATTCGACGCAGTGCTGCCGGAATCGATTTCCGCGGTGGACAGTTCGAAAGCGATCGGGGATGCGACGAAAATCGCGCGGTGGTTTTACTTCCTTACGGTGGGAGTAAGCCTGCTCTGTTGCGTACTGATTGCTTTCACGACTGACGTGCGGTTGCTGCTCAATACGTCTGCGGTACCTTCCCTGAAGCTGGGCAACGTGTTGCCCATGACTGGACTTTATCTCGGTGGCCCGCTCGTGCTTCTGGCGCTTTCGCTACGATTTCATTTTCTACTGCTGAGGCTGTGGGGAAGCATGGCCGCGCTTCCCGCCGTTTTTCCGGACGGACAAACGCTGGAGAAAGACGGGCCATGGTACCTGATGGGTTTGGTGCGGCGGCATTTTCGGTGGCAGAACGATACAAAATCGGCGATGACCACGTTCGAAACGGTGCTCTCGACGGTGCTGGCTTATTGGATTGTGCCGGTGACGATGTTTTTCTTCTGGGTTCGGTATCTGCCGCGGCAGGATTTTCGCGGAACGCTTTTGCATGTTTTGTTGATAACGTTTTCGGTGGCGACGGCAACGTGTGTTCCTTTTGTCGTGTCGCGAGTGCTGCGGCCGGGCGACATCCGTCTGCCCAAATCGAAAAATATCATTCGAATGATCCTGGGGACCACGCGCGCGGCGCTGGCCACCGGTTGCCTTCTTTTTCTTTTCTCGCTCGGCGTGAACCGGGGATTGCCGTTCGACCACGGCACATCGGCGGGAGAATCCCCCGCCGACGTGAAACGCTGGGCCTCCATGGTTTTTCAATCCGTCGGCTACCGTCCCTACGCGGAGGTAACAGAAGCGTCGCTATCGACGCCTCCGCCCCAGGGCGAAGCCTGGACCCAGGAAACCGTCGAAGGAATCGCTGGTGCGCGTCTGAACCAAATGAATTTGCGTTTCGCCCGCGGCTACCGCGCATTTTTGATCAACGCCAAACTCTGGCGCGCCAATCTCGATGGAGCTTACCTTTCCGAAGCGGACCTCAGAGGAAGTAATTTGCGAGAAGCCTTGCTCCGATCGGCCATTTTGGATCGCGCTCAGGCGGCGCACGCGGTTTTGGTCTCAGCCAACGCGACGGGAGCCAATTTGTCCGCGGCGGACCTGCGATTTGCGGATCTCTCGTACGGGACTTTTGAGAACGCGGTGCTTTCGAACGCCCGAGTCTCCGGAGCCTCGCTCTACGCAGTAAATTTGCGAAATGCGCAACTCCTTCGAACGGACCTTTCTCGAACGGACATGCGAGATACCCGGCTTGAACACGCCGTGCTCTCGTTTGCGAATCTGGAACAAACGGATTTGTCCTCCGCCCGGCTTGCGGAAGCGAATCTGACCGGCGCGATTCTCAAGGGCACAATTCTTCTCGATGCCGACTTGAAGAAAGCGGACTTGCGCGGAGCTTTTCTGACCGGCGCGATTTTGAGAGGAGCGGAAATGGATGGCGCGAACCTGGCGGGAGCGGATTTGCGCGGCGCCTCAGGAATCACCGCGTTGCAGGTTTGCTCCGCTCAGCATGGCCGCGCGGCGCTGATGGATCCCGACCTGGCCTCGGAAGTGCAGCTGCGTTGCCCCGGTGCCCAATAGACTGCAAGTAGCAGGACCTCCGTCAAATAGATGAAAATACGCTCTTGGATTTTCATCACCCTCCAAGAGTGATGGTTTTCTGGCCGCCGGATTGATGTGTTAGACTGCGCGAACAGATCGAAGAAATCCATGCCCGCGCCCCTGCAAGACGAAAAGGTGATTCGATTTGGTCCGTACGAGCTTGACCTGGGCGCCCTTGAACTGAGAAAGGCGGGATTTCGAGTAAGGCTGCAGGAACGACCCTTTGAAATCCTCACCATCCTTGTGCAACGCCCCGGCGAAGTGGTCACGCGGGAGGAGTTCCGCCAGCGATTGTGGCCTGCGGACACATTCGTAGATTTCGACCATAGCCTGAATTCAGCAATCAACAAACTACGCCAGGCGCTCAACGACGACGCGGACAATCCGCGCTTCATCGCGACAGCCGGACGCCGCGGGTATCGATTTATCGCCGCCATCAACGGTGGCGCCAAAGCCATAGTGGCGCCGGCCGAAGTAAAACAAGCCACTGAAATTGGAGTAACAGAACCTCAGAAGCCAGCGGCGAAGCGCTGGCGGCGAATCGGGTTAATTGCCGCGAGCGTGGTGACGCTCACAGCCGTTCTGAGCATTGCCTTGCTGTTGCCGCGCCGCACATTGCACGCCATTACAGACCAAGATTCTGTTGTTCTGGCCGATTTTGATAACAGCACCGGCGAAGCCGTTTTTGACGGGGCTTTGAAAGAGGGGCTTGCAGTCCAATTGGCGCAATCTCCTTTTCTACATTTCGTTTCCGAGGATCGGGTGCACGAAACATTGCGATTCATGGGACGCCCCAAAGGAGAACGATTGGTGCTGCCAATCGTGCGTGACGTTTGTGAGCGGTTGCACGCGACTGCATTCGTTGCCGGTTCGATTCGCCCACTGGGCACGCACTATGTGCTGGCAGTAGACGCCGTGAACTGCCAGAACGGAGAGACGCTGGCGCAAGCGCAAGTTGAAGTGCAGTCGCGAGAGCAAGTGCTGAAAGCGCTGGGGCAGGCAGCGCAAATCGTTCGTGCAGACCTGGGTGAGTCTTTGAGTACGCTTCAGAAATACGACGTTCCCGTTCAAGAAGCCAGTACGTCCTCCCTGGAAGCGCTCAAAGCTTATACCCTGGGCGAGGAGGAGCGATCCCGCGGAGACGAGATCGAATCTCTCTCTCTTTTCGCTAACGCCATTAAATTGGACCCCAACTTTGCCATGGCTTATGCGCGCATGGGCGCGGCCTACAACAATCTTGGGGAGAGCCAAAAAGCCGCCGAGTACTTGAAAAAAGCGTTCGACCTCCGGGAACACGTGACCGAAGCGGAGAAGCTTTATCTGGAAATTCGCTACTATCAAATTGTGACCGGAGAGATTGACAAGGCCACGCAGACGTATGAGTTCTGGAAGCAGATTTATCCGCGAGAGTGGACCCCTTACAACGGCCTGTCCGCCCGATATCAAGTCATCGGCGAATATGACAAAGCTGTGGAGAATGCCATCGCCGCGCTCAAACTTGCCCCTGACAATATCCTCCCCTATGCAAACCTGGCAACTTCCTATCGGTCGCTGAACCGCTTTGCGGAAGCGAAAGAGATCTGTGAAAAGGCGATGGCGATTAAGCGGGACAGTTCCTACACGCATGCGGTCAGTTTTGAGATTGGGTTCATCCTGGGTGACAGGGCAGCGATGCAACGCGAACTCGACTGGGCGCGAGGCACGCCGCGCGAGGCAGACATGCTTACTGCAGAGGCCCTCACGGAGATTTTCGAGGGGCGATTGCGCTCCTCCCGCCGTCTTTTTCAAGCGGCCCACCAGGGGGCGCAAAAGCAAGGCCTTCTCGAAAACGCCGCCTTCTCGATGGCTTGGGAGGCACTGGCGGAAGCGGACCTCGGAAATTTCCCGCAGGCGCGGGCGCTCGCGAATAAGGCAATGACGTTAAGTAATGGGATCGATGCCCAAGAGACTGCGGCGGAAGCGCTGGCCCTATCGGGTGATCTCTCGAAGGCCGAAGCGCTTGCTGATGACTTGCACAAGCGATTTCCTCAGCACACTCCGCTCAACGGAGTTTCCCTGCCGACGATCCGCGCCACAATCGCAATGCGCCGCGGCAATCCCGCGCAAGCCGTTGATCTCCTCCAGCCTTCCATCCCTTATGATTTGAGTGAATTCTCAACCCTTGCTGCCCTGTATGTACGCGGGATTGCTTACCTGAGTGCCCGATCCGGAAACGAAGCCGCTCGGGAATTTCAGAAGATTCTGGAGCACAGCGGCATCGCCCCTACTTCACCGCGGCATGCCTTGGCTCGCCTCGGGCTCGCGCGAGCCTATGCCCTGACCGGGGAGAAAGAGAAAAGCCGGGAGACGTATCAAGGGTTCTTTGCCGCCTGGAAAAATGCCGACGCCGACATTCCGATTTTGCACGAAGCCAGAAACGAATTCGCCCGGCTGAAGTAGCTGTCCGTTTAAGGATTAAGAAAATGGACGCGCTTCTATCGCACTCTTGCGGCTTGTACAAAAGCAGCTTCGGGTTCGCCGTTCTGTTCAGGCAGCGCTTGTACCTGAATGTTCACTGGCGCTGCTGCAGTGGGACAGCTCAGGCGCGCTGTGCAGCCGCTCAGAGCCTAGCGAAGTTTCGCGTATTCGGCCTTGGCTTGGATGAGGATGGGGACGTCGGGGTCGGCGTCTTTCCAAAGAGCGAAGAAATCCTGGTAAGCAGCACGGGCCTTAGCGGCGTCGCCCGCGAGAGCGTACGCACGACCCAGTTGGAGATGCGCCAGCGCGCCGATGGGCTCATTCAGAACAACGCCACGATGGTCGAGGATTTTCTGGAACTCGGCTGCGGCTTGAGGGCCTTGATGCAAGGCAAGATAGGCTTCTCCGCGCACGTAGACGGGATATAAGTTGGGCCAGTTGTAGAGGCTGAGCGACGGCAAACCAAGATCATAGGGAGCGGCGGTCGCAAGAATGTCGAGCGCTTGTTGCGGGTGTGCGCGACTGAGCGCGAGCTTTGCGCGAAGCGTGGGCAGGTAATTAAACTGGACGACGGTGTCCTCGGGGAACTTTTTGTCCAAATCGTTGGTCAAGACTAGGGCGCGGCCGTCGTCCCCTGCATAGGCCAGGGCCAGCGCCACGCCGTAATCGATGTCTCGTCCCGTCGAGCGTCCCTTTGCGAGAGTGACCTGCTGGCGCGCTTTGTCTGCTTCGCCGAACAAACCTTCCCGCAAGGCAGAGACGGTATAGTAACCTGCGGCGGCTTCTTTCTCCCCGGCCCGCTCCGCGGAGTTTGCTGCCTGACGGGAGAACTCACGGGCTTTTCCAAGAGATCCGAAATGGGCGGCGGTATCGGCCTCCAAGGCGAATAGCAAGTCTGCGTCGCCCGTGGTGCCAGTGGCGCTGACCACTTGTTGCGCCATTCCGGCAGTATCACCCTGATAGAAGGCAATTCCATAGAGAACGGGTGAAAGACTGGAGTCCAGACCCTTTTCGTGCGCCTTTCTGGCTATAGCTTGAGCCTCCTCGGGTCGATTTAACAAAAGATTGGTGAAGACCACCTCGCGGTAGAAAAAACTTTCGTAGGGGGCCAGACGCAGAGATTCTGAAAATTCTTTGAGGCTAGGTTCATACTGTCCGAGAGTTGTTAAGAACACTCCCAGGTCGAGATGAAAGGTGGGATCCCGCGGGTAGGTTTGCGCGCCAAGGGCAGCGCTGCGCCGTGCTTTGATAAGGTCGCCGGTAACGGAATTGTAGTAGTCGCTCTCAATGAGCAACCTTTCCTGCTCGCTCACTCCAGCGCGCAATTCGAAGGCTTTCCGGGTGTTTTGTACGGACGAACCAGTTTCACCGAGGTTGGTATAAGCGACGCCCATGCCCGAGTAAGCCAGGGCGAAATTAGGGTCGAGTTGGGCGGCTCTTTGAAGAAAAGGCAGCGCCGCGGCGTTATCGCCCGCCCGCCAAGTCTTATAACCTAAATTGTAGGCTTGTAATGCTTCAAGAGAGGGGGTGGTGGCCTGTTCGAGAGGCGTGTTGTATTTTTGCACGGTGCCCAAGGATTCCCCGAGCCTGCTGCGCATTTCTGAAGCCACTTTCCCAAGCGCATCAAGAATATGGCTCTTGTCGCTGGCTCGCGCTTCCGCGATTGCCAGCAAGTCACCGCTTGCGCAGTTAACGGCGCTGAGGATCAGATTGTATTGGGTGCCGAGCAGGGCAATTGAACCGTCCAGCGTTGCGGCGCTGCTGGTTCGCTGACAGATTTCCCGGGCGATCTCAGGGGTGAGCCGCGCACTGGCAGATTGCCCCATCATCCGCAAGGTGTGATGAATGCCTTCGTCGGAGACAAGGCTCAGGAAGGGCGACTGCGCCAACTGGACAGAAAGGCCTTGGCGTAGCGTTCCATCGAATAGCGCATCGCCCGTGGTGTTTGCAAAGTCGGCGAGAACGATGGTGTCTCGGTCGGTGAGTTTTGGCGTGCGGTGGAAGTAGAAGTAGCCAGCCACAGCCAACGCTAGCAGTCCTATGGCAGCGGGGATAATCACTTTCCAGCGTCTTCCTACATGGATTGCGACTTCGGCCTCCGCGGCTACGGGGAAACGGCCCGACTCCGTGTCGCGCTTTAGCCGCATCAGTTCGGAACGCATTTCCGCCGCGCTCTGATAACGCAGGTCCCGGTCTTTCTCCAGAGCCCGGTTGATGATGCGCTCCAAATCAGGCTGCATGTCAGGGTTGAGCCGTAGGGGAGAGAGCGGAGCCCGGTTCATGATGCCGTCGAAGATCACTCCGGTACTCTCACCGCGAAAAGGCAGCGCGCCAGTTGCCATCTCGTATAAGACAACTCCAAACGAGAACAAATCCGTACGTGCGTCCAGTTCCTTTGCGCGCACCTGCTCTGGGGACATATACGCGACGGTGCCGAGTGTGGAACCGGGGCTAGTCAGGAACTCCTCGTCCATCAGGGTTTCTTGGGCCGTCCTTCCCGGCGCTTCCGACACTCGGCTGCCAGCCGGCGTCACTTTCGCCAAACCAAAGTCGAGAATCTTGGCATGCCCACGCTTGGTTACAAAAATGTTGGCGGGTTTGATGTCGCGATGCACGATGCCTTCGGCGTGGGCAGCATCGAGAGCGTCGGCAATCTCGATCGCCAAGGGCACCAGAGTGTCGGTCTCGAGTGGCCGGCCCGCAACCAGGTGCTTCAGGGTGAACCCGTCCAGAAACTCCATGGCGATGAAGGCTTTGCCGTGCTGGTTGTCAATTTCGTAGATGGTGCAGATGTTTGGATGATTCAATGCAGAGGCAGCTTTGGCTTCGCGCTGAAACCGGCTGAGGGCTTGCGGCTCTTTGGCTACCTCGTCGGGCAGGAATTTGAGGGCCACAAAGCGCCCGAGCTTGAGGTCCTCAGCTTTGTAAACCACGCCCATCCCGCCGCCGCCAATCTTTTCGACGATGCGGTAGTGGGAAATGGTTTGCCCAATGAGGGAGAAGGAGTCCTGCATTTGGCGGACATGTTAGGTTGGGGACAGAAACAAGTCAACGAAGAGAAAGAGCAACGTTAGTGAATGAAGGAGTGCGTGTGGCAGAACACCACCGTAGCGCTTGCATTGTGCGAGATGGAAATCAGGAATGGGCGAAATCTAAAAGATTTTATTGAACACCGGCGGTGGCCGCGAATACAGCTCGCGGTTCGTTTTGTTCGGCCGGCAACATTTCCGCCTTGGCGGCAGCCGGAACTGCTTGCGTTGGATAAGTCGCATAGAGGGCCATGCCCGTGAGAAGCGCACCGCCAAGAATATTTCCGATGGTGACGGGAAGCAGGTTCCAAAGAAGGGCTTGAGCGATCGAGATGGGTGCGCCAAGCATCATGCCTGATGGGATCACGAACATATTGACCACGGAGTGTTCGAAGCCGAGGGCGAAGAAAGTCATGATGGGAAGCCACATGGCGACGATTTTCCCGACAGTAGATCGCGAAACCAGGGCCAGCACTGCGCCGATGGTCACCATCCAGTTGCAGAGGACGGCCTTGACCAACGCGGTGCCCCATCCACTTGGGCCTAGCGCCATATAGGCCAGTGTTTTCTTCTGAGCAGCTTGCTTCAGAAGGTCCGCTACCGCGCCGCCATTTCCGGTGTGCCAGTTGGTGATCGCCACATAAAAAAGCGCAGCGTATAGCAAGCTACCAATCAAGTTGCCAAGGTACACCCAAGCCCAATTGCGAAGCAGCTTGGTGATGCGAACTTTTCCTGCCATGACCCCGGCGGGCAAGAGCGCAAAGTTGCCGGTGACCAACTCCAGGCCGAGAAGCACCAGGATCACGAAACCGACGGGGAAGAGAATTGCGCCGACGATGGGTGGAAGTCCTTGCGATAGGACGACGAAGACCAGAGAAGTGGCGTAGCCGAGAAAAGCGCCGGCGAGGATACCGCGAATCAACATGTCGCGGACTGACAGTTCAGACTTTTTTTTCGCCAATTCCACTGCTTCTTGCACGAGATCCAAAGGACGTACATAATCCGCCATGGAAATTCCTCCTCGGGGAAACAATCGGCCATTCAGATTCACTCAATAACAATCGGCTTCCGCGCGCGCTAGCTAAGCGCAACCTGGCCCGCTCCTGGTTCAAGCCGGGCTGGGAGCGGCGGAAACGTGCGCGGGAACCGCCACGAGGCCAAGCCTGCCGTCGCAGCAGCTGTGAAGAGAGGATCGCTGAGTGCCACGTGCTTCCTGGCTTCGACCTCGAAACGATACGACTGGATGACGCTGGCGACGACGTCCGGCAAGGATTCGTCGCACGGAACGGTTTCCAGAATCTCCTGGCCTGCGATGGCGTGAGGGCCGGTCCGTCCGCCGGTGTAGATCGCGACGGCGTCCACAATCTTTCCGTCAATTTTTGCTTTGAAACCGCGAAGGCCGACGTCCGCCGCTTGATGATTGCCGCAGCCCGCGGGGCAGCCGGACCAGTGAATCGTCAGGGGATTCGCGCTGGAACCCATCTTGTTATGAAGAGCCTGGGATAGTTCGATCGCGCGGCTCTTGGTTTCGATCAGGGCTAGGTTGCAATAATCCGTACCGACGCAGGCGACCAGTCCGCGCATAAACGGGGAAGGGCGAGGCGAGAGCTGCTTGAGCAAAGGTTCGGCGAGAAGAGCGGAGACGTGTTTCTGAGGAACATTCGGAATAATCGCATTTTGTGCGGTGGTGAAGCGAATCTCGCCGTTGCCATAGAAATCTGCCAGACGCGCGAGTTCGTCCAAGTGGTCTGGGTTCAGCCGGCCGGTGGGAATGCAGAGACCGACGGCGGCAAGCTCGGGGTGTTTTTGCGAACTTACACCGAGATGGTCGGCATGGGCGGAACCGCGCATATCGCGGCCCTGAAAGGCGAGCTCGCGGCCGAGGCGATGGACAAGTTCGGAGCGCAAGCGCCGAAGACCCCATTCTTCGATCAGGAAAGCGAAACGGCACTTGGAGCGGGCTTCGCGCGGGCCGTGGTCGCGGTAAATCTTGATCAGTTCCAAAACTACCGTGGCCGCCTGGAAGGGCTCGACAAAAACATTGAGAGGCGAGGCAACGGTGAAACCTCCGGAGCCCATCTTGCCGCCGACAAGCACATTGAAGCCGAGCCTTCCGGCCTTTTGCGCGGGAACGAGGGCGATATCCTGCGCTTCACTGTGCGTGCAGTTTTCGGTGCAGCCGGTTACAACGATATTGAATTTTCTCGGCAGATTGGTGAATTCCGGGTTGCCATTGGCGCCGACGATGATGCGATCCAATTCCTGGACGACCGGGGAGGCGTCAAACAATTCATGAGGCGTCAAGCCAGCCATGGCGCAACCGTTGATGTTGCGAACGTTGTCGATGCCAGTCTGTAGCGTGCTAAGGTCTACCCCGCGCAGCTTTTCCCAGATTTCCGGCACGGTGTCGAGGGTGAAACCGCGAAGCTCAATTTGCTGGCGGGTGGTGATATCGAGGACGCTGTTGCCGAGCCGCCGGGAAAGTTCCGCGATGGTGCGCAGCTGGCTGCTCTTCGCAAAACCGTTCGGCATGCGAAGGCGCATCATGAATTTGCCGGGCGTGGGTCTGCGGAAGAATACGCCAACCCACTTCAACAATTCTTTTTCCGCGGGAGTGAGGGCCGCGGCGCCTCGCTCGATGATTTGCGGGAGGTGAGACAGGATGCGCAGGCCGTCGCCGTTCACGGAGGCTTTGTAGCCTTCGACCGCGTTCGCGCCCATGGGGATTACTGGAGGATTTTGAAGGTCCCCTGCGGAGGAAGCATCTTGGGTGGCAGGATTCACGGACGCCTTCCGGGGCTACTTCGAACATTCCGGATGAGGACAGCAGGCTGAAGCAGGCTTGCTCGAAAAGCCATCTTGAGGAGGGCCAAACCCACGAAGGAATAAATGAAACCCAACCAAGCTGGCGAGCAGATCAAACCACTCGCGATAAGCATGGCGAGATGGTGTCATCTTCCGGATGGCACTGGCCAACGCAAAATTTGGCTCGGGCCAATCAAAAATCCGGGGGCTAGCGGCAGTCTTGACGTATTTATGGGCTGCGGGATTTGAACGGGGGAAGTGGCAGCGGTGTCTGGATAGATGAAGGCGCGATATGCGATTTTCAAGGAGAGCCGCCCCCATGAAAAAGATGAGATTCGCTTTTGTTTTGCTAGTAACAATTCTCATCAGCTATGACGGTGGCCACGCACAAGACTTTTCGCCTAAGTCCGTGAGGCGCGGTCCTTAGCAGGTTTCAACCTACATTCACGTGCCCACGTAAATCTTGCGCGGACAAAAAGGGGTAAGATGTGTCAGTGAACTAGAGTCTTTGCGGGTGAGGCGAAGTAAGGGTGAGACCATGAGGGAACGGCTGAGGATGCCGCTGATCCGTGAGAATGGGAAACATCGCGCGGCGAGCTGGGACGAAGCATTGGACCGGGTTGCCGCGGGATTCCGCACGCAAGTCGAAAAGCACGGACCGCGCACGTTTGGGATGTTCAGTTGCTCGAAAACCACGAATGAGCTGAATTACGTGGCGCAAAAATTCGTGCGCTCGGTGATCGGGACGAACAACATCGATAGCTGTAACCGGACTTGACACGCCCCGAGCGTCGCCGGTCTGGCGGCGGTTTTCGGTGCGGGTGGCGGGACAAGTTCGTACCGCGAGATTGAAAAGTGCGAGGTCATCCTGCTGTGGGGGTCGAACGCGCGGGATACCCACCCCATTTTCTTTCACCATGTCCTGAAGGGCGTTCGCAACGGCGCGAAGTTGCACGTAGTGGATCCGCGACGGACGAGTTCGGCGCAATGGGCGGATGTTTGGCTGGGACTCGATGTCGGGAGCGATATTTCCCTGGCCAATGCCATGGGACGAGAAATTATTGCGGCTGGTCTTGCGAACGAGAAATTCATTGAACGCGCCACGAGCGGATTTAATGCGTACCGCGAGTGCGTGGAGAAATACACGCTGGAGCGAGCGGAACGCGAAACCGGGGTTCCTGCGGAGGTGATTCAGCGCACGGCGCACGCTTACGCGAAGGCCAAGAGCGCGCAGATTTGCTGGACGCTGGGGATTACGGAGCACCACAACGCGGTGGACAACGTGGTGGCGTTGATTAATCTGGCGCTGCTAACGGGGCACGTTGGGATGTATGGCAGCGGTGTAAATCCGCTGCGCGGGCAGAACAACGTGCAAGGCGGCGGAGACATGGGCGCGATTCCGGACCGCTTGCCTGGCTTTCAGCATGTGGAAAACGCGGAATTGCGCGCGCAATTCGAACGCGCATGGAACGCGAAGATTGAGCCGAAGCGCGGCTGGCATTTGAGCGCGATGTTCGACGCCATGGAACGCGGGGAACTGACGACGCTGTATGTGCTGGGAGAGAATCCCGTGGATTCGGAGGCGGACCGGAACCGCGCGGTGAAGTTGCTCGGCGGACTGAAATTCATGGTGGTGCAGGATCTTTTTTACACCAAGACGGCGGAAATGGCGGATGTGATTCTCCCTGGATCGGCGGGATGGTGCGAGACCGAAGGGACTGTAACGAGCAGCGAGCGCCGCGTGCAGCGCGTGCGGGCGGCGGTGCCACTCCCCGAAGGCGTGCTTGATGACATGGAAATTGTTTTTCAACTGGCACGCCGATTTGGACACGAGTGGGGAAAACCGGACGCCGAACAAATCTGGAACGAAGTGCGGCAGTTGAGCCCGATGCATGCGGGCATGAGCTACAAGAGATTAGAGGAGCTTGGCGGGATTCAATGGCCGTGCTATGACGAAGCCCATCCTGGCGAAATGTATTTGCACAGCCGACTTTGGCAGGAACCGCTGATCGGTCCGCGCGCACCATTCCATGCGGTGGAGTTCGAGCCGCCTGTGGACGAATTGAACGAGCAGTTTCCCATTCGACTGACGACCGGCCGCCATTTGGATTCCTATAATACGGGGGCGCAGAGCGAACGATTTCCTTCGCCGCTGCGGCGCGCTGCAACGATTGATCTTTCGCCCGAAGATGGAAAGCGCTATGAAGTCGGCGAAGGAGAGAGAGTGCGCATCAGTTCGCGGCGCGGATCGGTGATCGCCCCGGTGCGTTTCGATCCGGGATTGCGGCCGGGCCTGGCGTTTCTTTCCGTACATTTTCACGAGCAGGTGGCCACGAACGATTTGACGATTGACGCGGTGGATCCCAAGTCTGGAACGTCCGAGTTCAAGGCCACGGCGATTCGCATCGAGAAATGCCGAGACAATTGAGTGGACCTGCACCTAACGAACGCGAAACCATCTGCTGAAGAAAAAACCGCCGTCGATGCGCTGCTGGGTGAACCGGAGTCCGGTTGGGACGGCGGAGCGCGGCAGATTGAGCGCGATGGGCGTGTGGCTTTCGGTCAAGATGGGGCGCACTCGCAGAGGCACCTCCTGCTTCCTGTACTGCATGCGATTCAAGAACGAATTGGGTGGATCAGTCACGGCGCGCTGAACTATGCGTCGCTGCGATTGAACGTGGGGCCGGCCGAAGTGCACGGCGTCGCTTCCTTTTATGGGATGTTTTCGCTGTTGCCGCGGCCTCCTGTGACTGTGCATGTTTGCGATGACATCGCCTGCTTGACTCGTGGAGCAGACTCGGTGTGCGAGGACCTGGAGAAAAAACTCGGCCAGGCGGGATCGCCTTGCGACGGTGGACGAGCAAGTTGGCAACGCAGCGCGTGCTTGGGACTTTGCGAGCGCGCGCCGGCGGCGTTGATCACCGCGGCGGGAAAGAGTCCACGCGAGCACGTCTTGGCTCCTGTCACACTGGAGAGCATTTCTTCCGCTCTGCGGGATGCCGTGGACGGCAAGCTTTCCGTTCAAGCGGACAATCTGGATACGAACCTCTCCGTCCCGCAGGCGGGGCAAGCGCAGCTGCGGCTCTTGCGCCGAGTCGGGCAGGTCGATGCAGCAAATCTCGAAGACTATCAGCGTGCCGGTGGATATGTAGCGTTGCGCCGCGCGATCGAATGGGGAGCCGAGCGCGTCATTCGCGAAGTCATCGATTCGAAATTGGTGGGACGCGGGGGCGCCGCGTTTCCTACTGGAAAAAAGTGGGAGGCCGTGCATCTGCAGCGACATCTCGGCCGTCCGCATTATGTGATTTGCAATGCGGATGAATCGGAGCCCGGGACATTCAAAGATCGCATCGTGATGGAGGGTGATCCGTTTGCGGTGCTCGAAGGAATGACCATCGCCGCGTTCGCGGTTGGCGCGCAGCAAGGCTACATCTACGTTCGCGCTGAGTACCCGCTGGCGGCGGAGCGGCTGAGCCACGCGATTCGAATGGCTCGCGGCCAGGGACTCTTGGGTGGCGACATTCTCGGCGGCGGATTTCGTTTTGATGTCGAACTTCGACGCGGCGCTGGCGCGTACATTTGCGGGGAAGAGACAGCGCTGTTCAATTCCATCGAAGGCTATCGCGGGGAACCGCGCAACAAGCCGCCGTTTCCCACGCAGTCCGGTTTGTTCCGCCAGCCGACGGTGGTGAACAACGTCGAGACGCTGATCAATATTCCGGAGATTCTTTTGAACGGCGGGGCGGCGTACGCGAAAATCGGGACGCCGAATTCCTCTGGGTACCGTTTGTTTTGCATTTCGGGGCACGTGGCGCGACCGGGCGTGTATGAAACGCCTTACGGCCTGACTCTGCGGCAGGTCATTGAAATGTCTGGCGGCGTTGCGGGGACTGGGCGCTTGCAGGCGGTGCTGCTCGGTGGAGCGGCGGGTAGTTTTGCCTCGCCCGCGGAATTGGACACCCCGTTGACGTTTGAAGGAACGCGCGCGATCGGGGCGACCCTTGGCTCTGGAGTCGTGATGCTGTTCGATGATTCCATTGACATGAAGCGGATCCTCCTGCGCATTGCGGCATTTTTTCGTAGCGAGACTTGCGGGCAGTGCGTGCCGTGCCGCGTTGGCACCCTTCGTCAAGAAGAAACGCTGCAGCGGCTGGTGCGACGCGAGACGATCGGTTCGGTCGCCGAAGAAAGCAACACATTGAAGGAGATGGCGCAGGCGATGCGGGATGCTTCGATTTGCGGTTTAGGGCAAACAGCGTCCAGCGCGATTCTTTCGGCGATGAATCGGTGGAGCCTATTTTCATGAGCGAGCAGGCCCAAGGACCATCTCTCTTGATTCCTCTACCGCGGGCACCCATCCCGCAGATACCTGCAGCCGCTGCACGCCCGGAAATTGAAATCATTATTGACGACAAGCGCGTCTCGGTCCCGGAAGACGCGACGATTCTGGAAGCCACGCGAAAACTCGGCATCGAGACGCCGACGCTCTGCTTCCTCGAGACACTCACTCCCGTGAATGCCTGCCGCGTCTGCGTGGTGGAAGTGGAAGGCTCCCGCACCCTAGTTCCCGCATGCTCGCGAAGAGCCGAGGCAGGCATGATCGTTCATACGGAGTCGGAGCGCGTACGGCTGAGCCGCCGGCTAGTGCTGGAATTTCTGGCGTCCTCTGTGGACGTTTCGACGGCCCCGGCGCTGCAAGGTTACCTGCAGCGCTATGGCGCGCACCCCGAACGATTTGGCGCACGCGCCCAGACTGTGGCGCAGCCAGCGAAGATCGACAACGACCTCTACATGCGCGACTACTCGAAGTGCATCCTCTGCTACAAGTGCGTGGAAGTGTGCGGCGTGGATGCGCAGAATACGTTTGCCATCGGCGTCGCGGGGCGCGGTCTTTCCGCCCATATCTCCACGGAGTTTGATATCCCGCTGCCGGAATCCGCTTGCGTTTACTGCGGGAACTGCATCGGCGTGTGCCCCACAGGCGCGCTCATGTTCAAGACCGAGTACGACATGCGGGCCGCGGGCACCTGGAACGAGTCACAGCAAAAGCGCACGCAAACGATCTGTCCGTATTGCGGCGTGGGCTGCGAACTGACGGTGCACGCGCAACAGGGTCAAATCGTGAAAGTGTCTTCGCCCCTCGACCACTCCGTCACGCAGGGAAACCTGTGCATCAAGGGACGCTTCGGCTGGCAATTCACGCAAATCTTCGATAAAGGCTCAGACGCGAAGTAAACGACCCACTCGATGCTGAATCAATCGAGTTTTTGCAGGTAGTCGAAATTGACCTTGATGGCGTCCAGCGCCGGCATGCTGGTGAACGGGGGCTCCTGCTCCACGTAGAACCACTCGACTTCCGATTTCTTTGCGGCAGCAAAAATGGGCCGGTAATCAATGTGACCACGCCCGAGTTCGGCAGGTTTCGGCCGAGAGCTCTCGTCGAGGCCCACGCTCGGAGCTGCGGTAGGCTGGAAGTCCTTGATGTGTAGCAGGCGATAGCGGTTTGGATATTTCGCGATATAGGCGGCAGGGTCGTGACCGGCTGCGACCATCCACCCGCAGTCGAGCTCGAACTTCACCAAGCCCGGATCCGTGCCGCGGAGCAATTCGTCGTAGCCGATCCCGCCAGGAAACGGTTTGAACTCGAAATTGTGATTGTGATATCCGAATTGCAGGCCGGCTTTTTTTGCTTGCTCGCCCATCTCGTTGCAGCGTTGCGCCATGGACTTGTAGTCGTCCAATGTAAGGGCAGCCATCTGCGCCATGAACGCCTTCATATCGAACTTAGCGGGGCTCGGCGGCTTCGGCAAAGTGACGGAAGAGATGACGTACTTGGCTCCGAGCTCGCTGGCAAGGGGCATGGCCTCCTCCATTCCTCCCCTGCCGATATGCACGCTGCCGCAATGGAGTCCCGCCGCTTGCAGCGAACTCTTGATTTCGGCGGGCTTCTTGCCAAAGACTCCGGCCAGTTCGACTTCACGGTATCCGATCGCGGCGATTTGGCGCAGAGTCCCGTCGTAATCCTTTTCGAGTTGCGCGCTAACGGTGTAGAGCTGAAGGCCTATGGGCTTTCCCAGCGGGTTCGCAAGAAGACGTGAAGCGTGGCCAAGAGCGAAGGAACTCGCGGCCAGCGCGCTGCCTGTACCGATCAGAAATTCTCGTCGCGATGAATTCACTGTTGGCTCCTGGCTTTGGAACGCACGGGTCTAAAGACCCGCCACTACGAAGGAGAATTAGACCTCTTCCCCGAAGCGCTTGATGTCTTCAGGGCCTTCCTTCAATGGGCCGACGTTACGCCCTTGAACGAGCTCGCGGATTTGCTCGACGATGTCGGGATTCGCCAGCGTGGTGATGTCGCCGGTGTCCATGTGGTTGGAAATGGCGGCGAGCACACGGCGCATGATTTTGCCGGAGCGGGTCTTCGGCATGTCCGGGACGACGTGGATGGATTTTGGCCGGGCGATTTTGCCGATCATGGTTTCGATTACGGATTTGACCTTGTCCTGAATGGCCTTGGTCGTCGGGACGCCGGGCTTCAATGAAATGTAGACGACGGGGACGCGGCCCTTGACTTCGTCGACTTCGGGAACGACGGCGGCTTCCGCGATTTCCCCAATCGTGAGGCAAGCGGATTCGACTTCCTTGGTGCCCAGGCGATGGCCGGCTACGTTAATGACGTCATCGACGCGGCCGAGGATGCGATAGTAGCCGTCGGCAGGAAGCACGGCGCCATCCGCGGCGTAGTAAGGCCAATCGCGCCAGTCCTTGCTCTTCGGTTTCTTGTTGTACTTTTTGTAGTACTGAGTGACGAAACGCTCTGGGTCGCCCCAGATTGTCTGCATGATGCCTGGCCAGGGATTGCGGATGCAAATATTGCCGGCGTTTCCCGACCCGGCTTTCACTTCATTTCCATTTTCATCCCAGATGACTGGATAAATTCCAAGCACGCCGGGGCCGGCGCTGCCCGGCTTCATGGGATCGAGGGCGGGCTTGGTGGTGCAAAGGAAACCGCCGGTCTCCGTTTGCCACCAGGTGTCCACGATGACAGCCTGGCCCTTGCCAACATTGTTGTAGTACCACTTCCAGACCTCCGGCTCGATGGGTTCGCCGACCGTGGTCATGTGCTTGAATTTGTAGTTGTAAATTTTTGGCTCGTGGAAGCCGGCTTTCCGCAGCATGCGTATGGCGGTAGGCGAAGTGTGGAAGATGTTGACGTCCAGGCGCTCGGCGATGCGCCAGGGGCGGCCGGCGTCGGGAAATTGCGGAACGCCTTCGTAGAGTACGCTGGTGGCGGCGAGCGCCATTGGCCCGTACACAATATAGGAATGCCCGGTAATCCAGCCGATATCGGCCATGCACCAGTAGACGTCTTCCGGATGAATGTCCTGGTAATACTTCGCCGTGCCGGCCACGTAGGCGAGGTAACCGCCGGTGCGGTGCTGGCAGCCCTTTGGTTTGCCGGTCGTGCCGCTGGTATACATCAGGAAGAGTGGAGCTTCCGAGTCCAGCGAGACGGGCTCGACGATCTGGTTGCGGTAATCTTTCAGCACATCGTCGACGAAGTAGTCGCGGCCCATGATCATGGGTGTGTCGGACGAATATTTTCCGGGATAGCGCTTCCACACCAGGACCTTTTCGATCCCCTGGTTTTCCTTCAACGCGGTTTCCACGGCGATATCCGCACTCGCTTTGTGATCCACCCACTTGCCATTGCGGCTGTAGCCGTCGGCGTAAATCAGGACGCGACTGCCGGAATCCGCGGCGCGCAGCCCGCAGGCTTCGCCGCTGAATCCGCCGAAGACGACCGAATGAACGACGCCGAGCCGCGCGCAGGCCAGCATGGTGATCGGCAACTCCGGAATCATCGGCATGTGGATGGTGACGCGATCGCCGGTCTTCAATCCGGCGAAATCGCGAAGCATCGCCGCAACTTCGTTGACGCGTTTGTACATCTCCTGGTAGGTGATAACGACAGGGGATTCGGTTTCCTGTTCGGGAACGAAGATCAACGCAGCCTTGTTCTTGTGCTTGGCGAGGTGGCGGTCCACGCAGTTGTAGCAGGCGTTGAGCTTGCCGCCGACGAACCATTTCCAGAACGGCGGCTTGCTGGTGTCCAGCGTCTTGCGCCAGGGTTTGTCCCAGTCCAGAAGGGAAGCGTAGTGGTCGAAGCACTCCGGAAAATGTTTTTCGCTGAATTTTTTGACGAAGGCGGGATCGGCGAGATTGGCCTGGGCGATGAATTCTTTGGAGGGACGGTAATACTCTTCTTCTTTCCAGTGGACGGCGATCTGCGCTTCGGTGAGCTTCTGCTTGCCTTTGGATTCTTTCGCAGCTAGTTTCGGTCGGACGGTGGCCACGGCGGCAACTCCCCTTCGAAGAATAAATTCGATTGTTATGCAACAACGAGGGACGGCGTGATGCGGGCAAACTCATGTCCTATAAGGAAGGAGTGTGCCCGCCAAAAATGATGCTCCCGCGGGGCGCGGGAGTCAATCCGCGCAGCCGCGTTATTTCATGCCGCCGACTTCGTCCCAGATGAGCGTGCCGTGTGTTTCCTTTAGCAGCAGACCACCAACGACGAAGGTCAAGCTTGCCACGATCATCGGGTAGTATAGGCCGGCGAGAATATTCCCGGTCGCTGCGCAGCTCCATAATCCAATGAGCGGCAATAGGCCGCCAAAAACGCCGTTGCCGATGTGATAAGGAAGTGAAAGTGACGTATAGCGAATCTTCGCCGGGAAAGCCTCTACGAGATATGCCGCGATTGGGCCGTACACCATGCAGACGTAAATCACCTGGATAAAGACCAAAAAAACCAGCATCGGCACATTCGGGTTGGGCGCCTCCTTAGCTGGGACCAGCGCATTGGTCGCAGGGTCGGTAGTCATTGCGGTCAAATTGATGGCGCCGGTCACTTTGTTCTTCGCAGATTTCACCGTGACAACGTTGTTACCCGCAGCGACCTGCATCGCTTTGTAAATCGGAATGTAAGTAACGACAGCGAGCAGACAAGCTCCCATCATGAGCCACTTGCGGCCGACCCTGTCCGAGATCGCCCCGAAGACCGTGAAGAAGGGCATGGCACAGAGCAAAGCAATAGCAATGATAATGTTCGCGGTCTTGGTGTTCACCTTGAGGATCGTCTGCAGGTAGAAGAGAGCATAAAACTGGCCGGTGTACCATACGACGCCCTGTCCGGCTGTAGCGCCGAAAAGAGATATAAGCACGCGCTTGAGATTCTCCCATTTGCCGAACGCATCTTTGAGAGGCTGAGCCGAGGTCATGCCCGCGCTCTTGATGGAGGAGAAGATTGGAGATTCCTTCATCTTCAAGCGGATGTAAAGCGAGATGCTGACCAGGATGATCGAAATAAGAAAAGGAACCCGCCAGCCCCAGGCGCTGAAGGAATCTTTGCTCATGGACTGCTGCGTGAGCAGGATCACAATGAGGGATACGAACAGACCAAGAGTCGCCGTAATCTGGATGAAGCTGGTGTAGAAGCCACGCTTGGTGTCGGGCACGTGCTCGGCCACATAAACAGCCGCCCCGCCGTACTCACCCCCGAGGGCCAACCCTTGTAACACGCGGATAAGAATCAGCGTGATCGGGGAGAACCAGCCAGCAGTGCTATAGACGGGCAGGAGGCCAATCAGAAATGTTGCGCCGCCCATGATGGTCAGAGTCACGAGAAAGGCATATTTCCGCCCGACCAAATCGCCTATGCGACCGAAGAAAAGCGCGCCGAAAGGTCGCACCAGGAAGCCCACAGCAAACGTCGCCAGATAGGCGACGTAGGCAAACGTATCGTTTCCGGGAGGATAAAACTTGAGCGCGAGGACGGCTGCCAAGCTGCCGAAAATATAGAAGTCGTACCACTCAATCATGGTTCCAACACTGGAGGCCATAATCACCCTCCAGATGCTGTATTCGGCAGTACCGCCCATCGGAATTGCGTCTGCACGGCTGGCCATGCTTCCTCCTGTAAATTCCCATCTCTTGCGACAGCGTGACGCTGGCCGATCGCTCACGGGAGCAAGGCCACGCGGCACACCTCACCTGACGTCTCGTTTTCCCTTCCTTTGAATCCCCCCTGTGGCACGCCTTTGGGGTGCGGGCCAGGTCTTCAGTGGCGGAAGGGCACTGGAATGCCCCCGTTCATATACGGGTCGGCGTTCGTTGTCAAGAAATGACTTAGCGCAGAACTGGAGTCGGCCGGTCGTCGATTCCGGCCACTTTGCCTGACCTAGGTGTTGCGCGCTCTTTGGAGGACGAACGCGATTCGTGGTAAAACTTCCGCTTGAACCCGCACAACGCCATCTTCCTCTTTTTTGCCGGCGCCCTAGGGGGCGGAATCAACGCTGTTGCGGGCGGCGGAAGCTTCGTCGCCTTCCCCGCCCTTTTGTTTACCGGCGTTCCCCCCATCCCCGCCAACGCTACCAACACGCTGGCACTGGTGGTGGGCACAACGGCGAGCAGCGGCGCCTATCCCCAGAAACTGAACATTCCGCGCCGCGTCATGATTCCTCTCGTGCTAACCAGCATCCTCGGCGGTCTGGCGGGCGCCTTTCTCCTGATCAAGACGCCCGCGCAAACTTTCCTGCACGTTCTTCCGTGGCTCATGCTCGCCGCGACGTTGTTGTTCGCCTTCGGCAAGCATCTCACTGGGCGCATTTCGGCCGGCATTTCGCACGATGCCACGAACGCCTCCGTCGCTGGCGCCTCCCTATTTGAGTTGATTGTCGCCGTATACGGCGGCTATTTCGGCGGTGGCATCGGCATCATGAATTTGGCCATGCTCTCCGCTCTCGGCATGACCGACATTCACGCCATGAACAAGCTCAAAGTCATCCTCGGCGGAGTTATCAACGGGGTTGCCGCCGCGACTTTCATCGTGACCGGCGCCATCGTCTGGCCGCAAGCCAGCGTCATGATTGCGGGCTCCTTGATCGGCGGTTACTCCAGCGCGCACTTTGCGCAAAAGCTCCCGCAAGCCTGGATCAAGTCCTTCGTCATTCTGGTGGGCACCGCCATGATCATCTATTTCTTCATTCGCGGCTATCGATAGGCCATTCACACAAATCTTTAGTCTTGCACCTCGCTCGATTTTTCTTTCCCCCTCAACTGCTTTTGATATAGTGCGCGCTATATGTCCATCCTCGGCGCCCACCCACAAGCACGAACCGACCCAGCAACGCCGCTCACGCGAAATCAAATCCGGGGCTTCTGGGCTTCGTGGGGAGGCTGGACGCTCGACGGCATGGATTCTTTCATCTATGCCCTGGTGCTCGTGCCTTCTCTACGCGATCTGCTACCGCATTCCGGCATCGCCGCTACGAAAGCCAATGTTGGCCGCTATGGTGGCCTGCTTTTCGCCCTTTTCTTGATTGGATGGGGTCTGGCGTTTCTGTGGGGGCCCATCGGCGATAAATTTGGACGGGTGCGAACGCTGATGCTGACGGTTGTCTGGTACTCGGTTTTCACCTTTCTCAGCGCCCTAGTCGCAAACGTTTGGCAGTTGGCGGCATTGCGTCTGCTAGCCGGGATCGGCATCGGCGGCGAGTGGGCCATGGGTGGCACGTTCGTCGCGGAAGAATGGCCGGAGAACCGCCGCCGCAACGGCGCGGGCTACATGCACACCGGATATTATGTGGGGATTTTCCTGGCGGCCCTTCTGAACTATCTGATCGGAAGTAAATTTGGATGGCGCTGGATGTTTGCTGTTGGCGGTTTGCCCGCCCTCTTGCTGGCGTGGGTGCGCCATGGCGTCACCGAACCGGAGCGATGGCAGAAGAAAGAAAAAGTCGTTCATACGTGGCGAATCTGGCAGCCCTTCGCCACGTTATTTTCCAAGACGCTCCGCCGCCGCACCATCTTAAACACGTTATATATGCTGGCTTCCATCTGTGGCCTCTGGGCTGGTACCGTGTACGTGCCCGCTGCTGTGACCGCGCTCTCGGAAGCCGCGGGCCGAGTCGGGCCGCAAGCGGCGCAACTCGCTTCCTCCGCGGCCATGCTCGTGGCCTTCGCCACGATTCTCGGGTGCCTGGCAATGCCGGGGCTCGCGGAAAAATTCGGGCGGCGCGGGGCGCTCGCCCTTTATTTCGCCTTGATGGCGATCTTCATCGCGCTCACGTTTGGAAAAGTCTTCTATCTTGGCGCTGCGGCGCTTCCGTGGTTCTTTGTGTGCCTTTTCTTCCTCGGTTTTGGCGGCGCAAATTTTGCGGTTTACACGCTGTGGCTGCCGGAACAATATCCCACCGAGTGCCGGGCCAGCGCTTTCGCCTTCTCCACCTCCTTCGCGCGATTTGGCGGAGCGGGGATCACATTTCTCGTCGGCGCCGGCGTCCAGCATTTTCAATCGCTCGGAATACCGGTCGCCCTGACTTCCATCGCTTTTGCGATTGGTTTGCTCTTGATACCTTTTGGCACTGAGACGCGCGGGCAAATCCTGCCAGCGTAGCTTCACAGAAAAGGTGAGTTAGACATGGCCGAAGTGGAGACCAAAGTTTTTCCCATCGAAGCATTGCGCGAGTTCAGCACTCGCGTGTTTATCCATCTCGGTGTTCCCAAGATCGACGCCGCTCAGGCCGCCGATGTCCTCGCCACAGCCGACCTGCGCGGGATTGACTCCCATGGCGTCGCCCGCCTGCATACCTACTTCGACATGCTCGCCCTGCGCCGCATCAATCCCTTGCCGGAAATCAAAGTGCTGCGCTCCACACCCAGCACCGCCACGATCGATGGCGACAATGGCCTCGGCCTTGTCGTCGGCCCGCACGCCAATCGCTTCGCCATGGACATGGCCGAACGTTTTGGCTCCGGCTGGGTCAGCGTGCAAAACACCAATCACTACGGCATCGCCGGCTACTACGTTTTGAAGGCTCTGGAGCGCAACCTCATCGGCTGGGCCATGACCAATTCCACAAAGCTGGTCGCGCCCTTGTGGGGCGCTGAACGCATGCTCGGCACCAATCCCATCGCCATCGGTTTTCCCGGCATGGAAGAGCCGCCCATCGTGATCGACATGGCTACCAGTGCTGCCGCCTACGGAAAAATCGAAATCGCGCGCCGGCGCGGCGAGCCCATTCCCAAAGGCTGGGCCATCAACGGAGAAGGCCGCGACACAACGAATCCCAATGACATGATCGACGGCGGCGCGCTCTTGCCGCTGGGTTCCGACCGCGACCGCGGCGGACACAAAGGCTACGGCTTGGCCATTATGGTGGATATCTTGTGCGGCGCTTTGAGCGGCGCGAACTGGGGACCATTCACGCCGCCGTTTGCTCTCCAACAAGAATTCCCCAAGCGCAGCGTCGGCAATGGCATCGGCCATTTCTTTGGCGCCATGCAAATCGACGGCTTCATCGACCGCGATTCCTTCAAGCGCCAGATCGATGACTACATCCGAACGTTCCGCGCCACCAAGCCTGCACCCGGCACCAACGGCCCGCTGATTCCCGGCGACCCCGAACGCGAAGCCGAAGTGCTCCGCCGCAAAAATGGCGTCCCCTTAGTAATGCCCGTCGTCGAAGAATTGCGCGATATTTCCAAAAAAACCGGCATCCCCTTCGAGTAGGAATTGGTAGGAATGGTCTAAAGCCGTAGTGATTCGATCGACTCGCCGCGAATCGACGCATCCAGGATTTGGATCGTGTGCACCACGGGAGTTCTCTGCCCGCATCGAGCCAGCGCGGATTGCATCTGCAGAAGGCATCCGGGGTTTCCCGTTGCCACCACGTCGGCCTTCAGCGGCTCAATGAGCTGCGCTTTGCGGTCTCCCAGTTCGTTGGCCGCATCCGGCTGCACCAGGTTAAAAATTCCCGCCGAGCCGCAGCAGATCGCGGCCTCCGGAATCTCCGCAAGCTCCAGTCCGGGAATGCTCGAAAGCAGTGCGCGCGGCTGCAATCTAACGCCTTGCGCATGCTGCAAGTGACACGAATCGTGAAATGCCACGCGCAGTTTCAACCGCTGGCGTTTCGCGCGCGGCTCGAGTTCGCTCAACACTTCGCTGATGTCTTTGCACTTCGCCGCGAACACTTTCGCGCGCTCTGCGTATTTCGGATCGTCGCGGAGCAAATGCCCGTACTCTTTCACATTCGATCCGCAACCGGCCGCGTTGGTTACCACTGTCTCGACGTTCGCGCGTTCGAACGCGTCAATCGTCTTCTTTGCCAGTTCCACCGCCGCAGCTTCTTCTCCTGCGTGCACTAGCAGTGCCCCACAACAAGGTTGCTCCTGCGGCGCAACGACTTCGCAGCCTTCCGCGGCGAGCACCCGCGCCGTCGCGGCATTCACTTGCGAAAAGAATTCTCGCTGTACACAACCCAGCAGCAATCCAACCCGCCGCCGCTTCGTGCCAACAGCCGGTGTGACTTCCGCAACCGCTGCTTTCGGGCCTAGCTTCGGAAGAAGCGCCTCCATCGCCTGCAGTTTCTTAGGTAACAATTTCAGTAAACCCAATCCGCGCACTACTGCCTGTACTCCCGTCTTCTGATAAACCAGCAACGGCAAGCGCATTCGCCGCAAGCGATCCGGCTGCGTGAAATTCTCGAACATAAATCGCCGGTGCCGTTTTTCTCCCCGTGGGCGCTCCGTCTTTCGTTCGATCTGCGCGCGCGTAGCCTCGATCAGTTTTCCGTAGTCCACGCCGGAAGGGCACGCCGTCATGCAAGCCATACAGCCGAGGCAGCTGTCAAAATGGCTCACCCAATTCGCATTCATTTCCGCCGCGCCCTCGCTCGCCAGCTTCATCAGGTAAATCCGCCCGCGCGGCGAATCCATTTCCTGTCCCCATAAAACGTAAGTGGGACACACCGGCAGGCAAAATCCACAATGCACGCACTGTTCGATGATCGCGTTTGAAGGCGGATGGTGCGCATCAAAGGCACTCGACTTCGGCATATTTGGTGTTGTAGTCATTTCATTCCATGAATCACGCGGACTGCTTGCTCAATGCACGGTCTAAATCTTCTTGCAGAGTTTCTGGTGCTGCGTCCAGCAGCTCCGCGCGACCGTACTTGTGGCTCTTCCGCAACTGCACGTTGGACTTCTTCGCTTCGATCGCCCGTCCCGTCACCTCGATGCGGATTGGTCTCTTGGTGTCCGACCAGCGATGAAGGCGAAACGGCTCACAGGGAAATGAATCATAGTCCATGAGCCACTGGCCAACGAGCAGCAGGGCTTTCCCGCCGCCCACGAAAAAGCACAGCGCCGGACCATCGTCACCGATGAATTCGATATCCACGACACGGGAAGCCGAGACTTCAAGGACCTCGACCGCTTTGGCATCTGCCTTTTGAGACTCGCGCCTTTTCACTTCCCGGAAGAAGCTGATATTTGAATAAAAGGAGGCCGCGAAAAGGACCACGCTCGCTGCTGCGGCTCCCCACACCGAGCGCCAGAAGAAATAAACGACGCCGAACACCAGCGCGCAAACCGGAAGCAACGTCAGAAGGATGTTGCGCCCTATCGAAACTTGACCATGCGCAAACGCTTTCAAGTCATGGTCGTCGGCTGCGCGGCTTTTGATTGTAAGCATCGCTATACTTTTCAGATGCCTCCGACGAAGCGGCCTGGGTTCAGGGTGTTTTTTGGATCGAGCCTCTGTTTCACCGCCTTCATCAACGGGAGCGCGTCTCCCACATCACCCCAGGCTTCAAACTCCGCCATTTTTCCCCATCGATGCAGCGCGACGAGCGATCCGCCGTGTTTTTCCATCTCCACCCGCAGCAGTTGCAGCGCGCCCTTCAGAGCGGCCGGCTTGCCTTCCAGGCGAACCCATCCGAGTCCCGTCGCATACACCAGCGCGCGCCAGCGAAGCTGATGTAATTTTGCCGCGTGCTCGACCCCGCCCACGGTGCGCGCCATTTCTCCGGGCAAGATGCTTATCTTCGCAATCGTTGTCGTGGTCGGATCCTTGGAGCTCCACAGTTCCTCGCGCGCGGCCCAAGTCGGAGTGGAAGCCTCCATCACGTTTGCGGGCGCGGCCAAGCTTCGCAGTTGCAATTCCTGCGCCGTGAGCCCGGCCTCCGTGCCTTCAAAGAGAATGTCAGAGAACGGTGGAGCTTCATCCGAAAAATGTGACTGCAGAAAGGTGTGCGCGAGTTTCGAATCCTGAACCGCAAGCACGAACCTTTGCGTTTCATCCGCGTTCGCGGCAGAAATGGAAAATGACCGCGTGTTTCGGGGAAGTGGATGAAGGCGAAAAACAGCGCGCGTAATAATGCCAAGCGTGCCGAGTGCTCCCGTGACCAGCTTCGGCAAGTCATACCCAGCCACGTTTTTGACTACCTTACCGCCGCTGCTCGCGAGCGTGCCGTCCGACAACGCCATCGTTACGCCGATGATCAAATCCCGCAGCGCGCCAAAACGCAGGCGTAGCGCACCACTGTCGTTGGTGGAAAGCACCCCGCCGACGGTGGCTTTCTCGGGCCACAGCGGATCAAGCGCCAGTCGTTGCCCATGCTCCGCCAGCGTCTCCTGCAATCTTTGAATGGTGCAGCCCGCTTCAACGCTTACGGTAAGGTCCGCCCAGGCATGCTCGATGATTTCCGTCATCCGCACGGTCGACAGAATCAAATCCGCCCGCGTCGGCGGATTTCCCCACCCCAGCTTTGTCCCGCCGCCCCGCGGAATCACCGTTAGCCCCGCCTCGTTCGAAAGCCGTAAGACCTCGGCAAGCTCGCTCTCCGTTCCCGGCTCAATCACCAGTTTTGGCTGCACTCCCCCGATGGCATCTGCGGCCGGCGCCGCCCGCACGTTCTCATTCCCCACAAGCGCTATGATTTTGTACCGCAGGGATGAATGCAAGCCGCTGGATTCGGATTTGGTTGCGGCGTCCATGGGTGGGTGTCAGTAGCGCTCCGCGAGCCCTGCGGATTCCGCTGGGTGCGCCACATATTCGCCAGGTTTTTCGCCGCACAGGCGTGGCGTCGGAAAGACTTTCGTGGGATTTGAGAGCTGCAACGGGTCGAAAGCGCAACGCACTCGCTGCATCGTCGCCAAATCCGGCTCCGCAAACATTTTCGACATTGCTTTCTTTTTGTCCTCGCCCACGCCGTGCTCCCCGGTGATCGAGCCGCCCGCCTCAATGCACAACTCCAGGATTCTCGCCGAGAGCGCTTCCGCCGCCTTTTCCTGCCCGGCGATGCGGCGATCGTAAAGGACCAACGGATGCAAGTTTCCGTCACCCGCGTGAAACACATTCGCTACGCGCACGCCTGCTTCCTCGCTAAGCCTGGTAATCTCACTCATCACGCGCGGAAGCGCCGTACGCGGAATCACTCCGTCCTGCACGATATAATTCGGCGAAATCCGGCCCATCGCCGCAAATGCTGCCTTGCGCCCTTTCCACACCAGCGCGCGCTCCGCATCCGACTGGGCTACGCGAATCTCCGACGCTCCATTCGAACGGCATATTGCGTTCACATCGGTCATCAGCGCTTCGACTTCCGCCACGGGTCCGTCGAGTTCGACGAGCAGCAAGCCCCCGCAATTCGGATAGTGCGCATGAACTGCCGCTTCCGCCGCTTGAATCGCCAGGTTGTCCATCATTTCGATCGCGGCAGGAAGCATGCCCGCCGCAATGATGTCGCTCACTGCTGCGCCCGCTTCATTTGTGGATGGGAAAGCCGCCAGCAGCGTTCGAATGCACTCGGGCCGCTTCACAATGCGCAAAATAATCTTGGTAGCCACGCCGAGCGTGCCTTCCGAGCCCACGAAAACTCCCGCAAGATCGTAACCGGGCGCATCGAGCGTTTTTCCGCCGAAATGCACCAACGATCCATCAGAAAGGACAACTTCCAGCCCCAACACATGCGTCGTCGTAAATCCGTACTTCAGGCAATGTGCCCCGCCGGAATTTTCCGCGACGTTTCCGCCGATGCTGCAGATGGATTGTGAAGAAGGATCAGGAGCGTAGAAATAATCCTGCGGCGACACGCGTCCGGTCACATCCAGATTGATAACTCCAGGCTCCACGACCACGCGCGCATTGGGAAAATCAACCTCGAGAATGCGATTCATCCGCGCCAGGCTAATCACAATCCCGTTCTGAACCGGCAGCGCCCCGCCGCTCAATCCTGTGCCCGAACCGCGCGCCACGAACGGCATTCGTTCACGGTGGCAGATTCGAACAATTGCTTGAACTTGTTCCGTCGAATTGGGCAGCAGCACCGCGCGCGGCATCACGCGGAAATTCGTCAATCCATCGCACTCGTAGGTGTGCAGTTCTTCCGGCGAAGAAATCAGGCCGCGCCCGTCGACGATCCCGCGAAACTCATCCAGAATGCGTGCTTCCATAGGGTTCACTCACGGAATCAAGTAGCAGCTTGCTCCATCAGTGAATGAAGTTCAACCCATTCGGGATGAATTGAGGGAACACGTAGGCGTACAGCATGACGATGATGCCCACAATGGCCGCCAGCGCCACGGAGTGCCAGAAAACAAACCGAAAGATCGACCCCTCATTTCCAACCTGATTGGTCGCCGCCGTAGCGATGCAGATCGATTGCGCGTCGATCATCTTGCCCATCACGCCGCCGGCACTATTCGTCGCGCACATCAGAATCGGGCTGAGGTTCAGCTGTTGCGCGGTAATCTTCTGCAAACCGCCGAAGAGCACGTTCGAAGAAGTGTCGCTGCCCGTCAACGCCACGCCCAGCCAGCCGATGAACGTTCCGAAAAACGGAAAGAACCATCCCGTTCGCGTGAACGCCAGACCCAAAACCGCGTCCATGCCGGAGTAGCGCGTGACGTAGCCCAGCCCCAGCATGCAAGTCATCGCGATAATCGCGAATCGTAATCGCACCAGCGTTTGCCCAAAAATCTTCAGGAGTTTTCCCGGCCCCAGCCCTAGTAAAAGGCCGGAAAGAATCGCGGCGATGAAGCAGCCCGTTCCTGTAGCCGTCAGCCAGTTGAAATCAAAACGCGCACCCTCCGGCGTTGCTTTCGCAACAACCGGCGCCGTGCGAAACACCTTGTTGTGCAGATATGGCCAGTCCCATCCCGCGGGGCCCGGGCGCGGTTTCCCGTCAGGAAGCGTGACCTTGAAAGCCGGCGTCGTCCTCTGGTTCATCGCCAGCTTGATGCTCGGCAATCCCCACATCAGCACGAGCACGGACAGAATTGCGAAGGGCAGCCACGCCTTGGCGGTTTGCCCGGCGGTGTATTGCTTGACCACTTCTTTGCGTGCCACCTTCGCCGCATCTTCTTCGCGTTCGTCCTCAAATCGCCAGATTCGCTTGGGCTGCCACACGCGGAGAAAAAGCATCGTCGCGATCAGCGAAACCACACCCGCCGCGATGTCCACCAGGTTGCTGTCCATGTGATTGGCCCAGAACCATTGCGTCGCCGCGAACGATCCTCCCACGACGAGAATGGCTGGAAGCACCTCAAATGTTTCCGACCAGCTCACCATCGCGCGCACCAGCCAGAACGGAACAATGATCGCGGTGATCGGAAGAATGCGCCCGATCATCGCGCTCAGATCACTTTCCGGGAGACTCGTCACGCTCGCCAGTGCATGCACGGGCGTGCCAATCGCGCCCCACGCCACCGGCGCAGTGTTGGCAATCAAGTTGAGCGCCGCCGCTTGAAAGGGTTTGAATCCCAGGCCGATCATGAACGCGCCTGCAATCGCCACCGGCGCGCCAAATCCCGCGCAACCTTCAATGAAAGCGCCGAAGCAAAACGCCACCAGCAAGAGCTGCAGCCGGCGATCCGGTGTAATCGCCGCGACGGAGTGCTTCATAATTTCGAACTGGCCGGTGTCTACGGAAATGTCATAGAGAAAAACGGCGGCGATGACGATCCACACGATTTTCAGCAGGCCAAAAGCCGATCCGTAGAAAAAGCTGGAGACCGCCAGTAGCGACGGCATCTTGAAGACGAGGATGGCGACAAGAACCGCGGTCGCGGCGCCGGCGATAGCGCAAAGATGCGCCTTCACCTTGAAGCCCGCCAGCAGGCCCAGCAGCACAAGGATTGGCAGCGCGGCAATCAGCGTCGAAAGCCACCAGTGTCCTAAGGGATCGTAGTTTTGATTCCAAGTCACAGCCACGCCTCCAGCACGTCCGAAGTCCTTGCGTTCCGGTCGCTGAGATACTTCCTTTACTGCACTCTTGTCAAGGGTTAACTATTTCGCTGTCGGAATGCCTTGCTTGTGAGCAGCGGAAAAGTTGTGCGCTAATCGCCAGCAAAGCGGGGAAGCAGACCAGGACGTAGCGCGGCTCACAGGTTTGGAGTTGAGTGAGGAACGCGGTGCGAATGACGATGAATGTGACGATGAGAAAAACTTCCGGATTCGCGCGACAAAACCATGCTGCGGCGAGAAAAAGTGCAACGTACAAAATGTTGAGCAGCTCAAACCCCAAAGTGACTTCGAACTCGGCACGGTTGTAGTGGTAACTTTCGGCGAGCGGCCAGAAGCGGCCCGAAAAAGGCAGCAGCGTAGTCCGCGGAGTAAACCACATCGACGCGGAGCGCTCGATGGGAATCCAAACGTAAGTGCGAATTGGATGACGGCGCGAGCGTTCGCGCGCCAACTCGGCGAACTGCAAATCGAGGGATCGCGTCATGCCGCGCGTGCGGTTGTACTGATCGAGCAGGGAAGCGACGCGTGAAAATTCTTCGGGGGAGTCTGCGGCATAGGATGGAGCATCTTTCACGTCGATCGGCTGCGAGGGCAGCTTCCAAGTAAAGAGGTACGCGTCGCGAAAACGGTACATCCACGTTTTCGTCCACGCGTAAAAACCTGTAGGGAGAACATCCCCGTACGTTTCCGCGTAACGTGGCGCGAGAAATTGCACGCGGCCAACGCTGATGGTGTTGCGCGCGGCCCACGGTGTGAGCGGCAGCAACAATCCGGCGATCATCCAGAGTGTGGCGAGCGCTAGCTTTTTCCAATACGCGGGGCGGCGATAACGCAGCCAAAGCGCGATCAGCACGGCAACGAGAAGCAAAGGTGTCTCCGGCCGGATGAGCGTGCCGAGGCCAACCACGAGTCCGCCCGCAAACCAAATTTTTACGCCACGCAGCAAGTCGCGATTCGTTGCGACGCGATCGACCTCCATTCCTACCGGCGCCAAAAAAAGTAGAAGCGCGAGCGTAGTGAAAAATGTCGCCAAAACTTCCGTCAGCGGCACCGCGGTGTAGTTTGCAGTGAAAGGACATAGCGCCGTCAGCCAGAGTGTGGCAATTGCAACGCGGCCTCGATCGGTTTCCGAGGCGCCGCCCGCCAGGCGAGTGGCGATGCCCGCGGCGAGGACGCACGTCGCAAGGTCGACGAAAGCTTGCGCCAGCATGACGGCCTGACGCCCCGTGCCGGCGAGAAAATAAATTGTTGCGAGGAATGCGGGATAGCCGGGGCCGCGCGCATCGGACGGGAGAAGCTGGCCGTGCGAGTAGAAGCCGTAAATGCCGTGGTAGAGCCAGTTGCGGGCGAGTTCTTCGTAGTAGGCCGTATCCCCGGAATAAAAGGGGAATCGCCAGATAAAGAAGAGGCGCAAAGCAAGTCCGGCGAGGAGGGCGGGCAAGAGATGTTTGTGGAATGCTTTGGGGAACATGGTGTGCGGCCGAAGCTGAATCGGATGGCACGGGCATTGTACCAAGCGAGAAGCGGGTTGTAGTGGCGGGTCTTAGACCCGTACGTTCGCAAAAAAACCTCGCTGACAAGGGCTTGACACTCAGGGTAGAATCTCCCGAAATGGCTAACGCACCGGATGCTGTCAAAGCCCCTGGGATGGTGCCTGACGAGCAGAAGTTTGAACCGCGCTCGAAGGGAATCTCCACCGCGCGCAAGAAGAAGCCGAAAGAACTCGCTGTAATTACCGAGTGCTGTACCGGCTGCGCCGGATCGCCGGCTTGCGTGGAGTACTGCCCGGTGGAAGATTGCATGTTCTGGGTGCCGGACGAGGACAATCCACCGTTCGGGCGCATCCAGATTGATCCCCTCCAGTGTATCGGGTGCAAGAAGTGCCTCAGCAAAGGCCCCGACGGCTGCTTCCTGGATGGCTGCCCGTGGGACGCCATCGTCATGGTGGATATCTTGGAAGTGGAAAAGGAAGTCGGCCCGATGTCGTACTGATCGCCCGCCTTTCGAGCTTACGGAAAAACCCGCTAACAAAAATCGGACCCCTCCCCCCTGTTTTTCAAAAAGTGGTTCATTCTAAAGATAGATAAAGTCGTTTGTTTTGAACGGCTTTCGCAAGTGTTCATTCTAAAGGTACTTAGGTGGCACCAAAATCGTGAAAAATGGCTGTTGATTCTAAAGGGTTTAGAGGTTCGAAGAAACGTAAGAAGGTCCGCAGGTCCAGACGTCCGAACGCTTCGGCCAGACCCGAATCTTCGATCCCGACCGGGTCGCGGCTTTGTTTGAAGCAATGAGATCCGAGAAAAAGAAAGCATTAATGTGACGAAAAAAGCGGGGAGAGTGTGCGGCGCGGAGGGTGGCTGGGCGTCGAGAGGGAGTAGGGAATGGGCTCGAACTATCAAACGATAGGGTAGCGCTAAAATTAATGGCTGTCAATGATAACTATGTTGTTATTCGAATGAGTGTCGCTATTTGAGACGGTGGGGTTCAAGTTGGCCGAGGGAAAGGGTTTGCGGGAGGGGTGGGATTCGAAAGAATTGTGGAAATCTGTGGAAAAGACGAAAGCCGCGCAAAAGCAGGGAAAATCAAAGAAAAATATAACGCAGAGACGCTGAGACGCAGAGATTTTGCAGAGAAGAGAGAACGTGGTATGCAACGGTCCGGCCGGTTTGGTCACTACTCGACAAGCACGCAATGTCCGCCTCGCAGGAAGCGAATGGTTGTGGTGCTTTTTGAAAGAGAGGGATCGAAAATGGCCTGCAACAGTTGCGAAAACAATTTTCAGGGCTATCAATCCATCGTAGTGTCCATCTTACAGCAGGGAGCCAACCGGCTTGTTTACGTGCAGAATCAGGGCAAAACATTGTCATGATTCGCCGGATTCTGCTTTGCTACACAACGCCTGGCGGCGGCTGGGGGATGTTGTACCTTCGCCCAGCGCCTGACCCCATCTCGTGGATCTACCCTTCGGGTTTCCTGGAGACAGGAATGACCGCGCTGTATTACTCGCTTAGCGTGCCCAACATCAACATCACGCAAGCCCAGGCCGAGTACATTGAAATTGAAGGGCGCAGCCGGAGCTGCCCGAACTGAAAGTCTGGAGGTGAACCATGGCAATCAAACACTGGCAATTGAGAATGAAGGGCGCCATGTCGGTCGGCGAGATCCATGCTGCGGTTGGCCGTGGCGGCGCGAATATCGTGCGCATTCACGTCGAAGCGGATGAGACGCAGGTCTACCTCGCTGGAGATGAATCGCTGCATCCGCAAGTGGTCGAGGCGACCAAGGCTGCGGGTGCTTTGAAGGAAATCACAGCGGCAGATGTGATGCGGTTTTGAGATTTTCGAGAAAAAACCCGCAGCCTTAAAATCCAAGGCTGCCACACCATGTTGTGTGCCTGTTCTTGGGGTCCCAAGAGCCTTGCTCCTTGCGCAGGTAGATCTTTGCTTCGTCGGTAGTTTCCAGCCACTTTTCGATCTCCTCAATGGTG
>Ga0209698_10000798_pt1 | contig 36255 bp, 21 predicted proteins | sample LitLauG_LLR_2012_FD_187203 | JGI IMG/M metagenome (GOLD analysis project Ga0209698, IMG submission 187203) | Freshwater sediment microbial communities from Pennsylvania, USA - Little Laurel Run_MetaG_LLR_2012 (SPAdes) (version 2) | ecosystem: Environmental > Aquatic > Freshwater > Creek >... | reverse complement strand
TTCATCAGCAAATATCGGAACCACCACGCCCCGCTGCCGTCAGCCAGTCCCAGGCGGACAAACCACACTTCGTAACGGCGCCGGGTAGAGAGTGATGAATAGAGTTCGTTCAGCGTTTTCACAGACTCATTCTACCGACGAACACTTCGTTCCTATAAGCCGGTCGTCTGATAGCGCAGGATTGCCAGAGCGAGGCGGTAGTCGTACCCCGCCTCAGCATTGCTGATCTCAGCTTGCGTCTGCTGCAGTTGCGCCTGGCTCAATTCCACGATGGAACTCAGCCCAAGCTTGTAGCGCGTGCCCGCAAGATCCAGCGCCAGGTTCGCCTGGTCCAATAGTTGCTGCGTGACACTGACTCGTTCGTAGGTTGCGTTGGCATTGAGCCAACTGGTGCGGACATCCCGTGAAATCCGGTTGCGAAGATCAAGCAGACGATCTTGCGCGGCTTGCGCTCTAAGACTCGATTCGCGAGACCGTGCGCTATAGACGAAGCCGTTGAATAGTGGTATCTCGACGTTCACGCCGACTGCGCCGTACCAGTTAGAAAGAACCGGATTGCGCACCGGCGTATCGCCTACGGCGCCGACCGCTCGGATGTCAGGGAAGAACAAATCGCGTTCGGCGGTGTGAAACTTCTGGGCAGACTGATACTGAAAATCCAGCGACAATATTTCCGGGCGCATCGCGATTGCCTGAGAAATAAGATCATCTACATTTCCAGGCGGCGGGCTAATCGTGGCCATGTCCTCGAGCAACTGAAGATCCTGAGTCTTCGAGTACCCGAGCACCATGGAAAGTGTGGCCAGCGCCGCATTCTCGTTATTTTTCGCGTCCAGGAGAAGAAGTTTTGATTGTGCCAGGTTGACGTTGGCAAAACTGTAGTCCAGTCGGGACTTGAGCTTATTCTTGAACAGGGCCTCTACCTGATCGGCCACCGTTTGCCTGGAACTCACCGTCTGCTGCGCGACGGTCAGCACGGCATGGGCCTGCAGAGCTCCATAAAAGGCTTGATCCACCGTCAGGAGAATCTGCCCCTTGGTGGCAATGGCATTCTGTTTTTCAGCCTTGGCCGCAAGATTGGCGCTGGCCGCCAGGTTGGTGGTGCGTCCGAAGTCGGTAATCAATTGGCTGACCAGCACACCGGCAGCGGCCCGCTCATAAATGATGGGATTGTTCAATGCGCCAGCTGTGATGCGGCTGTTCGCCCTCGAATCTACGCCGGTCAGGTTGGCAGTTGCGGTAGGCCAGAGGCTGGAACGTACTTCGCGCGTCACTTGCTCGGACGCCAGGGCGGTTAGACGAGCCACCGAGATTTGCGGATTGTTCTTCAGTGCGAGAGCCTCAGCTTGGTTCAACGACAAAGTTGTTTGGGTTCCAGGATTGGCCGGGGAACTGGGCGGCAGTTGCCCATTCGGAACCGTGCCGGGCGTGGTCTGAGCGGGAACGCCCTGTGGCGCGGGTGCAGAAGGCAGATTCTGCACCGCTTGCTCTTGATTGACCGGCATGACCGGCGAGTCTTGCGGATACGTTGCGCGTGGCACAAGCGCAAGGCAAAACGTCATGCACACCGCCTTGCACACCATCACAATAGATCTCATTTCCATGTTGTTACTCTGCCCTCAACCTTGCGCCGCTGGCGCCGGCGCTTCTTCTCGCCGATGAATCAGGAGATAGGCGGCGGGAACGATGAAAACAGTTACCACCACCGACACGGTGAGCCCTCCGATAATGGCGCGCGCCAGGGGAGCATATTGTTCGCTGCCGGCTTCGAGCGCCAGGGCCATCGGAATCATGCCGAGAATCGTAGCCAACGAGGTCATCAAGACTGGACGCAAGCGCACGCGGCAGGCGGTCGCTACCGCTTCCTGGATCGGCATGCCTTCTTTCCGCAGAGAGCGTGTGAACTCGACGATCAGGATGCTGTTCGAGACCACGATCCCCGTCATCATGATGACTCCCATCAATGACATGACATTGACGGTCGTGTGCGTTGCCAGTAGAAATAGAACGACGCCCAGGATGCCCGGTGGAATTGCCAGCAGGATGATCAGCGGGTCAATGAACGAAGAGAACTGCGCCATCAGGATCAAATAAACCAGAATCACCGACAGTATCAAACCGATGCCAAAGCTCTTGAACGACTGCCGCATGCCTTCGACGGAGCCGCGCATGGTGACGCGAACGTTTTCCGGCACCTTTGTATTGGCGATAATTTTGTCTACTTGATGGGCAAGGCTTCCGAGATCTTCGCTGCGCGGAGAAACATATACATCAATCACGCGTTGGATTTGGTAATGGTCTACCTCGGTTGGGGTGTTAATCATCGTCACGTCTGCCACAGCATCAAGTTCGGTCGGGTTTACATTGCCTGCGGCGTGTAGCGGTATCTGCTTCAGGTCCGTGATGGAATTGACCTGGGTTTCGGGATACTGAACCGTCAGCAGGTAGTTATTTCCATTCTTCGGATCGACCCAATAGCTCGGAGCGATCATGCTGTCCGAGGTCAACGCAGTGATAACGTTGTCCACCGCTTCCTTGGAAGATACTCCCATGCGTCCAGCCATTTCACGGTTGATATCGAGTTGAATGCCGGGATAATCGAGGTCTTGCGGGATGAGAACGTCGCTCGCATCCTCCAGCCGGCGTATCTTCCGAGCGATCTCGGCCGCAGTCTCGTAAGCTTTTTTCTGGTTGTTACCGCTGACCTGGATGTCGATGGGAGCCGGCAATCCGAGATTGACGACCGCATCCACTAGTCCTCCAGATTGAAAGTAAGTCGAGAGTTCCGGCAAATCGTCGGCCAGTTTTACGCGGACACGGCGCATGTATTCAAAGCTGCTGACCGAGTGCTCCTTTTTGAGGCTCACTTGGACAAAGGCCGTGTGCTGTCCGGAGTTGCTGGTGTAGATGGCAGAGAAATCTGGGGTGATGCCGATGTTCGAAACGACCGTATCCAGATCTCGCGGCGCAACCACCTCTCGAATGTCAGTTTCGACGTGCTTGATGTATTGGTTGGTTAATTCGAGGCGTGTGCCGGTGGGCGCCTTGATGTTGATCACAAACTGGCCGGGATCGGTCCGCGGGAAAAAGCCCAGTCCCATCAGGGGGAACAGCCCAAAACTGAACAGACAAATGCCGAGGATTCCGATGAAGGTCGACATGGGGCGAAGCAGACTGCGCCGCACGGCGATGTCGTAGTGCATCAGCATGCGGTCATAGCGGCGATTGAACCACCGGACAAAACGCTCAAACGCGTTGCCGCCGGGATGGTGCGCCGCCGCGGCGTGGGCCGACTTGATGAAGCGCGCACAGAACAGCGGTACAACGGTCATGGCCACGGCGTAGGAGGCGAACAAGGAAAAGACAACCGAGGCAGCCAGCGCTGTGAACAGAAAGCGGCTGACCCCATAGAGGAAAACGACCGGAAAGAAAACAATCGAGGTGGTGAAAGTGGCAGCAAGCACGGGCATCGCCACCTCGTGACCTCCCCTCTCGGCCGCAACCTCGGGCGTTTCTCCCAATTCCAGGTGGCGGAAGATATTTTCCAGCACCACCACCGAGTTATCGATCAATCGCGAGAAAGCAAGAGCCAATCCCCCGAGAACCATGGTATTGATCGACCCCCCGCTGGCGTTGATGGCCAGGAAAGCAGCCAGCGCGGAGAGCGGAATGGAGAGCATTACAGCGAATGTCGCGCGCACATTACCGAGAAAGATCAGGATCATGAGAGCGGTCAACACCAATCCGATGCCGCCTTCGCTCCCCAGGTTGGCAATCGCCGTCTTCACGAAAACCGACTGATCGAACACGACCTTCGTCACCAGCGATTTTGGTACGTCGAACAAGTCGCCCAAAGACTTCTTGATCCCGTTGACGATGGCGATGGTGTTACTGTTTCCGCCTTGCTTGAGGATTGGGAGATACACCGATCGTTGCCCGTCCACGCGCACGATGTTGGTCTGTATGGCAGCGGCGTCCTTCGCGTAGCCGACGTCAGCCACCATCAGCTCGGCGTTGCCCTCGGTCTTCAACGGCAACCGGTTGATCTCCTCCGTGGTGGGAAGTTGACTGTTGGTGTAGATGTTGTAGTCTTTCGGGCCAATGCGTACATCGCCGGCCGGAAGAATTGTGTTGGCATCATTGACCGTCCGCACCACGTCCATCAAGCTCAATTGATGCGCCTGCAACTTTACGGGATCGACATAGACCTGAATCTGCCGGTACTTGCCCCCGAAGGGTTGCGGCACAGATGCCCCCGGCACATTCGCAATCTGGTTGCGCACTGTAAACTGGCCCAGATCGTGCAACTCCGTCTCGTTCAGTCCTTCGCCCTTCAGCGTGATCAGGCAGACCGGCAAACTGGAAGCGTCGAATTTCAGCACCACCGGCGGCAGCGTCCCCGGCGGCAATCGTCGTAACTGTGCCATGGCCAGATTCGAGATGCCACTAACAGCGGCGTCCGGATTCGTCCCAGGCTGAAAGTAAATCTTGATAAGGCTGACTCCGGTCAATGATCGCGACTCGATGTGCTCGATGCCGCTCCCGAGCGTGAAGAATCTCTCAAAGGGATTGGTGATGTTGGCTTCAATCTGCTCCGGCGGCATGCCGGAATAAAACGTGGCCACCACCACCACAGGGATATTGATATCGGGAAACAGATCCACCGGCATGCGCAACATGGTCGTGATACCGACCACGGTGATAATCAGGCACAGCATGATGATGAAAAACGGGTATCGGATAGCGAAGCCGGGCATATCTAATGTGCTCCCTGTTCCGCGTTGTAAGTCTGGTCCGCCATCGTGCTCAACTTGGGATCGACATGCTGACCGGGCCGGTATGCCCCCAGGTTGCCCACAATCACCCGGTCGCCCTCAGTGAGTCCCGACAGGACTTGAATACGATCGGAGCCTTCGATTCCTGTACGAATCTCGCGCTCTTGCACATGGTTCTGCGAATCGACTAGGAGCACGGTAGTCTTGTTTTCCCCTCGCGTGATCGCCTGCAAGGGAAGAGTCAAAGCGTTGGGGTCGTTTTGCACGCGCAAGGCGACCTCCGCATACATTCCGGGCGTTAGCTTGTAATCAGCATTCGGCACATCCACTTCGACCTGCATGGTGCGGGTCGACCGGTCGAGAGAGTCGGTCGAGCGCACGACCTTGCCGGAGAAGCGCTCGTCCGTTGCCTTCACGCGGATATCGGCCGTCTCCCCATCGTGAACGCTGGCGGCCAGAGACTCGGGGACTGGAATCCGCAGGCGCAGCACGTTCACTTGCGAAAGTTTGACCACCGGCATCGAACTCACGTTGGAAGTGCCGGCCTGAATGAGCGATCCCGTGTCGGCGTAGCGCCAAGTCACGACCCCATCGAACGGCGCGGTAATTCGCGAATACTCAGAGAGCGCGGCATAATGCTGCTGGTCAGCCTGCGAGACTTCCAATTGCTGACGCGAGGCTGACAGCGCTGACTTGGCGGCATCCACTTGCGCCTCCGCCGAGCGATCCTTGGCCGTCGCATCGTCAAGTTCCTGCTCCGCGATCAGCCCCGGACGCGCCTCGGACGCCTGCCTCAATCGGGCAGCGGCGGCATGCAGGGCCGCATGATCCGCGTCCGCGCGGCTTACTTCATTCTGGGCACGAGTGATCTCCTCTTGACTATGCCGTACGCCCGCGGAAGCAGCCTGAAGTTGCGCCGTTAATTCCGGAATCTCAAGCACGGCCAGCACCTGGCCCTTGTGGACGTGGTCGCCAATATCGACGTTAATGTTGCGGATATACCCTGCGACCTTGGCATGGAGTTCCACTTCCTGGTAGGGAACAAATTCGCCCGCAATCGAGAGTGTATTGGAGAGTGGTGCGCGCCGAACCTGCACCACAGCGGCAGGCGTGGGTGCATCGGCCGATACGGACGCGGAGGAGTCGCCGGAATGTCCGCATCCTCCGGTTGCACCAATGCAGGCCGCGATGCAAGCCATGGCCGGCACCACTCCAAGCTGAATTAAAGGTCGTCTCTCACGCATGCTTAACAGTCACCCATCTCACGCCACAGTGCTGGCAAGTGGACCGCCGGCTTACAAGAAGCCCCAATGCGCTACGAAGGACAATGCGCAGCAAGGATTCAAGGATGCCCCGAAGTCAGCGCCCAGAGTTTAGTTCAAAAAGCAGCGATTGTACTGCCAAGGAGGACAGTCAGTAGGAAGGAGGAGGCCGGTTGTATAGCCAGCTCTCGGCGGTCAGGTTCGTAGGAGGGATAACTACGGAGACGGTAAGAACAGAAGGCCGTGGTGGCTGAAAAAGAGTAAAACCCGAAGGGGGAGCCGTCCATTGTAGCGCCTTGCTAAGCAAGTGTTGCCGCTTGGCGTCCGGAGACTGGGATTTTACGGTGGTTACGTGCTGGACTTCCGCACCTGCTACCACCATGAAGCGAGTCGCCAGGCTTCCAGTGAGCGCGCAGACCGCTAGAAGAACAATCGCAATCCGGCGGCGAGACGCAAACCTTACGCGGGCGCGAGAATGGACTAGCAGAGCCATTGCAGTCAGCCTGGATCGAATGCAGTCGAATTATACATGAGCAGCAGAAGGCGGACAGATCACCTCAGTCACCCGCAGCCTCACTATTTTGACGCTTGCAGACCCGGTTCGGGTTGCAAACCCGCTCCGGACTCTCGGGTAGGGTATTTCCAGAAATGCGATCAAGGCCGTTTCTGCTTCGAAAACAAGTCCCTCGCCCCCACTTGGCAAAGGGGGGAATTGTGGGGGCGAGGGTTGCGCACACGCTACGGCAGGTAGTAGCGGAAAGACGTAAAGAACAGGTTGTCGATTGCGTGTGGTGCAACGGTGGTGCCAGCCACCGAGCCGACGCCTGACCACGCATTGCGGCTAACATAAGAATACTGCGGGCCGAATTGGATTCTGCCCTTGGGACCGTTGTAGGGTTTGATCCAGAACCCGAACGTGCCTTCAACTACGCTTTGGGTCTGGCCACTGCAGCTACCGAGGCCGCCAAAATTCCAGCCGGGGGACCCGGCAGCGGCAGGCAAAGTCTCTGTGTAGCATCCGGCATCGCTGTAGGTCGGAGAACCGTAGCCCACGATTTTGCCAGAGACAGGGTCCGTCTGAAAGCGCCGCCCCGAATAGTCCTCGCCGCCGTTGAGGTAGACATCAAACCGCGGATAGTGAAATTCCAACGTGGCCAGACCCTGATAGCTGCGCAGCGGGGCTAGCGTGCCATCGGGCCGAACGGTGACATCCGGCAGACCGGACGCGGCGTACCGGCCCAGGCCGTTGCCGTAAAGGGCGTGAAGCCCGAAATCCACGTGCTTGTTCATCACAGAGATACGGGCGTTCGCTCCAACTCCACCCGCATTCCTCGAGTCGTTATGAGCTCCAAGTACCGAGGCTGTTGAACCGCACAGGGCATTTCCACCGGTAGGAAGCTCCTCGCAGGGATAAACGCGGTCGCGGAAACGGCTGAAGATGCCGAAGACTTCATAGTGGCCGAAACCAGGATCGGCGACTGCTTTGACGATGACGTCCGGCATGGCATTGAAGGTATAGTTGGCGGCGTTGGTGCAAACGGTGACGGGGGCGCCGCTGGAGTTGAGAGACGTGGTGCAAGCAGTGATGCCTGGGTTGTAGAGTCCGCCGCCCACGCCGTCACTGCCAAAGGCGAAATTGTTGGCCGCGTTGCTTACCGAGAAGCTCGTCTGGGGATTTTCCAACGACGCTGCCAGCGTGAAGCGATTGTTGTCGAGGCTCTTGACGATGCGGACACCGTACTGCCGCGCAAAACTAAACCCGACGTTATAGTTCGGGTCGATGGTCATCGGCCTGGCTGTCGTCAGGTTGTCGATTCCCTTCCGGTTTTCCGTCAACAAGGTCCACATCTGACCGCCGGTGAAGGACCAGCCGTTGTTAAAGGAAATCAGGCCCCAAGCCTGCCGTTGGCGCAGAGTGTAGCTGTTGGTCTGGTTATTGTTTGAAGTCGTGCCCGCCGAAAGAAAATCAGCTTCGTAATAGCCGGTCAGCTTGGCGTAGCCAATGTTGCCGTCCGCTCGCAACGTGATTTGCGACTGGCGGCCGGAGCCATAGAATTCAGAAATCCGGTTCGCCCCGCTGCCGGGCATGAAAATGCTGTTAAAGGCAGTGGCTTCCCCACCGGTTGCGCGATTGCGATAGTACGATTCACCCGCCAGGAAGCCACCGGGAGTGAGCGTGACTCCCTTAAAGTGAATGGCCGCCGGGCTCTCAAATGCTTCTTTAAAGTTCTTTTGCGTTTCCTGCAAAGTCAGTGCTGAGTTCGTGGCACTCGTTTTCAGATCCGTGACATCGCTTTTGAGCGCCATCACCGTCTGCCCTTGCTCTGTCGATTGAGCCACTGCGGTGTCCGCCTTGGTCTGCGCCTGTGCCGCCACAGCTTGGCTCTGGTCCAGGCGTTGTTCCAAGCTCTGAATCTTTTGATCGCGGGTCTGCACCAGATCGCTCAACTGCTTGATCTGCTGCTGCTGAGCGTCGATTGCCTGCTTCATTTCACTGAGCTGATCTGAAATGCTCGGGCCCGATTTTTTGGCCATCATTTTCTTCTTCGCGCTCTTTGACGTCGCAGGGGCTGTCTCTTGCTGGGCCTGCGCCGCGATTACGCTCCCCGCGAGCGCCATCGACAGCACCACAGCCATAGTTCGTTTCATGGTTTTCATCTCCTGAGAAATAAGCGTTCTAGATTGCAGACAAAGCCGTGCAGCAAAATACTTTGCAGCGCGTGGTTCATCGTGGTGAAGTGTCAGCCTAGTCCGTCGTTTGTTAAAAATTGATGACAATTGGTTGAATATTCCGTGAATCGACCCTGTCACCGCCTCCCGCTGCCATTGCCCAAGAACGCCGCAAGCGCATCCGATTGTTGTTTCCCCGTGGGGAAATATCTATGTCGGACGACCTGGGGAGTCCATGGGAACATCTGTCTGGAGCGTCGTCTTTCCAGTCCGCCACCGCGTCCCATAAGAGTCGTTTCGCGCACGTCCCGCCAATTCCGGATTCGCCAGGCTCCTCTTTGTGCTCCTTGGGTCTTCCACGGGTCTTCCACGATTGATTCCGATAAAGGTCACCGGGGTGTGGTTCAGGTCGCGGCTGGCTACCAGCTAGCAACGGCTCGCTCCGCAACGAATCGCGACGCCCCTGTCGCTCTAATTCCCGTTCTGGATAACGAATGCTGGCGCGGGCCGTCGTATGCAGGCTCAACGGAATACGCACAAGCCGGCATTCGACCTAGGCGCCATCGTGCCGGACACCCGGCCTGCTTTGGAATAGTCCTACCTAACGACTTAGATAAGGCAATTCCGCGCGTTCTGATTAGTCTTAGGGACAATCTGGGGCGAAATAGGGTCGGCAGGAGGAAAAGAATGCTACAACTTCGCGCAAAACGCCCAAACATGCCCAATGAAATAGCTTAGATCGGCGGTTGTCGGCCGCCCTATTTGGGAATCAGCGCGCCAAGGTGTGGACGTCGGCACTGCTAATCCTGCCAGGAATCCGGCCTCGAAGTAACATTTCCGCGGTGACTGTTGTGACCTTTAAGTTGGTGACTGAGTTTCCTAGAATGGGAAGGGTAACATGACTTATAGCCAAGGCGGCGCTCCGAGTGAGGTCGAATAGCGCGAAGGAAGTGCGATGAAGCGCGTACTACTATTATTCGCTGTTCTTGCATTGGCATTGCCTGCGTTTGCCGATTCGATTACGTTTTATGGATCACAAGCCGCGGGTCCTTACGTGGGTGGTGGTGCGACCTACTGGATATGGGAACATCCAACCGGAAACCCTGGCTGGGGCACGTTCGATGGATTTGGTGCGCTCGCCAACGGCGGCACCTTTGCATTTAACGTGACCGGATGGACTGGTTCCTCCAACAATATTTTCGACTACACGGGAGGCAGTCTGTCCGCGAATTGGAGGGGAACCACGCTGGGCGGCACTCTCTCGAACGTGGCCTTCAATTCCTCAACCGGTCTGTTGACCGCCAATTTCAACGGCTACGACAACTCCCGGTACATCTCGGGAACCTACACTCAGCAGTTGAATATCGTCAGCGGCGGCAACATCAACGGCTACCTCTACACCAACGGCAATGTGGGCAGAGGGAATGTCAACACGCCCGTCCCAGAACCCGGAACCTTCGGACTGCTGGGTACTGGGTTGCTCGTCATCAGCGGATTGGTCCGTCGAAAACAGAAGGGGGACAATCGTCTCTCTTCCCCCGTTTACGGGACAGATGGACTTGATGCCCGGGAAGGCGGCTCCTGGAGAGGAATGCCAACTCGATGGCGGGTGTGGAGCGATGCCAGGAGCGGTCTGTGAAGAGTTGTTTTTTCTCTACCCCTGATCGGTCTGCAAAGGCTGTCAGTGAAATCACGATGTCGGTTTCCGCGATAGGCGATAGTGCAATTGCGTCAGAGGTCGCGGCTTTGTGAACCGAAAGGTGGTTGTCCAGCCGAGAAACCTGCCTGGTTCGATCCCGGATGTGCTTGGACAGGGAGTCGCGGCGATTTCCCTGCACCGCGATGAACACGGCCGCTACGTCCCGCCCACGCCGCTGGGTGACGCACTGGGATGGGTGGGACCCTTTCGGGTTCAACAGTCAAGCCCAGAAAACATCGATTCAGAAATCTCGGATGAAGGCGCCCGTGGCGTTTCGGCGATCGACCTCTTACAGGAAGACTTGGACGAGATGAGGCGCGATGCCCAGAGCCCGGCGAATTTGGATCCGCAGGGACTTTATTGTGGCGCCCAGATTTGTTTGCAGGGGCACGTTCGCAGTTCGGAGGGCTATTTCGAGAGGGGAGAGCGTTGTACGAAATGCGGCGCGGCATGCATCGACGAATGCCAGTATTGCAGGGCCCCAATTCGAGGGCGGCCGGCACACTCTCCTGTTTTGCATTACGACCTGCCATTCTTTTGTCATTCCCCGGAATGTGGTCATCCATACCCGTGGATGCAGGATAAACTGGAAACCGCGCGCGAGTTGCTTTACGATCTCGATAACCTTTCGCTCGGTGAGCGTGACCAAGTGTGGGAGTTGCTGAAGGTGGTCATGTCCGACCCCAATTCCGAGTGGGCTGAGGCGAAAACCGAACTCATCGGTATCAAGCTGGCAAAAGTGAGTAGAGTTTCGCGGGATGTCTTGCTGGATTTCACCGCCAAAGTCGCCGCTGCGGTAATGAAGTCAAAGCCTTGAGATTCGAGACCCCGCGCCCAACTTAGCCGGGCAAGAACCACGAGAAGCCACCTCAGCGGTCGTAGCTGAAGTTACGATGGATCCGAGGTTGGGAGGAACTTGACGAAAAGGACTTCATTGCGCGCTTCGTTATATAAGACTTCGTCCGCCAGAGCGGTGACCATGACGATTCCCAGACCGCCGGGTCTCAACCCTTTCGCTTCGCGGGCTTGCAGGTAAGCCAGCGGATCGGGGTTGGCGAACGAGGCGTGGTCGATTTCTTCAATCGAGAATCCGGGCCCCGGATCCGCAATGCGGTACAGCAACATACGTTTGGTTCGAATGCAGGCGATTCTGGTACGACGAGTGGAATCCAGCTTCCCGCCCCACTCCACCGCGTTCATCACCAATTCGCGAAAGACCTGACCGACCTGCTGGCTCAGTTCCAGATCGTGACATGAGTTGAGTTGGCGGACGTAGTTCTCGATGCGTTCCGCTGCATCGCGGGTGCAGGGAATGGAGATCTCAAGCCAATCGGGCTTGGCCGAGATTACTTCAAAATCAGGATCTTTCCCGGCGCGTAACGCGCGTTCAATGGCCGCCTCGATTTCCAGCGGAGAAAAAGGCTTGCGGACATAGTCGTAGGCTTGCTCCCGCAGAGCGCGGATCACCGCTTGCGGCGTGTTGTCCGCCGTAACCACGATGACTCGCGCGCCGAGCGACGCACCTCGCAGCTGTGCCAGGAGTTCCAGGCCGTTCCTGTCCGGGAGGCCGAGGTCGAGCAGCAGCAGGTCGAAATCAGTATGCGCCTGGAGCAGCGCGAAGGTGTCCGCCGCGTTCCCGGTGCTGGTCAGAGCGTAGCCGTGCGGCTCCAAAATGCGTCTAAGTAGTTGATGGATATCGGGATCGTCGTCAACAATCAGGATGCGCGGCGCGCGTTCATGGGCTGAAGCGGACATTATGTTCCTAACCAGCCGAAGAATCAGTTGATTCCCAAGCAAGGCAGTAATAACATTGACTTCCACCCCCGCGCAAGCTGAAGTTATCAGGGGCTTTGCGGCTTCCATCTTGATTCTTAGGATGAATTGGGCGGCATCTGGCAGCCGAGGAGACAACTTTGAAACGTGTGATCCCGCTGCGAAAGGCACGAACGACTATGAGCGAAGCAAAGCTGAAAGTAGTGGAACCCAGCAACAACGACCCGGCTGCCGAACAGACCGCAGGCAGCGTTGACAAAATTCGTGACATCCTTTTTGGGACGCAGATCAAGAGCTACGAGGCGCGTTTCGCCCGGCTGGAAGAGTCGATTGCCCGGGATCTGGCCGAAATGAAGGAGGCCGCGTCTCGGAGGTTCGAATCGTTGGAGAGTTTCATCAAGAAGGAAACCGACGCCCTCGGGTCGCGGCTGAAGGCTGAGCGGCAAGAGCGCACCGAGCAGCTTCGAGATATCGCGCGCGATTTGAAGACGAGCAGCGAGGCGCTGGGCAAGAAGATCCTCGATCTCGACAACAAGACCGCCGAAGAACAGAGCGGCCTGCGTCAGGACTTGATGAAGGAATCGCGCAAGTTGCTCGACGACATCCGGCAGAAAAGCGATTCGCTGACGGCGCTGCTGGAACGGCGCACCGGGGAACTGCGCGAAGTCAAGCTCGATCGCACCGCGTTTGCGGCCATGCTGAACGAATTGGCTTTGCAGATCAGCCAGGAGTCGCCGGAAGTGCGGAAGCCGGCCAAGGCCGCGCAGTAAGACGGGACCGCGCCCATGAGTCTTGCCAGCCCACTGCGGGAGGTCGCGGGTCAGGACGCGGAGCAAGGAATTCCCGCCGACCCCTACCAGCGCCTGCGCCAGCTCCTGCTGGGCCCGGAGCAGGCCGCCATCGCCGGTCTGCAGCAGCGGCTCGACGATCCGGAACTGCGCGCTGAAGAACTGAGCCGCATCATCGCCGAAGCAATTGCGCTACGGGCGCGCCACGGCAATGCTCTTCAGAAGGCGCTCAACCCCCTGCTGGAAGAAGCCTTGCGCGTCTCGGTCAAGCGCAACCCGCAACTCCTGGCCGACACGTTGTTTCCCATCATCGGCCGGGCGGTTCGTGCCTCCGTGGCTCACTCTCTGCGCGTCATCGTCGAGTCCCTGAACGAAACCGTGGAGCGCAGCGTCTCTTGGGACGGTCTCAAATGGCGCCTGGAATCGTTCCGCACAGGCAAGCCTTTTGGCGAGATTGTTCTGGCCAAGAGTCTCCGCTATCGAGTGCAGCAGGTTTTTGTCGTCCATCGCGAAACCGGCCTGCTCTTGGCCCACGTTTCCCGAGAACTGGACACTGTGCAAGAAAACGAGATGATCTCCGGCATGCTGACCGCGGTGCAGGATTTTATCCACGACTCGTTCGCCGAAACCGATGGAACGGAACTCGACTCAGTCGAACTGGGCGAGTTCAACGTCTGGATTCAACACGGCCCCAAAGCCACGCTCTGCGCCGTGGTTACAGGAACGCCCCCCCGCGAACTGCGCACCGTTCTGCAGCGCACGCTGGAAGACTTGCATTCCCAATTCGCTGACGTTCTGGGCCATTACGACGGGGACACGGAATCAGCCTCTGGTATGCGTCCCTTGCTGCAGGCCTGTCTGGTGGGTCAGCAGCCGCGTGAGGGAAAACCGACGCGTTCTCGCGCCTGGCTGTGGGTGGCGTTACCCGTGGCCGCTTTACTCTTCGCTCTGGTTGTCAACTGGCTGGTACAGCGCCACCGGTGGAACGTGGCCATCGCGAACTTGCGAGCCGAGCCCGGTATTGTGCTGACTTCCGAACAAAGAACTTGGCGCGGCTATCGCACCTCCGGACTTCTGTCCGGACTTCACGACCCGATGGCAGCCGACCCGGCCGGGATTCTCCGGCGAGCCGGGATCGATGCGGCAAGAGTGAACGCGCGTTGGGAGCAGTACACTTCACTGGACCCGCGTTTCGAACTTCCACGGCATATTGCGGAAGAGAAAGCGTTCGTTGAACGGCAGGTCATCCTGTTTCGTGTGAATTCCTCGCAACTCGATCCTGAACAACTGCTCAAACTGAACGACATTCAAAGCGCGCTGCGCAGGCTTCAAGACTACGCGTCCGCTGGCGGCACAAAGCTAAAGGTGGAAATCGCCGGGCACACCGATCCCACCGGACAAGAGGTCAAGAACGCCACGCTCAGCCAGAAGCGCGCGGAAGAAGTGATGAAGGCGCTGACTGATCGCGGGATCGGCGCGGATGCGTTCATTCCGGTGGCAAAAGCCTCGCAGGCGCCCTTTCAGTGGAAGGCCGGCTCCTATATCCCCGAGTTGAGCCGCCGGGTCACGTTCCGGGTGACGATGGGTGACCAGCGGCAATGATCCAAAAGAAAATCTGCATGATCGGCGCGTTCGGCGTGGGCAAGACAAGTCTGGTAGCGCGCTTCGTGCGCAGCATTTTTTCGGAGAAATACCAGACTACGGTCGGCGTCAAGATCGACAAAAAGGTTGTCGAGGTTGGGGGCCAGCAGGTCACGCTCGTATTGTGGGACATTGCGGGCGAAGATGCGCTCACGACGGTCAAAGTCTCGCAATTGCGCGGAGCTTCCGGGTACATTCTCGTGGTCGATGGTCTGCGAAAAGCCACGTACGAAACTGCGCTCGATCTGCAAAGACGCGTCGGTGAAGCCATTGGCCCCGTACCCTTCCTCTGCGTGCTCAATAAAAACGACCTTCGCGAGCGTTGGGACGTGACCGAAGCCGACGTCGAGGCGCTCCGCCAAAAGAGCTGGCCGGTGCTTTACGGCAGCGCCAAGAACGGCGAAGGTGTAGAGGAACTTTTCCAAGACCTTACCACCGCGATTCTGAAGGTTCCGAATGTCAGAGACGACACAGCCGGCGAAGCAACCTAACACGGCCTTTGAGGATGTGGCCAAGCTGACCGCCGCGATCGGCCTGGTGATTTTCGAACGGGTCCCGCGCGGTGAGTTCACGCTGCTCTCTCCACCGCCGGACTGGTTCCAAAGCCTTGTTCCGGATGTCCTGACGGGCTCCGTGGTTCCAGTCCTGGAAGCGTTCCCGGCACTTGACGCTTTCCTGCCGGAGGCGGAAACGCTCTGGAATGGCGAGCTCCGGGAGGCGCCGCCAGAACTCGTTTCGGACCTATGGTCGGAAGGGCAACCTTCCGGTGAGGAATTGCATTTTCGCGCGCATGCCCTGAGGGCCGACGGCCGGAACTGGCTGCTTCTGGAACTCGCGACCAGCCTCTACCACGAACGGCAACTCGTTCTCCAGTATGCGCACGACGTGGCCCTGCAGAACGACACCATCGTTCGCCTGAACCTCGAAGTCGAGCGCGCCACCCAGGCCAAGAGCGATTTCCTGGCCATCATGAGCCACGAGATCCGCACTCCCCTGAACGCGATCCTGGGCATGGCGGAGCTGATGGCCGAGACCGAGCTTACCGAGGAGCAGCGGAAATACGTTGGGATATTTCAGCGCGCGGGCAGCAATCTGCTCACTCTGATCAACGATATTCTCGATCTGTCAAAAGTCGAGTCGGGGAATCTGAAACTCGAGTCCGAGAACTTCGATCTGTTCGAAGTAGCAGGTTCCGCGATCGACCTTGTCCAGGGCAAGGCGCGGGAAAAAGGGGTCGCGGTCACCCATGAAATCGTCCCCGGCACGCCCCGCTATCTTCGAGGCGACGCCTTGCGGCTTCGCCAGGTCTTATTGAACCTGCTCGGCAACTCCCTCAAGTTTACCCATCAAGGCAGTGTCCGGCTTAGGGTGGAGCCGGAGCCAGATGCTCCGCATATATCAGCGTTACGATTTGCGATCAAAGATACGGGCATCGGTATCGCGCCAGACCAGCTTCACAAAGTCTTCCAAAGCTTTACGCAGGCCGATTCCTCGATCACGCGCAAATATGGCGGCACCGGCCTGGGGCTGACAATTTCGAAAAAACTCGTGGAAGCCATGTCCGGGCAGATTTGGGTGGAAAGCACGCCCGGTGAAGGCTCCACGTTCTTCTTCACGGCCCGATTCGGACTTGGCCAGGCGCCCGCCGTCGGCCCGCCTGCAATTCGGGAAGCGTCGGCCCGCCCACTCACCGCCCAATTGCGCATCCTGGTGGCCGATGACTCCGAAGACAATCGTTTCCTGATCGGCTCGTATCTGAAATCGCTGCCCTATCGGCTCGATTTCGCCGAGAACGGAGTGATCGCTTTAGAAAAGCTACGCACAGGCGCCTATGATCTCGCTCTGGTCGATGTTCACATGCCCGAGATGGACGGATACGCGGTCGCACGAAACGTGCGCGACCAGGAAAGAAGCAAGGGTGGCAAGCCACTCCCAATGCTGGCGCTGACGGCCGACGCGTACTCCAGCGCAATCGAAAAGAGTGTGGCTGCCGGGTTCAACGCGCACCTGACCAAACCCATTCGCAAGCAGACGCTGCTGGAGGCAATCGCCAGATACGCTGCCGCGCCCCAGCAACATGTTGCCAAGGCCGCGGATGAATCGCGCTCCCTGAGTTCGCTGGAGAGCGGATACCTCGAGAGGTCCCGAAAGAAGGCCGCCGACATCGTAGCTGCCCTGGGAAGAGGCGATTTCGATGCCATTCGTACGAATGGGCATAACATGAAAGGCACAGGAACGGCGTACGGGTTCCCGCCCATCACTGAACTGGGTGGAACTATCGAGCAGGCAGCGCTGGCAAAGGATGCGGACGCCGTGCGAACCGCGGTGCAAGATTTGTTGGCCTACTTGGATCAGGATGCGCCTGCAAAGAACCCGGAACCTGAGGCGTCGTCCAAAAATGGACCGCGCCTAAAGCTCAAGAGTTCATTGCGATCGTTGGCGCCCGAGTTCATCGATAGGCTCCGCGCCAGCGACAACAGCCTGCGCGATGCCATCCGGCAGTCCGACTTCTCAGCCCTTCGCATCTTCGGCCACAATCTAAAAGGAAACGGTGCGAACTTCGGCTTCCCGGTGCTCAGTGAACTGGGAGATCGCATGGAGTCCGCTGCGCTGCGCAACGAATTGGGGCCGATGGAGGCCTTGATCGGAGAGCTTCGGCAATATCTGGACTCCGTGGTGATCGAGTACGAATGAATCCCTAAGCGCTCCTACTGCCCCCAACAGCCAGGCGATGCTCCAGCGCGAATAGCGTCAGTTCGACCCGGTTCGACATCCCGACCTTATCGAAGACGTTGGCAAGATGCCGCTTTACCGTTTCTTCGCTGATGTTCAACTGGTTCGCGATTTCTCGATTCGAGCAGCCTTGAGTCACAAACCGAACCATCTCCAGTTCGCGCGGCGTCAAGCCGTATGACCTCGCCGGTCGAGCATCCGCCAAGGTCGCCGACAATTCCGTTATCACTTGCACGACGTTGCCGATGCTTTTCCCCCCAATCCAGTACTGTCCTTCAAGTACGGCGGCGATTGCCTTTCCCAGTTCATCGACCGAACCTTTCTGCAGGATGCCGCGAGCGCCAAGTTGAAGTGCCTGAACAATCTGCTCTTTCGAGATTGAGGAACTGAGCACCACAATCCTGACCGGCAACGGCGAGGAGGCGAGTTCCCGGATAGTGTCCATTCCGGGCGAATTGGGCATGAGCAGATCCAGCAACAGCACATCGGGGTGGAGTTGTGTCGTTAGCTGGACTGCTTCCAGTCCGTCGGCAGCTTCTCCAATAATCTGAAAGCCCGCCTCTTCGAGCAGTTGCCGCAAAAATCCGCGCGTAATCGGGTCGTCGTCGGCGAGCAGAATGCGAGCCGCGGTTGCCACCATCTGACTCCTGCACTGAACCATGGGGTCGCGAGACCACTAAGTCCCGCTTTGTTAATATCTTACACTCCGTCGCCGCGCGGCGTCCCGCGTCACCTCCCCCGAACTTCGGATCCCCACCTACAACGAAAGATGTAGGTCACTACAACCAACCGGGAATACCTGCATTTCCCACCCCAGTGTCAATCTGTCGTCGGTAAGTTCTGTGTCGAGGCTGAGCAGGATCGTTGTTCGCCCCTGTTTCGACCGACTCATACTGACGTTCAATACCAGACTTTTTGAAACTGAGGAAACAATCGTGAATGGATTCAAACAGTTCCTTCTCCGCGGTAATGTAGTGGACCTGGCAGTAGGCGTGGTAATCGGCGCCGCATTTGGCGCGGTGGTAACCGCCCTGGTAAAGGACTTGCTCACTCCGCTGATTGCAGCCATCGTAAAACAGCCGGACTTCTCGGCGCTCACTCTTACCTTGAACGGCAGCAAGTTCCTCTACGGCGAGTTCATCAATGCGTTGCTCTCATTCCTCATCATTGCCGCGGCGGTATACTTCTTCGTTGTGGTACCGGTCAATGCCCTGATTGCACGCTCGAAGAAAGATGCGGTGCCGGCCGATCCGACCACTCGCAAATGTACCGAATGCCGCAGCGAGATCCCGATTGATGCGCGGCGATGTGCGTTCTGTACGTCAACTGTGACCGGTCAAACAGCGCTCGCCTCGTAGTCGGGAACGCGGCCACTCGGCAAGACTGAATAACATATCTAGAACTTGAATGTCGGACCGGCGGCTTCGCTGGCGACAAAGGAGAAGTTGTGAAAAAAGCAAAGATGTTAATCATGATCTTCATCGGCGCGTTCTGTTCCAGCCTGTTTGCGGATCAGATTGTTCTGAAGAACGGAGACCGTTTGAGCGGCGCGGTCACCAAATCGGACGCCAAGAGCGTGTCCATCAAGACCGATTACGCGGGCGAAGTCACTATCATCTGGTCCGCCGTGCAGGAAATGACGGCCACGAAAAGTCTCCATGTGGGATTGAAGAGCGGACAGACTGTAGTGGGCCCGCTCGCTGTCAAAGAGGGGAAGCTGGAGGTCACCACCAAGGACTTCGGTACCGTGGAGACGCCCGCCGACAGCATCGTCGTGATTCGCGACGATGCCGCCCAACTGGCTTATGAGAAGTCCCTGCACCCGGGGTTCGCTGAAGGATGGGCCGGCGGTCTGAATCTGGGCTTTGCCCTCACCCGTGGTAACAGCGCCACCAAGAACCTGAACATCGCTTTCAACGCCGCCCGCACCGGGCTCCATGACAAGCTGACTCTCTACACAAACTCCATCTACGCCACCAACGACCTGTCCACGGCATCGCCCCACACGACCGCGAACTCGACCGGAGGCGGACTTCGCTACGACCGCGATTTAACTCCACGGGTTTTCGGGTTCGGAAACGGCGATTTCTTCACCAATTCACTGCAATACTTGGATCTGCGGTCGTCGTTCGGCGGTGGTATTGGACTGCACGCCATCAAGAGTGCAGTCACCCACCTCGATCTGCTTGCCGGTGCGAACTACACGCATGAAAGCTACGGGGGCATTCCGAACCTGATGCCGCCGCCGCTCACCACATCGTATTCCAAGAGCTATGGTGCCTTGACTCTGGGTGATAACTTCACGCAGAAGTTGGGGAAGAGCACTGACATTACGCAGACCTTCTTCATCTACCCCGACCTCAGCGATACCTCACAATACCGTTTCACTTTCAATGCCGGTACCGTCACCAAGCTGAATAAATGGCTGGGGTGGCAGAACTCGTTCGGGGACGTCTATGTCACGAGCCCGCTGAGGCCTGCAGGAACGAAGGGTAATGATCTGCAGCTTTCGACGGGCATCAATATCTCCTTCAACCACTAGCACCGTCAACCACTAGCACCGTGCAGGCATTTGACGAATAGTAGCGCCGGCGGTCCGGCGGGCGTCCTCCCCCGCCGCGCCGGGTGGCGGCCACCCCCTCCGGCAATCTCAGGACAGGCTCCTCCGCGCAGCCGCCAAAATCTCAGCGCTACTTGTTCTAAACTCCGTAAACCGTTTTCGGTCAATGGCTTAGCTTGCCCAAGATCTAACCCCAGCCAGCCCCTTCCCAGTAGCGACCCCGCAGTGACCCTTTTCCTTTCGCTTTGTCGCGTTACCTGGTGAACGCTGAAATCACTCAGCTCAAACTTACAGGGAGACCGATATGAAAACGACCAGGACAAATGCGAAGCGCAGCAGCCATTCGACCCAACCCTCACACACTGCCAGACTGAGCCGGATCGGGCTCCAGCTAACCATCGCCGCGACCGTCCTGTGCGGCTTGGCAGTTTCGGGGCTATTCACCGGTTCAGTAGCCCAGGCTCAGACCATTGCTAGCCAAGCCACCATGAACCACCCCGGCTGGGTGCAGATTCCCGGCGAGTTGATCCGCCCCGATTGCGTGCACGAAATCCCCAGCGGCGCGAACGTCGAGATCGAAAATGGCCGGATTACTGGAGATGTGACACTAAAGGGCGCATTCCTCGCTCACTATGATGCCTGCCCCGAAGATGCCGTCATCACTCGTCCCCAGGGACGCACTCAGAATCTTTCCAACCCTCCTGGTACGGGCAATGGGTGGGTTGAGGCCGACCAATGGAACGTGTCGCTGAACTCGAAAGACAACATCGATTTCATGGGCGGTAATTGGACTGTTCCGTCCTATCCTTCGTCGAACGGCGCTCTGATCTACCTGTTTGACGGCATCGAGCCTTCAACCGAGAACTGGATCCTGCAACCGGTGCTCCAGTACGGCTCGAACGGCGCTTTCGGCGGCAATTATTGGGTCCTTTCCACTTGGATGGTGGGCCCCAACAATTATGTTTTCTATAGCACTCCGGAATATGTCTACCCAGGGAACTCAATTCTCGGCTATACCGAGATCACCGGCACTTCTGGCAGCACCCTTTATTGGACGGTGATGGCGCAGGATACCACTTCCGGCGCTTATTCCTACATCACCGCCCACACTTCAGGACTGCATTGGACTTGGGCGTTCGCCGGCGTCCTCGAAGCCTACAACGTAACTTCCTGTTCTCAGTTTCCCGCGAGCGGCAGAGAAGTCTTTTCAAATTCCACCGTTGCCCATGGATTCCCGTATTACAACACCCTCTCCCCTCAATGGTATGGAGCCATCTATTCGTACGGAGGCCCGTCCTGCCACTTCGCGGTTGTCGCCGCCAGCGGCACGCTGGACTTCTAACCCAATTCTCTTGGCCAGCCCGGGTGCAGCCTTCCGCTGCTCCCGGGCCTTTTTTTGTTTCCTCACAGTACCCTGCAACCCGCCACAAGACCCCACCCATGACCCCACTTTCCCCGCCTTGTCGCGTTACCTGGTGAACGCTGGAATCGACTCACGATAACCGTCATGAGCGATCGGGCGTATCCAGTGAAGGCACTCAAAACGGCCCTCAGATTCTCACATTAAGGAGATACAAAATGAATCGCACAAAATTTCAGCACTCGATGTTGGGTTTGTCGCTGTTTGCCAGTGGGACGGGCCGGCTGGCTCGTTCTTTGCGAGGAACGCAAGATCTTCAACGGTCGAATCATAGGACCGACAGGAGTCACACCATGAAAAACTCAATCTTCATGACGATGGCGCTCATGCTCTCGTTGCTGCTGATTCCGGTAGTGCAACTGCACGCGCAAGCGCCCGCGCCGGCCTATGTCGAACTGGACGCGGTGCAACTGGATCAGCTCGTAGCCCCGATCGCTCTCGATCCGGACTCGCTGGTTGCTCAAATCCTCACCGCCTCCACCTATCCCGACCAGGTCGCCGCCGCCGATGCCTGGCTCCACCAGAACATGAACCTGCCCCCGGATCAGCGCGCGGCCGGAGCGAACAACATGTCATGGGACCCGGCCGTTAAAGGTCTCATCGAATTCCCCACCGAGCTCGATACTCTGGCGAAAAACAGCGCCTGGACGTCGCAGCTCGGTAACGCCTACTACAACCAGCCCGGAGACGTCATGAACGCGATCCAGGCCATGCGGTTGCAGGCACAGCAGTCGAACGTTCTAGTCACCACCGCGCAGCAGCGTGTGGTGGTCGAAGCCGGCTTGATCGAGATTGTGCCAGTGAATCCAGCGGTGATCTACGTTCCTTATTACAACCCCTGGCGCATTTGGGGCACGTTGTTTGTGGCCTACCCTGGCTTTGTTGAATTGCCCGCTCCGGCCGGCATGGTGTGGGGAGGCGGCCTTGCCTTCGACCCGGGAATCGCGGTTGGCGTCTACGCCGGCTACGGTTGGGGCTTCGGCGCATGGGCTCCGGCTTGGGATGGCGGGACCGTGAACTTCAATAACAACACCTACATTTCGAACAGCACTACGGTCATCAATCACGGCTATTTCGGCGATCACGACCGCGGCGCATTTGAACATGAAGGCCGCGGTGTTCCACGAGGCTATCATCCCTGCGCTCATGCGGGAGCGGCTCGGGCGACTGCGGGTCGCGCGAGGGCTGCTGGTCGAGGGAACTTTGGCAAGCCGAACGCCGGTCGTCCCTACGCCGGTCGTGGCGGGATGGGCGGCAACCACTCGCCCTACGGTAATGGCAAGACGTCCGCTAGCCGTTCAGCGGCAAACCGCTCGGCGTCAGCAAACCGCTCGGCGTCGGCAAACCGCTCGGCGTCGGCAAATCACTCGGCGTCAGCAAACCGCTCGGCGTCGGCAAACCGGTCGGCGTCGGCAAACCGGTCGGCGTCAGCAAACCGGTCGGCGTCGGCAAACCGGTCGGCGTCAGCAAACCGGTCGGCGTCAGCAAACCGCTCAGCGTCGGCAAACCGGTCGGCATCGGCAAACCGGTCGGCGTCGGCAAGTCGCTCGGCATCGTCTAACCGTTCGGCATCAGCCAACCGCTCAGCGTCCGCTAACCGCTCGGCCTCCGCTGGCCACTCCGCAACCGCCAATCGCGGAAGCGCAGCCGCCAACCATGGAACAGCAACCGCTAACCGCGGCGCATCGTCCGCCAACCGGGGAGCAGCAACCGCGAATCACGGTGCCTCTTCGGCGAACCACGGTGGAGCAATGGCGAGTCGCGGTGGGTCACCCGCTGGCCACTCCGGTGGTGGTGGCGGTGGCCACGCCTCCGGCAGCAAGGGCAGGGGGCGGTAGCACCCTAAGACCTGTGGCGCGGCATTCCTGGCCAGCATTCATTGCCCAGAAATTCCGCGCCACCTTTTCCGCACCGAAGCTGGTGCGTCAGACTCAATGAACGCAATCTCTTCATAAATCTCAGGCAAAGGAGCACGGCAATGAATACAAAATCAATCATCGTATTGAGTCTTGCGACGACAATCTTCACATCAGCTTTGGTATTCGACGGATTGTCACACCGCCATACCGCGAACAGCAACCAGGCAATCTCGCAAAATCCGGTGACGAACGTGGCTGTTTCGCCGGACTCCTCCAACCCAGGAACTGGAGTCCAGCCAACCCCGGGTCAGCCAGCCGATGACCAATCGGTCGCCGCCTCAGCTAATGACAGCACAACCGCGACCGACCCCGGGCAAGACCCGGCACCCGACGCGGCTGACCAGGCGCAACCCGGCACCGACGCGGATGCTTCACAACCCGATACGCCACAACCCATCGTCATTCCCGCTGGAACCACGCTTTCCGTCCGCCTCGGCGAAGCACTCGGCTCCAGAACCAGCGAGGTGGGCCAAAGCTTTTCCGCCACGTTGGATCAGGATGTTGTAGTCCGCGGGCAGACCGTAATTGCAGCCGGCGCCAGTGTTACCGGCAAGGTCGTCGCCGCCCGACCCGCTGGAGCACTGGCCGGTGAGGCCAATCTGCAGCTCAAACTCACCTCCGTCAATGTCGACAACACCAAGCTGCGGCTGACGACTTCGGTCCGGACCTTCGGCCCCAAGATTAAAGGTAAAAACAAGGTGGGAAGATTCATGAAAGGTCTGGTGAAGCGGGCTTCGGGCGAAGAAAAAGAGGTTCTCCTCGCGGAGCAGTCCGCCTACAGCTTCACTTTGCGGCAGCGCGCGCAAATCCAATAGTCGGCCTGACCGGGGTCTCCGGGCAAAACGATGGAACTGCGCCAGCAAATCCTAGCCCGGCAAGGGGCGGTATAAGAAAGCCCGGCACGTGAGTGCCGGGAAGAGTGGGGAAGTCGAACGAGTCCAGGAGGGACAGCACCCCTCCGCACGCACTCCTGGGATGACACATGAGAATAGCCGCCATTTCCAAATGGCGGCTATCTTGCTTGATTAGGCGATGAGGTCCCCGGCACCCGCGTCGCTTTGTACGCAATCAACTGAAAACCTGTTTGCTGCGCCAGTCTTCGGACCTCCGACAGCCGGCTCAGCCCGGCGCCAACTCTGCCCGATGCTATTTCCACTTCGCCCAGCGCGAGTTGTGACTCGAGTTGATAGCCGAGATAGCCAGACTTCCTGGCGCTTGCGATTGTGGTCTGGAGAATCCGCATCGCTTCCTGTGGCCGCCCGGCGCCTGCCGCGAGCTGCGCTTCCGCGATCGACGCCCTCAACCGAACCGAAAAATCCTGGCTCTTGGCCAGCAGATCATGGACCCCTGAAAACTCCTTTTGCGCGTCGGCCAACCTCCCCTGCAAAAGCAAAATGCGCGTCAGCAAGGTGCTGGCGAGGATCTCATCGTCGGCGGCCCCCTCTTTGCGAAATTCCTCCCCGACCTCTCGCAGCGTATTCTCCGCCCCGATGGCGTCTTCTTCTTCAAACAGAAGTTGGGCCAGCGCTAACTGCGATTCGGCAGCATTTCCTTTCTCCCCGATTTGGGTTCGCAGTGCGGTCGATTGGTTGTAATAGTCGAGAGCCGCGTTAAACCTTCCCTCCGCTGTGGATACGTCTCCCAGGCTATAGAGTGCATACGCAACTCCGCTCTGGTCGCCGATCTCCCTCGACAAAGCTTCGGCCTGCTCGTACTTCTGGCGAGCGCCCTTCAAATCGCCTTGCCAGCGCAGCACTTCCCCAAGGTTGTAAAGCGCCGTGCTGGCCCGCTCCCGGTCGCCGATCTCCTCGGACGCCGCCAGCCCCTTCTCCAGCATCTTTTTCCCTTGTTTCAGGTCGCCCTGCTGCAAGGTACGCGCTGCGATGCTGCCCAGAACTGCCGCCGCGCTGTGTTTGTCCCCGACCTCTTGAAAGGTGGCCAGGGCTTCGTTCAACATCTTGATGGAACCGGATAGATCTCCCTGCTGGCCCAGGGCGTTGGCAAGATCGTTGAGTGTGGTGGCGGCACCGCGCAGGTCTCCGATCTCACGCTGCATGGCGAGAGCGCGGTTGTAGGCGTCGGCAGCCTCCCCGAAGTTGCCCTGGTCAAAGCGAACGATGCCGGTGATCGTCAACGCCTTCGCCAACTCGGCGCGCTCGCCCCCTGCCTCGGAAATACGCGCTGCTTCCTGCGCGCTACGCAACGAGTCCTCCAGCTTGCCCTGTTTTTCGAAGGACCGCGCTTTCTGATTCAGAGCACGCGCCAGCAGCAGGGTCGCGCCCAGATCGCGGGCGCGGCTGGCCGCCGCCTCGGCGGCGGCTTGTTGTTCCTTGTAAGCTCCTTTGATATCGAAGACGTCAGCCTGCTGCAGAGCGATCCGGGGATCGTCGCGGTCGGGAGCGGGCAACTTCCGCAGCGCGGCCAGCGTGGCCAGAGCCTCATCCACGGTTCGAGCTTGTTCTTGAGCGGCCGCCAAATGTAAGCCGTACTCGAGGTTATCGGGAAAGGAGTCGACCAGCGTGCGGTAGATCTCGACCGCCTTGTCCCATTTGCGATTCAGCTCCCAGTCCCGGCCTTCAATCCACAAGCGTTCTTCGTGTGAAAGTCCAACCGAAAGATCGAGAGCCTGCTTGGATTCTTGCCGCGCTTTCTCGTCGTAGCCCATGGCGGCCCATGCATCCGCCAGTGCAGAGTGCCCGGGGGCGTAGTTGGGATCGGCAGCCACCGCACGCTGCAGCAGATCGCGGGCCGCCAGCGCATCCGCTACGCGAAGTTTCGCTACGCCTTGGGAATACAGCCGCACCGCTTCGGAGTTGGAAGGCAAAGAAGCGCGTACGAATGCCGCTTCCCCAGGCGTGATTTCGCCCACCCCAAGCTTTTGCCGGAGATCAGCCCCGGCTCGAGTTGCCAGATCATCCAGATCCTTCTCGCTCCCTTTTTCAGACACGGTTGCCGCAATCTCACCGGTCTTTGTGTCTTGTAGCCAAAGGTCAATTCGAACCTGCGCTTCCGGCGCGCTTCCCTGGTCTAGATAGGAGCCCAGCACCACGTAGTCGTTACCCAAATACTCTCGAAGATGTCCGAGCGTGTCGCTGGCCAAAGTTTGCATGCCTGTCAATTTAAGGTCCGCGCTCGCGCGGGCAATCTTCTCTCCAGGAAAGGTGCGCAGCTTCCCTCCCGCCGCGAGTTCCGCGGTCAACATTTCAGGCAGGGCTGTCGAGACCCACTCGGTATCGGTCCGTCCCGATAAGTTGTGAAAGGGCAACACCGCGACCGATCGCCGAACTGCAATCGAAGGCGTCGTCGCCCCCGTACCGGCGGCAGGAGCGCGGTGAAGAATTCTCGGAATCAGGACCGCGCCGAATACGATCGCGAGTATCAGGGTGAGCAATCCGAGCACCACGCGCGGCTCAAAGCCCCATTTCCCGATGTGTCTGCTCTCACCTCGCAGCGCCTCGGCGACCTCATCCCCGCTTTGAAAACGAGCTCCGGGTTCGCGCGCCAGGCACTTCAGGATCACCGACTCCCATCGCCGGTCAAGGTCTGGAACCAGAGTGCGTGGCGGGACTGGATCTTCCTTAATCCGGCGCACCGCCATTGAAAGAGGCGTAGCGTCGTCGAAAGCCCGGATTCCGGTGACCATCTGATATAAGACCAGGCCAAGCGAATAGACGTCGGAGGCGGACGTCAAATCCTTTCCTTCCACCTGCTCCGGCGACATGTAGGCCGGAGTGCCTAGCACGTCTCCCGTCCCGGTGACCGGGGCTCCCGGATTGGACTCTTTCGTTGAACGCAGAGCGATGCCGAAGTCGGTAATGACTGCCCGCACTCCCTTGGCTCGGCGAACCAGAAGCACGTTGCCGGGCTTGAAATCCCGATGCAGAACGCCCGCCGCATGCGCCGCTCCAAGCCCTGCCGCAATCTGCAGCGCTATGGGCCGTGCCTCACCTACACGCAGGCGCGGCTGGCGGCGGAGAAACTCAGCCAGAGTCTCGCCTTCCAGCAGTTCCATCGCCACGAACATGACCGGACTGCGGCTCACCCCGCCTGCCGTGATCGCCGGCTGCCGAAACAGATCGAAAATCCGGCAAACGTTGGGATGGGTTACCTTGCGGGCGAGATAGACCTCTCGCTTGAATCGGTCCAGCGTCTTTCCATCATCCAGCAGTTCACTCCGTATGGACTTCAGCGCCACGCGCTCGTGCAGCTCCATATCTTCCGCTTCATAGACTTCGCCCATGCCGCCACGGGCTAGGAAGCGTGTGATCCGAAACCGCTCGGCAACTAGCTCTTGTGGAAAGAATGACTGGCTCTGCGCGGGCGCGCTCGAGGAAGATTTCCCCGAAACTGCGGCTTTAGAGAGGAAGCCGCCCGATTCGACATGGTGGGCCAGTAACCGCTCGACCTCGAGCCGCACAGCGGAATCCTGCCCAGCCGTGGCAAGAAACGAAGTCCGCTCGGCAGAAGTCTTCTCCAGCGCCATTTCAAATAGCGCTTTGACGTTCTCCCATTGCTGCGGCGTCAATCCCATGGCGCTCTTTCAAGTCGGCATAGAGCCAGGCTTTCGCAACGCTCCAGTCACGCTTGACTGTCTTGGGGGAGACTCCAAGCACTTCGGCCGCTTCTTCAACGCTCAAGCCGCCAAAGAAACGCAATTCCACCACCCGGGCCTGCCGCGGATCGATCTCCGCCAGACGATTGAGTGAATCGTCCACCGCCAACAGTTCGTCCGCCTGCTTTTCAGAAAAGACGAATGCCTCGTCCAGAGATACTTTCCTTTGTTCTCCACCGCGCTTCTGCCGCGAGTGCCCCCGTGCGTGATCGATCAGGATACGGCGCATCAACTGGGCGGCGACCCCAAAAAAATGGGCCCGGCTCTGCCAGTTGGCCGATCGCTGCTCGATCAGCTTCAGATACGCTTCATGCACCAAAGCCGTGGCCTGCAGAGTGTGGTCGACCCGCTCCCGTCGCATGTAGCTGCCCGCCAGCCGCCGCAATTCGTCGTACACCACCGGGATCAGCTTCGAAGCCGCGCCATCGTCCCCCCGCGTCAGGGCGGACAACAGCAGCGTAACTTCGTGGCTCTCGCTCATAGCGGGACGACACATTCTACGCCCGACCACTTCCTTTAGGGCAAGGAAACGGAGAAGGGGGTAGTCAGTTTGCGACACCGCCAATGGCGCGAAGCAGCACGAAAAAAGTCTCGCAACGAATAACCTTCGTGGTCCTTCGTGCCCTTGGTGGTGATGATTTTTCTTCGTTCTATTGCAAAACTGAGCCACTACCGAGAAGGGCTTATCGAGCGCAAGCGCAGCGGACGCGTCGATGGCTCAGTATCGTATCGTGAACTGTCCCTGATACGCCGGGAAGGCATCTCCGTAAATCGTCACATCGTAGGTGCCCGCGCCCCAATTTCCCGAGTCCAGATTCAGTTGGTAGAGACCCGGAGGACCCTGCGTGAAGGCGTCGATCGCCGAAAGAAAAACTTGTTGCGTCGGATTCCCATTGGCATCGGCGATCATCACCACCGAGATGCTTACCTGCGCGTCGGTGATCGGTTTTCGGGTGGCCACCGATTTCAAACTGATCGCCACCGGGATCTCTGCTGTCCCTAAGCGATAACTCCGCGGAAGTTTCGGGCGCAGCAGCTTGAACTGAGCCAGCCCTTGCGGGTTGGTCACGCCCAGATCCACCGCCACAAATTCCGAAAAGCCCTGTGTCTTTCCTTTCACCGTGGGATCGGCGAATCCGGTGAAGATGTTCTGCCACAGATTCTGTCCGATGGGCGTGGTGAGGTAGCCGGGATTGACGATGGCTTGCTGCGTGCTGAAGCCGGTCTGCACCGCGATGGTCGGCTGGGCCTCACTCGGACAGGTGATCGGATTCATATTGTTGTCGGAACACGTCACCTGGTAGTCCACACAGTTGCCGCCCGCGCCCGAGTAAATGATGCAAACGGCATTGGCAAATGCTGTGCCGGCGACCCGCTGCTGGAACTGCGCCTGTGTAATCTGGAGGGCCGTAGTGGTCATGAACACATTTGAGAAATTCGTGCCCGGTGGATACTGCACCACCTGGTTGTTCGTCCCGAAGTTAAACACATTCGGCTGGGTCGGGCTCAGCGGAATGGTGATTTGCAATTCGGTGGGAGGGTTTGAAGCAATGCGAACACCGACCGGCGACATGCCTACGGAGATCGTGCCAGTAACAGTGGTGCTCGACGTGGAGAACACGGTAACGTTGTTCGTGCTGTGATTCACGACGTAGCCGGCAGAGCCGTCTGCGGTAAGCGAGATCGACAGCGGGGCATTGAATCCTGCAATCGTATTCACAACTCTGCTGGATGCGGTGTCGATCACCGACACAGTATTGGAATTGTTGTTTGAGACATAGGCCGTGCTGCTGTCTGGCGAGAAGGCGACGCCGTATGGGCTCATTCCCACCGGAATGGTTGCCGCGACTGTGTTATTGGCGACGGAAATAACAGAGACATTGTTGCTTCCCCCATTTTGCACGTATGCCAGGCTGCTGTTGGGAGAAACCTTAACCAACGTTGGCGAATTACCGACATTTATCGTTTGAACCACGGTGGGCATGGCTCCCACTGCGATCACGGAAACAGTGTTCGACCCATAATTGGCGACATATGCGAAGGTTCCATTGGATGTGAGTGCCATCGAAACGCCAACCGGGGCACTCTGCACCGGGACATTTGTCACCACGGTTTTAGAGGCAGTGTCGATAACGGAGACGCTGTTGGAGCCCGAATTCGCCACGTAAACTGATGCTCCATCGGGCGTGAAAGCCAGGCCACGCGGCGCTGACTGTACTGGAATGGTTGCAATGACGCTGCTGCTCGCCGTATCGATCACGGAGACGTTATTGCCCAGGACATTGCTGACATAAAGCTGCGTACCGTCGGGCGAAATGCTGAGTCCATGGGGTCCAGATCCCACCGGAATAGTGGTGACAACCAACGAAGTAGGGATGTCGATCATCGACACGGTATTGCTGCCCTGGTTGGTCACATAGGCGAACGGGCCTGTCGCCGAAGCGAATCCATGGCCCATCCCGGCCGCGTCGGCGTACACACCCACCAACTGACCGGCATCATTGAGATCCTGAACCAGTAAGCCATCGACTGCCGCGGGAAAGTTAATGGTGCTGAAAGCGCCGTTATTGTCTTCGAATCCCAGTTCGTTAGAGGTTGCAGTGGCTAAGTAACCGCCGACAATTTGGCCGCCGTTGTTAATCCCATAGGCATCGGTTAGAAAGGCGCCCGGAAAATCGAGCGAAGTGAAGCTACCCTTCTGGAGAAGAAAGCCGTGTTCGCTTCCGTCGGGATTATCGTAAATGCCGACCATGACTCCGACATTATTGACCTTCAGAACGTCACTCAGACTCGATCCGGGATAGTCGATGGTGCTGTAAACGCCGGCACTCAACAGAAACCCATGTTCATGTCCCGCGGCATCGTCGTAAAAACCTACGATCTGACCCACGTTATTGATTCCCGTGGCAAACGTGTAAATGGTGCCCGGTGGATCGATGGTCGTGAACACACCGTTGCTGAGCAGGAATCCGTGTTGAGTGACGCCGTCGCCATAGCGCCCCACGACATCCCCGTTGTCGTTGATCCCCCAAAGCGCGGTCCCGCGGGCGCCCGGAAAATCGATGTTTGTAAACCCTCCGTTCTGCAGCACAAATCCGTGGTAAACCCCTCCCGTGTCGATGTATCGGCCTGCCATCTCCCCGTGGTTATTAATCTGGCGCACCGAGGTGTTCGTGCCACCGGGATAATCGATGGTGATGAAGTTCTGGGCCGCGCTTCCATTTAGAATTTGCAGTCGCACGCCCAACGTTCCACTGCTATCGGAATTGTCTGCGTAAAAGGAGTCGGGCAGCGCAATGATAAGGTACTGCGCGCCTGACGGGACCGTGACTGGTTCGCCATAGAGCGAAAAATCTTGCGGAATATCCGTCGGCAGATTGTCAAAATAAGTTGTTGGAGACGGGCACTCGATTGCTTGAGAGAAATTTGGCGCAATTGCTCCCGGGACGCGGTTAATTGTTCCTCCCGTAGGCAGTACGGTATTTGACGAACTAAATACCGCGCACACGTCATAGGGAGTCATTTCCGCACAACCCACACAGTAGGAGACAAGCCCTACTCCCTGACCAGTAATCTGTTGGCCAGGTTTGATGCCCAACGACGCCAGGGAGAGAATGAGAGGATTATCGGGAGCATCGGGGGGATCGCCCGGTGGTGGACTCTCATTGGTGAATATGTATGCGCCTTTTGGATCCAGCGGAAACTGGAAGGTTTGCGACCACAAAAGTCCCGCGGCCAATACCGTGAAAAGGCCGAGAAGTGCGGCGCGCTTTGTAAGTCCGGCAACCATGTTGTTCCCGGCCGACTACTTGCGTCTTGCCAAATTCTCCAGATGCCGAAAACACCTTCAAACGAGGATGAGTCTGAGTGACTCGAATGTCAAGAAGCAAAAGTTTGCACTATGACGACAAAACGAGAGATTCCTAGAGCGCCGCCGCCTTGCGTGCGATGAGGTCGAATCCCTTAGCTTTGGCGTCTTGTTGTAACTGCTCCAAGCGAGCGCGAGACGCCGCGGATTTCCCCGATTTCAACTCTATTTCTTCGAGCGCCAGCCGAGATTCGAGTTGGTAACCGACATACCCTGATTTTGTTGCCTTGGCCAACGCGTCCTTGAGGATTGTTTTAGCCGCGGCAGTTTTCTGGGAACCGGCCTCGGCGCGCGCCCGGGCGACAGCAAAGGCCAACTGCACGCTCAGATTCTGGCTTTTTGCCGCGATCGGAGCAGTTTTCCCCGTTTCCTTGGAAGCGTCATCGTTCTTGCCGCCCGCCAGCAGAGCGTCCACCAGCGCGACGGTCGCGGTAATCTGGTCGTCGTTCTTGTGCGCCTTCTGATTCTCGTCGCGAGCTTCCCGGGCGGGTCTCTCCGCCGCGCCGGGGTGGCCTTCTTCGATGGCCAATTCAGCGATCGCCACCTGGGTGGCGGCGATGTTATCTTTCTCCCCCAACTCGTTGCGGAGACTAAGAGCCTCGTCGTAATCCTTTTGGGCTTGCGTGAAATCCGCCGCTTTTAGTTCCAGGCTTCCCAGACCCGCGAGAGCATACGCTGCCATGCTCTTGTCGCCAGCGGTGCGGGAGAGCGTGAGGGCATCTTCGTAATTCCTGCGTGCGTCCGGCAGATCCCCCAGGTGTTGCAGCACATCGCCCAGGTCGATCAGTTTGTCGCTGGATGTACTGGACTGTCCACCGGCAAGATCGAGGGCCACAGCCTGCTCCAGCGTTTTCTTAGCGCCGGCGGAATCACCTTGCGCATCTAACACTGTGCCAATACCGGTGAGTGACGTTGCAATACAATTCTGGTTATTGATTTCGCCGCAAAGGTTCAGCACTTGATCGTAAGTCTTCTTAGCTCCTGTCAGGTTTCCCTCGTCCTTCATAAGGCCCGCGATGTTAGTCAGATTCATCGCATAATTATTTTGGTCGCTTATTTCGCGGAAGATGGGGAGAGCCTTTTCCAACATTTTCCTGGCTTCTGCCGCATCTCCCTGCTGACTTAGGACGATGGCCATGTTATTGAGCGCGGATGCTTCCGCCTTGCGATTGCCGACTTCACGTGCAATAGCCAGTTCATCGTTGAACTTGGCGAGTGCGCCGGGATAATCGCCACGATCGAGCAGCACCTGGCCAGTCACTTCAAACGTACTGGCCAAGCCGTAGCGGTCGCCGACCGCTTGATAGATGCGGCCCGCCTCCTCGCCAGCAGACATTGCGCCATTGGTGTCACCCAGGTTCTCGAGCGCGAATCCCTGCTGGTAAAGCGCACGTGCCAGAAGCAGTCTTGCGTTTTGCGTTTTTGCTTTCTGGGCTGCCCGGCCGGCGAAAGCCTGTCCCTGTTTGAAGTCGCCCAGCGACCGCCAAGCCTGGGATGCGGCCAACTCGATGCGCGCATCGTCCCCGGATGGTGGCGCCAATCGACGCAGCGATTCCACGGTCACCAACGCCTCTTTCCCTTTTCCTCCGCGCGTTTGCGCCTGGGCGAGCAGCAACCCATATTCGAGGTTGTCGGGGAAGAACCCAAACAAGGTCCGGTACTTCTCGGCAGCGTTGTCCCATTCCTTCGAAGCCTCGCGGTAACGCGCTTCCGTTAGCAGGCGGTCTTCGCGGGAGAGCGCCGTCGAGAGTTCATAAGCACTCTTCGCCGACAGACGCGCCTTCTCGTCATATCCCAGAAGACCCCATGCCGCCGCCAAAGCAGAGTGAGCCAAAGCATTGTTCGGGTCTGCTGTCACCGCCTTCTGCAGAAGGTCGCGAGCTGCGATAGCGTCGTTGACACGCAACTTGGCCAATCCCTCCGCATAGAGTTTTGAAGCTTCGGGATTCGATGGCAAGGCAGCGCGGACGCCAGCCTCCTCTTGCGGGTTCATCTGCCCAGCGCCGCACCGCTCCCGCAACTGAGCTCCGGCACGGCTGACCAAATCGAACAATTTGCTTTCGTCGCCGGTCTGGTTAACGGAAAGCAAAGTTTCACCGGCAGCCACATCTTGCAGATGAACATCGACCCGTAGCTGGCCGCCGGTCAAGGCCACGTAGGAACCCAGCACTAACAGGTCCGCGCCCAGGGTCTTCCCCACTAAAGACAAAGTCTGCGCCGCCAGGATGTCCGCGTCTGGCAGCGACAGATTCATCTTCATCTGGGCCACTTCCTCGCCTGTGATGGTGCGCAACTTCTCCCCCGCCGCAAGCTCCGTGGTCAACATCTCAGGGATGGCTGTGGAAAGCCATGCCGCCTCGGGACGGGATGTAGCGTTCTTGAAATTCAGTACGGCCACGGTGCGGCGTCGGTTCACCGCCGGTTGCCCTGACGTTGGCCGTGAGCGCTGGTAGTAGATCAATCCGCCCACTAAAAGCGCCGCGATCACTCCCGCCGCCAAGACTCCCCGCGACAACTGCTTTCTCTTCGACTGGGACCGCGCTGTCGCGGCCGTCGCCCGGACGGCGCGGAGCTTCTGCGGCAGTTCAGGATTCCCAGCGTCCTCGGTGTACAGGTTGTAAAGATGGACTTTGTGGCCGTGCTTGACCTCGACCTCTCCCAGATCGTGGAAGGCCGCCTTCCACGTGCTCACCTGATCGAGCACGTCGGCCACGGTTTTCGAAATCAGGATGTGCCCGGCATCGCCGCAGTCCATCACTCGTTGCGCGATGTTGATACCGCCCCCGGCCACATTGCGCGCGGCATTGATGTCCGCCACGTGATAGACCGGCCCGGTGTGAATCCCCATGCGCAACTGTATTTCTGGCCAGCGCCGCAGAATTTTATGCAATTCCAGAGCGCAGCGCACCGGAGCTTCCACGTCGCCTAGAAAGACCAGGGCCAGGCCATCGCCGGTTGGCAGTCGAATGAGCTGATCGCTGGCCTGGGCGCGCGCGAATTCCTGCGTCTCACGCACCGCTTCCTGCAGATGAAGCAGCGCCTGCTCCTGTTGGTCCATATGCAGGCGGGAATAAGCCACGATGTCGGTGAACAGAACGTGCGCCATCACCAGAGTGCGGTTCGAACCGGAACCGGATGACGTCGTCGGTAGGGACGATAGAGTGCCCGAACTCCGGGTAGATGAAATCGGGGCGGAAGGCGCGCGGCTCAGGGGCACCTGGGAAATCGGCATGGTCAGGCGGTCGAGGTCCACTCGCAACTCTCGCGCCGACTGATAGCGTCGTTCCGGATCCTTGTCGAGGCATTTCATAATCGCCATTTCCAGCCCCGGCGAGATTTTGGCATTCAGAGAGCTTGGCAGGTCCGGTTCTTTGTTCAGGATGGCATCAATCAAAAGAGGAACTTGCGAGAACGCAAACGGACGCCGTCCCGTCACCAACTCATACAGAACCACGCCTGCCGACCAGATATCGGAGCGCTGATCGGTCAGCTCCCCGCGCAATTGCTCCGGAGACATGTAGGGAAGCGTACCGGCGATTTGTTTGGGTTCGGAAATGCTTGCCGTGATCGCCAAATCCGTCTCTCGGCGGACAAACTGCGCCAGCCCGAAATCGAGGATCTTGAGCCGATTGTCCTGGGTCAGGCGCATGTTCGCCGGCTTGAGATCGCGATGAATGACCCCATGCTCATGCGCGCTTGCCAGACCGTCGGCCAGTTGAAATCCCAAACGCAGGACCTCTTTTTGCGATAAGGGCCCAGATCCCAGTTTGGCGTCGACGGGAACGCCGCCGACATACTCCATGACCAGAAAGTCCAGACCATCCTGGCTGCCGAATTCGTACACCGTGCCGATATTAGGATGATTCAATTTGGCGAGAGTCAGCGCCTCCTGGCGGAAGCGCTTCCGGGCTGCTTCGTCGGCCAGCATGCCGGGCGGAAGCACCTTGATGGCTACGTCCCGTTCGAGTTGCTGATCGGAGGCGCGGAACACCATCCCCATTCCGCCGGCTCCAATTTGCTCCAGTACGCGGTAATGGCCCAGAACCTGCCCGACAATTGGAGTCTCCGGCGCCATCAGGCCCGAATCTTAACCCCTGGAAACGGTGGGGTCAACGCCAACCCTGTGCTGGAAAAACCGCTTGCCGATCTCGCTCTTGTTCTTCACCGGGATGGCGGCATCCGGCCGAGACTCGCCACCAGAGCGGAGATTGGGGCCCACTCTGGATTGAGCGCATGTTCATTACACGCGATATTTACAATGGTGATGTCTACGGTGGAGTTACTAGGAATCTATCTCATAAATGAGTTCGGGTAGGGCACGGCTTCAGCCGTGCCGCCCGGAGGCCAATTAAAAGACGCGGGCTTTAGCCTCTGAGGGCCTGGACAGTTTGTCTCCGCGGGAGATGGCCTCTAGATCAGTGGAATCGCTAGATCAAATGGTGGAGGCGGCGGGAGTCGAACCCGCGTCCGAAAATGTTACTGGTCAAGAGACTACATGCTTATTCACGTTCATGCTCCCGGCCTTCACCGGGAAC
>Ga0209698_10000797_pt1 | contig 36263 bp, 27 predicted proteins | sample LitLauG_LLR_2012_FD_187203 | JGI IMG/M metagenome (GOLD analysis project Ga0209698, IMG submission 187203) | Freshwater sediment microbial communities from Pennsylvania, USA - Little Laurel Run_MetaG_LLR_2012 (SPAdes) (version 2) | ecosystem: Environmental > Aquatic > Freshwater > Creek >... | reverse complement strand
GCCGAACTTTCTGTCGATGAGGGCAGCACGGTGCGCAAGGGCCAGGTGCTGGCGCGGCTGGCCGACACCGATCTGCGCAGCACCGTGGACGAACAAGCGGCGCGGGCCCGATATGCCACGGAGAATTTCGAGCGCACCCAGGACCTGCTGCGCCGCGGCTTCATTTCCCAGGGCGAACTCGACCGCGCCAGGTCCGACCGCGAGGCGGCCGATGCCGCACTGGCACGGGCCCGCACCTTGCGCGATTTCACCTCGCTGGTAGCGCCTGCCGATGGCGTGATCATCCGGCGCGATGGCGAGATCGGCCAGTATCTGCCCGCAGGACAGGCGCTGCTGACGATGTCGTGCTGTGCACCGCTGCGGGTGGCGGTCGAAGTCGACGAAGAAGACATCCTGCGCGTGCGCGTCGGGCAAAAGGCACTCATGCGGCTCGACGCGCTGCCCGGGAGCACGCTCGAGGGCACGGTTGCGCAGATCACGCCCAAGGGCGATCCGGTATCGCGCAGCTATCGCGTGCGCATCCGCCTTGCCGATACGGCCGCCGTGAAGGTTGGCATGACCGTCGATGCGAACCTGATCGTGGCCGAACACCCCAACGCGCTGCTCGTGCCCACCACGGCCGTACAGACGGGCAACGTATGGATCGTGCATGACGGGCGCACCTCCCGCCGCGCCGTGAAGACCGGCATCGTCGGGACCGAGCGCACGGAAATACTCGATGGCCTGGATGACTCGGCTCTTGTGATTGCCGCGCCGAGCGACGGTCTGGTGGAGAACCAGCGCGTGCGCGTATTGCCAGCGGCAAGCGCGGCGGGCAGTGCCGCCAGGACCGGCGAGGCCACCGGCGCCGCGGCAGGCGGCAAGGCCCATGCTCCCTGATCGGACCGACGCCCCCCGGCATCCGGACCGCACGCGGGCGCGGCCGGGCGCGGGCAAGTAAGGCGTGGCCATGGGCATCTCCCTGGAGGTGGCGAGCACGCACCTGACCAGCCGCCTGCGGCCCACGCTGGTCTCGCTGGGCGGGGTCGTCATGGGTGTCGCGTTTTTCCTGGCCGTCTCCTCGCTCATGCGCGGCTCGGAAAAGGACTTTCTCAAGCGCATGATCGACAACAGTCCCCACATCACGGTGTACGACGAATACCGCAACCCCGAGCCCCAGCCGGCCGAGGTGCGGTGGGCCGACGGCGCCGTACGGGTCGTCCACGTCAAGCCGCGCGCCGAGCCGCGGGGCATACGCGCGTACCGCCAGAAGCTCGATTTCATCGAATCGCTGGCGGGCGTGCGCGTCGCGCCCGTGCTGACCGATTCAGCGGTGCTGGTGTTTGCCGGCCACCAGCAGGGCGTGAGCCTGTCGGGCATCGTCCCGGCCAGGATGAAGACCGTGAGCACGCTCCAGGAGAAGATGGTCGCCGGATCGCTCGACGAGCTGAACGCCGATTCCAACGGCGTGGTGCTGGGAACGGGGCTGGCGCAGAAGTTCCACCTGGAGTTGGGCAGCACGATCAGCGTGGTATCGGCCAGCGGCGCCAGTCACGCGCTGCGCGTCGTGGGCCTGTTCCGTACCGGCAATGCCGCGTACGACGAAGGCCAGGTCTTTGTCGTCCTCAAGCGCGCGCAGGCGGTCCTGGAACGCCCCAACCGCGTCAACCGCTTCGTCATCCAGCTCGAGGATGCCACCCAGGCGCGCCCCGTCGCGGCGCAGATCGAGAGGGTATCGGGCTACAAATCGGTCTCGTGGGTGGAAGCCTCCGAGGACATCCTGAGCCTGCTGCTGGTGCGCAACATCATCATGTACAGCGTCGTGTCGGCCATCCTGGTCGTGGCTTCCTTCGGCATCTACAACACGCTGTCGACCATCGTCATGGAAAAGACCCGCGATATCGCCATCCTCAAGTCGATGGGATTTCACGCCCGCGACGTGCGCCGCATCTTCCTGCTCGAAGGCCTCATCATCGGCTGTGTCGGCAGCGTCTTCGGGCTGCTGCTGGGCGCCGGCCTCATGCAGGTCCTGGCCAACGTGGCCCTGCGGCCGCCCGGCGTGAGCGAGGTCGTGCACCTGCCCATCTGGTGGGGGCCCGAGCAGTTCGCGCTGGCGGCCTTCTTCGCGCTGGCCTCATGCCTCGCGGCGGCCTATCTGCCGGCCCAGCGCGCCAGCCGCGTCCACCCGGTCGACATCCTGCGGGGCGCCGCGTGAGCGCGATCCTGCAGGCGGAAAACGTCGGCCGGCGGCTGGCGGGCGACGTTCCCGTGACGCTCATCGATGGGGTCAACCTCGATATCGCGCTCGGGGAGTTCGTCTGCATCATGGGGCCATCCGGATCGGGCAAATCCTCGCTGCTGTACCTGCTCGGCCTGCTCGATGTTCCCGATACCGGGCGGATACGACTGGCGGGGGAGGATACGTCGGGCTACGGCGAGGACCAGCTCGCCCAGTGCCGGCTCGAGCGCCTGGGCTATGTGTTCCAGTTCCACTTCCTGCTCGCCGAATTCACCATACGCGAGAACGTGACGCTGCCGATGCGCCGGCTGGGCCGCCTGGGCGCCGAGGCCTGCAATGCGCGCGCCGACCTGCTGCTGGACCGCCTGGGCGTCCTGGACCAGGCCGCCAAGCGTCCGCATCAGCTATCGGGAGGGCAGCGCCAGCGCGTGGCCGTGGCACGCGCCCTGGCCAACGATCCGCTGGTGGTGCTGGCCGACGAACCGACCGGCAATCTGGATTCTGCTTCGGGCGCGAATGTCCGCCAGATCCTGCGCGACCTGACGCGCGAGATGGGCAAGAGCGTCATCGCGGTGACCCACGACCCGGCATTTGCCGCCGCCGCCGACCGCCGCGTCGAGATCATCGACGGGCGGCTTGCGCACTCCTAGGAATCCGGGCGGGGCCACGGCGGCGGCCAGACGACCGTCGCAGGTAGCGCGCGAACCTGTCAGCGGGCGAATTCGGGGCGCTCGGCCAAGGCGTCCTTGACGAGTTCGTTGATATCGCAGGCACGGAAGTGGCGGCCCAGAACCTGATCCGCATGCTCGCGCCATTGCTGCGGCGTGCGCTCGTCGATGAAGCGCTGCAGCGCCGGCCGCAGCGCCTCGGGGGAATAGGGAACGAAATCGACATCGGGCACGAGATTGGTGCCGCGGACGCCGAACAGGGTCGAAATGACCGGCAGGCGCGCTGCCAGGTATTCGAACAACTTGACGTTGGAGCCGGAACCGCGGGTGATGGGATTGATTCCGGCGTCCGCCGCGGCGAAATACGGCAGGACTTCCGGTACCGGTCCGGTGGCGATGAATGCACCCTCGCGCACGGGCGCAGCAACCATGGAACCCAGCGCCAGCACGAAAACGCGATGCTCCGCAAGGAACGCGGCCTCCGTCCGGCAGAACGCCTTTATCTCTTCGAGCGCTTCGAGGTTCGGACCATAGCGGCTGCCGCTGAAAACCAGCAGGCGGTCATCTGCCGCCAGGCCAAGTTGGGAACGCATCCGCTCGCGATCTCCGGGCACGGCGACATAGCTGCGACAGTCAACGCCACAACGGATATAGGGCAGCTTGAGATTTCCGGAGGCGTCATGCGCGCGGAAAAAATCGCGGTCCTCCTGGGCGCAGACGAAAATATCGCGGTAGCGACCGGGCGCAGCCCGTTCGACGTTCTGCATCCAGCCGGCGAACCGCCGCTCCATCGGGCTGCCCTGCTCGAAAAGCCGGAATTCGAGCTCATGGCTGATCATGAACCAGGGCTTGCCGCTCCAGGGACCGGGCACCGGAGGACAGAAGGGAAAGTCGGAAATGACGATGTCCGCATGGCGCAGTTCGCGCCGCAGCCGGCCGGGGACAAGTCCACGCCGCAGCATTTCGAATTGCCCGATGCGGGGAAGGCCGAAACGCCGCGACAAGGTTTGCAGCAACCCGAATCCGACGCCCAGATTCGTCTCCTCGACAAGTCCAGGCTCGATCTGGACGCGCCGCACCGGTTGGGACAGCGCCCCCGCGGAATAGTCCTCGCGCCGGCCGGCGAGGCAGTAAACCACCACCTGGTGGCCCATGCGGGCGAGCGCACGCGCGATCGTGGTCGAGTGCACATGCCCACCCGTGCTGGGCGGAAAAATGCGGTAACCGCAAATCATCAGGATTTTTTTCGGGGTACTCATTCGGGCAGGCCGTCAGCGGGGAGCTCGGAGAGCCGGACCTCACGCAGGGACAAGGCGAGGAATCCCAGGATATTGAATCCTTCGCCGGCCAGCACGCCGACCAGGGCGCCAACCACGCCGAACATGCGCATTCCGATATAACCGATGGCCAGCGAGAACACCGCGGTGACCAAGGTCAGCCACGCCATGATCCGGAACTTGCCCCGTCCGGCCGGAAGAAACAGCATCTGGTCGCGAACGGCCATCAGCAGGAAGACCGCACCCCACATGAGGAGCAGCGTATCGCGATTTTCGAATCGGCCCTTGATGACATACGTGAAGATCCAGTCGCGGGCAAACCACATCACGGTGAAATACATCAGCGCAAGGCCGGCGATTCCCAGCGCCAGCCACGACAGCCGGTGGAAGACCGCGCGCACCGGATGCTCCTGCAACCACTTGGAGACGGTGGGAAAGGTCATCGAGCCTATGCCCGAGGACATGAGGTTGACGGGCATCATGATCAGGCGCGTTGCCGATACCGCAGCAACCGCCGTGACGCCGAGAATGCTGGCAACCAGATAGATATAGCCCTGCGCGAATGTCCAGTGGATGGCCGCGCCGATGACCGCCCATTTGCCCAGCGGGCTCATCTCGGCGAGCACGTCGGGCGATCCGTGGATATTCCATCCCTCGTGGCGCCAGACCATGCGGGACAGCAGCCATCCGCCGACGGCCGCGGCAAACGACAGGCTCAGCGCGGCGGTCATCGCCGGCAGCGCCGTCAGCGTTGCGAGCAAGGCGCCGCCACCCAAGGCCGCGACATAGAAGACATCGACCTTCAGCGCCTGCGCGGGGAGCCGGTAGGCGAGCAGAACCATGCGGAAATATTCCCGATAGAGCGTGCTCAAGGCGGCGGCGATGGCCGCCAGGACTATCAGCGCGATGGATCCGTGCACCACATCGAAGTACCAGAGCACGGCAAGAACGGCGGAGCATGCGCAGACCAGCATGAGGAGGCGCTGGCGCTGCACGCGCAGCGCGCCGCCGATGAAATCGCGCCGACCTTCGCGATCGGCGACCGCAAGGCAGCGCATCAGCGACGGCTGCACGAAAGCGCCCTGCAGCGCAGTGAGCAGCATTACCGCCGTGATGATCAGCACGTAGTAGCCGTATTGATCGGGCGTGGTGCGGCGGATGAGCACCAGGCCCACGAAAAAATTGCCTGCCGACAACAACGCCTGACCGAGCACCGCGCTGCTCAGCATGCGCATGAAGTCCAGGCTGAACCGGGGAAACTTCACGTGACGCCTGCAATTGCCATCGGGGCCCCGCATGGGCCATGAGGGCGATCGGGCGGAACCGCGTTGGGAAGGCAGCTGAACATGGTGAGCGGCGCAGCGACCGCCTTAAGCAAGGGCCAGGGTCCGCGGCCGACAGGGCGGCTGGCAATCGGGGGAAAGTTCAGGAAATTCAGCTCGGTGGCATGGGGTCCTGGGGAACCAGGCACCGCTGCGCACCGGCTCTGCATGCGCCATACCATGAGGGGAATCTTACCACCGCGCCCTCGACGGTGGCGCGAAGCGCGTTGACCGGTCCACCGATGGCGGTAACATCCCGGACACGATGAAATCGTTCCTGGGTTGGTTGATTTTTTGCGTCCTGCTGTGCCTGCCCGGAATGCTTCTGCTTTGGCCCCTGCGCGTCCTGGTCCGCCGGCGCAATCCCGGGGCCGGGTCGCCGGTCTGGATCTATCTGGCGGCGTCTGCCGCCAGCGGCCTGCTTCTCTGGTACGTGATTCCGCCGGCCGTGCACTGGGCGTTCAGCCGCCCGGTGCCATGAACGCCTGACCGCGCCACTGCGTGCGTCATCGCAGATGGTCGGCGAGGCGTAGCGCAAGCGCGACGATGGTAAGGGTGGGATTGGTGTGACCACCGGTCGGAAATACCGAGCTGCCTGCCACGTAGAGGTTGCGCATGCCATGGACGGCGCAGTGGCGATCGACAACTCCCAGGCGCGGATCGTCCGCCATCCGGGTCGCGCCGATGTAATGATAGGTTTCCGCCAGCGCGTCGGTCATCGGCGGACCGCCATCCTGCAGCCACGGTTCCATCCGGCAGCGGCCGATGCCGAGCCGCGCAAACTCCGCGGCAATCAGGCCGGTGAACACCCGCGCGGTACGGCGCTCGAGCTCACCCAGGCGCCAGTCGGTGCGCACGCGCCGCAAGCCGAGCGCATCGCGCTCGGCTGCCAGGGTGATCCGGCTGTCCGGATCGGGAACCTGTTCAAGGTCGAGCAGGAGGACCGCCGAGCGCGACGGCACGCCGGCCGCGCCCTCCGCGGCGAGCGAATGGCCCGATGCCAGGCGCTGCTGCGCGCCGTGGATGAAGGCGCCCAGGTCGCTGGCAACGCGCCACGTCGTGCTGCCCATATCGGGCGCCCATCGGCCTGCCAGCAGCGCGCGCCAGGCCTCCTGCGCGGCGGCCACGCCCGATTCGGGATCACCCTGGTACTGCAGGACGGCATTGCAATTGAGCAGGCCCTGGGCTTCCTGCACCTGCCGCGACAGCGTGAGACCGATCTCGCAGGAGATCCCGTCGGGCCCGCGCAGCACGTTGAACTGATCCTGCAGGACCGTGAATCGTTCGGCGCCGACCAGCAGACCCGCAGGCCCGCGGGAATGCTGCATGAAATACCGGCCGACCACGTCGTGGGCCGCGCCGAATGCGCCGGGATTTTGTTCCGCCCCCAGCAGCAGCAGCCGCGCGTTCTCGATGCCGCCGCTGCACAGCACATAGTTACGCGCCGCAATGGTGGCGCTCACGCCGTTGGGCGCAACGGCGGTCAGACGCGTGACCCGCGTGCGGTCGGCGGTGGTGGCAAACGCCTTGAAATTCGCATGCAGGAGCACGCGAACATTGGCCGCGTCCTCCAGCGTCCGGCGATAGGCCGTGCGCCAGTTCCAGACGCCGTCCTGCCTGGTCTCCGGCGCGTAGTGCCAGAGGTAGGGCCGCACGAGCGTCGTATCGAGCGCGGGCAGCGTCACCTTGAGCGCGGCCAGGGTCTGCTCGTCCGCAAGCCATTCGGAACGGAAGCCGGCAACCTTGCGCGCCCGCGCGTAGTACGGCTCCAGTTCCGAGCGCTCGAACGGCCAGCCGCTACGGGGAATCCAGCTGCGCGCGATGAAATCGGCGCTATCCAGCAAGGCGCAGCGCCCGCCCCAATGATTGGTGGTGCCGCCCAGGAAGCGCAGCCGTCCGCCCTGCAGCGCTATCGGCGCGCCGGCGTTTTCGCCGTCGAACAGGATCTGGGATTCGGTCTCATAGGCAAGCCCACCACCCTCGATGACACAGACGCGCACGCGGCTGCCGGCCAATTCCTGCGCGATGGTGATTCCGGCAGCCCCGCCGCCGATTACGCAGATGTCGGTATCGATGACGCTGTTGGCCGGCAACTCCGGCAGGTTCTGGATCATCCCGCGGGATGGCCCAGATGCAGCGCCGCGCACAAGCGTGCTTCGGTGCGGGCGAATACCCAACCCTCGATCACCACCATGTCGAGCGCGCGCCAATCGCGATCGATGCGCTGGCGCAGCGCCTGCTTGAAGCCGGCAAGCTCCGCGTCGCATCGCCCCACCATGTGCCAGAGATGGCCGGCGTCGGCTTCGCCGGGGTAGGCCGCGAGATAAAGGGCGCCGACGCGGGCCAGCGCGGCCGGATCACCGAATACGCCCGCTGCCAGCGGCTGCGCCGTATCGGCCGGCAGCGCGGCAAGCGCATCGGCCGGCGTCCTGCGCCGCAGGGCGCCGACGCAAAGCGCGCTCCCCAGCAGGAGGATGCGTCGCGACCAGGTTCTGCGACTCGCGCCATCGATCGGCGCGCGGCCTTGCGAAAGCTTGACTTTCCACATCGCGGGACCCATCGGTTGTGCGTTATCGTTGCGCGCCGTACTCGCCTGCCGAGCCTATCAGAAAATGTTTACTCAACCGGTCTGCCGCTGGACCTGCGATCGCGGGTCGCGCGGCTGTCGACCGTGCCAGCGATGAGCGCGGGCATGGCGGCGCCACAGCTTGCCGCCGGCGAGATCCATTTGTGGTGGATCGACCTCGATGACAGTGCCGCCGATCCGGCCGCGCTGTCGGCGGCGGAACGCGCTCGGGCGGCACGCTTGCAGTTGATCCATGATCAGCGCCGCCACGTTGCCGCGCACGCCGCCCGGCGGGCCATCCTCGCCCGCTATGTGGGCGTCGCCGCTGCGGCGCTGGAGTTCGTGGCGGACGCTGCGGGCAAGCCGGCGCTCGATGCCGATAAACACGGTCGCCGTGCGCCGGTATTCAATCTCAGTCACAGCGATCGCCACGCCGCCCTGGCCATCGCGCGCGAAGGCCGTATTGGCGTCGACCTGGAACTGGCCCGGCCCGACCCGCAACGCGCGCTGCTGCTCGAACTGCTCGCCCCTGGCGAGCGCGCCGCTGCCGGCGCGCTGGACGATGCGGCCTTTTCAAGCGCCTTTCACGTCGCGTGGACCCGCAAGGAGGCGTGCCTGAAGGCGCTGGGCAGCGGCTTCTCCGTGCATCCCAGCCGGGTGGACGCCGGAATCGAGAGCGGCCCGCGCGTCGTCATGCTGGCGGCGGACGACGCGCCGGCCGCGGCGGACAGCCAATTGCCGGTGCATGTTGTCACCCTGTGGTCGCGCGCCGCCGTGCCGACTTCGCTGGCGCGCGTGGGCACGCCGATCGGCGCGTTGCGGCGGTTCCACCTGCCCGCGCTGCCGGGAAGCGGGTTTCACGGTGAGATAAGATGAACCACGCAGTGCCCGCTGCACCGAACAAGGTTGGCGCCATCTCCATTCCAGGACACCTCACTGCCCCCGATGCGGTCGGCCGCCCGGGCCGGACCGATACCGATAGCGCGGTTCGCAAGCGGGTGCTCGTACTGGGCGCCAGCGGCTTCATCGGCGAACGCCTGGTTGCCGCGCTCGCCGCAAGCGACTGGGCCATACCGCTGGCTGCCAGCCGGCGCGGCACGACCCGCAGCCTTGGCACCGACGCGCTGCAGCTCGATACGCGCGACGCGGGCGCCGTGCGCAATGCGTTGCAGGGCGTCGATGCCGTGGTCAACTGCGTTGCCGGCGACAACGACGCCATCATCGCCGGCGCCCGCGTGCTGTTCTCGTGCTGCGCGCAGCTTGCGCCACCGCCGCGCGTCGTCCATCTGAGCACGATGATGGTCTACGGCACGGCAACGGGAACGGTCGACGAGACCGCGCCGCTGCGCGGCGACTGGGACGACTATTCGGCAGCCAAGGTCGCGGCTGAAGGGCTGGCGCGCCAGTGCGCCTCCGTGGTGATACTGCGGCCCGGAATCGTCTATGGCCCTGACAGTCCGATCTGGACGCAGCGCATCGGCCACTGGCTGCTGGAGGGCCGGCTGGGCGAGCTGGGTCCCGCCGGCGAGGGCTGCTGCAATCTCGTGCACGTCGATGACGTGGTTGCCGCCACGTGCGTGGCATTGCGCCTGGACGCGGTCGCGGGCGAGGCCTTCAATCTTTCGCTGCCCTCGCCTCCCAGCTGGAACGCCTATTTCCGCCAATATGCCTCGGCACTGGATACGCCCGTGCGCTCGGTTTCCCGATCGCGGCTGCAATGGGAACGTTGGGTCCTTGCAGCGCCATTGAAATTCGCCGAAATCCTCACCCGGGCCGCCGGCCTGGGATGGCGGCCGCCGGCGCCCATCCGGCCCTGGCTGTTGCGCCTGTGCGGCCACCCGCTGCGGCTGGAGGTGGGCAAAGCCGAACGGCTGCTGGGCATGCGCTGGAAGCCACTGGACGAGGGCCTGCGCGAATGCGCCGGATCGCTGCGTGGCTGCGAGGCGCAGGCGTTCGGGAAGGCGCTTGCGCCACGGCGAGGTCGCCAGCCATGATAGTCACGCTCGATGAATATCCCGCGACGACGCCGCTGCAGGCCACGGTCTGCATCGTGGGCGCCGGCGCCGCCGGCATCGCCCTGGCCTGCGAGCTCGACGGCAGCGCACACTCGGTCCTGCTGGTCGAGGCGGGGGGGCTGCGCCTCGATGAAGCGGCATCCAACGAGTTGTACCGCGGCACGGCCCTTGCGCCCCATCCCAATCCCTCGGAATACCGGCGCGTCGTCTTCGGCGGCACGACAGCGATCTGGGGCGGGCGCTGCGTGCCGTTCGACCCCATCGATTTTGAACGCCGTGATTACGTCGCGGACAGCGGCTGGCCGATTTCCTACGCCGACGTTGCGCCCTACTACCCCCGGGCGATGTCCTACTGCGATGCGGGCGATTTCGACTTCAGCGTCGGCGGCTCGCTGCCCGATGCGATACCCACCATACCCGGGCTGGCCGAACAGCGCGTCATCCTGGCAGACCGCATAGAACGCTACAGCCTGCCCACCGATTTCGGACAAAAATTCCGCGCGCAGCTGGCCCGTTCCAGGAACGTCACGGTACTGCTGCATGCGCGCTGCACCCGCCTGCATCGCGGCGCCGGCACCGACCGGATCGCTTCCATCGACCTCGTCGGTCCGGCCGGGCGCACCCACAGCGTGCAAGCCCAGGTCTTTGCGCTGGCGCTCGGCGGCATCGAGACGCCCCGGCTGATGCTCAATTCGGATCCCGATGGTGCCGGCCTGGGGAACCAATCGGACCGGGTGGGTCGTTACTACGCGTGCCATTTCGAGAACTTCCTGGGCCGCATGGTGGCCGAACGCGGCCAGGTTGCCTTCGATTTCGAAAAGACCCGCGACGGCATCTATTGCCGCCGCAAGCTGCAGTTCAGCGCCGAGGCGCAGCGCGAGCACCGGCTGCTCAATACGGCCTTGCGCCTGCACTTTCCGGCGTACTCGGACGCGTCCCACCGCAGCCCGGTGCTGTCGGCCATCTTCCTGGCCAAGTCGGCGCTCATCAAGGAATACCAGGCCATACTGCAGCATGGCGGCGAGCCGGCCGTGCGTTCGCCTGCGTGGGCACACCTGCGCAACGTCGCCCTGGGCCTGCCGGAACTGGGCAGCTTCGCCTACCAATGGATATTCCTGCGCAATCTGGCGCGGCGCAAGCTGCCCTACACCCTGGTACGCAATCACGACGGCAGCTACCCGATCGAGTTCAATTCCGAGCAGACGCCGCTGGCATCGAGCCGGCTGACGCTGACCCCGGATGTCGACCGCGACGGACTGCGGCGCGTGCACGTCGACTGGCGCCTGTGCAGCGAGGACGTCGCGGCGGCCCAGCGCGCATTTGGCCTGCTGCAGCAGGTGATGAACGGTCATTCGTCGTGCCGCCTGGAATTCGACGCGGAGCATCTTGCACAATCCATCGGCCGGTCGATTCCGCTCGGCGGCCACCACATCGGCACCACGCGCATGGCGGCCAGCGCCCGCGATGGCGTCGTTGACCGCGATTGCGCGGCCTTCGAACTGCCAAACCTGTACATCGCCAGCGCGTCGGTCTTTGCCACCAGCGGCCATGCCAACCCTACGCTGACCATCGTTGCACTGACCCTGCGGCTGGCCGATCATCTGAAAAAGCGCCTGGGCGCGGGCGTCCCCGCTGCAGTGGCGCCGGCCGCGCGGCCATGACGCGCGATCGGAACCCGCCGTGATAGCCAGCGCCAACGACCTGCCGGACGGCCACTGCCTCGACGCCGATATCTGCATTGTCGGGGCTGGTGCCGCCGGCATTGCGATGGCAATGGAATTGATCGACAGCGGCCGGGACGTGCTGCTGCTCGAATCCGGAGGGTTCGACGACGATCCGGGAACCCAGGCGCTCTATGCGGGGTCGGTCGCCGATGAGCGCCTGCACAGTCCTCCTGACCGCTACCGCCAGCGCCGCTTCGGCGGATCGACCACGATCTGGGGTGGCCGCTGCATGCCCTTCGACGCCATCGACTTTGCCGTGCGCGATTACCTGCCCCACAGCGGCTGGCCCATCGGCCTGGGGGACCTGATGCCCTACTACCCCAAGGCCAACCGGCTCTGCGAAGCCGGCGACTTCGCCTACACCGTGGCGGAGGCTTTCCCGGTACCGACGCGTCCGATGATGGACGGATTCGCCAGCGCGCACTTCACCACCGATACGCTGGAGCGCTTCAGCTGCCCGACCGACTTTGGCGCGCGCTACGGCCACAAATTGCGCGCCGCGACGGCGCTGCGCGTACTGCTGCACGCCAACGTCACCGCGATACGCCTGGATCCGGCTGGCGAGCGTGTCGACACGCTCGAGGTGCGAACATTGTCCGGCCGGCGCTTCACGGCCCGCGCACGCCATTGCGTCCTGGCAACCGGCGGACTCGAGGTGGCCCGCCTGCTGCTGGCAAGCCGCGACCGGCACCCGAAGGGGATCGGCAATGGCCACGACCTGGTCGGACGCTATTACATGTGCCATGTCGCCGGCACCATCGGCACGCTGCGCTTCACGACGCCGCTGGCGGCGGTCCACCACGGTTACGACATTTCCGCGGAGGGCATCTATTGCCGGCGCCGCCTTGCGCTCACGGCACAGACCCAGCGCGCGCAGGGCATCGGCAATTTCATCGCGCGGCTGCACCATCCGCGCATCACCGATCCGGCACACCGCAATGCGGTCCTGTCGCTGCTTTTCCTGGCGCGGCCGTTCATTCCCTATGAATACGCCAAGCGACTGCACGGCGACGAGCAGGTCGCCGCGCGCGCGTGGCTCGCGCATGTGCGCAACGTCCTTTCCGGTCCGCTGGATGTGCTGCGATTTGCCTGGCACATGCTGCGCGACCGCAAGCTGGCCGAGCGCAAGTTTCCCTCGATCGTCATCCGCTCGCGCGCCAATATGTACAGCCTGGACTTCCATGCCGAGCAGCAGCCGAATCCGGCCAGCCGCGTCACGCTGGCCCGCGACGTCGACGCCCTGGGCATGCCGCGGCTGCATGTCGACTGGCGCTATACGGAGGGCGACGTGCAGACCGTACGCCGGGCCCTGGAGTTGCTGGCCGAGGACGTGCGCGCCAGCGGCATCGGCCGCTTCGATTTCGATACGGCATCGGTCGAGCGCGAAATGACCCGCTACGGGGCCTACGGCGGGCACCATATCGGCACCGCCCGCATGGGCGCCGACCCGCGAACCAGCGTCGTCGATGCCGATTGCCGCGTGCACGGCGTCGGCAATCTTTTCATTGCAAGCGCTGCCGTGTTTCCCACATCCAGCCAGGCCAACCCGACGCTGACCGTCGTAGCCCTGGCGCTGCGGCTGGCCAATCACCTCCAGGGCCCGGGAGCGAAGGCGTGAGGCAGGTGCTGGTGCTGGGGTCCAGCGGATTCATCGGCCGGCGGGTTTCGCTGGCGCTGGCCGGCGCCGATTGGGCGTCACTGGTGAGTGATGATGCACGCGGGCCGCCGGGCATGGACGCCGGGGCACGGCGGATAGTGGTAAATGTCGAGGACCCGGGGTCGATGGCGGCTGCCCTGCGCGGCATCGACACCGTCGTCAACTGCCTGGGCGGAAAACCGGAGACCATCGTTCGAGGCGCTCGGGCGCTATTTGCCGCCGCCGGGCGTGCGGTGGCGCCGCCCCTGGTCGTGCACCTGAGCTCGATGGCGGTCTACGGCTCGGCGCAGGGCACGATGGGCGAGGACGCGCCGCTGCGTGGCGACCTGGGAGCGTACGCCAGCGCACAGATCGCGGCCGAATCCAGTGCCGCGTCGTACCCCCGCGTCGTCATCCTGCGTCCCGGCGTGGAAATCGGCCCCGACGGCGAATCATGGAGCGGCCGCGTGGCGCGCTGGTTGTACGCAGGACGCCTGGGCGATCTCGGACCGGCGGGCGACGGCGTTTGCAACCTGGTGCATGTCGAAGACCTGGTAACGGCGATAATCATCTGCTCGCAGCGTCGCGAAGCCCTCGGCGGCACCTTCAATCTGGCAATGTCGGAGCCGCCTACCTGGAATGAATATTTCATCGCCTTCGCCAGGCAACTGGGCGCCGTTCCCGTGCGGCGGATCTCGCGGCGCGCGCTCATCCTGGAAGCAAAGGGTTTCGCGGTGCCGTTGAAGGCTCTGGAATTGGCAGCCCGTGCGGCGGGACTGCCCGCCCTGTCGCCGCCACCGATTCCGCCATCGCTGCTGCGCCTGGCGCGCCAGGAGATCCGCCTGGACTGCAGGCGGGCTGCACGCGTGCTTGACTGGACCTGCCGCTCCCGGGAAGCGGCCTTGGCCGATGCTGCGGCGGGATGGCACCGGGATGCTGCCGGGCGGCCCCTGCGTGTCGGCAAGGCGGATCGACCGGCGGCACGATGAACGCGGCCACCGACAGCGATCCCGGGCGCGGCGCAGCGGCGCGGGACCGGCGCTATGCCTTCCTGACCGCGGCCGTTACCTGGGTGATGTTCGTGCTGATGGCGATTCCGGGTAACTTCGATTATTCGGGGGCGGTCAGCGACACGGAGGGCGCCAATCCGGTAACGCGGGCGCTCTGGCTGGCGATCTTCGCGATATGCACGGTCGTCATCCTGAACCGCCTTGCCGCAGCACGGCGGCTGTTCGGACATATCAATGTCTTCTTCCTGCTCTTCGTGGCGCTGGCCTGCGCCAGCATGTTCTGGTCCATCGATCCCGACCTCACGATTCGCCGCCTAGTACGCCTGCTCATCATGTGCAGCGCGTTCATCGCCGTAGCCGTCGCCGCATGGAATCCGCGCCGTCTGCAGCAGGTCGTGCGCCCCGTGGTGACGGGTTTGCTGCTGGGCTCGCTCATATTCGGACTGGCACGACCGGACCTCGCCATCCACCACGAACTGTTTCCGGAATTGCTCGGCGCGTGGCACGGCTTGTTCCCGACCAAGAACGGGCTGGGCGCAGTCGCGTCCTTTGGATTCATTTTCTGGATGCACGCCTGGCTGGCGCGGGAAGCAGGCCGCGCCAGCGCGCTTTTCGGTCTGGCCATTTCCGCCAGCTGCCTGGTCCTGTCGCGCAGTTCGACATCGACCATGGCCACGGCGCTCACGGCGCTGGCCCTGTTGCTGCTGCTGCGCTCCCCCGGGTCCATGCGCCGCGCGGTGCCCTACCTCGCCAGTGGACTGATCGCGCTGATCCTGCTGTATTCATTGGCGATGCTCAAGGTGGTGCCGGGCCTGGAAATCATCCTCGCGCCCATTCCCATGATCACGGGCAAGGATCTGACATTCAGCAACCGCTCGGAGATCTGGGCTGCCGTCGTCGATCACGTGCGGCTGCGCCCGCTGCTGGGCTCCGGGTATTCGGCCTACTGGTCGATGGGGCTGCCGACGCCGGACATGGAGTCGTACGCCGTGCTGGTGCCGCTGAAGGGGTTCTACCCGGGTTCATCGCACAACGGCTATCTGCAGGTACTCAATGATCTTGGCGCAGTGGGCCTGATTTGCCTGCTGGGCTACCTGATCGTGTACTTCCGCCAGTCGCTGCGACTGTACGCCATCGACCGCAGCCAGGGCGCCCTGTTTCTGGGACTGCTGCTGCAGCAGGCGACCATCAATCTCACGGAACCCCTATGGCTCAACGTGCTGCTCATCGACTTCGTGCTGATGTCGCTTGCCACCACCCTGCTGGCGCGAGCGCTGCTCGAGGCCAGGACAGGCGCGCGCCTCGGCGGCCAGCGCGGTTCCGGCCGCGGACCGCCGATGGTCAGAACACCAACTGCCCGTCGGGCCGGCGCACGGCGCCTGGTCAGGCCGCGCAGCGCGCCCATCGAGCCGGCGTCGGACGAATGAGGCAACACGCGCGCGTTGCTTCGCACGCCGGCCGCCATCGGCAATCGGGCCGCGGAATTCACGCAGCGGCAGGCTGGCGCCGCCCGCTCAGCAGGGTCCTGCCGGGTCGCTCCACCGCGTAGTAGCAGATGGTCGATAGCACCAGCACAAAGGCAATGATCAGTGCAATGCCGGCGGCGAGTTGCAACGGCCCGGTTTTCATCCAGGTCAGGCTGACGAGGCGGTAGGCAATGGAGCTGAAGAGGAAGTGACCGAGGTAGATGGAATACGAGATCTCACCGAGAAAAACCAGCGGCCACCAGGCGAAGAACCGGCCGGCAAGCGAGGCTTTGCTGAGCGCCAGCAGCAATGGCACCGCGCAGATACCCACGGCAAATTCGGTGGTGGGCGTCAGCAGATAACACAACGCGAGCAATGCGACTGCCGCAACACTGCCGGCGTCCCGCCGCAACCAGGCGGCCAGCCGGCTGTCGTACAGGCCGACGGCAACGCAGCCGAGCGTGAACTCGCTCAGTCCCCTGGCGATGCCGCCGAATCCCCAGAGGCCCCAGGCGGTGAGCGCATTGAGTCCGAGACCGGCCGCCACCGCGGCGATCACGAGCAGCCAGGCGTGCTTCGCGCTGCAGCGCGCGGTCAGCCAAATCAGCAGCGGAAAGCCCAGGTAGGCCAACGCCTCGATGCTCACCGACCAGGATTGCGGATTCCAGCTTCCCGGTCCCTGGATGAAGATGCCCCAGGACTGCATCAGCAGGAAATATGCCGGCAGTTGCGCCACGTCGAAGCGCTCGATGCCGTGGGTGGTCGCAGCGCCGCTGTATCGCGCGGCACCGACGAAGGCGATCACCAGCAGCAGCATCACGAAGTGCAGCGGATAGATGCGCGCGATGCGTCGGCGCAGAAAAGTGGCGTATGACGGGCGCGATACCGAATCGGCAAACCAGCGCTGGTAATTCAGCGTCAGGATGAAGCCGCTCAGCACGAAGAAGACATCGACCTGCGGGCCACCGTTCAAGAACAGTCGCCGGATCCACTCGGGTACGACCAGAACGAGGCCGTAGCCCGCGAGCGTGTCGTACAGATGCGCGAGAAACACACAGACCGCTGCCAAGCCGCGCAAGCCGGTCAACGGACGAATTTCAGTCATGGGTATTGCGCGCATGACCGGCAGTGCGCTGGAATCCGGCGTAGCGGCGCACCTTTTCCTGGGGTTTTTGGTACTAATATCCGATTGTGCACAAGTACGGTTCAAAAGTCGAAGCGTCAACCGGCATTATGGGCAGGTCGGCAGGCCGCGCCCTTGCCGGAGCCCGGGGCCCATGAAAAGCATGTGCCAATGGGTTCGCCGTGCGGCACTGCTTGCGGGCCTGCTGGTGTCGGTCTCGGCATGCAGTGACGACCGTACCGGCGCCAGGTCGCCGGTTCCCGCCGCGTTGGCACCAAGTCCGGGCGCCGCGGCCGCGCAGCGGGCCGAATGCGGACCCGCCGTACCCGCCAAAGCGATCCGTGTCTGCGGCCGCAACCTGGTCGATGCGCAGGGCGCGGCGCTGCAATTGCGCGGCGTCAATGTCGGCGGCCTCGATGGCGTCGCGGTGCAAGGCTGGAGTCCGGCCAATCCCTGGGGCGGCGTCACGGGCACCCCGACGCCGGACTGGAAGGCAATCAAGGCCTGGGGCGCAAATGCCGTGCGCCTGACACTCAACGAGGCGTCCTGGCTGGGTCTCACCTGCATCGACCGCAACGGCACCGGCAAGACGGTCGTCAACGGCACACAGCACCAGAACGAACCGGGCGCATTGATCAAGGCCGATCCTGGGGGAAACTACCAGGCGACCGTGGCGCGAAGCGTCGCAGAGGCGACGGCGGCAGGACTATTCGTGATCGTCGACCTGCACCTGTCGGCGCCGGCAGACGCGTGTCCGATGACCCAGAACGCGATGGCCGATGCCGACCACTCGATCGACTTCTGGACCTCGGTGGCGACGGCGTTCAAGGCATCCTCGAACGTGCTGTTCGAGCTCTTCAACGAGCCGTTCCTCGACCAGGCTCCGCTGGTGCAGGGCGATCCGTGGACCGTGCTGCGCGATGGCAATGGCACCTTGCGTTCGTATCGGGTACCGGGAACGCCCGATACCGTATCTGCCGCCTGGCGCAGCGCCGGGATGCAGCAGATGCTCGATGCCGTGCGCGCCACCGGAGCCAGCAACGTCGTGCTGACCTCGACGCTTGCCTATTCATCGGCAATGGGTGGATGGCTGCAGCACCACCCGATCGACACGCTGCATCCGAGCCAGATCGCGGCCGTCTGGCATGCATACCCGGGCGACAGCCGCTACCCGGCGCAGGTCAATTGCATCGGCCTGCCGCAGTGCTCCGCCCGGACCATGCAGGCGGTTCAGGATATTCTCGCCGCCGGGTTTCCGGTGGTGCTCACCGAGTTTGGCGATCCGGTCGGTGGAACCGCAGCGCCACTGTCCTCAATGCTGCTGCCCTTTGCCGATGCCAATGGCATCGGCTATCTGGCATGGACCTGGGACATCTGGCCCGGAACACCGTTTTACCTGATCACCGATGCCGCCGGCACGCCCACTGCCGGTTTCGGTGCCTACGTCAAGGCACACCTGCTCTGCCGCGCAGCCGGCACAGCCACCTGTCCCTGAGCCGCACCGCGCGCTGATATCCACGCGGCGCGGTGCTGCAATGGGCCGCGCGTCTCATCAGCACTCCGCGGGCGCGCCCGCGGCAAATCCAATGCGCTGAATCGGGTACGAAAGCCCAGGCCGCGGCTTCGATCGCCCGGCGCTGATCTGCCTAGCATGAGCAGTAGTCGGGTTCGGGTGCGGTTTGCACCGACCCGATGAACGCGGGTCGCGCAAGGCACGTCGAGTTGATCCCAGCACATCTACGCGCAACGCTTGGATCGCGATGCATGCCGGCGGCAGACAGAAAATTCCGGATCGTGACATCCGCGACAACGCGTCTCGTTTCAAGAGCGTTTTCGTAATCCTAACGGTGGATGGATCGTCCGATGAGGGTTAGGCGGCTAGTCTTTTTGGTCCGTTGTCTGTGCGGTGGCACTCACCTACAGTGCGACCTTGATTTCTTCCCGGGTGGGCAGCATCGCTTCGCTGCCGACAACGGGCGGCCCCATCGGTCGACCGGAATCTCCTGCCCGACTCTGTAAGGCAAAAGCCCAAACGATGAATCACCCTCAACGTCTTGCTGCCCTGGTGCTGATCAGCGGGCTCGCCCTCAATGGTTGCGGAGGCGGCGGCGGCAGCGGCTCCGCGGGCGCCGGATCTTCCCCGGGTCAGGTCGCGCTTGCCGCCGCAGTCTACTCGGTACCCGCCGTCGTGGGCGCCGCCAGCATCTCGGTGGAACGCATGGGCGGCGCCAGTGGCACCGCCACCACGAGCTACTCGACCCTCGACGGCAGCGCCGTGGCCGGCACCGATTTCACCGCAAGCAGCGGCACCCTGTCCTGGGCCGATGGTGACAGCACGCCCAAGGTCATCACGGTTCCCATCGCCAGTACCGACCCGGGAAACAAGAGTTTCTCCGTGGCTCTTGCCAATCCCGTGGGCGTTGCGCTCGGATCGACCACCGTGGCAACGGTGGTCATCACGCCGGCCAACAACGGGCCCAACGCGGCACTGGCCATACACGTCTCCGGCAATCATCTGATCGATGCGGCCGGCAATACGGTGCAACTGCGCGGCGTCAATGTCGGCGGCCTGGACGGCGTGGCCATTCAAGGCTGGAGCCCGTCCAACCCCTGGGGCGGCGTCACCGGCACACCGACCCCCAACTGGAACACCATCAAGACCTGGGGCGCCAACGCCGTGCGCCTGACGCTCAACGAGGCATCCTGGCTCGGCCTGAACTGCGTGGACCAGGGCGGCTACGGCGTGCACTACGTCAACGGCGTGAAAACCCAGAACACGCCGGGTGAAACCGTCAGCGCGGACCCGGGCGGCAATTACCAGGCCACGGTTGCTGAAAGCGTGGGTGGCGCGACAGCCGCCGGCCTGTACGTGATCATCGACCTGCACCTGGCCGCACCGGGCAATGGCTGCCCCAACAAGCAGAATGCCATGGCCGATGCCGATCACTCGATCGCCTACTGGACTTCCATGGCCAACATGTTCAAGATTTATCCGAACGTGATCTTCGAACTGTTCAACGAACCGTTCCTCGACCAGGTCACGCTGACCGACAACGCCCCATGGGCCGATCTCGTAAATGGCGGCGGCACGCTCACGTCGTACCTGGTGCAGACACCATCGAGCCCGTGGTACACCAACATCAGCTACACCTGGAAGAACGCCGGCATGCAGCAGATGCTCAATGCGGTGCGTGCGACCGGCGCGAGCAACGTCATACTCACGTCGACGCTGGCGTATTCGTCGACGATGTCCGGCTGGCTGCAGTACCACCCCACCGACACCCTCAGTCCCAGCCAGGTCGGTGCGGTATGGCATGCCTATCCGGGTGGCGGCAGTTACCCGGCCCAGGTCGCCTGCATCGGCATGCCCGCATGTTCGGCACAAACCATGGCCGCCGCGCAAGGCATAGTGGCCGCCGGCTACCCCGTGGTCATCACCGAGTTCGGCGATCCGGTCGGGGGAAGCGGCGCGCCGCTCTCCTCGGTGCTGCTGCCCTTTGCCGACAACAATGGCATCAGCTACATGGCGTGGGCCTGGGACATCTGGCCCGGAACCCAGTACTACCTGATTACCGATGCCGCGGGAACCCCGACTGCCGGCTTTGGCGCGTACGTCAAATCACATTACCTGTGCCGGGCGGCCGGCACGACCAACTGCCCTTAAGGGGCTGCCGGCAATCCGGCCCGGCGCGCCGGCACCGCCGCCGTCTTTTCCATGCGATTGCGCCGGGGCCGCTGGCCCCGGCTTTTTGCTTGATGACCACGCACGGCCGGCGCATTGTGGCAACAGGACGATTCGGGTAGGATCACTGCGCCGAACGGCTCGGCCGAACCGGTGATTCGCCCGCATGCTGTTCAATTCCTACGCCTTTCTTTTCCTGTTCCTGCCGCTGACGCTGCTGGTATTCCACGGCTTGCGCAGCCGTGGCTGGCTTGGCGGATCGGTAGCGTCGCTGACCCTGGCGTCCATCGCTTTCTACGCGTACTGGCGGCCTCCGGACACGCTGATCCTCCTCGGTTCGGTGCTGTTCAATTTCACCATTGCCCGCATGCTGGTGCAGCCGGGCGAAAACCGTTCGCGCGTGCTCCTCGCCCTCGGCATCGCCGTCAATCTCGGCGTGCTGTGCTACTTCAAGTACTTCAATTTCCTGGCCACCAACCTGGCGGCGGCCGGCAACATCGAGTACATCGCGCGCACCATCGTCATGCCCATCGGCATCTCCTTTTTCACCTTCACGCAGATCGCCTACCTCGTCGATTGCCGCCGCAACCGCACCAGCGAGCCCAATCTCGTCAACTACGCGCTGTTCGTGACCATCTTTCCGCATCTCATCGCCGGGCCCATCATCCACCACGCGCAGATGCGGCCGCAGTTCGTGGCGATCGCCCGCCAGGCGATCGATCCGGAGTACATCAAGATGGGGATGCTCATCTTCGTGATCGGGCTGGCCAAGAAGGTGCTTTTCGCCGACAACCTGGTTGTTGGCGCCGACGCCGTCTTCAATGCCGCGGACCATGGGGCAAGCCTGGGCAGCGCGGCGGCCTGGATCGGCATGGTGTCTTACACCCTGCAGATCTACTTCGACTTCTCCGGCTACTCGGACATGGCGATCGGCCTGGCGCTGCTGTTCGGGCTGCGCCTGCCCGTCAATTTCGATTCGCCGTACAAGTCGCGCTCGATCATCGAGTTCTGGCGGCGCTGGCATATCACCTTGTCCGCCTGGCTGCGCGATTACCTCTACATCCCGCTGGGCGGCAATCGCCATGGCGAGCTAGCGCGCTTGCGCAACATCTTCGTGACCATGCTGCTGGGCGGCCTGTGGCACGGCGCCGGCTGGACCTTCGTCATCTGGGGCGCTTTGCACGGCGCCTACATCGTCGTGAACCACGCGCTGCACATCGGCAAGGACCGCAGTGCGCTGCCCGAGCCGCGCCATACGGCAGCCATCAAGCAGGCCGCGACACTGCTGCTGGTGATGATTGCCTGGGTCTTCTTCCGGGCCAAGACCGTGCCCGGCGCACTGCTGCTGCTGCAATCGCTGGTGCCGGCCACCGCAGCGCCCGCGCAGACGCCCGAGGGGCTCGGCCTGGTGCTGGCGTTCTGGATCCTTGCCGGCAGCGCGGTAGTGCTGCTGGCGCCCAACACCCAGCAGCTGGTCCGCTATTCGGACCGGCTTGCCGAGCCGCTGATCCTGCCGCAGGGTCCGGCGTGGACCGCGCTGTTCGCGGCGCGGCCGGCATTGCCGGCGACACCGGCCGTCGCGATCGCCTGCGGACTGCTGTTCGCGATCGCCTTCGCGCAGTTGTGGCGTCCGCAGATCTTCATCTATTTCAACTTCTGACGTGCCTGCCATCACGCTGCGCCGTTTCCTGCGGCTGTTCGCGGTCAGCGCCCTGGCCGGGGTGGCCGCCATGGTGGCCCTGCCGCACGACAAGTTCCTGCGTTACCAGGCGCTCAACGATGGCAGCGCGCCAACCGCCTATTGGATCTATGAGCGCATCCACGACGACGCTACCCCGATCGACGTGGCGTTCATCGGGACGTCGCGAACGGGAATGTCGGTACACAGCCGCCGCCTGGAGGACGAGCTGCAGCGGCGCGGCGTCACCGCAAAAGCCGTCAACCTGTACTTGGTCAAGACCGGCGTCAACCTGCAATATGTCGTGGCCCGGGAACTGCTCGAGGCGCGCACGATCAAGCTGCTGGTGGTCGAGATCGACGAACGGGAGGACCGCAAGCCGCACCCGGATTTCATCTACCTGGCCGACACGTCCGACATACTTGCTGCGCCGCTGCTGGTGAACCTGAATTACCTCTCCGACATCGCCCGCCTGCCGGGCCGGCAGGCCGGCCTGTTCATCGAGACGCAGATGCGCAGGAGCGGCTTGCAGGCACCGGGGGCGTTCCCGCCGCCCTACGAAGGCCCGAACCTTGACCACGGCCAGTTCCTCACCACCCTGGACGGGGTGAAGCACGATCGGCGCGTCGTGCATACCGAGGCGCAGATGGCGGCTCTGCGGGCTGCGGAGGATGCGGCGATCACGCCCCCACTGCTGCCGGCCTCGATGAGCGACGTCGAATTCCGCCTGTCCCGCTACTACATGGTCCGCATACTCGACATCGCGGCGGCGCACGGCGTCCGGGTGGTTTTTCTCTACACGCCGCGCTACGGGGGACCGAACCAGCCGCAGCCGTACCTGCAGTACGCGGCCCGCGCCGACCTGATCAACCCCTGGAGCCAGCTGCAGGATTACCGGCTTTGGTCCGACGTGACGCACGTCAACTGGGATGGTGCACAGCGCCTGACCGACTATGTCGCCCAGGCCCTGGCGGACCGCACGGAATTGCGCTGATGCGCTGGTCCACTCCGGGGCAATTGGCCGGCCGGCGCCGCCAGGAATGTGTTTACCATGGGGTCTGGGGATGGCGCGCGTAATGGCCGGCATCCCGCATCCGCCGCGGTCCCGGCCCCAGCCACCGGGTGGCCATGGGGGCGGCGATATTCCTTGAGCGATTGGGATTCATCATGCTGGTTCGCGCTCGTGCTCCGCTGCGTCTGGGTCTTGCCGGGGGCGGCACCGATGTCGCCCCCTTTTGCGATTTGCACGGCGGCTATGTGCTCAATGCGGCGATCGACCGGTACGCCTATGCGGTCATCCGGACAAGGGACGAACCCACGATTCGCCTGGCGGCAACCGATCAGCAACGCGAATTGTCGTGGCCGCTTGCCGTGCCCTTCCCTGAAGGCGCCGAGCTCGCGCTGCATCGGGCCGTCTACGACGAGATGATCGCCCGGTTCAACGGCGGCACGCGCATCGGCCTGGAACTGAGCACCTTTTGCGATGCGCCGGCCGGTTCCGGCCTGGGGTCCTCGTCCACCCTGGTGGTGGCCATGATCCGGGCCTTCGTCGAACTGCTCAACCTGCCACTGGACGACCACCGCATTGCGCAACTGGCTTTCCATATCGAGCGCGTGATCTGCGGCCTCCAGGGCGGCCGCCAGGACCAGTACTCGGCCACCTTCGGGGGCTTCAATTTCATGGAGTTCTATGCCGCGGAACGGGCTGTCATCAACACGCTGCGGGTCAAGAACTGGATCATCTGCGAGCTGGAAGCCTCGCTGCTGCTGTTTTATACCGGCGTCTCGCGCGAGTCGGCGCAGATCATCGCGGACCAGAGCAGCAACGTCACGGCGGGGGCAATCGACGCCATCGACGCGATGCACGAGCTCAAGGCATCCGCGCTGGCAATGAAGGAATGCCTGCTGCGCGGCGACTTCGACGGCATCGTCGCGTCGATGCAGGGCAGTTGGGCCAGCAAGAAGCGCACCGCACGGTCGGTATCGAATTCGCGCATCGACGAGATCTTCGAATCGGCCATGGCGGCCGGCGCGCGCGCCGGCAAGATCTCCGGCGCCGGCGGCGGCGGTTTCATGTGGTTCTTTGTTCCGCCGGAAAAGCGCATGAGCGTGACCCGCGAGCTCGGCCGGTTCGACGGCCAGGTGAGCAACTGTCATTTCACGAAGCACGGAACCGAAGCATGGAGAATCTGATGAGAGACTATTACACTGCGCAGATCGACGAGGCGCGCCGGGTGATGGACGCCATGCGCGCGAGCGACGTCCTGGCGGCAACGATGTCCGCGGCGGTAGGCGCGTGCGTCAATTGCCTGCAAGGCGGGGGCAAGATCCTGCTGGCCGGCAACGGCGGCAGCGCCGCCGATGCGCAGCACATCGCCGGCGAGCTGGTGAGCCGCTTTGGCTTCGACCGCCCGGGGCTCGCGGCCATTGCCCTGACAACGGACACCTCCATCCTGACCGCCATCGGCAACGACTACGGCTACGAACGCCTGTTCTCCCGGCAGATCCAGGCGCTGGGCAGGAAAGGCGATATCTTCATTGCCTATTCGACTTCGGGAAAGTCGCCCAATATCCTCGCAGCCCTGCGCGAGGCGCGCCAGATCGGCCTGGTATCGATCGGCTTCACGGGCAGCCGCGAAAGCCCGATGCGCGGGCTCTGCGAGCACGCCTTCGAGGTTCCCTCGCTGGATACGCCCAAGATCCAGGAAGGCCATCTGGTGCTGGGCCACATCCTGTGCGGCCTGATCGAACGGGAGATCTTCGGGAGCCGCGCCTGATGCTCGAAGCGGTCGTCCTGGCCGGCGGCCTGGGGACGCGCCTGCGCGGCGTGGTGCCCGGCACGCCCAAGGCGATGGCGGCGGTTGCCGGCCGGCCGTTCCTGGAGATCCTGCTCGACGGCCTCGCGCAGCACGGATTCGGCCGGGTCGTGCTTTCGGTCGGTTACCTGGCCGAGCAGATCAGCGGGCATTTCGGCAATACCTACCAGGGCATGCAGATCGCATACGCGGTCGAGGACACGCCGCTGGGCACGGGTGGTGCGGTGCGCCTTGCGCTCGAATCCTGCGCCACCGACCACGCCTTCGTATACAACGGCGACACCTACCTCGACCTCGAAGTGGCGGCCGTCGAGCGCCAATGGCAGGACCATCGCCGGCCCATCGTCGTGTGCAAGTCGGTGGCCGATACGGCCCGCTACGGGCGCGTGCAACTCGATCCGGGCGGCACGCAGCTGGCGGGCTTTGCCGAAAAAGGGGCGGCCGGTCCGGGGCTGATCAATGTCGGTTGCTACGTGCTGCCGCGCCGCCAGCTCGACGGCTACTTGCCGGGCGTGCCCTTCTCGCTGGAAATCGATTACCTTGCCCAGGCGGTGCCGGGAACCGCCGTCGACGTCTTCGTCACGGCCGGACACTTCATCGATATCGGCGTCCCCGACGATTACGCGCGTGCCCAGATCGAGCTGCACGCCCGCGCCACGCAGGGCACCCCTGCCCGTCAGCCGCTATCCTAGGGCTTTTCCCGCTCGGTCCTGACCCACTCGCTGGTCTTGCGCTCGAACAGTCCCAGGATCCGCCACAGGACGAAGCCGGGCACGCGCGCCAGCGCCGTCAGGCCGCGCATGCCGGTGCCGCTGACCTGCCAGCCGCGCAGTACATGCAGGAACAGCGCCGTCCCGCACGCCAGTCCCCACCAGGCCCAGAAGCGCATTTCCGGATACCAGATGCCCAGCAGGCTGGCCGCGACCATCAGCACGGCGATATTGATCACCACGTAGGACAGCGGCAGCACGAGCAGGTCCAGCGCCAGGTCCAGGCACATGAAGCTTGGCCGCCGCAGCGCGGCGCGCAGCAGCGGCAGCGTGCTGGCGCGTATGGTCTGGAACCGGCCCTGTTCCCAGCGCTGACGCTGCTTGCGGGCGATTCTTTCGTTGGAGACCATATCGGCGTTGGCGTGCGCCTCATCGGCGTAGGCGACCCGGTAGCCGGCAAGGCCCAGCGCGATTCCGTATTCGAGATCCTCGACCAGCGAGTAACAACGGTAGGGGTATTGGCGCAGCAGCGCGTGCGTCACGCACCAGCCGTTGCCGCGGATGCCGCAGGACAGACCCAGCCGCTCGCGGGCACGCGAGCGCACGATGTGGAAAGCCCCTTTGGCGATCGTGATCAGCTGGGTGCGCCAGGACGCCCAGGGGTTGAGGATTCCGTAGTGCGCCTGGACGGCGTCGGCGCCGCCCGCGATCCGGGACGCGAACGCCTCGAGCAGGTTGGGGGAAACCTCCGCATCGGCATCGACCACCACCACCGCGTCGGCCGCGCCGTCGGCAAGGCTTGCGGCAAACGCAAAGGCCAGCGCGTGGCCCTTGCCGCGGCGCTCGGCATCGCGGCGCTCAAGAACGCGCGCGCCCGCAGCCCGCGCCACCGCGGCGGTTGCGTCGCTGCAGTTGTCGGCGACGACCAATACACGGAACCGGTCCGCCGGCCATTCGATTCGCAGCAGGCTGGCGACGGTGCGCGCGATACCGCCCTCTTCATCGTGCGCCGGTACGAAAACGTCAAAGCGCAACTGGCGCGTCGTTGGCCTCGGCAGCGGCAGCGCGCCGGACATGACGGTGAGGACCAGCAGGTACGCGCTCGACAGCGTGGCCGGCAGCGCCAGCAAGGCCAGCATGAGCCCGATGAAATCCGCCGTCACGACGCCCGCCTAGCCGATCCGGGACCGGGGCGGCCGCAGCACGATCTTGATAGAGGCAACGTAGGCGAAGAACTTCGGTCCCTTGAGGAGGTAGCGCCCAGCGAGCCGGCGGGGATTCTGCAGCAGTCGAAACAGCCATTCGAGTCCCAATCGCTGCATCCACACGGGTGCGCGGCGCTGCTTGCCGGTAAGAAAATCGATCGAGGCGCCGATGGCCAGCGCCAGCCCCCGGGCGCGGCCCCGCGTTGCCAGCGCCTGCGCCACCATCACACCCTGCGGATTGCCGATGGCGATCAGGCAGAACCGGAACGGCCCTTGCGCCTCGATGAACCGCAGGCACGCCTCGGTCGCGGCCGGATCATGGATGAAGCCCATCGGTGGATTGTGGTGCCGCAGGTTGACCAGACCATAACGGTCGCGCAGCTGCTGCGCCTGCGCCTCGCTGCACCCGATGAGGACGATCGGATCCTGCGGAGCGATGACCTGGCTCACCAGTGCGGTTGTGAGATCGCTGCCCGGGCAGACCCGGATCCGCAGCCCGTGGACAAGGCGAAATATCAAGGCCGCGACACGGCTGTCGAGCAGCACGTAGGCGGCCTGCGCATAGAGCGACCGGAACGTGGCGCTCTCGTGCAAGGTGATGAAATTATCCACATTGGGCGTTACCACGAACCCGTAGCGCGCGGTGCCGAATGCCGCCGCCTCGACGAGGAATCCGGGCAGGTCGTAGTCGTCGATCTCGTAGACCGGCGGTGTGCTTGCGATGGCGACGGAGGAGGCGTCGGCAGGCCCTATTGCTGTTTTCATCAGAAATGGTTGAGTACGCCGCCGAGGATATCGGCGCGCGCCGAAACCAGCTGGCGCAGCATTGCCCGCGCGGATTTGTACGCGGTATGGTCCGCGCGGTGGACGGTAAGCACATGGCCGATGATGGTGGCAACCACCAGTCCGTCGGCGAAGTCCGAGCACGGCGGCGTGTCGACGACGATGAACTCGTAGGAGCTGCTCAGCGCCAGCATGAGCGATTCGAAGCGGCCGTCCGAGAGCATTTCGATGGGATTTTTTGGACAGGTGCCGGCGGTCATCAGGGTGAGCATCGGATAACCGGCCACCGAGAACAGCGACGTTGCATGTCCATGGTCGATAGCCTGGGCCAAGCCATCGCGCAATTCCGCGCCGAACAGCTGGTGCTGGCGCGGATGCCGCATGTCGGCGTCGAGCAGCAAGGTGGAGCGCCCCAGCTGGGCGAAGGCCAGCGCCAGCTCGGCCGCCAGTTGCGAGCGGCCTTCCCCGGCGCTGGCGCCCACCACAGCGAAGGCGACGGTGCCGTATTGCACGGTGTGGCGCAGCAGGATTTCCGTGCGCAGCAGGCGGATGCGCTCGCTATGGGGATGCGCGGGATCGTGGGCGCTCAGCAGCTGCGGACCAGGCCGCAGCGGCTCGACCAGGGCGACCGGAAACTCCGGCGGCCGGTTCGGCTCGATGTCCTGGACGTGATCGGGATCGAGCGTTGCCGCCAGATCCTCGCTCCCGCCCATCACCGGATCGATCCGGCCATCGATGGATTTGCGCGCGGTGCGGCTGCTCGCACGCATGCCGGGCACCGGCCGGTCGTCGTTGAAGAGGCGTTCAATATCCATGGTTGGATGGCCGTCGTTGCCGGGTCACGCGGGCGCAAGCGCCGGCTTGACGGCCGTGAATTCGGTAAGGATGGGGATGCCGAAATCGCGCTCGACATCATCGCGGCAGCGCACACGCCGATGCAGCAGCTCGTACGCGAACGGTCCCAGCAGGCCCAGCGCGACGCCCAGCACGACGCCCAGCAGCATGTTCTTGATGACGTTGGGCTTGTCCGCCTTTACCGGGGGCCGCGCACGGCTGGCAATGCTGATGTTGGTCGAATGCACGAACATGATCTGGTCGTAACCGTCGAGCGCGCGCTTGTACGCCGTCTGAGCCGAATCGAGCTCGAGCTGGTACTTGGCGGCATCATCCCGGAAGCGCCGGCCTGCCAATACCTTTGCCCGCTGTTCCTGCACAGCCGCTTCCAGGGCGGCGACCTCGCTGCGGGACACCGCAATGTCGGACGCTGCGGCATTGTTGTAGGTCGACAGGGCCGCGGCAAGCGAACGGCTGTTGGCGTCGATCTGCGACTGCAGTTCGATCACCCGCGGGTGATTCGGACCCAGGCTGGCGCGCAGCTGGGCCATTTGCGCTCGCAACTTCGCGTCCTCCTCGCGCAACGCGGTCACTGCGGGCGACCCCATCACGGCCGCACTGACATCATGACTGCCCGCCCCCTGCGCCACGTGCGCGCGCATCGTGTTGCGCATTTCCTGCAGGCGGCGCTCGAGGTTGGTGAGCGAATCCATGTCGACGTCCACCTTGGAATCCAGGTCGACCGTTCCCGAGCGGTTGCGGAACTGGTCGGCGGCCGCCTGCGCCATGGTGACCTTTTTCTTGAGGTCGGCGAGCTCAACGGCATAGCGCTTCGCGCGCTCGCTCGCGGGTCCGTTGGTGTGCGAGTCCTGCTGTTCCGTGAAGACTTCCGCGACAGTATTGGCAATATCGGCTGCCCGTACGGAAGTGTCCGCCGATGCCGTGATGTAGATCAGCTGCGCGCCCGCGCGACCCTGGTCGATCTCGATGTCCTTGCGCAGCTTCGATTCAACCCAGTCGCGCAGTCCATCCGGGCCGGCCTTGTTGCCGGCGGCATACGCCGGATCCTGCGTCAGGTTCAGGCGTTCGATGACGGCGTCGAGCACTTCGGCGCTCTGCAGCAGCTCCACCTGTGTCGAGACGTAGGTGCCGATGAGTCCGGCGGCGGCCTGGAACTGCGTGCCGGCCAGAGGATCGTTGGCCGCATTGTTCACCACCAGGGTTGCCACCCCCAGGTAGGTCTTGGGCATGAACTTGGTGACGGCAGCGGCCAGCGTCACCACGGCCAGCGCGACGAGCACCGACATCTTCCAGTGCGCGCGCAGGATCGTCATGACCTGCGCAAGCGACATTCCGGACTGCATGTCGGGCTGCGAAACGATGACGGCATCGGAGACGGTATCTTCGGCAACAACCTCTTGCGAAGACATCCGGGCAGGCAGGTTCAGGGTGCGCTCCTCGGTGAAACAACGTCCCCGCACAGCAGGGATGCGGCACGCGGCCGGCCCGGCCACGCGAAGCAGAAGCGGCGGCGCACCGCCGCAGGATGCAAGGCGCCGAAGACCACCAGCCTTGCTGTCGCTAGTATAGGTGCACTGCTGCGCAGCGACAACGCAAAGCCGCATCGAGTGTGTGCCACCGCACATAGTGAGATGCATTTCTTGCGGTCAGACAGCGCCACGGTCAACGCACGCGATCGCGCGCGCGCCTGCGCGGGTACGGTTGCCGGCATCGCATCGATTCCCACGTCGTCCGCGCCTGCCCGCTACCGGAAGGCAGCGATGGCCCCGTCGGCAATGCCCAGCCAGAGTGCCGTGTGGGCGAACTTCCAGCGCAGCGCCTGGGACACGGCCAGCCACAGGCTCCCCCACAAGGTCGCCGGGTGCAGGCTCCCGCGCGAGCGCAGGTCCCAGATCACGAGCGGAAGCAGAAACAGATCGGTGATGCCGTCGTAGATCCACACGCCCGCCGTTTCCAAACCCGGCCAGCGCCCGATGGCGGCCGTGAGCATGCTCAGCGAAGCCAGCAGCAGCAGGCGCTTGTGCGCCTGCAGATCGCGCCGCCGGACAAACGCCAGGGTGGCGAAGAGCGCGAAGTTCACGATGTCGGCGATCGGTGAAACCAGAAAGACGTCGGGCGGCGTGGACGTGTCGACGAATCCGTCGGGCCGCGCCGCGGCAATCATCGCGCCGTAGATACCGAGCAGGAACACCGCGGCGGCAACGCCGACACCGGCGGCACCCACGCGCCGATGCCAACGGACCCGACCGCCCGCAACCAGCGAACTCTGCAGGACCAGCAGCACGAACCACGTCGTGAACACCGCACCGTGAAAAATGAAAAACGGCTCCGGCGGCACGTGGCGTTCCGGGAACCAGGGTCGGAGAAAAAAGGTACGCGAAAACCCCAGCAGCACCGCCGCAAGAAAGGCGATGGCCAGCGACAGGTACAGCGCACGCTCGCCGCCCAGCCCGGTGCGGCGCGCGGTTCCATCTGCCCTTGTCTCCATGAACCTTTCCATCGCCAATCCCGTGCCGCTCCGTTAACCCGCGCTGCGAACGTCGGCGCCCGGTTCCCGGGCAAAGGGATCGGGCAGCGCCTTGACATCGATCTTGCCGTTCTGGGTCAAGGGAAAGGCGCCGACGAGGTGGAAGATCCGCGGCACCATGTAATCGGGCAAGGTCGCCGACAGGCCGGCACGCAGTTCGGCGGCCGCAACCGGCATGCCCGGTCGCACGGCGTAATACGCGACCAATACCGCTTCGCCCGAAGCGCGAACACGGCCGGTGACAACGCACTGGGCGATTGCCGGACTGCGGGCAAGCGCCTGTTGCACCTCCGGCAGTTCGATCCGGTAGCCGTTGATCTTGACCTGGAAATCGTTGCGGCCGACGTACTCGATGCGGCCGTCGCGCCGCAGTCGCACCAGATCGCCGGTACGGTACATGCGGCCTTCCCCGGTGAACGGGTTGGGCAGGAAGCGCTCGGCCGTCAAGTCTTCGCGCCCCAGGTAGCCGGCGCTGACGCCATCGCCGCCGAGCCAGAGTTCGCCGACGGTGCCGCGGGGCACCCACTGCCGATGCGGATCCAGGATATAGGCCTGGGTGTTGCCGATCGGCTGGCCGATCGTTATCGATTCCTCGCCGACGCGGTCGATGGTCGACCAGACCGTCGTCTCCGTCGGGCCATAGACATTCCAGAGGGTGCCGACGCGCGGCAGGAGCTCGTCGGCCAGTTCGCGCGGCAAGGCCTCGCCGCCGCACAAGGCAGTGAGGCGCCGGTCCGCCACCATGTCGCCCAGCAGCAGCAGCCGCCAGGTGGAGGGCGTTGCCTGGATGAAGGAAATCCGGCGTTCGCGCACCATCGCCGCGAGCGCGCGTCCATCGATGGCCGTGGCGCGATCGGCGACGACGACCGTGGCACCGGCCACCAGCGGCAGCCAGATCTCCAGCTGCGCGATATCGAATGACAGGGTCGTCACGGCAAGCAGGCGGTCGTCCGGCCGCATGCCGGGCGCCTGGGTCATCATGGTCTTGAGGAAATTGTTCAGTGCCCGGTGCTGGACCTGCACGCCTTTGGGCTGGCCGGTCGAACCCGACGTATAGAGCACGTAGGCCAGGTCGTGGGCACTGCGCCCCGCGACCGGTGGCGGCTCGGGCGCGAACGCCTCCAGGCGCGAAACGTCGATCTGCCGCACTCCGGTGAGCGGGGGACTCCCCGGCAACGAACCGTGGGTCAACAACAGCGGGATCCGCGAATGATCGACCATGTACTGCAAGCGGCTGGCGGGAAACGCCGGGTCCAGCGGCACGAAGGCGCCGCCGGCGCGCCACACGCCCAGCAGCACCGGCACCATGTCGGCGCCGCGCTCGAGCATCACGCCCACGAGGGGCCTGGGCCCGAGCCCCGCGGCCAGCAGGGCCGTGGCGACGCGCCCCGAGCTCGCCCACAGCTCCCGGTAATCGATGTGGGCGGCGCCGAACTCGAGCGCGATGTTGCCGGGCATCGCCCGCACGTTGCGCTCGACCAGCTGGTCGACGCACAGCGCGCGTTCGAAGTCCATTGCCGTGGCGTTCAGCTGTCGGTCCATCGCCTCGACCTGTTCCGGCGGCACCATCGGCAACTGCGTGACCGGCAGATCGGGGCTCGTTCCGATGGATGTCATCAGGTACTCAAGCTGCGCCAGGCGCTGCTGCATCTGTGCGGCATCGAACAGCGCACTGCTGTACACGCATTCGAGCAGCAGCTCGTCCTCCTCGAGCACGGCATTGATCGACATCTCGAACGCATCGGTGCTGCGGGGGTTGAAGTAGTGTCGCGCCGCAAGGCCGTCGAAGTCGAAGGCGTCCTTCTTCATGCCAGGATCGAAACTGAACTGCACCGAGGCCAGCGGCGCCCGCGCCGGATCCACGGCGACGCCCAGCTCGACCACCAATTCGGAAAGCGTCGTCCATTGGTGCTCGTAGGCCGCCAGGAAATGCTCCATCAGGCGGCCCGCGAAATCGGCAAACGTATCGCCTGCCAGAAGCGTGCAGCGCAACGGCAGCAGGCGGGTGTCGTGTCCCAGCAGGCGGGCGCTGCCGCTGACGATCTGGCCGGCAGCCGGAACGGCCACCACCAGGTCGTCCTGCCCGGACAGGCGCGCCAGGAAAATTGCATACGCGGCCAGCAGGCCGACGAACTGGCTGCAGCCGCCGCGCGCGGCGGCCCGCTTGAGTCCCAGCACGGTGGCGGCGCGAACCCGGTGGTCGACGCGGGCCGATGCGAGGCTGCGCTTGCGCGGGCGCGACCGGTCCAGCGGCAGCTCGAGTATCGGCACGCCGGCGGCGTAGACGCCGCGCCAGTAGCGCAGGGCCGCGGGTCCGGCATCGCGCTCGCGCGCGCCGGCGACGGCAAGATAGTCGAGGAACGAGGCCGGATCGGGCAGATCGGCCGTCGCGCTTCCCCGGACCAGGGCCGTATAGAGCTTGGGCAACTCGTCGAGGATGACGTTCAGGGACCAGCCATCAACTGCGGCGTGGTGGCAGCTCATTACCAGGACGGCCCGCTCCGTACCCTGCTGCACGAGCGTGGCGCGAAACAATGGGCCTTCGGCAAGGTTGAAAAGGCGCGCCACCTCGGCACGCACCAGTTCGTCGTAGGCCGCCCTCTGCTCCACGGGCCCGAAGCCCGAAAGGTCGACGACCGGCAGCTCGAAGGCGATGCGCTCGCGAACGAGGAACTGGTCCCCGTCGGCCGAATACCGGCCCCGCAGCGCCTCGTGCCGTTCAATGAGCGCATGCAAGGCCGAGTACAGCGCGTCGCCGTGTAGCGGACCCTCGAAGTGCACCGCGATCGAGTGCGCGTAACTGCGGGACACGTCCGCATCGGCGCGCGACCGGCCGACCACCTCGCGTTGCGCGGCGCTGCTGGAGGCCGCGCGTTCGGCGCCGAACAGCACGGCCGGATTGGCATGCCGTGGCGGCATGCCGGCGCCGGGCGCGCCGGGGCGGCCGCGCTCGACGATGGCCGATCCGGACGCCATGCCCGTACCGGCACCGTGCTCAGACGATTTCATAGCGTCCGGTGCTCTCGTCCAGGCGGTACCAGGCTTGCCCACCGCTGCCGTCCGGCGCACGAAAGGCCCCCGACACCGGCGGCTGGGCCCGCGGTACGCAGCGCAATCCGGAAGGGCCCAACACTTCGAGCCCGTGCGACGCGACGGGCGGGCTGGCCACGCCCGCGGCCTCGCGCACCGCGACTTGCGCCGTGGTCGACACCGACGCGGTTGCCACCGGGGCGGATCCGGCCGCCGCCGCGCCGCCGCCATACGGTTCTGCTGCCGGCGCGGCGCGACCAAACGTGCCGGCCAGGCGTCCCAGCAGGCCGGTCTTGTGCTGGCGATTGCGCTGACGCCGCGCGGCACCGCTGGCCACGGCGATTGCGGCCGCCGCGGCGATGGCGTCCCCCGAGGTCGACCCCAGCGCCGGCGCCGCAGCGCCATCGACCGGCGCGGCGCCATCGTAGCTGCGCGCCAGCGAGCGCAGGCTTTCCATGACGAACTTGCGCGCGTTGATCGACTGGCCGAGCCTGCCCTCGAGCAGCACAGCCGCCTGCATCGCCTGCAGCGACGTGCCGCCCAGTTCGAAGAAGTTGTCGGCGGGTCCGATCCCCGAAACCTGCAACGTCGCAGCCCACACTTCCGCCAGCACGCGCTCGGTCGGACTCAGCGACCCCGCGCCCGGCTCGGCCGGCCCGCGAACCTGCGCAGGGGGCGGGACATCGACGGCGTCGAGCATCTCGAGCACGCCGTCGGACCGCCAGCGTGCCCGCTGGCCGGTGTTGCCGCCGTCGCGCCACAGCAGGCCTGGCGCGCCGATCGGAACCAGCGCCCCATCCGTGTCCAGAACGCGGGCACCGGCCGCCGCCGCGCTCCACGCCTGCAGCGCAGCCTCCTCCGCACCGGTTAGCGCCGTCAGCGCACCCAGCGCCTGGCCAGGGTTCTCGATGACGCGATCGATCATCGTCTCCAGGCGACGACGCAGCTGCTCGGCGGTCTGCGCATGGAACACGTCGGCGTCGTACACCAGGCGCGCTTCGATGCCATCGGTCAGTTCGGTAACCCAGAGCCCGAAATCCTCGGTCGCGGTGTACTGGCCGAAGGAAATGGCCTCGTGCACGAGTTCGCCCCAGTTGCGATTGCGCTTGCGCGCATCCTGGAAGCTGATGAGCGCGTGGTAGGGCACGCCGGCCTGCCGGGCCCAGCCGGCCAGTTCGGGCTCGACCGCCAGTTGTTCGAAGGGCACGTCCTGGCGCTCGTAGGCCTGCGCCAGCAGGTCGCCTACCGCGCCGGCCCATTGTGAAAAGGCCTGGCGGCGGTCGACGCGCAGCGGCAGGGGCAGCAGGTTGTTGAAGAAGCCCATGATCGGCTCGAGCTCGGGCAGGCGGCGGCCGCGCACGACAACGCCGATCACGACGTGTTCGGCGCCGGCCCGTTGCTGGATCAGCGCTGCGTACACGGCCGTCATCAGCATGCTGAGCGAGGTGCCCGCCGAGCGGGCGATCGCCCGCAGCCGATCGGCGCGCTCCTGGTCGATGCGGATCCACTCGACACCGCCGCGGCCGCTGCGACCGCCCGCGCGCGGCTTGTCCGTCAGGACGGGCGGCGGCGCCGGCAGGTGCTCGAACAGGGCCTTCCAGTAGTTGCGCTGCGCGGTGAAGTCGGGCGAGGCGCGCCACTGCTCGTGCCAGACCGCGAAATCGCCGTAATGGATCGGCAGCGGCGCCAGCGGCGTGGACTCGCCGTGCAGCAGCGCCCCGTAGCTGGCGGCAAGTTCATCGAACAGCAGATCGAACGACCAGCCGTCCCAGATCAGGTGATGCGGCACGAACAAGAAGGCATGCTGCTCGGTATCGACTTTCCAGAGCGCGGCGCGAAACAGCGGCGCCACGCGGATATCGAAGGGCTGATCGGCGATCGACTGCATCTGCTGGCGCAGTTCGCCGTCGCGCAGGTCTGCCGGCAGGCGGCTCAGGTCCTCGTAGGGGAGG
>Ga0209698_10000796_pt1 | contig 36293 bp, 35 predicted proteins | sample LitLauG_LLR_2012_FD_187203 | JGI IMG/M metagenome (GOLD analysis project Ga0209698, IMG submission 187203) | Freshwater sediment microbial communities from Pennsylvania, USA - Little Laurel Run_MetaG_LLR_2012 (SPAdes) (version 2) | ecosystem: Environmental > Aquatic > Freshwater > Creek >... | reverse complement strand
CCGTTCTGGAAGGTGGTGACGCCTCTCTTGATCGTGGCGCGATAGCCGCGCGCCGTCTGCAACAGCCGGGAACCGCCGGCGGGAAGATCGTGAACCACGCGGGGAGGGCTGAGGGCGAGGTCTTTCATGTCGATGACATTGAGGTCGGCCAGGTATCCCGGCGCGACGACGCCGCGGTCGAACCAGCCCACATGGGCCGCGTTCCGCTGCGTGTAGCCGTGCACGAGGGACTCCAGCGACGCCCGTCGTCCCGCCTTGTCGCCCTGGCTCCAGAGGGCGATCGTCGTGGTCGGGAAGCTGCCGTCGCAGATGGTGCCGCAGTGGGCGCCGCCGTCGGAAAGGCCGAACAGGGTGTGCTCGCCGCTCATCATGCCAAAGACATCCGCCAGATCGCCGCGGGCGTAGTTGATCAGCGGCATGTAGACGAGACGACGGCCGTCCTCCTCGAGCAGAACGTCATAGGCGTGGTCGGCAGGGCTTCGCCCGGCGCGCTTCGCCTCGGCGGCCAGCGAGGTGTGCGCTTCAGGCTCATAATCCACCGGGTCCGACATGCGGAACATGCGATCAAATCCGTGGAACAGCAGGCCCGTCAGGCCGTCGCGCTGGGTTCCTTCGTGCTCGGCGAGCATGGCGGCCTTGGTCGCCGGATCGCGCAGGCGCGCCACCCGCGCGGCCAGATCCCGCGTCTGCGCGACCCGCCTCCACGTCGGCGTAAGGATAAACGGGTTGGTGGTGGTCGAGAAACCGAGAATGGCGCCGACAGGCCGCGGCGCCACCTGGGCGCGAACGTCCAGGCCGTCGGCGTTCATGCGCTCAACCTCGCCAAAAATGTGCTTCCAGCGATCAGGCGCCTCGTCGGTCTGCTGCACCGTAAAGGATACGCGTCCGCCCGTGGTCAGGGCGAGTTGGCGGATGAGGGTGAGTTCACCGGCGGCGAAGTCGTCGTCGGCGGTGAGGTAGGCGTCGGAAATGAGCTGAAACACACCCCGGCCGGCGCGTCTGATCCCTTGGGCGATGCCGGTCAGTTCGGCGTGGGACGCAGTCAGGGTGCCGATATTGGCCCCGCCGCGCGCGCGGTGGACATAGGTTCGCGAGGTGCTGAAGCCCACGGCTCCGGCCTCGATCGCCTCCTGCGTCAGATCGCGCATGCCGGCGATTTCGTCATCGGATGGCTGCTCGGTGTGATCGGCGCCGCGCTCGCCCATCACGTAAGCCCGCAGGGAGGCATGGGGCATATGCGCCCCCAGATCGATCGCGTATTGGCGGCGCGAGATCGCGTCCAGGTATTGCGGGAACGTCTCCCAGTCCCAGGTCAGGCCTTCGTGGAGCGCCGTGCCGGGAATATCCTCGACCCCTTCGAGCAGAGCGATAAGGAAATCGTGCTTGTCCTTGCGCGCCGGAGCGAAGCCGACGCCGCAGTTGCCGATCACCGCGGACGTCACGCCGTTGATCGAAGACGGCGCCAACTGCGGATCCCAGCAGACCTGACCATCGTAGTGGGTGTGGATGTCGACAAACCCAGGCGTCACCACCGCGCCTTCGGCGTCGATCGTCGTCCTCGCCGGACCGGAGACCTGGCCGACCTCGACGATAATGCCGTCCTTGACCGCGACATCGCCGCGGTAGCGCCCGGCGCCGGTTCCATCGACGATGTCGCCGTTACGGATCACCAGATCATGCATGGCCAAGCGCCTTCCCGATTGCGGATGTGTTTGGCCGTTGTCTTAGACCCATCACGCGCGCGCGCAAACGGCTGAGACGCGCCCTGCCCAGGGCCCCTGGGCCGATCACATTCGCGTCGGGCTGCGGCGATTTCGTTTGACGCCACCCTCCCGGTCGATGGAGAGCGGCGTGGGCGCCGACGACGGAGAGTTGAAACTTGGCCAGGCGAAAGAGTTCACGCGGCGCTCCCGGCGGCGCCCTGCTGATCAGGCACCTCCACGCCTATCTCAGCGTTCTGGTGGCGCCCACGGTGCTGTTCTTCGCGTCGACCGGTTTCATTCAGCTGTTTGGCTGGCACGAGGCCCACGGCGACTATCACCCGCCAGCGGTGATCGAAAAACTGTCCAACCTGCACAAGGATCAGTTCTTCGGCGTGAAGCCACATCGCGCGCCGGAAAGCGCAGCGCCATCGGCGCCCCAGCGCAGCGAAGGCGACTGGGTCGCGCCGGTTCACAAGCCCGACGAAGAGGGGACGGAGTCCAAGGCCAGCCTGCTCAAGCTGATTTTCGGTTTCGCCAGCCTGTCGCTGGTGGTCTCGACGTCGCTGGGCGTTTGGATGGCGCTCACCCAGAGCCGCCGCAAGGTCGTCCTGGCCGTGCTGTTCGCGGTCGGTCTCGCCGGGCCGGTCGCTGTTCTGCTGCTGTTGTAAGGCGGCCACAGGTGGCCATGGCCGGGATCGGCCGGCTTGTCAGGGCCTGGGTCAACGCCGATAGCGTCGTCCATGTCCGCGCCACCGCAACCCTCGGCGACCGGAAGGCCTAGCGCGGCCTTCGGTTTCATCTTCGCCAGCGCCGTGGCCAGCGCCATGTCGATTGGCCTGATGGTGCCGATCCTGCCGAACCTGCTGAAGCAGTTCGTGGGCGGCGACACCGCCGCGGCCTCGGAATGGAATGTTCTCTTCGCCACCAGCGGCGGTCTCATGAGCTTCTTCGCCGGGCCGATCCTCGGCCTGATGTCCGATCGCTGGGGCAGAAGGCCCGTGCTGCTGATCAGCATGGCCGGACTTGGGATCGACTTTCTGTTCATGGCCTTCGCGCCCACCCTGGGGTGGCTGTTCGTGGGGCGGTTGATCAGCGGCGCGACGTCTGGGCTGTTCTCCACCGCCAACGCCTATGTCGCCGATGTGACGCCGGTGGAAGGCCGCGCGCGGGCCTTCGGCTGGATGGGGGCGGCCTTTTCCTTCGGTTTCCTGGCGGGACCGGCGATGGGCGGCCTGCTGGGTCAGTTCAGCCTCCGCCTGCCGTTCATGGTGGCGGCCGCCTTGACCCTGACCAATGGTCTCTACGGCTGGTTTGTCCTGCCGGAATCCTTGCCCAGGTCATCCCGGGTCGACCGGTTCGACCTGAAAAAGGCCAATCCGCTGGGCGCCCTTCGCCTGTTGCGCTCGCGACCGGGGCTTCTGAGGCTGGGTTTTGTCAGCTTCCTCAACCAGCTTGGCCAGATGATCTGGCCGTCGGTCTTCGTGCTCTACACCAGCTTCCGCTATGGCTGGACGCCCGGGGTGATCGGGCTGACGATGATGGCGGGTGGGGTGACAGGTATTGTCGTTCAATCGTTTCTGGTGGCGCCGGTGATCCGACGTTTTGGCGAGCGTGGCGCGCTGATGGCCGGAGCCGGAGCCGCGACCCTAGGCCTGGCGTGGTATGGCTTGGCGCGGCGCGGCCTGGTCTATTGGGCGGGCATGCCGGTTTCGAGCCTGGGCGGCCTGTTCATCCCCGGGCTGCAGGGACTGATGACCCGCTGCGTCGGTCCCGAAGAGCAGGGTCAGTTGCAAGGCGCGAACCAGTCGCTGGCCGGCCTCGCGGCCGTCATTGGACCTTCGCTCTATGGCCTGACGTTCGCCTGGGCCCTGCGTCACCCCCGCCTGGATGCGCCCGGGTTGCCGTTCCTCATCGCCGCATCCTGTGCGGCCGGCTGCCTGATCCTCGCTTTTGCCGCCGCGGACGGCTCCACGCCGGCCTTGTCGGGGGGCTTCGACCGTGACAATCGTCGCGAAACAAGCACGGCGGGAGAAACGCGATGAAGGCGGCGGTCTATTACGAGAACGGCGATCCGACAGTCCTCCGATATGAGGACGTTCCCGACCCTGAGTGCCATCCCAAGGGCATCGTCATCAAGGTCGAAGCGGTCAGCATCGAGGGCGGCGACACGCTGAACCGGTGGCGCGGCGCCCTGGCCACGAAGCCGCACATCGTCGGCTATCAGGCGGCGGGCGAAGTGGTGGAGGTCGGCGCCGAGGTCGAGGGCTTCAAGGTCGGCGACAAGGTGGCCACGACCGGGGCGCACGGCTCGCACGCCGCCTATCGCGCCGTCGCCGCGCGCACCGCGTGGCGGGTTCCCGAGGGCCTGGATTGCAAGCGCGCCTCGGTCATTCCGGTTACGTTCGGCACCGCCCACGACTGCCTTTTCGAGTTTGGTCGGCTGAAGGCCGGGGAGACCGTGCTGGTGCAGGCCGGCGCCAGCGGCGTCGGCGTGGCGGCGATCCAGCTGGCCAAACGCGCCGGCGCGCGGGTGCTGGCGACGGCCTCCAGCCACGAGCGGCTGGAACGCCTCAAATCCATCGGCCTGGACGAGGGGATCAACTACAAGACCGACGACGTGGTCAAAAGCGTCATGCGGCTGACGGACAACAAAGGCGCCAATCTGGTCGTCGATTCCGTCGGTGGCTCGACGCTGCAGGGATCCATACTCTCGCTGGCCTATCGCGGCAGAGTCTCGATGGTCGGGGCGGCGGGGCGCGAACCCATGCAGGTCGATGTCGGCACAATGATGGGCGGCAACCGGTCATTGTCCGGCGTGTTTCTCGGCGCCGAGATCGCCACCGAGCGCGTGCAGGCGATGATCGGCCAACTGATGACCGATGTGGCGCGAGGGGATCTGCAGGTGTTGATCGACCGCGAATTTCCTCTTTCGCAAGCGGCGCAGGCGCACGCCTATATCGAGAGCCGTCAGGCCGTGGGCCGGGTTCTGTTGATACCGTAGGGCTCTCGGTTTTCGCACAGCTGGGCGGAGCCGGCCCAACCCAAACGCCGAACGCGCCGCGGCCCAGGTTCAGGCGCGCGCCGGCAGGGGCAAGCTGACGCGTACGGTCAATCCGCGCTTGGGCCGGTTTGAGAGGACGACGTCGCCGCCGTGGCTGCGGGCGACAGCCCGCACGACCGCGAGGCCCAGTCCGATGCCGCCGGTCCGCCGGTTGCGCGAGTTTTCCAGGCGGTGAAAAGGTTCGAACACCTTGTCGAGATCGGCCGTGGGCACGCCCGGGCCGTCATCCTCGACCAGGATGATCGCCGCGTCGCCCTCGGTCAGGACCTGGGCGCGCGCGGCCTTGCCATATTTGATGGCATTGTCGACCAGATTGGCGACAAGGCGTTTCAGCGCCAGGGAATCGCCGTCCACGACGACCCGTTCGGCTGGCTTCATCGACGCCTTGGCGCCCGTCTGGGCCGCTTCGTCGATGACCGAGGCTACCAGCGACGACAGCTCAAGGCGTTCACGCAGGTGCGGCGATGCGGCGTCCTTCACGAAACTCAGGGTCGATGTGATCATCGCTTCCATCTGATCCAGGTCGGATTCGATCTTGGCGCGCAGGGGTTCGTCAATCCCATCGATGCGGAAGCGCAGTCGTGTGAGCGGGGTTCGAAGATCGTGGGCGATCGCGGCGATCATACCCGTGCGATCCTCGACATATCGGTTGATCCGCTCCTGCATCTTGTTGAAGGCGTTCGCTGCCGCGACGACGTCGGAGGAGCCTCGCAGATCTAGCGGCGGCGCGCCGGGGTCGCGCCCCAATCTCTCGGCGCCGGCGGCGAGTGCGGCGATTGGGGCGGCTAGCCGCCTCGAAAGCGCCCAGGCAAGGGGCGTGACCGCGAGCGCCGCGAGGGCCAGGGTCAGCAGAATGCGTTGCTGCCATGGATCGAGCCCGAATGTTGTCGCCGGCTCGACGATCAGCCATCTCCCATCGGCCTGGCGTACGCCGACCGTAAAGGATCCGAGCAGGGTTGGCCCGTCGAAGGGCATGGCGGACCTCGCGTCGGGGCGATTGCTCCGGACCGCGATGATCCGGGTTCCGGTCTGGGAAACGACCACGGAGGTTGGGGTGACGCCGAGCGTTCGGGCCAGGGCGTCGCGGAATGCAATGCGACGGCGACCGAAGGTGTCGACGGCGGGGGGAGTCATAGAAAGGTGCGTGGCGTAGGTTGTCTCGCGTTCGCCGCCGCCCCGGGCTCCCGCGGAAGACACCGCAGTGGCGACGTCTTGCACCGTGTGCACCCCTGGCGGGGGGGGCGGCAATTGCAGGATCACGATCGCCGCCGCGCTGAGAGCGGCGAGCAGTGTCGCGACGACGAGACCCAGAGTCTGGGCGAAGAGCGGCAGGCCCGGCGGGCGTTTCATGCGCCGCGCGTCACGCGGGGGGTGAAAAGGTAGCCTTCGCTGCGCACGGTGCGGATCAGCTCGGCGCCGTCGCCGCCTTCATCGAGTTTGCGGCGCAGCCGGCTGATCTGCACGTCGATGGCGCGGTCGAACGCGTCCGAATGCGGGCCGCGGGCAAACTCCAGCAGTTGATCGCGGGTCAACACGCGCTGGGGTCGCTCGACGAACGCGCGCAACAGCGAAAATTCCCCACTGGATAGATTGACGATAACGCCTTGTGGCGAGCGGAGCTCGTGGCGGACCAGGTCAAGGCGCCAGCCGGCGAATTCGCAGGAGGCGGCCAGACCGTCCTCCGCGATCCGTGGTTCGGCGCGGCGACGAAGGACGGCCCGCACGCGCGCCAGCAGCTCGCGCGGATTGCAGGGCTTGGCCAGGTAGTCGTCCGCTCCCAGCTCCAGGCCGACAATACGGTCGGTCTCCTCGCCCATCGCGCTGAGCATGATCACCGCCGGACCGCCGGGTCTGGAGATCCGCCGGCATAGGGCCAGGCCATCCTCGCCCGGCAGCATGAGATCGAGCACGACGAGGTCGGGTCGCCGCCGGCTGATCGCCGCCTCCATCTCGCGGCCGTCGGCCGCGGTGTCGGTGGTGAAGCCGTGTCGGCCGAGGAACTCGGAAATGACGTCCCGAATACCAGGATCATCGTCGACAACGAGGATGTGTTCCCCGGCCGCGCGGTCCTCTGTGTCATGGGCGTGAGTCATGAGGATCACCTTGCGCCTGGGACGATGCGGCGAAATGTCCGCAACATTTCCAGCTCGTCACATTGCGATCGCGCAACATTTCACGTTACGGCGTCGATGTCGCCTTTGAGGGGCGATTGGGGACTAACGCCGTACCCGTCGACCCTCAGCGGGGGGCGATCGCCAGGGCCTCATCGGACACGAAGGGATTGGTGCGCCGCTCCGCGCCGAACGTCGAGAGCTGCTCGTGGCCCGGGACGAAGGTCACATCATCGCCCAGTGGCCAAAGCTTAGTCGTGATGGACCGGATCAGTTGGTTGTAGTCGCCCTTTGGGAAATCCGTCCGGCCGATGGAGCCCGCGAAAAGCACATCACCGACCTGGGCGAAGCGCGCCTGACGGTGGAAAAACACCACGTGGCCGGGGGTGTGTCCGGGGCAATGGTAGACCTCGAAGGTCGCTTCGCCGAGGGTGACGGTGTCGCCGTCGCTCAGCCAGCGATCGGGTTTGAACGTTCGGGCGTCGGTCATGCCCCACTTGGCGCCGCTCTTGCCGATATCGTCGATCCAGAACTGATCGTCGACGTGCGGGCCCTCGATGGGAGCGCCTGTCGCGTCCTTCAGCGCCTGGGCGCCGCCCGCATGGTCAAGGTGACCGTGGGTGATCCAGATCTTCTCAAGGGTGAGGTTCTGTTGCTTGATCACGTCGAGCAGGCGCGACACGTCGCCGCCGGGATCGATGATGGCGGCCTTGCGCGTCTTCGAGCACCAGACGATCGTGCAGTTCTGGCGCAGCGGCGTGACCGGCACGACCAGGGCGCGGATCGGGGGCTCTTGCGGCGATGGCGTGCTCATGACGAAAACTCCTGCGCCGCTGTCTTAGGATACCTGAAGCGAAAATTGAATCGCTCAATTCAAGTGGCGCTCATCCCGGCAAGCGCGCCAGGGCGCCGCGATCTGTCGACCTTCTTTCGCGCCTGTTCGCGGGGATGGCCGGATCAGGCTGACGGGAACATGTCGACGCATTTGTTCGCGCCGAGCCGTCCCGCCTATTGGAAAGTCTTGATGACCTTGAGCTTGATCAGTGGGCCGGCCGAATCGTTATGGATGTCGGCGAAGGCGACGCCACCGGGCCGCCGCGGGCCGTTGAAAACCTGCCGGCTCTGTTCGGCACGGCGACTGGTCAGATTCAACGCCTGGACCTGGATCGTGAAATCGGGCCTGGGTTTGTATTCGACGAACGCGTCGAGATAGGCGTTGGACTTGAGCTGGTCGACCTCGTTGAACCGGTAGGCGCTCTGCACGAAGGGACCCTGCACGTCGAACCCCCAACTCGCCTTGAGTCCTGGAAAGCCCTGATTGAAGTGGATTTCCCAATCGCTGGGGTGAAGGGTCGAGAACGCCCGTGGCAGGCCGGTGGTCGGGTCGATCACGTGTGACTGACGGAAGGTCACGACGCCGGTGAGCGTGCCGTGCGGCAGGCCCAGGCGGTCGGTTGGCAGGTTGAGGTTGACCGCCTCGGTGTTGACGTCCGCCGCGCCGATGTCTCCGGGGGAATCGTACTCGCCCGAGGAGCTGTTGACGCCGATGCGATCGACAAGCTGATCGTAGATCTGCCGCTGAAAACTCAGCGTCAACACGGCGCCATTCCAGAAGTGCCGATCCCAATCGACCTCGAACGCCCAGTCCTGGTTCGGGTCCAAGGTCGGGTTGCCGACCAACACAGTGCCTGTGTTGATTCCCGCCGTCGATGCGACGAAGACGTTGAAGTCGAGTTGGCCGATTTCGCGCTCGGCGCGGAGGCGAAACTGATCCGCCGTGTCCGGCGTCCAGGTCACCACAACCCGGGGCTTGGGATAGTACAGATTGCGGGCGGTGATCACGTCGCCTGTCGACGAGATCCGCGACGCCTCTTCGCGAAAGCCCGCCTCGACCGTCAGGTTGGGGCGCGCCTGCCAGGTCGCCGTGGCGAAGGCCTCGCCGCGAAGCTCGCTGACCGTGACGTCGGCGGCCGGAAGCGTGACCGGGGCGCCGTTCTGGACGAACGAAGTACGGCTGGTGAGGACATTGTCATCTCCTTCCACACCCGCTTTGACCGTCAGGGACGGACCGGCGCGATAAGTTACCGTCTCGCGTAAGATGCTCTCGCTGGTGGTTTCGTTCAGCCTAAACACGTCCGAGAGGTCATCGCCGGTCAAGGCGACGGCCTGAGGCGTGCTCTGAAAATCGTCGGGATTCAAATCCCGGCCAAAACGCTGCAGCACATAGGTCTCGCTCGACCAACGCTGACCGATCGCGTGTTCGTATCGCCCGCCCAATTCGACGCTGTCGGTTTCCTGTTTGAAGTGATCCACTTCCGCGCCGGTTGACCCAGGCAGGGTGTCGATCGTGCGTTCGTTGTACGGGTTAAGGTTCGCCGACGCGTTCAGGGTCAGCTTGCCGCCGAACACACGGCTGTCGACCGCCAGCGTGCCCTTGTAGTCGTCGGCCCCGCCGAAATTCGTCTCGCGTGCGGCGAAAAGAGTCCTTCCAGCCGGGTTGACGCGCACCCAGTCGCCCTGGCCCGTCGTGTCGTCGAGGAACTTGGCCGCGAGGAACGAGACTTCGACGCGGGTCGCGCCAAAGTGGCGTTCGCCGTCGATCAGAAACAAACCGCTTCGCCGGGAATCAAGACCGTGCGTCCCCGTCGCCGTGATGGTGAGCGTACCCCCCAGATCCTTTCGCCGGACCACGTTGGCGATGATCGTGCGACCCTGCATGTCTATGCCTGGCGCGCCGCCGCGTATGAGGTCGATCCGTTCCACCGACGACGCCGGAATGCGGCGCAGCACGTCATCCAGGCTGTCATCCTTGGACGCCGGACGGGCGCCGTCGATGAGAACATTGCCCCCAGAGCTGGCCAGTCCGCGGGCCTGGCCACCGGCGTCGAACGTGAATCCGGGCAACAGGGCCACCATATCCAGCGCCGAGTTGGGCTGAGACGCCGTGAAGAACGAGGTGGGATAGGGCGTGACCGTCTGGCCAAGCGGGCTCCCCGCGATCGCGGCGGCCATTGCAATGGCGATACTCAAGCGCCGCGTCCCCCAGGCTTACGGAAGGGCACGGTGCCAGTCCGCGCGTGCGCGGACCAGTTAAATCCGCGTAATACATGGGCGAAGCCGGGGCCGTTGATCCATCTCAATTGCCTGGACCGGCGCTTGAGCGTATGGCAAATGCGAAGGTCTGCCGCGTAGCGCGCTACGCCAATGGGGGGCCGGGGAGGCGCGGAAGGCGTCGCCGACGGCACAGTATCGCGGAGTTACCGAGGGTGATGGACTACAAAGCCGCTATTCGCGCCGCCGTCGAGCAGGTGCACACCGAGGGTCGCTATCGCGTCTTCGCCGATTTGAAGCGTCATCGCGGGTCGTTCCCCATCGCCACCTGGACGCCGCCGTCGGGCGCGCCGCGGGACGTCGTGGTCTGGTGTTCGAACGACTATCTCGGTCAGGGCCAGAACCCGGTGATTCTGGAGGCGATGCACAAGGCGATCGACGAGGCCGGCGCCGGTTCGGGCGGTACGCGCAATATATCCGGCACCACCTGTTACCACGTAGAACTGGAACGCGAACTGGCCGATCTGCACGGCAAGCCCGCGGCGCTGCTGTTCACCTCCGGCTATGTCTCCAACGAGACGACCCTGGCGACGCTGCAAAAGATCCTGCCCGGCCTGATCATCTTTTCAGACGAGCTGAACCACGCCTCGATGATCGCCGGCATCCGCAACGGCGGCGGTCCGCGCAAGATCTTCAAGCACAACGATCTCGCCGATCTGGAACGCCTGCTGTCCGAGGCGCCGGCCGATGCGCCCAAGCTGGTGGCGTTCGAGAGCGTCTATTCCATGGACGGGGACATTTCCGACATCGCCGGCACCGCGGCGCTGGCCAAGCGGTATGGCGCGATGACCTATCTCGACGAGGTCCATGCGGTCGGCCTCTATGGCGCGCGGGGCGGCGGGGTTTCCGAGCGGGATGGCGCGGCCGACCAGATCGACATTATCGAAGGCACGCTCGGCAAGGCGTTCGGGGTGATGGGCGGCTACATCACCGCCGATTGCGATATCGTCGACGCCATCCGCTCCTACGCCAGCGGCTTCATCTTCACGACCTCGCTGCCGCCCGCTCTGACGGCCGGCGCTGTCGCCAGCATTCGCTGGCTCAAGCAGCACAATGAAGTGCGCGAGCGTCATCAGGAACGCGCCGCCGCGCTGAAGACTCGTATGCGGGCCGCCGGCCTGCCGGTGATGCCGTCGGTGAGCCACATTGTGCCCGTGCTGGTCGGCGATCCGGTGCACTGCAAGATGATCTCCGACATGCTGCTCAGCGATCACGGCGTCTATGTGCAGCCGATCAACTATCCGACCGTGCCGCGGGGCACGGAGCGCCTGCGCTTCACGCCCACGCCATTCCACACCGACGCGATGATGGACGATCTGGTCGCGGCCCTGGAATCGCTGTGGGCGCGCTGCAACATCCAACGCCTGGGCGGGTACGCGGCCTAGGAACGATCGCCCCGCTTTGTGACTATTCTGGGCGGGCGCTTCGGGGCGCTCTTGTCTTAGCTGCCGTCTAGCGCAAGCTTTCTTGAGCGCGGTCCATGCCGCAATGAGCCGGCCTTGATGCGGGAAGTTGAGTCTATTTCGAGTATCTCAAGCTTCGCGCCGCTCAACGCCGACACGGCCCGGCGCTCACGGTCCTGCCGGTCTCGGTCAGCTGAATCTCATAGAGTTTGGGCCAGAGCTTGCCGGTGACAAACAGGCGGTCGCGCGCACGGTCATAGGCGATGCCATTCAGCACCGCGTTGTCGCTGTCGGGCCGGTTCACCGGCGAGAGGCCCGTGAGATCGATCAAGCCCTTGACCCGTCCCGTCGCGGGATCGATGCGGGCGATGTAGTTGGTCAGCCAGATATTGGCGTAGATCTCGCCCTTCACCCACTCCAGTTCGTTGATGTTCCGCAGCGGACAGCCGTCGACCGTGACGTTGATCGCGCCGACCTGCCGCAAAGTCCTGGGATCGAGGAGGCGGATCCTGGGGGTGCCGTCACTCATGATCAGATGGACACCGTCCTGGGTCAGGGCCCAGCCTTCGCCGGGGTAGTGAAAAGTCCGCCGGGGCTTGAACGTCGAGAGGTCATAGGTGAAGCCCACCTGCGATCGCCAGGTGAGCTCGATCAGCTCTTCGCCCCACGCGACAATCCCTTCGCCAAACAGGGTGTGATCGATGTCGCGCTTGCGCACCACCGCGCCGGTCGCGGGATCCACCTTGCGAATCTCGGATTGTCCCTCAAGGCCGGTGCTCTCGTAGAAATAGCCGTTGAGGTAGAACAAACCCTCGGTGAAAGCCGTCGGGTCGTGCGGCAGGACGTGGGCGACGCGAAAGCCGAAGACCGGAACCGACGCGCTGACCTGGATCGACGTGAGGACCGCGACGAGACCAACCGTGGCGGCCACGAGGAAGGACACAATCCGATGTCTTTGGGGCAAGTTCAGCATCCCTGTGAGCCGTGCGACGGCGCCGTACGAGGCAGATCGCTTTCCCAGATTTGGCGGCGACGTGTCGATGCAAAATCGCCACAGGGCGGCCTCGGCCTGGACGGACGCGGTTGATCGTCACGCCAAGGGGTCTATGTAGCGCATCCCCCGCCGCCGATATGAGGACGTGAGTCTTGAGTTCAAACGCCGCCACCCTCGCCGATCCGTTTTTCGCCGCGGATCTCGCGCGCGCCGATCCGGCGTTGAACGGCATGATCGGGCGGGAGCTCAGGCGGCAGCAGGATCAGATCGAGCTGATCGCCTCGGAAAACATCGTCTCGCGCGCGGTGCTGGAGGCCCAGGGTTCGATCCTGACCAACAAATACGCCGAGGGCTATCCCGGTCGACGGTACTATGGCGGCTGCGACGTCGTGGACGAGGTCGAGAACCTGGCGATCGAGCGGGCCAAGGCCCTGTTTGGCTGCGCCTGGGTGAACGTACAGCCGCATTCCGGCTCGCAAGCCAACCAGGCCGTCTTCATGGCCCTGATGAAGCCAGGCGACACGTTCATGGGCCTCGATCTCAACGCCGGTGGACACCTGACTCACGGGAAGTCGGTCAACCAGTCGGGAAAATGGTTCAACCCCGTCGCCTACACGGTCCGCGCCCAGGACCAGATCATCGACTATGACGGGATGGCCGAGATCGCGCGGGAACATCGGCCCAAGGTCATCATCGCCGGCGGGTCGGCCTATAGCCGCGTGATCGATTTCGCGCGCTTCCGCGAGGTGGCGGACGAAGTCGGCGCCTATCTGATGGTCGACATGGCCCATTTCGCCGGTCTGGTCGCGGGGGGCGCATTTCCGAGCCCGATCCCGCATGCCCACGTCGTGACGACGACCACCCACAAGACCCTGCGCGGTCCGCGCGGAGGCATGATCCTGTCGAACGACAAGAAGCTGGGCAAGAAGATCGACGGGGCGGTTTTTCCGGGCATGCAGGGCGGACCGTTGATGCATGTCATCGCCGGCAAGGCCGTCGCCTTCGGCGAGGCGCTTCAGCCGGAGTTCAAGACCTACGCCGCGCGCGTGATCGAGAACGCGCGCGCGCTGGCCGACGCCGTCGCCTCGGCGGGGATGAAGGTCGTCGCGGGCGGCACCGACAGCCACCTGATGGTCGTCGATCTCACGCCCAAGGACGTGACGGGCAAGGCCGCCGAAGACAGCCTTGAGCGCGCGGGCATCACCTGCAGCCGCAGCACCATACCCTTCGATCCACGACCGCCGATGCTCAGCTCGGGCATTCGGGTCGGGACACCGGCCGGCACGACGCGCGGTTTCGGACCGGCCGAATTCCGCACGGTGGGCAAGTTGATCGGCGAAGTCGTCGATGGGCTGGCGACCCATGGCGAGGAGAACAACGGCTCGGTCGAAGCCGACGTCAGAGCCCGGGTGGTCGCCTTGACCTCGCGGTTTCCGATCTATTCTTGATCACAGGCGACGAAGGGGGTGATGTAGACGCATGCGTTGTCCCTTCTGCGGTGATCCCGAAAGTCAGGTCAAGGATAGCCGTCCCTCCGAGGACGGCGCCGCCATCCGCCGGCGCCGGCTCTGCCCGGAGTGCGGCGGCCGCTTCACGACCTTCGAGCGCGTGCAACTGCGCGAGCTGACAATTCTGAAGCGCTCGGGGCGGCGCGCCCCGTTCGACCGGGAAAAGCTGGTCCGGTCGATTTCGGTGGCGACGCGCAAGCGGATGATCGATCCGGAGCGTCTGGAGCGCATGGTCAACGCCATCGTGCGGCAGCTCGAAAGCATGGGCGAGACCGAACTGGCCTCCACGGTCGTTGGTGAAATGGTGATGCAGGCTCTCAAGGCGCTCGATGACGTCGCCTATGTCCGATATGCCTCGGTCTATCGCGATTTCAAGCAAACCGAGGATTTCGCTCAGTTTCTCAGCGACGAGGGTCTGACCGAGGATGAGAGCGTGCGCGAGTGAGGAATGTGCATCAGGCGCGCTCGGTCGCCAGGCTCGCCGCCGTGCAGGCCCTCTACCAGATGGAACACGCCGGCGCCGGCGTGGAGAGCGTCATTCGAGAGTTTCGCGATCATCGGTTCGCGGGCGACCTCGAGGGGGAGCCTCTGGCGGAGGCGGACGAGGCGTTCTTCGCCGATCTGGTCCGCGGCGTGGTCGGCGGCCAGGACGCGGTGGATTCGACGATCCGAGGCAAGCTGGCGGCCGGATGGACCCTCGCGCGAATAGACTCGACCGTTCGCGCCATTCTGCGATGCGGGGTGTTCGAACTGATCGCGCGCCCGGACGTCCCGGCCGAGGTTTCCATCAACGAATATCTTGAGATCACCAAGTCGTTCTTCGCCGGCCCCGAGGCGGGGTTCGTGAACGGCGTGCTGGACGCCGTCGCGCACGATGTCGCTCCTTCCTGACGAATTCGAATGGATTGATCGGCTCAAGCCGCTTACCCGCGGCGATGAGCGCGCCGGGGGCCTGATGGACGACGCCGCCGCGCTGCCAACGCGCGCCGGCTACGACCTGATCGTTTCCGCGGACGCCCTGGTCGAGGGCGTGCATTTTCCGGTCGGCGCGCCCGGCGGCCGCGTCGCCAAACGCCTCCTGCGGACAAGTCTGTCGGATCTGGCCGCCAAGGCCGCCGAACCGTTCGGCTATTTTCTCACCACCGCCTGGCCGGATGGGCGCGCGTGGGCCGATCGCGACGCCTTCATCCAGGGCTTGTCGGAAGATGGCGCGCGCTTCGATGTCTCGCTGCTGGGGGGCGATACGGTGCGATCCAAGGGCGGCCTGATGGTCAACGCCCTGGTTCTCGGCTGGACGCCGTCCGGCGCGATGATCCCGCGTTCCGGGGCGAGGGCGGGCGACGTGGCTGTGGTCTGCGGGCATATCGGCGACGGATGGCTGGGCCTGGAGGCGGTGGCGAGAGGCGCGGACGATCAGCTCGACCGGCTCGCCGCCCACTACTGGCGCCCCGAGCCCTTGTTCGGCCTTCGCGACGCGCTGCGCAGGTTCGCGCACGCGGCGGCCGATGTCTCCGACGGACTGGTTGCCGATCTGGGTCACATCGCCTCGGCCAGCGGCCTTGGGCTGCGCGTGGCGCTGAGCGCGGAAATCCTGTCGGTCGAGGGCCGGCGGTGGCTGGCGGCGCAGGCCAGCGAAACGGACTCGCTGGCGAAACTCGCTGGCGCGGGCGATGACTACGCCATCGTCTGCGCCGTGGCCCCGGCGGAAGTCGAAGCGTTTCGCGACGCAGCCGAGACGGCCGGGATACCCTGCGTCGCCGTGGGTCGATTCGTTGGCGGGCAGGGGATCGAGGTCTTCAGCGGCGATCGCCGCGTTCTGGCCGAGCGATGGGGATATCGACACTGATCCCACCCCCAGAGGCGGGGTCCCGCCGGCTTTCGGCGATCAAAGCTTGCTTTGCCGGACCGCTTTTGGCAGTTAGCCCGCCTCGTGGCGACATCGATTGGATGTGCGCCTAATTTCCCGCGAGGGGTTGTTGCGGTCATACCCGGGTCATTGGGACCCTGAGGATTGGCGCGCTTCCGTGCGACGAAGGGGACTCACAGGATGGATTTGGTGCTAACGCTGGTCATTGCGGCCGGCTTGTTGGCGGTAGCCTACGGCGTGTTGCAGACCATGGTTCTGCTCCGCGCCTCGGCCGGCAACGAGAAGATGCAGGAAATCGCCGCGGCGATCCAGGAAGGCGCGCAAGCCTACCTCAACCGCCAATACACCACGATCGGAATCGTCGGCGTGGTGATCCTCGCCGGCATCTGGGCTCTGATCGGCTGGCATGAAGCCGTCGGCTTCCTGATCGGTTCGGTGCTGTCCGGTTTGGCGGGCTTCGCCGGGATGCTGATTTCCGTGCGGGCCAATGTGCGCACCGCCCAGGCGGCATCGGAAAGCCTCGCCAAGGGTCTTTCCATGGCGTTCCGCTCCGGCGCGATCACCGGCATGCTCGTGGCGGGCTTGGCGCTGCTCGGCGTCGCCGGCTACTACGCGGTCCTGACCGGCCCCATGGGTCTTGAGCGGACCAGCCGCGATGTGGTCGACTCTCTTGTCGCGCTGGGCTTCGGCGCCTCGCTGATTTCAATCTTCGCCCGTCTGGGCGGCGGCATCTTCACCAAGGGCGCAGACGTCGGCGGCGACATGGTCGGCAAGGTTGAAGCGGGTATTCCCGAAGACGACCCCCGCAACGCCGCGACCATCGCCGACAACGTCGGCGACAACGTCGGCGACTGTGCGGGCATGGCGGCAGACCTTTTCGAAACCTACGCGGTGACCACCGTCGCGACGATGGTTCTGGCCGCGATCTTCTTCAAGGATTCAGCCAGCGTCGCCTCGATGATGATGCTGCCGCTGGCGATCTGCGGCATTTGTATCGTCACCTCGATCATCGGCGCCTTCGCCGTGCGTCTGGGCAAGAGCGGCAACATAATGGGCGCGCTCTATCAGGGCCTCATCGTCACCGGCGTTCTCTCGGTCGGCGCGGTCTGGTGGGTGATCAATCAGTTGGTTCCCGCCGCCGGCGTTCAGGTCGGCTCGCAACTCGTCAGCCCGATGAGCCTGTTCTGGTGTGGCATGGTCGGCCTGGCGGTGACCACGGCGATCGTGGTGATCACCGAATATTACACCGGCACCGGTGGCCGCCCCGTGAAGTCGATCGCCAAGGCGTCGGTTTCCGGCCACGGCACCAACGTCATCCAGGGTCTGGCGATGTCGCTGGAATCCACGGCGATGCCCGCCCTGGTGATCATCGCCGGCATCATCGTCACCTTCCAGCTGGCGGGCCTCTACGGCATCGCCATCGCCACCACGACCATGCTGTCGCTGGCGGGCTTCATCGTCGCCCTCGACGCTTTCGGCCCGGTGACCGACAACGCCGGCGGCATCGCCGAAATGGCGGGTCTGCCGGCCGAGGTGCGTGTCTCCACCGACGCGCTCGACGCGGTCGGCAACACCACCAAGGCGGTGACCAAGGGCTACGCGATCGGTTCGGCCGGTCTTGGCGCCCTGGTGCTCTTCGCGGCCTATACCCAGGACCTGAAGTTCTACGCCGCCTCGGTCGATAAGTTCCCGTTCTTCGCGGGCATGGGCAACGTCGCCTTCGACCTTTCCAACCCCTACGTGATCGTCGGTCTGCTGTTCGGTGGTCTGCTGCCGTTCCTGTTCGGCGGCATGTCGATGACCGCCGTGGGACGGGCCGCCGAGGCGGTGGTGGCCGAGGTGCGCAGGCAGTTCAAGGAAAACCCCGGCATCATGACCTTCGAGGTCAAGCCGGAGTACGGCCGCGCGGTCGACATCCTGACGAAGGCCGCGATCCGGGAAATGATCGTCCCATCGCTGCTGCCGGTCGTGTCGCCCGTGGTGCTGTTCTTCGGCATTCAGGCCATCGCCGGCAAGTCGAACGGCTTTTCGGCCCTGGGCGCGATGCTGGTGGGCGTGATTGTGACCGGTCTCTTCGTCGCCATCTCGATGACCTCGGGCGGCGGCGCCTGGGACAACGCCAAGAAGCTGATCGAGGAAGGCCACCACGGCGGCAAGGGTTCCGAGGCGCACAAGGCCGCGGTCACCGGCGATACGGTGGGCGATCCCTATAAGGACACTGCTGGTCCGGCGGTGAACCCGATGATCAAGATCACCAATATCGTCGCGCTTCTGCTGCTGGCGGTGCTCTCGCACCAGCACTGAGCCAAACGATCGGCCGAATCGAAAAACCCCGCGACGGTTGTCGCGGGGTTTTTTTGTGGGTCGATGGCGGTCGGACCGGCGTAGCGGCTACGGCCCCCCGCGCGAACCGTGCTGGCCTGGATTGACTTCCTGCTGTGGCAGGGCGCCGGCGGCGCTGATGCTGCCAAGTAGCTGCTCCAGGACCGTCATCTCGCGGCCGCGTGTCGGCGTCTCGCGGCTGTTGTAGGCGATCACCCGTCCGTCCAGGACGCCATAGGTCTTGACCGCGACCACCTGTTCGTCGCTCGGTCGGAAGGTTATGGCGACGACGTCGCGCTTGTTGATGTGGGGGCGGTAGAAAGCGGTGTGGCTGGTGACCTGCGACAGGTAGAACCAGGTGTTCTTGTCAAAGGTCGAGACCGCCGATGGCGAACCGAGCCTGGCCAACACCGTGGCGCGGGTGTCCTCCCCGACCTTCACTTCCGACGGGGTGTGGTCGATGGCCTGGAAGCCCTGATAGCTGCTCGTCGGCGAACAGGCGCACAAGCCGGCGAGGCTTGTGACGGTCAGGGCGAGAGCAATCTTGCGCAACATGGGGACTCAACGTGGTTCATGGCCGTAGCCGGCTTTGACCTAGGGCGCGCGGGCGCTTAGTTCAATGGGGCATGGGACGATAGTCCCGCGGCGAAAGCGAGGCCACCGATTGGTTTTTCCCCGACTCTTGCGAAGATCCATCGCGAGTCGCCAGGGCGAGGCGCTTTATTTCGCGGCCTATGCTCACGCGCGAAACGAGGGCTTCTATACCCGTCTGCACGTGCCGGACACGGTCAGCGGGCGGTTCGAACTGCAGACCCTACACATCATCCTGCTTCTGGAACGGCTGAGGCTGGATGGCGCCGCGCTCGAGCCTCTCTGGCAAGCCCTCTTTGACGCCTATCTCAGCAACCTCGACGCGGCCCTGCGCGAAATGGGCGTCGGCGACCTCGCGGTCGGCAAACGCATGCGAGGACTTGGGGAAGCTTTCTATGGCCGCGCCGCGGCCTTCGACCGGGCCATCGCGGCCTTGCCCGACAAAGCCGAGGTGACCGCCTTGCTCCACCGGACGGTGCTGGCCGGCGATGAAGCCCGGCCGCCGTTACAACTCACGGACTATGTGCTGGCGTGCAGAGACAGCCTGCGTCGCTGTGAAACAGCAGATTTTCAGGCCGCAACACCGCGTTGGATCGTGCCATGATACAGTCACTCGATTGGGGCCAAGCGGTGTCATGGATCGAATTGACGGCCGCGCCGCGCCACTATGCCGTGGCGTTCCCGGAATCCCTCAAGTCTCGGCTGGCGCGCGAGTTGGACGTCGTCGTGTTCGCCCGGATCGAGGCGGACGTGAGGACGAGCTCCTGGCTGGACGGCGTGCTGATCGAGATCGCGATCGCCGTTGAAGCGGAAAGGCTCTGCGGCCTGACTCTCGACCCGTACGTCGAATCCGTTCGAGACGAGATGCGGGTGCGTCTGGCGCCCGCCAATAGTACAAACGCCCCGGCCGACGAGCTCGGCCCGCTCGTCATCGACCTCGACGCGGAGGATCCACCCGAGATCGTCCATGGGCGCGAAATCGACCTGTCGCATTATGTGTATGAATGCCTGGCGCTGGCGATTTCGCCATTTCCTCGCAAGCCCGACGCTGAATTCGCGCCGGTCGAGCCAACCGAATCAATGTCGCCGTTCGCCGCCCTGGCCAGCCTCGTAACGAAGGCGGGACAGGGCGAGGGGCATGGTTAGCGACCGGGCCGCGCGTTCGGAAATTCGTCGTCGCGACGAGCGGCGTCGTGGTCTAACTCATGGATTAACCACAGTAATGCAGCATTGTCCGGAGCGCGGTTCGAGCCGCGACACCGAACGGCATTCATTGCGCCGGCGGAGCGATCGCCCGGTTGGCCCTTGTAATCGCGTGCGTTTGTTTGGAAAGGAGCACGTCGGGTTGCAATGGGGGTGGCCGACGGTATCGTTGCGGTGCGTCACCCTCTTCGACGTCGCAGGAGACACAGACGAGCCGTGACTGCCCCATTGGTGATCTCGATCGACGCCATGGGGGGGGATCATGGCCCCGCGGTGATCATTCCGGGGCTGGCCGAAGCCGCCGCGGACTGGAGCGCCGGCCAGGTGAGGTTTCTCCTGCACGGCGACGAGGCCGTTCTCAACCAAGCCCTTGGCCACGTGGCCGATCTGGCGGCGATCAGCGACGTTCGGGGTTCCAACGGCGTCGTGTCCATGGACACCAAGCCGGCGCACGCCATGCGGCGAGGGAAGGGAACCTCGATGTGGAATGCGCTGGAGTCTCTCCGATCGGGCGAAGCCAACGCCTGCGTGTCGGCCGGCAACACGGGGGCTCTCATGGCGGTATCCCGGTTGCTGTTGCGGACGGCGGGCGGACTCGATCGCCCCGCCCTGGTTGCGAACTGGCCGACAATGCGAGGGGTTTCCACCGTGCTTGACGCGGGCGCCAATATCGTCTGCGACGACCAGCGGCTGGTCCAGTTCGCCGTGATGGGGGCGGCGTATCACCGCGCGCTGTACAAGACGCCTCGACCCACCGTCGGCGTTTTGAACGTGGGAGCCGAGGCGGAGAAAGGCAATGAAGCGGTCAGAGGCGCCGACCGCCTGCTGCGTATGGCCGATCTGCCGCTGGAATACCGAGGGTTCGTGGAGGGCGACGATATCGCCAAGGGCGCGGTCGACGTCGTCGTCACCGACGGCTTCACGGGAAACGTCGCGGTGAAGACCGGCGAAGGGCTGGGTCGTTTTTTTATGTCTGAATTGCGCAACACATTCACGCAGAGCACCCGGGCCAAGATTGGCGCCTGGATCGCCCGGCCGGCGCTGCGCGCGATGCGCGCGCGGCTGGATCCGGGGGCGCTCAACGGAGGCCTTTTCCTGGGACTGAACGGAATCGTCGTGAAGAGCCACGGCAGCGCGGACTCGCGCGGGTTCGCGAATGCGGTCCGATTGACCGTGCGCCTTTCGCGTAGCTCCATCGTCGGCGAAATGCGCGAAGGATTGGAAGCCGCGAGCCGGCTCGCCCATGCGCCCATGGATGCACTGGCGACGCCGCGATGACCGTGACCCGTTCGGCGATTACCGGCGTTGGCGGCTATCTGCCGCCGACGATTGTCACCAACGACGACCTTTCGAAGTTCGTCGATACAAGCGATGCCTGGATCACCGAGCGAACGGGCATCCGCTCGCGGCGCCGGGCGGCGCCGGACCTGATGACCTCCGATCTGGCGGTCGAGGCCGCGAAGCAAGCCTTGGCGCGCGCGGGCCGAACGGCCGGCGATATCGACCTGATCATCGTGGCCACGACCACGCCGGATCTGACCTTCCCGGCGACGGCGACGATCGTGCAGGACAAACTGGGCGCGCCGATCTGCATCGCGTTCGACGTGCAGGCGGTCTGTTCGGGGTTCGTCTATGCGCTGGCGGTCGCGGACAATTTCGTCGCGCGCGGCGTGTCCCGATGCGCGCTGGTGATCGGCGCCGAGACCATGACGCGGCTGATGGATTGGGACGACCGCGGCACGTGCGTGCTCTTCGGCGACGGCGCGGGGGCGGTCGTGTTGGAGCCCCTGGAGGGTAGGGGCGACTCGACCGATCGCGGCATTCTCGGCTTTTCCCTGCGCGCGGACGGCTCAAAAAAGGATCTTCTGTTCGTGGATGGCGGACCGTCGTCCACCGGCACGGTCGGGAAACTGCGGATGCTGGGCAATCAGGTGTTCAAGCACGCCGTCGTCAACATCAGTGAGGCGGTGGTCAGCGCGGCCCGCGCGGCCGATGTCAGCCTGGAGGACGTGGACTGGTTCATTCCCCATCAGGCCAATCAGCGGATTCTGGATGGTGTCGCCAAACGCCTGGGCATACCCGAGGACCGAGTGATCTCGACGGTGGCGGAGCACGCCAATACGTCCGCGGCGTCGATCCCGCTGGCCTTGGCCGCGGGGGTTGAGGATGGTCGCGTCAAGGCTGGCCACCTCTTGTTGATGGAGGCCATGGGCGGCGGACTGACCTGGGGCGCGGTCGTCGCGCGACTCTGAGACCGAAAGTCGTCAAGCCACCTTGCATTTCCGCCCAAGGTGTTGACAAATCGTTCAATTAATAGCTTGACGCGCGACCCGTAGCGTTTCAGGCTGGGGGGCAGGGGTGACGAAATGACCAGCAAAACCCTTACACGAGCCGATATTACCGAAAAACTCCACCAGGAATTCGGCTTGAGCCGCCAGGATTGCGCGGGTCTTGTCGAAAGAACGCTTGAACTGGTTGTGGCGGCGATGGAACGCGGCGAAATTGTTAAGTTGTCGGGCTTTGGCGTATTCCAGGTCCGCGCGAAGCGTGAGCGCATGGGTCGCAACCCCAAGACCGGCACGCCGGCCAAGATCGCGCCGCGCCGGGTGATCGGCTTCCGCGGCTCCCAGGTCCTCAAGGCGCGGATCGACCGCGCGTTGGACAAATAGGCTAGGATGACCACGAAGGGCCCGGAGGCGTTCAGAACGATCTCCGAAGCGGCGGACGAGGTTGGCGTTCCGGCCCACGTCCTGCGATTCTGGGAAACGAAATTCAGCTTCATACGGCCTTTGCGCCGCCCTGGCGGGCGGCGTTTCTATCGGCCGGCCGACATTGCAACCCTGATTGAACTGCGCGTCCGTCTCCACGACCAGCACCAGTCGATCAAATCCTTGCAAGGCTTGAAGCGTCTGGCGCCAGCCGCAAAACCCGATGCGCTTTCCGCCTCCGCCGCCGCCAATACGTCCGACGCCCTGTTGCAGGCGCTGCGCCGCGCGGTCGCCGCGAAAACCAGACTTGACGCGCTGTTGAGCCCCGCGCCGGTTTGAAGAGATTTCGCGATTGCCGTGGGCTGGCCGCCTCACTATAAGGCCGCTTCTCCCCACATCGGAGCGTGGCGCAGCCTGGTAGCGCACTTGACTGGGGGTCAAGGGGTCGCAGGTTCAAATCCTGTCGCTCCGACCATTTGCATTCGTAGCATCGAATGGTGGGTGGGGAGAGTTGGTGGGACGTCGGCGCCAAGCCTGCGATTTTCAAAGCGAACGCCAATGGCAGGTCTGCGTACAGCCGAGATGACGAGGGCTCGCCCGGTCGGTGTCTGGTTGTTCGCCGTCGCCGGGTTGATTGTCGCCATGGTGATTGTCGGCGGGGCCACGCGGCTAACCGGCTCAGGCTTGTCGATCACCGAATGGAAGCCCGTGACTGGCGCGCTGCCGCCGCTCTCTCAGAGCGCCTGGACCGATCTGTTCGCAAAATACCGGGCCTCGTCACAATACCGGCTGATCAATCAGGGGCTCTCGCTCGGCGCGTTCAAGGTCTTGTTCTGGTGGGAATGGGCGCACCGCCTGCTGGGTCGCACCGTCGGCGTTGTCTTCGCAATTCCGTTCGCTCTCTTCCTGGTCGGCGGACGCCTCCCTCGGCGCCTGATCCCGGCCTGCTGGGTCCTGTTCGGCCTGGGCGGACTCCAGGGCCTTGTGGGCTGGTGGATGGTCAAGAGCGGGCTTGAGGGCCGCGCTTCGGTGGCCCCCGAGCGCCTGGCGACCCATCTGGGCCTCGCCCTCTTGCTGCTCGCCGCCACGGTCTGGGTGGGCGCGAGCGCCTGGAGCGGTCCGCGCCGTGAATGGGGCCGCGGGGATATAGGCTGGCGCGTCGCCGGCGTGGCGTTGCTGGCCGGGGTTTTTGTACAATGCCTTCTGGGCGCTCTCCTGGCCGGAACCCATGGGGGCATGGTCGAGGGGGACTGGCCGCTGATGGGGGGCCGTTTCATCCCGGCCGACTATTGGCAGGGGGCCCTCTGGGCGACCGTCGCCCACGGAACGGCGGCCACCCAGTTCGACCATCGCATGTGGAGTTACGCCCTCTGGGCCTACGCGGCTCTTTTGACCGGCGCCGCCGCAAGAGGCGGGGCCAACGGGCCGTCTGGCAGGGGCCTTATGGCCCTATTGTTCGCGGATTTGTCTCTGCAAGCGTTGCTTGGGATCGCCGTCGTGCGTCTTGGCGATCCCCTGTGGCTTGCCCTGCCGCATCAGGCCAACGCCGCGGCGATGGTGGTTCTGTCGACATTGGTTGCGTGGCGATGGTGGCGCGGATAAGGTAATATGTTACCTATATAATATTGTTCAATGTTAGCAATGGCTTGATATGATTTTGCGGGATGGGTGTTGACAGGCCTTCCCGGCTGCCCTACCAGCGCCGCTCCCAAGAAAACGTCGGGTCCGCCGACGAAGACGAGCCCAATCGGTCATGACAACGAAGACAACGGCTAGCCTCACCTCCGAGGCGGTTGATAAACAATGGATAGTGGTCGACGCACAGGACGCCGTTGTCGGCCGCCTGGCGACGTTCATCGCCATGCGTCTGCGCGGCAAACATCGTCCCGACTACACGCCGAACGTGGATTGCGGTGACTTCGTTGTGGTCATCAACGCCGACAAGGTGAAATTCACCGGTCGCAAGCTCGATCAGAAAACCTATTATTGGCACACCGGCTATCCGGGCGGCATCAAGGAGCGCACCGCGGGCAAGATCCTTGACGGCCGGTTCCCCGAGCGCGTGCTGGCCAAGGCCGTTGAGCGCATGCTGCCCAAGGAAAGCCCCCTCGCTCGCAAGCAGCTGACGCACCTGCGGCTCTATAACGGCGCCGAGCATCCGCACGTGGCGCAGAATCCGACCCCCATCGACTTTGCTTCTCGCAACACCAAGAATACCCGGAGCCAGTAGATATGAGTGAGACCCACGGCTTCGACGCCCTCCAGAGCCTGTCCTCCTCGCCGACCGCCGTGTCGGCTGAGCCCAAGATCGACAAACAAGGCCGCGCCTACGCGACCGGCAAGCGCAAGAACGCGGTCGCGCGTGTCTGGATCAAGCCGGGCCGCGGCGTCGTCACGATCAACGGCCGCGACCAGGAAATCTATTTCGCTCGCCCGGTGCTGCGGATGATGATCGCCCAGCCGCTGCAGGTGGCCGGCCGTCTCGGCCAGTTTGACGTAGTCGCGTCCGTGGAAGGTTCGGGCCTGTCAGGTCAGGCCGGCGCCGTGCGCCATGGCATCTCCAAGGCGCTGACCTACTACGAACCGGGTCTGCGCGCCGTTCTCAAGCCGCACGGTTTCCTCACCCGCGACAGCCGCGTGGTCGAGCGCAAGAAGTACGGCAAGGCGAAGGCGCGACGCTCCTTCCAGTTCTCCAAGCGCTAACCGGCCGCCCTCGCGCCCATCGTACCCCCTCGGTGTCGATTTGGCGCCCGGGGGGCTCGAAGAGGCAGGGCGATGACAGTCAAAGTCTTCATTGATGGCGAGGCCGGGACCACCGGCCTGATTATCCGCGACTATCTCGCCGCGCGGCGCGATCTCGAGCTCGTGAGCATTCCGGAACGCGACCGCAAGGACCCCGAGGCGCGGCGCGACCGCCTCAATTCCGCCGACGTCGTGATCCTGTGCCTGCCCGACGCCGCCGCGGTCGAAGCCGTGGGGATGGTGGAAAATCCGCGCGTCAGGATCATCGACGCCTCCACCGCCCATCGCACGGCGACCGGTTGGGCCTACGGCTTTCCGGAAATGGCTCCCGGGCAGCGACAGCTTATCCGTGAGGCCAAGCGGGTGGCCAATCCCGGCTGCTGGCCCACGGGGGTCATCGCGCTGCTGCGCCCGCTCATCGCCAGCGGACTCTTGCCACAGAACGCTTACGTCAGCGTCCATGGCGTCTCGGGGTACACCGGCGGGGGCCGCTCCATGATCACGGAATTCGAGGACGCCTCGGCGCCCGACTACACGCGCGCGGTGTTCAGAACCTACGCGACCGGTCTGAAGCACAAACATCTGCCGGAGATGCGGGTCCACACGGGCTTGGCCCATGCGCCGGTGTTTGCTCCGGCGGTCGGGCGGTACGACCGTGGGATGATCGTGGAAATTCCGCTGCACCTGGCGATGATGGCGAGCGGGACCACCGTCGCCGCCATCCATGCGGCTCTTTCGGCCGCCTATCGCGATGAGCCTTTCATCGAGGTGGTCAGCCTGGAAGCCTGCGCCGCGACGCCGACCCTGGATCCCGAAGCGGTCAAGGGGTCCAATACGCTGCGCCTCCATGTGTTCGGGTCCGATGACATCGGCCAGGTTCGCCTGGCGGCCGTGCTGGACAATCTGGGCAAGGGCGCCGCCGGCGCCGCCGTACAGAATCTCAATATCCTGATGGGGATCGAGGAAGCCGCCGGGCTGCGATAACGTCCATGTGATCGCGGTCACGTAACCCTGGCGCGCGCGCGAACGTATGAGGTCGCATGAAAAGCCAGTCACACTCCCGAAGACAACTCCTGATCGGATTTTGCGCGGCCGGCGTAGTCGCGCCGCTGTTAGCGCAAGCGCGACCGGATCCCTGGGCCACGTCCCCTTGGCGAAAGCTCAAGGACGCGGACTGGCGCGCCCGCCTGCCGGCCGCGTCGTACGCCGTGCTGCGGTCGGAGGCCACCGAGACCCCGTTCACAAGTCCCCTCAATCACGAACACCGAAAAGGCGTGTTCGCCTGCCGCGGTTGCGGACTGCCACTGTTCCAATCCACGTGGAAGTTTGACTCCGGCACGGGCTGGCCGAGCTTTTTCGACGCGATCCCGGGCGCGCTGGGCAAGAAGGCCGACTTCGCCATCGTTGTCGAGCGCACGGAATACCATTGCGCGCGATGTCTGGGCCACCAGGGCCACGTCTTCGACGACGGTCCCCGCCCAACCGGCCTGCGCTATTGCAATAACGGGGTGGCTCTGACGTTCACCCCGACCTGACGGTCAGGATTTCACCTTCACGAAACTGCCTGGCGCGTCTTCGATCACCTTCATGGGGCCGGCGGATGGATCCCTCGCCGGGATCTGGCCGCCGGAACGCTTCGCCAGCCATTCCGCCCAATGTGGCCACCAGGATCCTGGCGTTTCGGTCGCGCCAGCCATCCAGTCGGCCAGCGTCGCCGGCAGCGCCGGGTTGGTCCAGTGCTGATACTTCTTCGCGGCGGGGGCGTTTATCACGCCCGCGATGTGTCCGGAGCCCGCCAGGGTGAACGTCACGTCGCCGCCAAACAGTCTCGCCCCTTTGTAGACCGAGACGGCCGGGGCGATGTGGTCCTCCTTGGATGATTGAATGTAGACCGGCGTCTTGACCTTCCCCAAGTCCAGATGTTCACCGGCAAGCGTGAGTTCGCCCTTCGCCAGTGCGTTTTCGACATAGAATTTACGCAAATAATACAAATGTAGCGTGCGGGGCATTCTGGTCTGGTCGGAATTCCAGAACAGCAGGTCAAAGGGCTTCGGATCCTTGCCCAACAGGTAATTGTTCACAAAGAACGACCAGGTCAGGTCGTTAGCGCGCAGGGCGTTAAAGGTTTCGGCCATGGTCTGACCGGCCAGGACCCCGCCGCCGGCGTCCATCTTGGCCTCCAGGTCGGCCAGCCAGTCTTCATTGGCGAAGATGAGCAGATCCCCCGCCTCGGAGAAATCCTGCTGCGCCGCGAAAAAGGTGGCCGAAGTCACGCGCTTGTCGCCGCGCGCCGCCATGTGGGCCAATGCGCACGAAAGCATCGTGCCGCCGATGCAATAGCCCACGGTGTTGACCGTGTCGCAGCCAGACTGCCGGGTGACGACGTCGAGCGCGGCGTAGATGCCTTCGTTGAGGTAATCCTCGAACGTCTTGTCGGCGAGATGGCCATCCGGGTTCACCCAGGACGTGACGAACACGCTGAAACCTTGGGAGGTCAGCCAGCGGATCATCGAGTTCTCTTCGCGCAGGTCCAGGATGTAGAACTTGTTTATCCAGGGCGGAAAGATCAGCAGCGGGACTTCGAAAACCGTTTCCGTGGATGGCGCGTATTGAAGAATCTGAATGATGTCGTTCTGGAAGATCACCTTGCCCGGCGCGGTCGCGACGTTCTCGCCCACCGTGAACATGGAATAGTCGGTCTGGCTGATCGCCAGCTGCCCGCCGCCACGGGCGAGGTCGGCGGCGAAATGCTCCATGCCCTTGACCAGACTCTCGCCGCGCGTGTCGATCGCCTCGCGGAGCGCGACGGGATTGGTGAGCAGGAAATTGGACGGTGAAAACGCGTCGGTGAGCATCTTCGTGAAAAACTCCACCCGCCTCTGGGTGATGGGATCCACCCCGCTGACGTCATGGATCAAGGCCGTCATCCACTCCGACGTGATCAGATAGGATTGCTTGACCATGTCGAAGATCGGGTTTTCCGACCAGTCGGCGTCCTTGAAACGCTTGTCGGCGGGGGCGACAGATTCCGGTGCGCCGCCCATGGCCCTGGCGGCCGCGGTTCCCCACAGCTGCATGTGCCGCGCATAGAGATCGGCCTGCGCGCGCATCAGTTTATCGGGCTGCGAACCCAGATGGGTCATGACTTCGCCGAGGGCGGGGCCGACATGAAAGGGATCCATGTTCAGGTTCGGCTTTGTGGCGGCCTGGCGCAGCGCGGAGTCGGCCAGCGCGGCCTGCGCCGTCATCGCCGCTCGCGCCAGGTTCACCGACAAGGCTTCGATGGCCGCTCGGCGCTCGCCGGCCACCATCCAGTCGAACGGGTTCGGCGTGGCCCCTTCGGCGGCCGACGCCCTGGCGGCGTCGGGGGGAGGCGCGGCTTTCGCCGCCTGGTCGGTGGATACGCTTTCCACCTTTGGTTCGGAGACCTTGGCTTTACGTGGCATCGTGAATTCCCTTCCCGCGGGCTTGGCGCCCTTCCGCTGGACGGCGGTCTGGCCTATGACCACGGTCCTAATGACACCCCGAGATTACATTCTGGCCTTTGCCGCGACGGCGTCGTCGGTTTTGGCCATCGGTTCTTCCGCATTGAGCGAAAATGTTGCGTTGCAGCATAGAGACGTCTGCGGGACGATCAAGCCACTCTCGTCAAGGCGCGGATATCCCTCGTTCTGCGACATCCCACTAACGCCCACCGATGTGAGGAATGCAACGGCGTTTAGGAGCGTTGTGGTCGAGACCCGGCGGGCCGGTCAGCGGGTCGCACGGGACACATCGCCTGAATCCTTCAGCCTGCAGGTCGGACAAGCCGATGATTTCGCCCGCGCCTCGCGCGCGGCGGCGGCCTATCCGGCTGTCGCCGAAGGCCCGCAGAACCAGGACGCGAACGCCTTTCTGGAAGAGGCCCGCCGGCTGGTGACTCCCCCGGAGCGGCGCCGGAAATGACGCCCGATTTTCATAGAATTCGACGCCTGCCGCCTTACGTTTTCGAGGAGGTCAATCGTCTGAAGGCGCGGCTGCGATCCGAAGGTGTCGATATCATCGACTTCGGCATGGGCAATCCGGATATGCCGACGCCGCCGCACATCGTCGACAAGCTTGTCGAAACCGCGCGCGACCCCAAGTCGGGCCGCTACTCGGCCTCCAAGGGGATCTTGGGCCTTCGTCGGGCCATGGCGGGGTACTATGCGCGCCGGTTCGATGTCGCCCTGGATCCTGAAACAGAGGTGATCGCGACGTTGGGATCCAAGGAAGGCTTCGCCAACCTCGCCCAGGCGCTGACCGCGCCAGGCGACGTGGTGATCTGTCCCAACCCTGCCTATCCCATCCACGCCTATGGCTTCATCATGGCCGGGGGCGTGATCCGGCATGTGCCGGCGCTATCGCCTGAGGCCTATCTGTCGGGTGTCGGGCGGGCCGTGCGGCATTCCGCGCCGCCGCCTTCGGTGCTCATTCTCAGCTACCCGTCCAATCCGACGGCGCAGTGGGTGGATCTGGATTTCTATAAGGACGCGATCCAGCTGGCGCGAAAGCACGACATGCTGGTGCTTTCCGACATCGCCTACTCGGAGATCTACTTCGAAAACAATCCGCCGCCTTCGGTCCTGCAGGTCGAGGGCGCGCGCGAGATCGCCGTGGAGGTCAACTCTCTGTCCAAGACCTACGCCATGGCCGGCTGGCGGGTGGGCATGGTCGTTGGCAACGCCCGCATGTGCGCCGCACTGGCGCGGGTGAAGTCCTATCTCGATTACGGCGCCTTCACCCCCATACAGGTGGCGGCGACCGCGGCGCTGAACGGGCCGCAGGACTGCGTCGCCGAGATTCGGTCGATCTATCGCGCCCGCCGCGACACCCTGGTCAGCGCCATGGCCAGAGCCGGGTGGGAGATTCCGGTCCCGGCGGCGTCGATGTTCGCCTGGGCGCCGGTGCCCGAGCCTTTGCGAGCGCTCGGGTCAATGGCCTTCGCCAAGCTGCTGATCGAGGAGGCGGGCGTCGCCGTCGCCCCGGGCGTGGCGTTTGGCGAATACGGCGAGGGGTACGTTCGCATCGGGCTGGTGGAGAACGAACACCGGATCCGGCAGGCGGCGCGCAATGTGAAGCGACTGCTCGACCGAGCCGGCCAGATCGTCAGCGGCGCTAGCGAATACGCGCCGGCGGCGACCTGACCGTTGGACAAGATGAAATCCCATTGGCGTATTGGGCTGGCGGGCCTCGGCACCGTGGGCGGCGGCCTTGTCTCGATTCTCGCCCAGCGCCCGGACCTGTCGCCCAGGGGCGCGACCGTGGCCATCACCGGGGTCTCGGCGCGGAACCGCCACTCAGTCAGACCATTCGATCTTTCCAGGTTCACTTGGTTCGACGATCCGGTCGCGCTGGCGGCGTCTCCGGAGAATGACCTCTTCGTCGAATTGATCGGCGGCGCGGATGGCGTGGCGAAGGCGGCGGTGGAGACGGCGCTGCGTCTTGGCAAGCCCGTTGTGACGGCCAACAAGGCCCTGATCGCCATGCACGGACGCGAGCTTGCCCGGTTGGCCGAGGCCAATGGCGCGTTTCTGCTGTTTGAAGCGGCGGTGATGGGCGGCACCCCGGCCGTCAAGATCCTGCGCGAATCCCTGGTCGCGGATAGGATCCAATCCGTGTCCGGCATTTTGAACGGCACCTGCAACTTCATTCTGACACGGATGGAAGCGACGGCGCGCGGCTTTCGCGAGGTGCTGTCGGAGGCCCAGGCTCTTGGCTACGCGGAGGCCGATCCCACGACCGACGTCGGCGGCTTCGATGCGGCGCACAAGATCACCATCCTGGCCGCGCTGGCGTTCGGCCACGCACCGGCCTTCGAGCTGGCCGATATCGAGGGGATCGAGGCGGTCGAACTGCTCGACATCCGCATGGCGCGGGACCTGGGTTACCGGATCAAGCTCATTGCGACGGCCGAGCGCCTCAATGGCGGGGTCGCGGTGAGCGTGCACCCAACCCTCGTCCCGCTCGATCACCCGCTTGCCCGTGTCGATGGCGCCTTGAACGCATTGTTCGTTCAGGGGACGGCGATCGGGCGCATATTCGTGGAAGGTCCGGGCGCGGGCGCCGAACCCACCGCCGCCGCCGTCGCCGCCGACATCGTCGATGTGACCGTGGGCGGGGTCAGGCCCGTTTTCAGTTCGCGCGCGGAGACCCTGCGAGATCCCGCGGCCGTCGGGCCGGGGAACACGTCGGGCCGTTCCTACGTCCGCGTCCTCGTCAAGGATCAGCCGGGCGTGATCGCCTCGATCACCGAAACGCTTGCGGAAGCCGGGGTTTCGATAGACAGCTTCCTGCAAAAGCCGGTGGAAGGCGCTGGCGGCGTCCCGATCGTCCTCACCACCCACACGGCCCCCGAGACGACGATCGCCAAGGCGGTAAGCGCGATGGCGTCGCTGCCGGCGCTGATCGAACCGCCGCGCACGATCCGAATCGCGCGAATCTAAGAATCCCGCTCTTATCGGCGGAACACATGCGGAGTGCATCATGACATCAGCGACGCTCGATGACGGGCTTGTTCTCGACGCTGTCAGGGTTTGCGAGGCGGCGGCGATCGCTGCGTCGTTTCTCGCGGGGCGGGGCGATGAGATGGCCGCCGATCAGGCGGCGGTCGACGCCATGCGCACGGCGCTCAATGCGTTGCCGATCGAGGGCGTGATCGTCATTGGCGAAGGCGAGCGCGACGAGGCGCCGATGCTCTATATCGGCGAGAAGGTCGGCAAGGGCGGCGGCGCCCGCGTGGACATCGCCCTGGACCCGCTTGAGGGCACGTCGCTGACCGCCAAGGCGATGGCGAATGCGCTGGCCGTGATGGCCTGGGCTCCGGCCGGCACCCTCCTGCACGCGCCCGACACCTACATGGACAAGATCGCTTGCGGTCCCGGCTATCCAAGCGGGATCATCGATCTCGATCGCAGCCCGGCCGAAAATGTCGAGGCCCTGGCGGGCGCCAAGGGGGTCGCGACCTCGGCGATCACCGTCTGTGTGCTCGACCGGCCGAGGCACGCCGAGATCATCGCGTCGCTGCGCGGTATCGGGGCGCGGGTGCATCTGATCACCGACGGCGACGTCGCGGGTGTGATGAACACCGCCGATCAATCGAGCGGGATCGATATGTATATCGGCCAGGGCGGCGCGCCCGAGGGCGTGTTGGCCTGCGCCGCGCTTAAGTGCGTCGGCGGACAGTTCCAGGGCCGCCTGGTGTTTCGCAACGCCGACGAGCGGGCTCGCGCCCACGGCCATGGCATCACCGATCTCGATAAGAAATACGACCTGCACGAGATGGTTCGCGCCGACGCGATCTTTGTCGCCACCGGCGTCACAAACGGCGCCCTGGTGGACGGGGTGCGCTTCGCCGACGGGTTTGTTCACACCCACACCCTGGTGATGAGCTCGTCCAATGCGACGGTGCGCGAAGTGAGAATGAAGCGCCCGGCTTGATGGTGTGCGCCGGAGACCCTTCGGACGGGTTTCTCGGCGTCAGCCGATCCGCCAACGGCCGCCGCTGGCGCATGCGTCCCGCCGATCCAGAGGTGACCCGCGCCCATCAGCTGGGCCTTGGCGTACCCGAGCCGACCGCCCGCGCCATGGCCTCAAGGGGCGTCGCCGCGGAATTCGGCGAGAGTTTCCTGCGGCCGACGCTCAGGTCGCTGTTTCCCGACCCCTCCACATTCGCCGGCATGGACGCCGCCGCCGGGCTTTTGATCGACGCGCTTGTGCACGATCGCCGGATGATCATCTTCGCCGACTATGATGTTGACGGCGCCACGAGCGCCGCGCAGCTGGTCCGCTGGTTTCGGCACATGGGGCGCGAGACGCCGATCTATGTGCCCGACCGCCTGACCGAGGGCTACGGACCAAGTCCCGCCGTCTTCCGCAAGCTTCGCGAACAGAACTACGAGCTGGTAATCACCGTCGATTGCGGCGCGACGGCCGAAGACGCCCTGGCCGAAGCCGGTTCGCTCGGGCTCGACGTGATCGTGATCGATCATCACATGATGCGTCAACTGCCCGAGGGACCCGCGGCGCTGGTCAATCCCAACCGCCCCGACTGCCGATCCGGCCAGGGCGGTCTGGCCGCCGCCGGCGTGACCTTTGTGTTGCTCGCCGCGCTGAACCGCGAGGCGCGCCGTCGCGGTCTCTTCGAGACCCGCAAAGAGCCCAACCCCCTCCAATGGCTCGATCTGGTCGCGCTGGGCGCGATCTGCGATGTCACCAGCCTGACGGGCTTCAACCGCGCCTTGGCCGCCCAGGGCCTCAAGGTCCTGTCGCGATGGGAAAACCCGGGCTTGAACGCCTTGAAAGCGGTCGCGGGGATCGGCGAAAACGCGCCGGGCGTGTTCGAGGCCGGTTTCCTGCTTGGCCCCCGGATCAATGCGGCGGGCCGGATTGGCCGGTCGGACCTCGGCGCGCGGCTCCTTTCGACCGATGATCCCGCCGAAGCCGCGGCGCTAGCGCACCAGCTGAATGTTCTGAACGACGAGCGCAAAGGGGTTGAGGCCGAGATCCTGGGCGAAGCCATCGCGACCCTGGAACATGGGGCCAATTTCGACCCCGCCGCACCGGCCATCGTCGTTGCCGGGGAGGGGTGGCACCCCGGTGTCATCGGCATCGTCGCCAGTCGGTTGCGCGAGCGTTACGGCCGCCCGGTGGTTGTGATCGGCCTGGACCGCGGCGCCAACGTCGGCAAGGGATCGGGCCGGTCGCAGCCGGGCGTCAATCTTGGTCATGCGATTCATCTCGCCCGCGAGAACGGGCTTCTGCTTACGGGCGGCGGCCACGCGATGGCCGCGGGCCTCACCCTGCGCCCCGACGTCATTCCGGAGTTCCGCGAGTTTCTGTGCGCACAGGTGGCCTCGCAGCCGCCAGCCGACGACAGCAGTGTTCTGGACATAGACGCCCTGGTTTCCCCTGCGGCCGCCGGAGCAATGCTCGAGGCGTTTCAGCGCCTGGCGCCGTTCGGCCCTGGCAATCCCGACATTACCGTCGCCGCCCCTGACGTGCGCGTGGAGCGAGCCATGATCATGCGGGGAGGGCATCTGCGCTGTCAGCTCGTCGGATCGGCGGGCGAACGTCTGGGCGCTGTGGCTTGGCGCTGCGAGGGCGCGCCGCTGGGCGACCTGATCACCCGGGCCACCGGCCGGATTCATGTCGCCGGCCGCCTCAAGGCCGATCACTGGGGCGGCAAATCACGGGTGCAGCTGGAAATTGATGACGCCGCCATGGCCAGCAGCTCGGGCGGCTAGGGCAGGACCCATCGGCGACGGATCCAATCGACGCCCTTGCATGGCGCCGACCGCGCGGATATACCGCCCGCTCCGCGCCAGCGGGCCCTTCGTCTATCGGTTAGGACATCAGATTTTCAATCTGGGAAGACGGGTTCGACTCCCGTAGGGCCTACCACGCCACAGCGAATGCGCGGCGTCGTCTCCTATAGTCATCGTGTGTCGGATTCGCGACAAAAGCGCGCATCTCCCATGCCGCAAAGGCTTGCGGATTGACGCTGTGAATATCGGGGCGGAGTATCCAGACGTTGCGAGCGCCGCATACTTCGGCGGGGGGGCAAAAACTTGGGCTGGGCAGCGTAATGAGTATGGATGTTGTCGAGCGCGAAGACGTGACGCGGATCACGGGGCGCGTAAAATGGTTCGATTCCGGCAAGGGTTACGGTTTTGTGGTGCCGGATAAGTCGGCGCTGACGGACGACCGCGACGTGCTCATACATGTGACATCCCTCAAAAACGTCGGGCGCGACCGAACCGTCGAGGGGGCGGCGATCGTTTGTGACGTCGTTCGGCGACAGAGAGGCTGGCAAGTCGCTGAAATTATTGAGGTTGACGATCTGGACGCGCAATCCATTCCGTCGAGTTGGCCGGCTGAAGGCGACATCGTTCGCCGGCATCCGCAAGGTTCCGCGGCGATACGGCCGACAGACGCCTCGGGCGCCGGCGGCCCGATGTCTTCACCTGACGCCCCAAGTGAGCCGGCCACGGTCAAATGGTTCAATCGCGCCAAGGGCTATGGCTTCGTTGTGCGCGACGAAACGCCAGGTGATGTTTTCGTCCACATCGAAATCATGCGTCGTTGTGGTCTGGAGGATCTGCGCCCGGCCGACCGTGTCGTCATCGCCCTGGCGGAAGGGCCCAAGGGTGTCGCGGTGTCGGCGATCGCGATTCTATAGTCCCCCCTGGGCGGTTTAGCGGGATCGCATTCAGAGCGGTCACCACCGGCGCTCAAGCCTCCTCGGCCGGGACGCAGGGTTCTCGAACAACGATGCGTTGCGATGACCACGGCCGCGTGGCAAGAGGGCGCCTTCCCTTCGACGGGGCGTAGCGCAGCCTGGTAGCGCATCTGCTTTGGGAGCAGAGGGTCGCAGGTTCAAATCCTGCCGCCCCGACCAAGGGATCGGTCTAGATTTCAAGAGGTTCTGGCCATGTTGGCGCGCATCTACCGTCCCGCGAAATCCGCGATGCAGTCTGGCCGCGCCAAGACTCACCGCTGGATCCTGCAGTTCGAACCGGCGGCGGCCCGCTCCCCCGACCCCTTGATGGGCTGGACCCAGACCACCGACACCGACGGTCAGATTCGATTGTCGTTCGAAACCCAGGAAGAGGCGGTCGCCTACGCCACCCGCCACGGCCTCGCCTTCGAGGTCGCCGTCGAAGCCCAGAGACAGCGGACCGTCCGGGCCTACGCCGACAACTTCGCCTTCCACCGCAAACAGCCGTGGACGCACTGACGCCCCGGCCAAAGTCGCCGACCCCGTAGCTCAACCGGATAGAGCATCCGCCTTCTAAGCGGACGGTTGCAGGTTCGAGTCCTGCCGGGGTCGCCATCGGCGTGGTGGAGGTGGGTCAATGCCCGCGCCGCCCGAAGGTTCAGCAGACTTTCGTGAAAGCCTGACGCAGATCCTCGATCAGAATCTCTGGTTCCTCCAGTCCGATACTCAGCC